>Ga0315298_1010633_pt1 | contig 11040 bp, 9 predicted proteins | sample WHS_1_MG_FD_203077 | JGI IMG/M metagenome (GOLD analysis project Ga0315298, IMG submission 203077) | Extremophilic microbial mat communities from Washburn Hot Springs, YNP, Wyoming, USA - WHS_1_MG | ecosystem: Environmental > Aquatic > Thermal springs > Hot (42-90C) | place: USA: Wyoming...
CCTCTACTTTCCGCTAACTTGACAAAAATGCAGATTGGGTGTTTCCTCCCGGGCGGAAGTGTATCCGAGAGAAGACCAGGAGGGAACGATGGCAATAGAACAAGCCATCCATCTGGTAGAGCTGGTTGTTCGGGATTTACCTGTTGGCACGAATCTGGCCCTTTTCTGGCTTTTATGGGCCATCCTCTGCGGCGCCTTCCTGCAAAGCCGAGGGGCCGTCTTTCCCGCTCTCCAGTCCCTCGGCCTGAGGCGAGCCCAAATCCGCCGCTGCAGCCAGGCCCTCCGGAAAGGAGCATGGACAATAGACGCTCTCCTTCAGCCCTTCCGGGCCGCCGTCCGGGCCCAGGGCCGCTGGCAACCCTGCCGGTATGAGGGCTTCCACCCCGTCGCCGGCGACATTACCGCTTTCTGGCGGCCTCGTCTAAAAGGGCGGATTGGGAAATTTTTCCACCCCCTGGCTCAGCGAGCTGTCCCGGGAGTCGGCTTTGGCCTCCTGGTCAATGTCGGTCGGGTCGGAAACATCCGGATTCCCCTTCTTCGCCTGATCCTGCGGGCGGAGAAGGGCATCAGTCAAAAGGGCTTGCTCCACCGACTCCTGCGGGCATGTGCCCGCATCCTGATGCCTGATGAGGTTTTGGTCTTTGACGCAGGGGTCTCCGTCGCCGAAGTCCAGGAGGCAGGCGTCCGCTGGTACCTCCTTCGGGGACGGGAGAATTGTACGGCCCGGCGGAATCAACTCCCGCCTCGCAAGAAACGAGGGCACCCCCCGGAGTACGGGGAACTGGTTCGTCCCCTGGCTCGCCGATACCGGGACCGGACGCTCCCGGCCACCCCGCCGGACGAGGAGCGAACATTTGTGTACCAGGGGCGGGAGGTCTGTGCCCAGGGGTATCACGGCCTGGTGCGGAGTGACCAGAAAGTATCGGCGGACAACGCCACCTTCAGCATCTGGGTCTTTCGGGACCCGGCGTATCGGAAGCCCCTGGTGTTGATCACCAACCTCCCGGTGAGCCCGGAAGCGGTTTTCCGCCTCTACCGGGAACGGTGGCCAGTGGAGCAGATTCCCCAGGTGGCCAAGCCTCTCCTGGGGCTGGAACGGCAGTGGGTGTTTGCGCCGGAGAGCATCTGGCGGCTGCCGGAATTGGCCCTGCTGGCGGCGAACATGTTGCTCTACCTGGCGGCGGTGTTACCGCCGGTGCCGACCGGCTTCTGGGATCGGCAGCCCCAGCGGAGTCCGGGACGGCTGCGGCGGGTGCTGGCCCAGGGGGAATTTCCCCAAGATTTTCCGCTGGATGGGAGAATTCGGGAAAAACACTCGGTGACGGCCCATCTTCCCAAGGGAGTCCAGGCTCATCGGCGTCAAAAAGCCCCTCCCGGGGGTGGTTGAAGGGCCTACGGGCCAGATTTCTTCGCCGATTTGTGAAAGAACCCCTTACCGGAGACCTCTCCGGTGGACCTCCTTTGCCTGTAACAGGCAAAGTTAGCGGAAACTAAAGAGCTAGAAAATTTGTCCTTATGAGCAGGCATACGGCTAACATTCAGTCTATAGCTTTTTCCCCGAACGGTCTCTACGCCCTTTCGGGTGGAAATGATGCCACTGTACATTTGTGGGAACTGATCACGTCTAAAAAATTGTTTGCTCTTACAGGGCACAAGGGCACTGTGTGGACCGTTTGTTTTTCTCCGGACGGAAATAGGGCACTGTCATCGGGTGACGACAAGATCATCCGCTTATGGAACCTCCATACAGGCCAAGAGTTGCTGTCAATGGAGGGACACACGCAATCTGTTCGTACTGTGATGTTCTCTCCAGATGGCCGTATGGCGCTATCTGGCAGTTTTGATAAATCTATAAGGCTATGGGATTTAACGACTGGCAGAGAGATTTACAAGATAGAAACACCTGTCCAGCAAGATGGAAGGCAAATCGTTTCCTTCTCCATAGATGGTAGCATAATTCTTTCGGCAGTCAGTTTCGACAAAGATATATACCGTATTGCCCTTGACTGGGACTACGACTTCCCCGCCCCCGCCGACTGGGACGAGGGCGCGCGGCCCTACCTGGACATCTTCCTCACCCTGCACACCCCCTACGGCCCCGATGGACTCAGCCGCGTCGGCAAGCCGCAGTGGACGGAGGAGGATTTCCAAAAGTTGTTGCAGGAACTCGGCTATCGCGGCTACGGCTGGCTGCGTCCCGAAGGCGTGCGCCGCGAACTGGAAAAAATGGCAAAAGAAAGGAGTTGAACCATGGCTCGTTTGATGCGTTGTCTGTACTGTGGCGCGTTGCAGGATGAACCCACCGGGGTCAAGTCCTGCGCCCGCTGCGGCGGCGAACTCCAGTACGAGGCCGCCGCCCGTCCAGCCAGTGGCGGTTCCTACATCACCGCTCAACTGGAACTGGATCAGGTCTATGCCCCGCCTGGTCAGAACGTGGACCGCTACCTGCTGCTCACCCTCTGCTCCCCGGCCGAAGTGCCGCCCGAACACGCCATGCCCCGTGAACAGCGCCGCCCGCCGCTGCACCTTGTCGCCGTCCTGGATGTGTCTGGCTCCATGAGCGGCACAAAACTGGCTTCCGCCAAAGAAGCCCTGCGCCAGGCATTGCACTTTTTGCAGGACGGAGACGTCTTCTCGCTGGTTACCTTTTCCGATCAAGTGCAAACCCACCTCAAAGCCGAGTCCTACGCCCAACGAAAGCGCGACAAGATGGAAAACCTGCTGGACGAAATCAGGGCGAGCGGCATGACCGCCCTGGATGGTGGGCTGGCACAGGGGATTAACCTGGGCCAAAAGAAACGGCAGGCCACCACCCTGGTCCTGCTGCTCAGCGATGGGCAGGCGAATGTCGGCGAGACTGACCTGGAGAGAATCGGCTTGCGGGCGCAAAAGGCGCGGCAATCCGGTCTCATCGTCTCCACGCTGGGGGTTGGCCTGGATTACAACGAGGCGCTGATGGTGGAAATTGCCAACCAGGGCGGTGGGCGTTTCTACCACATTCAAGAGGGCAGTCAGATCCCGGCGGCTCTGATGCAGGAACTGGGCAGCGCCGCCATGCTCGCCGCGCGTCAGGTGGAAGTGGAGTTCGATCTCCCGTCCGGCGCGGCGCTGGTCTCGCTCACCGCGCTCTACCCGCTGGAAATCGTCAACAGCCGCCCACTTCTGAAAGTGGGGGACTTGCTGCCGAATGTGCGTGTGGAGATTCCGCTGCGCCTGACCCTTTACCCCCATTCCGCTGGTGAGCGTTTCAGCGTCAGTGGAGGAGTGCATCATCAAACGCCGCGCGGCCAGACCCTGGGATTGGCACTGAACGCCGTCAGCGTGCGCTTTGTGGAACAGCGTCAATTCGAGGAGCGACCAGGTTACGTTGTCCCGGTGATGGAGCGCGTGCTGGAATTTCGCCGCGCTGCCCACCTGCTGGAATTTGCCCGCCTGCAGGAACGGGATAGCACGCTGGCCAGGCAGCAAGCCGAGCGGGAACGCCAGGCCCTGCGGGATTACGCTCGCATGTTCAATCCAGACAAGGCGATGGAACTGGAGGTAGAAAAGATAGACGCGCTCTTTGCCACGCCCAAAGTGGCCAAACAAGCCATGCATCGCGCCGCCCGAATGATCCGCGGGCTGGATTAGCGCTTTGGGCGTTGCATGGTAAATACCTACCCACCCGCGTCATTGCAGCCGCCGAAGGCGGCGAAGCAATCTCAAGTTCCATAAGAACAACAAGAACATTCGTGAGGCCTTTGGGGAGATTGCTTCGGCGGCTATTGCCGCCTCGCAATGACAGCGGGTAGGTAATTGCGAAAATAGGAGGTCTCTATGGGTCTGGATAACTATGCCGCCCGTCATCCCGAGGGCGGGCTGACCGAAGAGGATAAGCAGGCGTTTCGTGACGCCGGCATTGACCTGTGCGGTGGCATGCACAGCGACGGTGTGATCTCTTTTCGCGGCAAGTGGTATGACCCGCTGGTCGCGCACGTGACCGGCGTCAGCCTGTACCAGGAATGGATTCCCCCGGAAACGGTGCGGGAGATGTCCGCCGCGCTCAACCGCTACAGCGCCCGGCGCCTGGCGCGCATCTGGGACAAGGTGTGGCCTATGCCCTGGGAGGATTCGCATCACAGCGAACGCGAGGTCGCTGACCTGCAGCGTTTCTTCGCTATCTGCGCTGAGCGCGGGCTGGGACTGATCGGCTGGTGGTGATATGGGACTGGATTACACCTACCGTCTCTTCTTTCCGCGGGAGCGCGTCCCCGAAGCGCTGGAGGGCCTGGCGGCACGGTGCGCTCCGCCCCCGCGCGGGACGGCGCGCATTCGCCTGCCGCAGGGCATCCGCGAGTTCCCGTTTGAACCGTTCCGCGAGGATCCGCTGCCCAACTGGGATGACGAATCCTACAGTTTCGACATCATCCTGCGCCTGGAAGCAGACGAGGCGCTGGAGAAATTCACCCGTATCGCACCACAACAACTGGAGGCGCAGGGTGGGGAAACCGCTCTCGGATATGTCTATTTCCGGGTGGACAATCCACCCGATGAGGCAGTCAGTTGCTTTGTCTTCATCGCCGGCGGGAATCGCATGAGTTGGGCGTTCCTGGATTCGCGCTGGCTGCAAAGCGCCTTCAGCGACCTGCTGGCGGCGCACGGCGGCTTGTGTGGCCTGCTGGATAGGGACGAAGATCGCATTGTCTTCTGGTGGCGCGGCCAGGCGACCTGGGAAACACTCCGCGAAGCCTGGACGCTGGAGGAAATTGACGCCCAAATGCAACAAGCCCTGCACCAGCAAGAAAAGTCAACCCGATCTGCGCCGCGCCACCGCCCTCGCTGCCGTAAAAAGTGAACAGGAGGCGATATGGAGAAACCCCATTTGACCGTAATCAGCGGTCCCCGACAGGGGCTGCAGGTTTCCATGGGTGACTTCACTGCAAAAACTCACCGCAGAGACGCCGAGAGCGCAGAGTTCTACATCAGTACAATCTCTGCGTACTCTGCGTCTCGGCGGTGAAATGACCTTTTTGCAGGAGACTCATCCCCTTTTCTGTCGGTGAACCTCAACACTCCGAGTACCCACAGGTATAACAGCGACGGCAGCCTTCCTCACTCACCAGCGTCGCGTGGCCGCATTCGGGGCAGAGGTCGCCCAGGGGGAACAGCGGGAGTTGGGCCGGGGCCGGTTGCTCCGGGGGGGCTTCCAGTCCCAGAAACTCTGCCAGCACCTGCGCGACGCCGTCGGGCAGGGATTGCACCCGGTCCCGCCCGAATCCGGTGGGACGACCGCCCCCAATCCCCCGCAGTTGCTTCACCACCTGCTGGAGACGACGCCGGGCCGGAAGGGGAGAGGGGACCCGCAGAATCAGGGAGATGAGCCGCCCGATCGCCTCCGCCACCGCCGCCGTATCCGAGCCGGCCTTGCCCACATTCAGGAAGACCTCAAAGGGCTCCCCCTCCCCATTGCAGTTGACGGTGACATAGGCGGTCCCGAGGGGCGTCGTAATGCGGTACGTCTGCCCCTGCAGGACGTGGGGGCGCGGTCGGACGGGCGTCAGCGGGGGAGCGGTCGGGGATGGCCCGCCCGGCGCTCCGGCCTGAGCCTCGCGGGCCTTCCGGACCGCCTCCGTCTCCAGGACCACCTTCTCCCGGGAACCGGTCACGTAGACGGTCAGCCCTTTGCAGCCCAGTTTCCAGGCCAGCATGTAGGCGCGGGCGACGTCTTCGGGAGTGGCATCGGCGGGGAAGTTGATGGTCTTGGAGATCGCCGCATCCACAAACGCCTGCAGCGCCGCCTGCATCCGCACGTGCTCCTCCGCCGGGATGTCCCCCGCCACCACAAAGACGTGGCGGATTTCCGGCGGCACCTCCGGGACGTCCTGGCAACTGCCCGTGAAAAGGACCTGCCCCAGGATTTTCTCGCGGGTCGGTTCGTCTAACCCCGCCCGTTCCAGCGCCTGCAGGAAGAGCGGGCTGACGTAGCGGAGTTCTATCTCCCGCCCGTCGTCGTGGACCTTGCGGGTGTAGGCCAGGGCGTAGACGGGTTCGCAGCCGTACGCCTCACAGCCCGCGATGGTGGCGATGGTGCCGGTGGGGGCGACGGTCAATTGGGCCGCGTTGCGGATCCCGTACTGACGGATGCCGTCCAGAATCTCCCCCCAGTCCAGCGGAGGCCGCCCCCACTTCTCCAGGCGGGTGTAGGGGACCAGGGGAGTCGGCGGGGTCCAGCGCAGGTCCTCGGGGTCGTAGACGCTCCCCCGGATGGCCGGGAAGGGGCCCCGCTCCCGGGCCAGCGCGATACTGGCCCGCATCGCGTGGTAGCGGATGAATTCCATAATCTGCGAGGCCAGTTCCTGCGCCTCCTCGCTGCCGTAGCGGACGCCCAGCATGTACATCACGTCGCCCAGGGCCATGATGCCCAGACCGATGCGGCGGGTGCGCTGGGCCGCCTCTTTCAGTTGGGGGATGGCGGGAACGTAGGCGTTGGCATCCACCACGTCGTCCAGGAAGCGGACGGCCTGCTCCACCGTTTTCTGGAGAAGGTCCCAGTCTATGTGACAGGATGAATCCTGGGCTACAGCGACATGCCGGGCCAGGTTGATGGAACCCAAACAGCAGTTCTCGTACGGGAGCAGGGGCTGTTCGCCACAATTGTGAACGTAGAAGCCGTTGGCGTCAAAAGCATGGATGCCAGGAACCCGCGCATCGTACACACGGTTTTCCCCGCGCGGTTCTATAGCGACAACCTCGTCCACGAACCGCTCCCGGTTCATCCGCCGACGGTAGGCTTCCAGACCCTGGCGCAGCCGGGCGGCTTTCTCTTCGTGGACGAAGCCGACCCGCTGGGCGAACCAGGCCAGATTTTCCCCGCTGATGACCAGTTCATGCTGAGGGCGGACCGGGTATAGCCGTACACCACCCCTGCCGTCCGGAAGCAGAGAAGTTCTCCCCTTCCGCCGGTTCTGGTAGATGGTGGAGACGATGCCCAGCCGGTGGAGCATCCGCTGTACCGCTTCCAACATGGAGAGGTCGGACTGGGCCAGGCGGACCGAGAGGCCCTTCCGCTGGCTTCCGAGAACGGTCCCGTCCGTGTCAAAGAGGCCGCAGAGGAAACCCACATGGAAGTCGCTGCTGGTTTGCTCTATCTCCGGTGTAATGCCTTTAGACTCCCCAGAGAGGCCATAGGCGCGGGCCAGGTCGTAAAGAGCCCTGGAGCGGAGGCGATACTCGCCTCGCTCCGGGATTCGGGCGAAGCCCTGAAAATCGGCCCGATGGGGAAAGTGGCTGAGGATGGATTCTACCTTCTGGCGAATCGCCTCGGGGCCCGGTCCTTCTCCCCATACGGAAATGACAGCCCGACTGTCGGCAAAGGTCCCATCGCCGACCAGTAACCCCAGCAGGTAGCCCTCCTCCCAGGTCCCACGGCCCGCCCAGGTGGCGTCCCGGTGTTCTCCCAGGAGAACCCGGTCGCCAATCTTCAGGTCGCCAGCCCGCCTCCATGCCGATTCCACCGTATAGCGGGTCATTCGGGTGACCACCCGCAACGGGTGTTCGGGGGTGACGGTCAGGCGAAAACCCCGGCGGGTACGGATTTCCAGCGTCTCCCGCTTTCCGGTGCAGAAGAAGCCCTCCGCAGAGGTGGGGTGGAAGCGACCGTTGACCAGTAAGGAGACCGGCACCCCGATCAACTGCTTCACCTGGGCAGGGCCCCGGTCGGTCACCACCCAGGTATCTCCGGCCAGGCAGGGATTGGTCGCCTCGTACGCCCCCAGATGGGGACAGGGGTTGGCCCGGTTCATCGCGTCCAGGAAGAGGATACCCGGTTCGCCGTTGCGGTGGGCCTGGCGGACGATTTTGTCAAAGAGGTCCCGCGCCCGCACTTTCCGGTAGGCCTTGATCGGGATGCTCGCCCGCTCCGCCTCCTCCAGCGTTCCGTTAAAGGTGCGGTAGGCCGGATGGAGCACGTCGGGGAAACGCAACTCCCATTCCTCGTCGTTCTCCACCGCCCGCATAAACGCGTCGGTGACACCGACGGAGATGTTGAAGTTGTTGATGGCGTGCTCGTCGGTCTTGCAGGTGATGAATTCTTCAATGTCGGGGTGGTCCACGCGGAGGACGCCCATATTGGCCCCCCGACGGGTGCCCCCCTGGCTGACAATCTCGCAGGCCAGGTCGTAGACGCGCATGAAGCCGACCGGGCCGGTGGCCTTCCCGCCGCTGGAGAGGACGACGGTGTCTTTGGGGCGCAGGCGGGAGAAGGAGAAGCCGGTCCCGCCCCCGGTCTGGTGGATGAGGGCCATATTGCGCAGGGTCTGGAAGATGCCGTCGTCGCGACGGCCCATGTCGTCGCTGATCTGCAGGACGAAACACGCAGCCAGTTGCCCCAGTGGGGTTCCGGCCCCTGTGAACGTCGGGGAGTTGGGGACGAAGCGGAGAGAGGTCAACAGGTCATAGAAGGTTTCCTCAGCGACCTGCACATCCCCGTTCCAGGCCGCCTCCACTGCCGCGATGTGGCGCGCCACCCGGCGGAACATCTCCTCCACCGTCTCGGCGGGTTTTCCGTCGGGCCCCCGGCGCAGATACCGGCGCCTCAGGACTTCCAGCGCGTTGGGTGAGAGACGGGCCGCAACTGAATCCTGTGGTCTTTCCTGTGACACTGGTCTCCTCCTCATCAGCCGATGTCTCTGGATGAAGATGATTCGCCCTCCAGCAGGCGGTTGATCTCCGCGCGCACCGCCGCCAGGTCTTCCAGCCCCAGGTAGACAATGGCGTAGCGGATGTAGGAGACCGGGTCCAGTTCCCGCAACTCCGCGATGACCCGGTCGCCGATCATCTTGCTGGGGACCTCGGTCCGCCCGGTCTGGCGGATGTAGTCCTCCACCCGGTCAGCCAGGCGTTCCAGCGCGTCGGCGGAGATGGGCCGGCGGGCGCAGGCGGTGCGCAATCCCGCCAGCAACTTTTCCCGACTGAACTCTTCCCGACGGCCGTCCCGCTTAATCACCAGCGGCGTGGTGAGGACGGCCCGCTCCAGGGTCGTGAACCGCTGCCGGCACTGGGGACACTCCCGGCGCCGTCGGATTCCCCGGGCATCGTGGTCGGTGGCGATGACATGCGTGCGTGGGGCACCGCAATAGAGACACTGCATGGGACTCCTTTCTGGGGGGGAAAATAACTACCAGATATAGTGGTATAAGCCCGCCCAAACACCATATATAGGGGGAGACAGCGGTTATTATACCACACTCCGGGATAAGCGCAAGTGGTGGACCGCGGATCGCGTATCGCGTATCGCTTATTGCGTATCGCGTATTGCGGATTGCGTATCGTGGGTCGCCGGCAGCGGGTTATTGAGAAGGGGACCGCCGGGAATTCCGAAAAGTTTCCGAATTTTCGGAACAGGTCTGGGGTAAGGGCTCCCCGCATAACCCGTAGCGCCTCTCTCCGCCCTGGCAACCCGCGTTCCCGCACGGCTACCGGGGGGAAGAGGGCGCTTCCAGCGCCCCGTACTTCCTCAGCCAGGCCGTTTACGGCCTGGCCCACCGGGCTCCCGACGATTTTGGGACACACCCCTCAGGGAAAACAGTTTGACAAATCAGCATGTTTGTAGTACAAAGAAGAGAAGCCAGATCATCACTGGTGGTGATGAAGGGCAGAGGAAATTGGTGACGCGGTTGCCGGAATCGGTTCGTTCCCATATCAAATGGCTTCTCCCGGGCATCGGCGTCAAGCGCTGGCTGCTGACGCTGGCGCTGGGCATCCTGCTGATCGGCCTGGGGATCGGCCTGCTTTTCCGGCAATTTTACCTGTTTTCGGGCATCTACCGCTACCTGTCCCTAACCTTTCTGCCCCTTTGGGCCCGGGGGCCACTCCTGATCCTGATGGGCCTGGGGCTGATCGCAGTCGGACTGATCGGGCTGAACCGGGCACTCCTCTCTCCGTTCGTTCGGGACGGCCATCAGGTTGTGGAGGCGCTCTACCGCCATCGGCAGAGCAGTCAGGGGCCGAAAGTCGTCGCGATCGGAGGCGGGCACGGGCTGGCGACCCTCCTGCGCGGGCTGAAGGCCTACACGTCCAACATCACGGCCATCGTCACCGTCGCCGACGACGGCGGGAGTTCCGGGCGCCTGCGTCGGGCCCTGGGCGTGCTTCCTCCCGGCGACTTCCGCAACTGCATCGCGGCGCTGGCGGACGATGAGGGGCTGATCACCCAACTCTTTCACTACCGCTTTCCGTCCGTCAGCGCCGATTCGGGCCTGGATGGCCATAGTTTCGGCAACCTCTTCATCACCGCGATGGCCGAAGTGACCGGTTCCTTTGAGCGCGCGATTCTGGAATCCAGCCGCGTCCTGGCCATCCGGGGGGAAGTGCTGCCCAGCACGCTTCACAACGTGACCCTGATGGGCGACCTGCGGGAGGAGGCGACCGGGACGGGGGTCCGGCGGGTGGCGGGGGAGTCCACCATCACCCAGGCAGTGGGGACCATTGAGCGGGTCTATCTGGAGCCGGATGACGTTCCCGCCTACCCCCGGGCGGTGCGGGCCATTCTGGAGGCCGACCTGGTCGTTGCCGGGCCCGGTTCCCTTTATACCAGTGTCCTGCCCAACCTGCTGGTGCGGGAGATTGCCCAGGCAGTGGCGGCCAGCCGGGCCCTCCGGGTCTACGTCTGCAATGTGGCGACCCAGCGGGGCGAGACGGAGGGCTACACCGTCGGCGACCATGTGGCCGCGCTGGAGCGGCATGTGGGTTCCGGGCTCTTCCCGGTGGTCCTGGCCAACGACAACTTTGCCTACGCCGACCGTCTGCCGCAGGGCGTGGAGCATCCCCGCCTGGAGGTCCCGGCGGGTGCCCCCTATACCGTCCACACCGCTGACCTGGTGGACCCGGTTCACCCCTGGCGGCACGACAGCGCCAAACTGGCCCGCGCGCTGATGCGACTGCTGGAGGGCCGGAGATAAGGATTGGGTATGCAGGGATGGTTCAATTTTCCAGGGAAATATGTTGACACTTTTTACGGGCGTAAAAATTCCGCCTGGCCCTCACCCCACCCCCCGGCCCCCA
>Ga0315298_1010637_pt1 | contig 11038 bp, 8 predicted proteins | sample WHS_1_MG_FD_203077 | JGI IMG/M metagenome (GOLD analysis project Ga0315298, IMG submission 203077) | Extremophilic microbial mat communities from Washburn Hot Springs, YNP, Wyoming, USA - WHS_1_MG | ecosystem: Environmental > Aquatic > Thermal springs > Hot (42-90C) | place: USA: Wyoming...
GCCAAATGCCTCCCTGCAAACCTGAAGCTGTCGAGACGTTCCCGGTCCTGGTCCTTGAGATGAAAATCGATGCGTCGCATAACGACGCAATAATATGTAATGTTATTTCCATGTCAAGCTACTAGCCAAGCGCCGGGTCGAGCGGTCCAAGCCGGCCGGGCGCACAGATATGGGGACAGACACGATGTCTGATATACCGATCAAGAACGTTTAACGTCCAACGTTCAACTCTCAACTTTCAATGGGGTGACCGAAAGGGCGCATGGTAGGGCGGGATATGGGGACAGACACGATATTTGGGCGACCGAGTTTTTGACTGGCCGGCCCTGTCCAAGCGCGGGTCGAGCGGTCCAAGCCGGCCGGGCGCGCAGATATGGGGACAGACACGATGTCTGATATACCGATCAGGAACGTTGAACGTCCAACGTTCAACTCTCAACTCTCAACCGGGTGACCGAAAGGGCGCATGGTGGGCGGAATATGGGGACAGACACGGAATTCGGACAACCGGACTATTGCCCCGCCGGAGCTACCGAAGCGCCGGTCGGACGGTGTAAGCCGGCTGTGGCACCCAGATATGGGGACAGGCACGATGTCCGATATACCGATCAGGAACGTTTAACGTCCAACGTTCAACTCTCAACGTTCAACGGGGTGACCGAAAGGGGCCTGGTGGTCGGGATATGGGGACAGACACGGAATTTGGGCGACCGGACTCTTGACCCGGTGGACCTGGCCAAGCGCCGGGTCGAGCGGTCCAAGCCGGCCGGGCGCGCAGATATGGGGACAGACACGATGTCTGATATACCGATCAAGAACGTTCAACGTGAAACGTTCAACTCTCAACTTTTAACGGGGTGACCGAAAGGGGCCTGGTGGTCGGGATATAGGGACAGACACGAAATTTGGACGACCGGACTCTTGACCCGATGGACCTGAGCAAGCGCCGGTCGGCGGTCCAGGCCGGCTGTGGCACGCGGATATGCGGACAGACACGAAATTTAAGCAAGCGGACTTTTGGGCCGGTGGACCTGACCAAGCGCGGGTCGGGCGGTAGAGGCGGACTCGGCGCCCAGATATGGGGACAGACACGATGTCCGATATACCGATCAAGAACGTTTAACGTCCAACGTTCAACTCTCAACTTTCAATGGGGTGACCGAAAGGGCGCATGGTGGGCGGGATATGGGGACAGACACGGAGTTACGGTGATACGTATCACTGGGCTTTCCATGACGGTACTGTAAAGTCGCTATCTGTAGTGCCTGTATTTTTTCAGGAGGCGTGAGCCGGGGGCAGGGGACGGAGTCGAAGCAGATATTTCCCAGCCCGGCGGCGCAGAGGTTTCTGATCAACGGGCGAATGCACCGCGTCTTTGCGCGTCAGGGAACTTTGTTTCCGGCTACGCCGGGCTGGGAAATATGCTGGCTAGCGCGGGCGCACAATCAGTTCTTCGACGATTGCGCGCGCCGGCAGGTTCACACAGAGAAGGACGCACGCAGCCACGTCTTCGGGGCGCAACATTTTCGCTCTGGCAACGCTGTCGGGTGGTTGCGGGCGCTTGTCGAGCAACGGCGTGTCAATATCCCCCGGGAAAATCGCACAGGCACGGATACCCCTTGCACGTTCCTCGGCGTTGATGCTTTGGGTAAGTCCTGCGAGGCCGAACTTGGACATTACATAGGCTGCGCCGGCTTTTGGGCTGGCCTGTTTGCCGGCGTCGGAGACGATGTTTACAATGGTTCCGGAACCCCGTGCGCGCATGTGGGGAAGGAACGCCTGAACGCAGTAATACGCGCCGTTGAGGTTTGTCTCGATTGTTGCGCGATAGTCCTCGATCGAGAGCACCTCCAACGCGCGTTTGGGCACGTTTGTGCCTGCGGCGTTTACAAGGACTTCGACACCACCCAGTTCCTCGATAATCCGGTTGGCCGTTCGGTTTACCGCTTCGGCGTCTCTGACATCGCAGAGGTAACAATGGCAATTGCTCCGGTGGGCTCCTGCCCACTGACACGTTGCATGGAGCGTCTCCAATCTCCGGCCTATCAATGCAACGTCCCAATTCTCCGCTGCCAGAGCCAGGGCAACCGCCTGGCCTACGCCGCTTCCCGCACCGGTCACAACCGCAATTCGCTTCATGCCTGATGCGTATAACCGACACAAGCAACATATCAAGCATGAACTACGAATATGGAAACCGGCCAAACCGCCTGTCAGCGTCGGCGGCAATCGCCAAATGGATTTACGACGAACCGCCAAGAGAGGCTGCTCCTCAGACCGACCTGGCATGCGCTACCTCAGCGCGGCGCAGGCGCAACCAAATGCGCGGGGCGTAAAAACCGCGCTGGTTGCAGGAATACCGCTGTGTTCGCCATGTGAGTTGATTCTCCTCAAGCGTTGGCGTATGCTGAATTCAACGTCGAACAATTGATGGCAACCTACGAGGAATCGTGACTATGCAAAGACACTCGCGCAGAGAGTTCCTGGCGCACTCGGCTGTGGCCGCAGGTGCGTTCGCATTCGGAGTTCAACCAGGCTCGCAATTGCAAGCCGCAGAAAACTCGGGCTCGGCCGACATGGCAGTCGCACGATGGCAGGGCACGGGCGCGCCCGACGAAAAACAGTTCAAGGAGTTGTCAGTGAAACTCACCGAACGGGCGATTGATGCTCTCGGCGGAATGAAACGGTTTGTGGGCCGGGGCGCGGTCGTTTGGATCAAGCCCAACATCGCGTTCGAACGGAAACCCGAGTTCGCCGCAACGACGAACCCGGACGTGGTCGCAACACTGGTTCGATTGTGTTTCGACGCCGGCGCCAAAACCGTCAGGATCGGGGACAATCCAGTGCACGACGCCCGCAGAACCTATCCCGCAAGCGGCATCCCGGAAGCCGTCGAAAAGTTTGGTGCGGAGGTGGTGTATCTGGACCGCGCAAGAACGCGCGAAATGAAGGTTGACGGCGAACGGCTCAAAATGCACCCGGTTTTCCCCGAAATGATCGAGTGCGACCTGATGATCAACGTGCCGATCGTCAAACACCATGGTCTGGCGCGGGCGACCATGTGCATGAAGAATTACATGGGCGTGGTTGAAAACCGCCGTTTGTTCCATCAGGACATTGCGACCTGTGTGGCTGACATAACGCGTTTCATGAAACCGAAGATTTGTGTGCTTGATGCCACGCGCGTGCTGTTGCGTAACGGCCCTACAGGCGGGAAAATCGAAGACGTTGAAGTGCAAATGCAGGTTGCGGCCGGCACTGATCCGGTCGCGCTCGATTCATGGGGCGCAGAACGCCTTGGCATGAAACCGAACGAAATCGGCACCATAACCAAAGGCCAGGAGTTCGGCCTTGGCAAGATGGATTACAGGTCGCTTGCTTTGCGGGAGGTTGCAGTTGTGTGAGCGGTGCATCCCGCATGCCACGCGGTCCGCGCTTGCGGGGCGCAGTGCAGGCCGCTTCGTTGATTCTGTTTTTGTGGCTGCTTTTCACTGCGCGGCAGAAGCCGGGCGCGGACTTGCCGTCTTTTTCCGGATTGTTCTTCTGGATTGACCCGCTGATTTTGGTGGCGACGTTCCTTGCGGCGCATGCTGTGCCGGTGCTGCTGCTTTCTGCCATTGCAACCATTCTTGTTACGCTCGTCGTGGGCCGGGTGTTTTGTGGTTGGATCTGCCCGTTTGGAGCTCTGCATTCGGCCATTGGCTGGGTATGCGACCGCATTTGGCCCAAGAGCCGAAAGCGCGAACATTGGTCGGGCTGGCAGCGCGCAAAATATTACGTGTTGGCCGGATTCATCGCAATGGCACTGTTGGGCGGGCACTGGGTGACAATCTTCGACCCAATTGTGCTGCTGTATCGGAGTACAACAGCGGCGGTGCTACCCGGGTTGCAGTGGACAGTCGAAGAGAGTTCCACAGCGTTATTCCAATGGGACCTCAAACTCGGGCCGTTGAAACCAAGCGCCGTTACGGAACCCTGCAGGAAGTTCCTTCGAGAGCATCTTTTTGCTGTTGATGGTCAGGCCTTCATTGGGAGCGAATTGATTCTGGTTGTTTTTGTTGGGTTGCTTGCAGCCAACGCATTTCGCAGGCGATGGTGGTGCAGATATGCGTGTCCAACAGGAGCGTTGCTGGGGCTCTTGTCAATTCGCCCGCTGCTCAGGCGCGCACTGGTCGAAAGCAAATGCACAAAATGCGATCTGTGCAGCGCGAATTGTCAGGGAAACGCAGCAGATGGAGATGGGAGCGGATGGAGGCCGTCGGAGTGTTTCGTGTGTTTGAATTGCGCATCGGCATGTCGGCGTAACAGTCTCGCATTTGGATGGAAGTGGCCATGGCACCGTGAACCCGTTGTGACAGCAATCGGTCTGTCGAGGCGCGCGATGATTATATCGGCTGTAGGCGGCGTTTGTACGCTGTGGTTCTTCAGATCGAGTCCGCTGGCGAGCTCGAAACGGTTGGGTTACCAGGCCCGCGGGCTTGTGTTCGAGCCCAGCCTGATTCGTCCTCCTGGCGCGCGTGCCGAACGTGAATTCATCCAGCGTTGCACTGCTTGCGGTGTGTGCATCAAAGTGTGCCCGACGGGCGGTTTGCAGCCGTGCGTGCTCGAGGCGGGATTGGAAGGGCTCTGGACGCCACGGCTGGTGCCGCAGCTTGGCCATTGCGCCTATGATTGCAATCTATGCGGCCAGGTTTGCCCAACCCAGGCAATCACGCCCCTCAAACTCGAGGAAAAGAAGAAGTTCAAACTCGGTCTGGCGGCTTTTGACACGACACACTGCATTCCGCACGCTTATGGGCGGGACTGCATGGTCTGCGAGGAGTGTTGTCCTGTTCCTGAAAAAGCGATTTATTTCATCGAAACGCGAATCGTCACCCGGACAGGCGAGCAGCGCACGGTGAAACTGCCCCATGTGGATGCGGATTTGTGCATCGGCTGCGGCGTCTGCGAAAACGTGTGTCCTTTGCGTGGAAACCCGGGCATTCGCGTCACCAACGCAAACGAGAGCAGAAATCCGGCCAATCAGCCAATCCTTACTGAACGGTGACGATGGTGAACCCGGAAGTCACCCTTTACATTGGCTTTTGCAGATGGCAAGGTCTTGACCGCGAAGGACGTTGATTGTTCAGGGCGTTTCGTCAGCGCCACAGTCAACGCCGTATTGCGAAGCAAATGAAAGTGGCCTGTTCTTCAGCACGGAAGTTACCCATGAGCATCCAAGTGCCTCATCAAGGATCAACGCGACCGCCCTTTTCGTCGGGTTTGACCAGACGACGATTTCTCAGTGAGATGGGCATGGGGATTGCCCTGCCCCTGATTCTGTCTCCACGCGTTCTTGGGAGGGGCGGAACGGTGGCCCCAAGCAGCCGCATTGTGTTTGGCGGAATTGGCATGGGCAACCGCGCCATGTTTATTCTTCCGAATTTTCTTGCGTTTCCCGACGTCCAGTTCGTTGCCGTGAGCGACGCGCGCGAGGACCGCCGCCAGGCGGCGAAAAAAGCAATCGACGAGCATTACAGGAACGAAGATTGCCGCGTGTACAGGGATTTTCGCGAATTGCTGGCGCAGCCGGACATTGACGCGGTTTTGATTGCGACCGGCAACAGGTGGCACGCCACGGCGTCGATGTTCGCTGCACAGGCCGGCAAGGACATTTATTGCGAAAAACCGATCAGCCTTACGATTTGCGAGGGCAGACAACTGGTTGAAATGTGCCGACGTTACGGCACCATCTACCAAGCCGGCACGCAACGTCGATCGACCGAGTCATACCAGTTCGCCCGCGAAGTTGCGCGGAGCGGTTTTATCGGTCGCGTCCACACCGTCGAAATGCAGGTCTGGACAGGCGGCACTGTTCCGCACCAGAAACCAACTCCCGTGCCTGCCGGGTGGGATTACGACCAATGGCTGGGGCCGGTGCAATGGCGCCCGTTTGTGCCCGGCAGAGTCAACGCATGGCATTATTTCTGGGATACAGGCGAAGGGATGCACACCGACATGGGCACGCATTACACCGATCAAATGCAATGGGTGTTGGGAACAGACGACACCGGGCCCGTCGAGTTTTGGACCAGTGATATTGTCTGGCCGGATCCGAAGCAGTGGATGAGCGAGACAGCCATCTCGGGCACGTTTTGCTGCAGGTACGCCAACGGCGTTCAGGGAATCCTTTATCAACGAAAGGGGTTCACAGACCGCTACATCCGCTACATAGGTGAGACCGGGTGGGTACAGGTCGATGACGAGACCGACGTCGTTACCGCCGAGCCTAAATCAATCCTGAAGCTCAAAAAGGCCGGCGGCGTCAGTTGGGCAAACGCAGGCGCGCATATCCGCAATTTTCTCGACTCGGTGCGAAATCGAAGACCCACCTTGTGCAACCCCGAGGTCGCGCATCGCGCTCAGACAATCTGCGAGGCCATGACAATCAGTGCACGCCTCAATCGGCGGCTCAAATGGGACCCGGTCAAAGAACAGTTCGATTGCGAAGAGGCGAATCGGATGTTGTACCGCGAACCGCGCGCGCCATGGCGGGTAATTTGAAACCAGAAACAATCTCAAGCAAGCACCATGAAAACCCAAATCGCAAACCTGCTGATCGCCATTTCGTTGGTGGCTGTTCAACCCCGGGCCGAAGACATCGCACGCACCGTGGCTGCCGTCGCCCGGTATGAGTCCGGTTCAGACACGGTTCCGCTGCGCAAGGTCGAGCAGCTTGTGACAGAATCGCTCACGAACAAGACGTTGAGAATCCAACTCGAGAATGCACTGGCGAGCGCCTTGAACGACAGCGCAAGCGTCGAAGGTCGCAGGTTCATCTGCCAGCAGTTGGCGGTGATTGGAACTGAGGCGTGCCTGCCTGCGATCAACGCGTTGCTTGACAAACCGGACACCGTTGGCATCGCATGTCTGGCCCTTGCCAGGAATCCGTCGCCCAAAGCTGACGCGGTTCTCAGAAGCGCCACACTGAAGCTCGAGGGCACGGCGTTACTTCAGGTTGTCCAAACAATCGGTGCGCGACGCGATCGTGCATCTGTTGGGCTGCTGAAACGTTTTGCTGGTTCCGAAAACAAAACGATCGCCGGCGCCGCCGTGCTTGCGTTGGGTAACATCGCCGATCGCCAGGCTCTTGGCGCAATCAGGGAAGTCAGGCGGCGGGGTGATCCGGCCATCTCTGCCCAAGCAGACCATGCTTTTTTGCTCGCCGCAGCGCATCTGCGCGAAGAAGGCAATACCCGAGCCGCCTCGGCACTTTACGAGGAGGTTCTCAAGTCCGGAGCGCCCGATCATGTCCGCCGTGGGGCTTTCGAGGCGCTGCTTCGCATTGACCGCGACGGAGGTCTGAAACGGGCAACGGACGCGATAAACGGCAACGACGATCTGCTCAGGCGCTCTGCAATAGCTGCAGTCGCTTCTCTAAAAGGGCAGGACGTGTCCAGGAAATTTGCCAAGCTGATGCCATCCCTTGACCCGAGCGACCAAGTGTTGCTCATCGGGTCTTTGGCAGCCAGAGGCGACATACAGGCGCGACACGAAATAGAAAAGATGCTCGCAGCACGCGACGTCGAAGTACGCATAAGCGCCATCACCGCCCTCGGCCGACTCGGCGATGTTTCAACCGTGGCGCGGCTGGCCAAGATTCTTGACACACAACCGACCGCATCTGAACTCAAAGCAGTTGAATTGGCTCTGAGCGCACTTTCAGACCCGGGCGTTGACATGGCAATAGCGGCAGAGCTGCAACGTCGAAGCACGGGAATTCGCGCACCGCTTCTTGCTGCTCTCGTTCGCCGAGCCAACCCGGTTTCGTTTACGTTCTTCCAAGGCGAGGCCGCAGGGACCGACCCTGTTTGCGTGAAATTGGCGTTCCAAGGGCTCGGTTGCACCGCCACCGCCAGAGACGTGCCTGCGCTCCTGAAGGCCCTTGCAGGTTTGCGCGTCGAGGAAGTTCGAGGTGAAGCCGAGGCTGCGTTGGCACAGGCATTTGGTCGAATGGATAATGTTGCGGAGCGGTCCAGCGCTGTGCGCAACTTTCTCGAGCGCGAATCCAAACCCGAGACGCGCGCTTCGCTGATCAAGCTTTTGTTGGCGTGCCCAGATTCACAGGCGCTGGCCGCTGTGAAAGCCAGCCTCTCCGACACCAACCCTCTGGTGCGGGAAGCAGCCATGCGCACTTTGGCCGACTGGCCCAACGTTTCGGCATGGGAACCATTGACAGAAGTCTATCAGAAGGCCGAAACAGAAACCCAGCGCGTTGTAGCCTTGCGCGGTCTGGTTCGCATCCTTGGTGAAGAAAACCAAAACCCCGGCCAAACGTTGATTGACAGGTACCGGTCCCTTTTTGCCACTGCAAAGACCGATACGGACCGCAAGCTGGTGCTTGGCGCGCTGGCAGGTTGCCCGCATCCAGAAGCTTTGAAGCTGGCCATTGCTCAATTGGGCGTCACCGGCGTGCACGCCGAAGCGACCGCCGCCGTAAAACAAATCGCAGAAGCCATCAAGGCCGCTCATCCCAAAGAAGCGCAAGAAGCATTCGACTTGATAAGTCAGAGCCGTTGACCCGCCCATGACAAAATCAAGTGCTCGTTTCGCAAAGGCCATTTTCACCGCCTTCGGGCGTGTCAACATCACGCCGACTGCTGGCTTGGCAATGAACAGCCTGCGGAGATTCATCAAGCTGCCGGTTTTGCTGGCACTCATTACTGTGGTTTCCACTGCCGCCTCGAATGCGCCCGAAAAGCGACCGAATATTCTGTGGCTCGTAAGCGAGGACAACACAACCCTGCTCGGATGCTACGGCGATCCCCTCGCGCGAACGCCAACCATTGACAAGCTCGCACGTGAGGGAGTTCTCTTCAGCCGGTGCTTTTCGCAGCCTGTTTGCGCTCCGTCAAGGTTCACACTGATAACCGGCACCTTTGCCGTGTCTTCGGGGCCGGCACACCACATGCGCGCCCAGGGCAGGATCCCAACCTGGATGAAAGGGTTTCCCGCCTACCTCCGCGAGGCCGGTTATTACACCTCGAACAACGCCAAGACCGATTACAACAGCAACATCTCGTTGACCGAAACGTGGCACGAATGCAGCCGAACTGCGCATTATCGGAACCGGCGTGACCCGGCACAGCCGTTCTTCGCCGTGTTCAATCACGAGGTCACCCACGAAAGCTGCCTGTTCCCGGAAAAAGATGTGCCTCTCGGATTTGAACCCACCGACCCCGCACGCGTCCGAGTCCCCTCTTACCAACCTGACACTCCCGAGATCAGAGCAGATTGGGCGCGATACTACGATCATCTTGCCTTGTTGGACAGGCAAATCGCGGCAAAACTCGCTGAACTCGAACGCGAAGGACTCGCCGATGACACAATTGTTTTCTATTACGCCGACAACGGAGGCGTTCTACCGCGAAGCAAAAGATTCCTTCAGGCAAGCGGAACTCTTGTGCCGCTGATAGTTTATTTCCCCCCGAAGTGGCGCCACCTCGCTCCAGCGCCACCCGGCTCACGGATAAGCACGCCAATCAGTTTCGTGGATTTCGCGCCAACGGTTCTTGCTCTCGCGGGCCTGCACGCCCCCAAATACATGCAGGGCCGACCTTTCGCCGGACCGAACAAGACAACCAATCAATTCGTGTTCTGCACTCGAGATCGAATGGACGAACGGTATGACATGATGCGCTCCGTCACAGACGGGCGGTGGCTCTACATCCGAAATTTCAGACCCGACCTCCCTTACGTTCAGCCCCTCGAGTACATGTTCCGAGCACGCGGTTATCAGTCATGGGCGCGCGAGGCTCGAGCAGGCCGGCTCACAAAACAAACAGAGCGTTTCTGGGGACAAAAACCTTCGGAAGAACTCTACGACCTCGACCACGACCCTGACAATGTTGAAAATCTCGCTTCCGATCCGAAGTGCCGCGAGGTGCTCGACAAAATGCGCAACGCTCTGCGCGCGCATACAATCGACATCGTGGACAACGGTTTCGCCCCGGAAGGTTCTTCGCTCGAAGGGTACGAAGCCTCACGCGCAGGTCTGTATCCCATCGCAAAGGTGTTCGATCTGGCCGTCATTGCTTCCGAGCGAAACTCCGCTGACATGCAAAAGTTGGTGGCCGCGCTCGCTGACCCGTGCGAAGCAATTCGCTGGTGGGCAGCTCAGGGATGCGCAATGCTGGGAAAACAAGCGGCCCCGGCCGAGACAGTCCTGGTAACTCGGCTCCGCGATTCGTCGCAATCGGTGCGAGTGGCCGTCGCAGAAGCACTCGCCCGGATGGGACGCACCGACATTGCGCTCGCCGAACTCGAAACTGTCCTCGAGGACATGGACCACCCAATGCCCGCATTGCAAGCGGCTAATGTCCTTGACCGGCTCGGTGAATCCGCTCGCACCTCGTTGCCCGCCTTGAAGCGCGCGCTTGGCCGCGTCAACGCCACAGGCAACACAGTGCGCGAGAACGAATACCTGCAACGCATCCTGACGCATGCTATCGACGTACTCGAAGGCAAAACACTGCCATTGGCACAGACCAACAATTAGCTGGCGCCCACGACAATCGAGGTGATTGACTCTGCTGAACAGCATGACACTTAGATTTGTGCGTCGGATAATAGTCGCGGTGGTGGGCGGAACAGTGTTGGTCATCGGCCTGGCAATGATTGTTTTGCCAGGCCCGGCAACAGTCGTAATTCCAGCAGGACTGGCGATACTGGCGACCGAATTTGTGTGGGCCCGCAAATGGTTGAACCGAGCCAAAGAAATGGCGGTCAGCGCCGCTGAAAAAGCAGGATTGTCCCAGCATCCAAAGAACGACAAGAAACAAACACGCTCCAGCCCGGAAACCTCACCGGAATGAATATGGGGACAGACACGGAGTTTGGGCGAGCGGACTTTTGACCCAGCGGACCTGACCCAGCGCCGGTCGGGCGGTCCCAGCCGGCGGGGTGCCCAGATATGGGGACAGACACGATGTTCGGTATACCCATCAGGAACGTTGAACGTCCAACGTTCAACTCTCAACTCTCAACGGGGTGACCGAAA
>Ga0315298_1010638_pt1 | contig 11038 bp, 7 predicted proteins | sample WHS_1_MG_FD_203077 | JGI IMG/M metagenome (GOLD analysis project Ga0315298, IMG submission 203077) | Extremophilic microbial mat communities from Washburn Hot Springs, YNP, Wyoming, USA - WHS_1_MG | ecosystem: Environmental > Aquatic > Thermal springs > Hot (42-90C) | place: USA: Wyoming...
TTGGGGTATCCTGTGAGTTCCAAAGCTCCCCTATTGGAGTAAATGATCCTTCCTTTTGCATCGGTAAGGATGCAGAAAATATCGGAATTTTCTACTGCCTTAAAGACAATTTCGCTTAGGTTCTTCAAGACGACGCCGGGGCTCATTCTACCTCGAAGCCGCATTTATACGGCTTAAATCGGGGATAACATCGAAGAAGGGTTGTCTCCTCAGACGGTGTGGGAGGGCAAATTCTGCGGCGATCTCAACGTCTTTTTCCGTAACCTCTGTCCTACCCTCGTAAGCTGCATTCGTTTTTGCTGTTTTTAACATCACTATATCAGCCCTGTGCCCGTCGACCCCGGCTTTTATGCACACTTCAGCTATCTCACGTAGAACTCTATCACTCACGCTCACCTTTGGATATGCGGCCCTTGCAGCCTCAATCCTTCTTACAAGTTCCTCCGAGGTGGAAGCCCATTTTGCAACAAATCTTTCGGGGTCCTCCTCAAATGCCATTCTCCTTTTCATGATCTCTATTCTTTCCTCCTCTTTCCTGAGTGCTTCCACATGAACGCAGAGTCCGAAGCGATCTAAAAGCTGGGGTCTCAGCTCCCCCTCTTCAGGGTTCATGGTGCCTACAAGAGTAAACCTGGCGGGATGAGAAAAACTCACCCCTTCTCTTTCGATGGTGTTTACTCCCATAGCAGCGGAATCAAGAAGAACATCCACCACATGGTCGTCCAATAAGTTAACTTCGTCAACATAGAGAATGCCTCTGTGAGCAGCGGCGAGGAGTCCCGGTTCAACCCTTTTTTCTCCTTTCTTCAGAGCATGCTCGAGATCAAGCGTTCCGACGACTCTATCTTCGGTGGCACCAACGGGAAGTTCTACAACTTTTATCTCACGCCATATCTTCTCCGGCTCTCCACCCGAAAGTACAACATTACTGCATTCCTTTTTAGGACATTCAGCGCACAGCCCCTGAGGATCTTCTTTTTCCAGATTAAACGGGCAGTCCTTCACTACCTGAATCTTAGGAAGAATATGTGCAAGAGCTCTCACTGCCGTGGACTTCCCCGTGCCCTTCTCTCCTCGAATGAGCACACCCGAGAGGGTAGAATTGACGATGTTGAGTATTAAGGCAAGCTTCATCTTTTCCTGTCCTACGATCGCAACAAATGGGTAAATCTTTTCGCAGCTCACTACACAACCTCCTTTATGATTTGAACAAGGCTTTCCGCCTTGAGGTCCTCGACACGGAAATAGGGAGCCTGCATAATGTCGGCAAGTTTTCTCGCAAGCTCAAATTGCACGATCCCCTTTTTCTCCGTGTCCACCACAACAGGGTATATACGTTCGTCCATGGCGATTCTGGAAGCCACAAGAAGAGCCTCCTCCACAGGCTTTTTCGATCCCACAGAAACATTTGCCTTGCCGTCGGTTATGATGATGAGAATAGGTCTTGCTGTGGGATCACGTAAAAGCACAGTTCTTAACACTTCGTAAGCCTTGATAAGTCCTGCCGAGAGAGGCGTTCTACCCCCTACAGGAAGATCCCGAAGGAGCCTTGCGGCAAGTTCTACCGATGATGTGGGAGGAAGCTTCACCTCGGCCTCATTCCTCCTGAAAGTAACCATAGCCACTCGATCCCTTTTCTGGTAGGCGTCGAGAAGGAGAGACATTATGGCACCTTTCGTGGCGGTCATTCTTCCCTGAGCCCCCATGGAACCACTTGCATCCACAAGAAAGAGGAGAAAGTTTCCTATGCGGCGTTCTCTTATTTTGTGGCGAACATCTTCCGTTGTGAGATGAACGGCAAGATCTTGAGGGGTAGATCCCCAGCTACGGCGCCTTAACTGGTAAGGAGCGGCGGCACGAAGAGTGGCATCAAGCGCCACATCGGCTCCATCTCCCCGGATACTGCTTCGAACGTAACGACCCTCTTTCTGAGCTGTTCGAGTTCTGCTTCGTCTTCCAGAACCGCGTCTTAAGATGCGATCCTTGGGAGCCGAAAGCTTTTTTACCTTGAAGGTCTCCCCAATCTCAAAAATCCGCTCAAGCACCGCTCTGTAATCGGTTGATTCCTCCTTCTCAGAAGGACTCTCTCTTTGCTCGCTCTCTTCTCCTCCCATAGCTTGAGGCTCAGGCTCTCTTTTTCCTTCTCTCGAAGGATCCTGAGGAACATCAGGGGGCGGCTCGTTCTGGGATTGAGCCTCCGTGGGATTGGGATGATTCTCGTTTTGCTCGCTATCTTTTTTGTTATTCGGCTTAGGTGGTGGCGGAGGAGGCGGTGGAGCCGATTCACGACGTCTGTGTATAAGCACCATCGGGGCTATTTCCTTTATATCCTGAATTGTCACATGAAGGCGTCTGTTGAAAGCAGCCAATGCTTTGGCAGCCTGCTCCATAACAATATCGGCTCGATGTCCCGCCACGTTGTTTTCTACTGAAAGATCAGATATGAACTTCCGAAGATGGTCTGCTATTTTCACTTTGGGAAGCAGTTCTCTTGCTGCCAGAATGCTCCATGCAATGGATTGGTTGTCACTTTCAAACCGTTTTGAAAATCCTTCCGGGTCGTTATCGAATTCTTCACGGCGCACCATGAGTTCCACTCTACGCTCCAGGTCCTCCTCACCGCTGACTTCCACACATAGTCCGAATCTATCGAGCAGTTGAGGTCGAATGTCTCCTTCCTCTGGGTTCATCGTTCCGACGAGTATAAACCGAGCGGGATGGGAAAAGGATATACCCTCTCGTTCCACTCTGTTAACTCCCGATGCGGCGGCATCGAGGATAAGGTCGGCGATGTAATCGTCCAGGAGATTGACTTCGTCTATGTAAAGTATGCCGCGATGAGCCCTGGCGAGTACTCCTGGGTGGAAATGGCGTTCGCCGCTACGGATTGCTTTCTCAAAATCTATGCTTCCCACCACTCTGTCTTCTGTAGCGTTGAGAGGAAGAGTCACAACGGGGATGCGACGGGAAATGACGGGTAAGGGAGGGTTTAAACTTTTGCAGCGTTCGCACCACTCAGAAGGGTTATCGGGATCGCAGGAAAAGGGGCACCCTGCGATGACTCGAATCTCCGGGAGCAAAGCGGCGAGAGCCCTCACGGCCGTGGATTTTGCCGTTCCCTTCTCACCTCTTATAAGCACTCCTCCAATCGAAGGATTGATGGCGTTAAGAATAAGGGCTTTTTTTAATTTCTCCTGCCCCACAATGGCTGAAAAAGGATAAACTGACGATACGGGCCGCACCTTATGCTCCTAAGGCCTTTTCAATCTTTCTCTTCCAGAATTCAACCTCTTCTTTCGTCACCACATCAATCGATCCACCCTGGAATTCTCCTTTCACATCGCCCATTCTTTCTTCAATCCAGCCTTCCACTTCCAGGTAAATCTCTTTAAGCACTTCCTTAACATCCTCTGCAGGATTCCAGAGTCCTCTCTCCCAGGCTTCAATAAGACGTCTCCCAATTTCTTCCAGCGCCCAGGGATTGTGTTCTTCAAAGAATTTTCTGTTCTCTTCGTTCATGAGAAATGTTCTCGCAATATCGTCAAAGATCCAGTCGTCCACTTCTTGAGTGGTGGCCTCCCAGCCGTAAACTCTACCAATCCGTTTGGATATGTCCCCTGCGCCCTTATAACCATGCCGTTTCATGGCTTCTATCCAGCGGGGATTCAACAGCTTGGTTCTCACAACACGGCGGATTTCGTCAGCCAGATCTCTCACCTCCACATGACCGCTTTCTCTTGTGTCCCCGTAGTAGGTTTTGACATCCTTTCCGGAGAGGTGTCGAGCCGCCGCAGTCATACCTCCGTGAGTGCCGAAATAACAGCAACAGCCGAAAAGGTCGTACTCATCGCTTACGACCTTATTGTAGGTGACATCAACGCTCCTCAAGATACCGGCAAATTGCCTGTGCTTTTCCTTTCCCCAGATACCCTTACCGTAGGCGTAACCGTTCCAGTAGAGGAACACCTCGGCGAGATCTTTTTCTTCCTTCCATGCAGAAGCATAGACCGCAAGTTGAGTCCCAGCCTGATATGTGCCAGGCATGGAGCAAAAGATGCGAAGGGTTGCGTCTCTGAAGTCCCCGCCGTCCTCCTTCATCTGTTCAAGGGTATGTTTCCTTACGAAGTTCATCTCCAGCGGTTCTTCGAGTCTGGCGACTTCCTGCACAGCTTCGTCTATAAGCTCTATGACATTGGGGAAATTATCCCTCGTGATACCTGAAACCCGTATTGTGACGTCTATCCGGGGGCGGTTAAGTTCAGAAAGGGGTATAACATCAAATCCCTTGATTCTTCCATTGGAAAGCCAAATCGGCTTTACACCTATAAGATACATGATTTGAGCCATGCCTTCCCCGTCCGCCCACATTATATCGTTACACATCCAGAAAATAGCGACATTTTCAGGATACCTTCCCTCTTCTTTTAGATGCTTTGCAATGAGAGCATCGGCAAGCTTTTGACCTATTTCCCATGCGGGCTTTGTGGGGACTCGGTGGGGGTCAAGGGAGTAAAAATTACGACCTGTGGGAAGGATATCGTCTCGGCCTCGAGTGATAAGCCCCGACGGTCCTGCCGGAATGTACCCCCCGGAAAGACCATGAAGAAGTGATTCTATCTCTCGACTTTCCTCAATCCTTCGGTTTATATCGAGTATCCGTTCTCTTATCTTTTTCCATCTGGGATCATTCCAATCAATGTTTACGGCCTGAGACATTTTCTATCCCTCCTTCTCTAATGTATCTCGCAACCGTCGCTTTGAAGCACATCCTTTATGATATGCCTGGAAACCGCATCTATCTCTTCCAGTATGGCGCCATAGGATTTGCCTGTTTTTTCATCAATCATCGAACTATCGCTTAAAAGCTCGGAGAGTTCATATCCAAGAAGTCTGGCTACTTCTTTTCGGAGGGATAGATCACTTCCTGAGTCGAAACGGAGGATGGAGTAAATAAAGTCCACTTTTCGTTCGCCATCTGGGAGCCTTCCGAATATGTGCATCCCGTGCTGAATCTGCGTGTTACGAATGAGAGAGAGCTTTCCGTGGATTTCCCGGACAAGTTCATCAAAAGGAATAGAATGAAGCTCCTCGTGGGAAAATTCCGAAAGAGCTCTTTTCCTTCCTCCCCACTTGATTTTTATTTCTTTATCAAGATTGGCTTTCTTCACTTCGTTCAGGATGAGATGGGAGAGGGCGTGAGCGCGTCCGCGATCCTTTATCTTTGTTTCTTCATATTCCGTAAGGAGCCTGTCCAGTTCAGCCAGTTCTTCATAAAGCCCGCTTCCTGTCATAACGGTCTGCATGTGATCCACGAGGGTGGCGTAAGACCTTCGTTTTGCAATGGTTCCTTCCGGAGGGTTATCGGCGTTGTAGATGTAAAGGTGAGGAATCGTATCTATGCCTATATCGGGAAAGCAGGCGTTTGAAAGACCGACGCCCTTTCCGGGAAGAAATTCCAGATTCCCGTGAGTCCCCACATGCACCACCGCATGAACTCCGAACTCCCGTGAAAGCCACTTATAAGTAGCCACATATTGATGAGGCGGCGGAACATCCGGGTCATGCAGTATTTTACAAACCTGACCATCACAGCGAGCTCCAGCACAGCCTCGCTTGGGCTGAACCAGCACAACGGCGTTTCCATATTGTATCCCTGTTATAACAATCTTACCGTCATAGACCATAGCTGGCGGAATGCCATCTTTTAACTCACCGGGTGGGTTACCCCAGGCCTCAATCATCCTCTCTTGAGTTTTTAGTGGAAGTTCTCGGAACCACTCCTCATACTTTTCTTTCTCCAGAAGTTTTATCGCTCCGCCCTTAGCCACAATCTCTTCAACAGTTGTCCAGCGAAATTCCGATATGGCTTTTTTCGACATAATCTCGTCTATAAGTTCTTTGCCGCTTTCAGGGGGAGTTACCGCATATCCTTTATCCCGCATCCTCTTCATAATCTCCACCACGCTTTCGAGCGTATCGAGGTGCGCTCCAGCACCAACCGTCGCTTCAACAGATGCGCATGGATTGTTATGAAGCACGAAGGCCACCTTACGCTCCGCAGGCGGCACTTGCTTAAGAGCTATCCATCGTTCTATTCTCTGAACAAGCTTTTCCACCCGCTCGGGTATAGGCACTCGTTCCCGTGTATCCTCCTCACCTTCCCTCTGCGCTGCGATAATGATGGGCTCAATGACACCTTCAAACTCCGGAAGGGCTATAGCCCAGCTTATGTCCATGTTGAGCTCTTCCCTCTCCCACTCTTCAACCGTTTTGTAATAGGAGCTTATGGGCGAAAAACACGGCACATCGAGCCTTTTGAGAATCTCCACCCCATCAGAAGCTACATCGGTATCGGTCATATCCCCTCTGTCTCTCCCAGAACCAAGGAAGAAGGAAATAAGTTTTACCATTGCATCAATACGAGGCTTGCCCTTTTTATCCATGAACCATTCGAGCACCACTTCTCCACTTCCCTTCGTGCCGAGAGCATCGTCTTTTACCGAGTAGGCAAAGGCAGGAATGACCCTAAAGCCTTTTCTTTCAAGACCGTCAATCAGGAGATTCTCTACATCCAGGTTATTGTTTATCCAGTAATGCCGCGAAAAGAGTATTCCCACGGTGCCTTGCGATGTTTTCTCTCCCCAGTAACCGTCGTACCAGTTTAGAAAGCTCTCTATGTCGGTAAAGATTCCTTCTGCTTTCGGATGGTAAAGCCCCTCCCAGGGAATTTCCTTGGGTGGATCGTAATCCAGAGAGAGTCCAAGCTCCTCGGATGCAAGAAATTTAAGCATATTCGTCATGTTTTCTTCGCCGTTTACGACGAGATAGGCATAGGCTCGGCTTACAATCTCCGGTCGCACGGTAGAAAGAGTCCAGGAGGCGGGGTCATGGCCTAAACAGACTATCTTCGGCCTTTTTTCTTTTTCTCGAAAAATCTTCTCAACACTATCCCAGAACTGTTCGTTCGAACGATAAAAAAGAACGAGGTCTGCGGAAAGGGCCTCATCCAGAACCCGATTGAGTTTCTCCGGATCGCTATCGAGTACTCTCGCCGAATGAACCTTTATGTCAATAACGTTTTTTAGGTTCTTCGACGCCTTAAGCAGCACATTGTAGTAAGACTGCCAGACGATGGCTATTATCTTCATTTTCAAAGTTACCTCCTCTTTTCTTATGTTAGCTCTCCCATTACCGGGCAGATAAGCCTTGTACCATCTGAGCTGATTATTCTCGTTTCCACTCCATAGACCTTGCTTATGAGGTCCTCTGTTATCACACTTTTTGGATCACCTTCCGCCACCACATATCCCTCTTTCAGTATGGCGACCCTGTCCGCGAAAAGCAAAGCGAGATTGGGGTCATGGAGTGTTACAAGAACGGTGATGTTTCGCTCCCGAGAGATGGATCTGACAGTGGAAAGAACCTTCAGCTGATTTCGGAAATCCAGGTGTGATGTGGGTTCATCGAGAACCATGACCGGAGCCGACTGAGCGATCGCCCGGGCGATAAGTGTAAGCTGCCGCTCTCCGCCGCTTATTCCGGTATAAGGTTTATCCTTTATATGCTCAATACCAACAAGGGATATTGCCTCTTCGGCAGCTTCGTAATCCTTCCTTTTCGGGGAAGAAAATATTCCCACATAGGAAGCTCTGCCCATAAGAACCACATCTAAGACACTGTAAGGGAAAGGGGGTTCATGATCCTGGGGGACGGTTGCAAAAAGGCGAGCCCTTTCACGAACGGAGAATTTACTCGGATTCTTCCCGCCAACTTTAATTTCTCCTTCGTAGGGATTCCAGAGACCAACAATACATTTAAAAAGGGTGGACTTGCCTGAACCATTGGGACCGAGAATGGCTGTTACATCACCTTGATGAGCGGTGAAAGTTACAGATCGGAGCACATCTTCTTGCTGACCCCTATGGCGAAAAGCGAGGGATTCTACTTCAAGATTCATTATCTTCCCCATGCCTCCTTTCCACCTTTTCTCATGAGGTAGATGAAAAAAGGAGCTCCCGTCAGGGCTGTGATTATGCCGACGGGGATATCGAAGGTAGTAAGGGTGCGAGACAGAGTATCCGCGGCGATCATGAAGGATGCTCCTCCGGAGATGGCTAAAGGAAGGAGAATCCTGTGGTCTGGACCTACAAGCATCCGCACCAGATGAGGAACCATGAGTCCCACCCATCCTATAATGCCACAGACAGAGACAGCACTCGCTACAGCAAGGGTCGAAAATGCGATAAAAAGGATGCGATCCCTTTTTACATTGACCCCGAGGGTCCTCGCTTCCTCCTCTCCCATGCTGAGCACATTTAGTCTCCAGCGCATGAAAAAGATAGGCACGAGGCCTGCCATTATGAAAGGAAAGGAGATCCTGACGTGCCTCCAGTCAGCAAGGGAAAAGCTTCCCATAAGCCAGTAAACGATGCTCTGGAGCTTATGAGGGTCAACTAAAAATTTAACAATTGAGACCAATGCTGTAAAAAAGGCTGAGACAATAACTCCTGAAAGAATGAGTGATAGCCTGCTAATCTCACCTTGAGTCCTTGCAACTGTATAGGCAATAACCACAGCAGAAACAGCAAAAATAAAAGCCATAAACTGAATTGGAAATGAGCTTAAAAACCCGATTGTTATCGCACATCCAAAGGCTGCTCCAGCTGAAACACCTAATATAAAAGGGTCAACAAGAGGGTTTCTGAATATTCCCTGAAGTGTAACCCCTGCACCAGAAAGACAAGCTCCAACAAGCCCTGCAAGTATAACTCTTGGAAGCCTTATATCGGTTATAATCGCCTTTTCTGGAATATCACCGATTTCAAATATATGCAAAGTTTCGTTTAACAAAATCTTTAAAACCATAAAAGGAGTAACTCCGTAAGCACCGAGAAAAAGTGCAGGCCATCCAATGAAAATTGGAGAAATCAGAATTATCAGAGCCTTAATACCCTTCATACTGCCTCACTTTATAATAAGAAATCCCAAAAACTTTTTTGTAAAATCTGTCAGCTACCTCTTCAAAGTTTACATCTTGAAACTGCTCCGGGTAAAGTTTCATTGCAATGTAAAGTGCTATTGGGGCAAGTCTCGGTGACCAGGTTGACCATCTTGGAAGTTTATAGACTCTTTTTTCTTTTACAGCCTTTATATACCTCCATTGAGAATTACCATAAAGCCATGATTCATTGTATCCAGCAGAACCCCAAATAAAAATTGCATCAGGATTCCACTGAATTATCTTTTCAATTGAAACATCTGCGTTCCTGGTATTTATTGAACCAGCAGGATTTATTCCTCCAGCAATATTTATAATATCATTTGTAACTCCAACTCCGCATGAAACAGTCGTGGGTTTTCCTCCAAGATGTATTGCCTTTTTTCTCTTTTCAGGAGGAATTTTTGAAACTCTTTTTTTAATTAAATTGAAGATTTTTTCCATCCCTGCTATATCTTCCTCTGCTTCCTTTTCCTTTCCAAAAAGCTTTCCATGCATTCTCATGACATCATAAAGCTCTGTAAGGCTATCAGGATAAATCCCTATAACTTTAATTCCTTTTTGTTCGAGAAATCTTATTGTACCCGGATTGTATGTCCAAGTTATAACAAGCCCTGGATATAGCTTTAGCACTGCTTCAACATTTACATCAGAGCCAGCACCAACATTTGGCTTTCTAAGTGAAGGATTTTCTCTAACAATTGCTTTATAAAGATCACAATGCTCTTCAGCCCAACGAGAAACTCCTATAACCTGATTCCATAGGTTCATTGCTGGAATAAGTTCATAAGATATAACTATAACAGCTCTCTTAACAGGAACATTGACTGTCACAGTCCTTCCAAGTTTATCAGTCAATGTAAAGGTAGAGGCATCCAGAGCCCCTACCCATATTAAACTCAGAAATAATGCTAAAACTTTAATGTAAGCTCTGTAAACCATTGTCTACCCGGTGCTTTATAATACTGGTAATATTTTCTATCAAAGATGTTGTTAACTGAAAAACTTAGCTTTGCAAACTTTGCAATCTGATAGGCTATTTTTCCATCAACAACAAAGTATGGGTCATAGGAGCCATAGACATTGTTGATACGGTCAGAGTTATCATCATTACTGAACCATTTACCAACATATCTTCCAGCGACCATAGCAGAAAATCCTGATTTTTCAAACTCTGCACCTATGTTTGCCCTCCATAATGGTGTGTAAGTAAGCCTGCATCCAATAGTTTTTGGATTTGCTTCATTTTCTTTAATTTCGGAATCAGTATAAGTAAAATTACCAAAAAGTCTCAACCACTTATCAAACCTTTGCTCAATTTCAAACTCAACTCCACGAGATTCTGCTTTACCTACATTAACCCATTCTTGATAAGTTGGAGTAACAGTTTTACGATATATCAAATCTTTCATATAGTTCTCAAAATATGTTAAAGAAACCTTCGCACCTTTCCATAACTTCTGTTCAACTCCAATATCCCAAGAAACAACTGTTTCAGGGTTTAACTGAGGATTTCCAGCATAAGTAATTCCTGTAGAACTTGTCCAGGTTCTGTAAAGCTCATATACTGTGGGAGGTCTGAAGGCTTTTCCAATTGAACCACGAAGGGTTGTGGTTTCAAAAGGTTTATAAACAAGGGCGAATTTTGGGCTAAATGAGGAAGCTGATTTTGATGGATAGTCCTTTGGATAACCTGCCTTCGGGGTTCCATTTGGATTTAAATCAATTACATATCCATCATAAGTTTTCCAAAAGTCCTCTCTAAAACCTATGTAAGCTGTAAGATTATTAAGAAGCATAATTTCATCTTGAACAAAAAGGGCATAAGTTCTTGCCTTTCCTTTTGATTCATACTTTAAAGTTGTTGTTGAATCTTCATCTCTCCAGTCTCTTAAATATTTCTCCTTTGTATTAGCATACTCATTTCTAAAAGAGCCACCGAATGTAAGAATCTGATTATTAAAAATTGGAAGGCTAAACTGAATATCTGCCATGTAAGCATCTGCTGGTGTGCTTGAAACATATCCACATCTTGTGGGA
>Ga0315298_1010642_pt1 | contig 11035 bp, 12 predicted proteins | sample WHS_1_MG_FD_203077 | JGI IMG/M metagenome (GOLD analysis project Ga0315298, IMG submission 203077) | Extremophilic microbial mat communities from Washburn Hot Springs, YNP, Wyoming, USA - WHS_1_MG | ecosystem: Environmental > Aquatic > Thermal springs > Hot (42-90C) | place: USA: Wyoming...
CAGCATAAAAATAAAAACCCTGTTTATCAGGGTTTTTATTTTTATGCAATTACATTTAATATTTGTAAATCATTTACTACTTTTATATAATTTACTTCAGGGTCTTCAGTTCCTTGGATACTTAAATTTGCTTCTTTCATCTTCTCAACATATTCAATTATTTCCATAGTTATTCTTTCACCAGGACATAAAACTGGTATACCGGGCGGATAAGCCAATAAAAATTCTGCACTTATCTGTCCAATACTTTCTTCCAAAGGTAATGCAATAGTAGAACAACCAAAAGCAAATCTTGGTGAAATTATTTGTTCTGGAATTTCTGGTATATCAATAGCTTTTGCAATTTCTATATTTTCGTTGTATAGTTCGTCACTTATTTCTCTTAAAGCTCTTAAAAGATAATCTATTTTTTCCTTAGTATCTCCAATAGAAAAGACGCATAACACATTGTACATATCTGAAAGTTCAGGCTGAATATAATATTTTTCAGCAAGTATTCTTTCTAGTTGATGGCCTGTTATTCCAAGACCTTTTGCAGTAATAGTAATCTTTGTAGGATCAAAATCATAAGCACCATCTTTTCCAACAATTTCTTCACCAAAACAGTATAGACCATTAATATTATTTATTTCTTTTCTTGCATATTCTGAAAGTTCTATTGTAGTATCCAAAAGTTCTTTTCCTTCTGTAGCCATTTGCATTCTTGCAACATCTAAAGAAGCAAGAAGTATATATGAAGGACTTGTAGTCTGTAATAAACTCATAACTTGTTTTACTCTATTTAAGTCAATTCTTTGCGATTTAACTTGAAGCATAGAACTCTGCGTCATTGAGCCAATAATCTTATGAGTGCTTTGTGCACAAATATCAGCTCCTGCTTCCATAGCTGAAATCGGAAGTTTTTCATTAAATTTAAGATGAGGGCCATGAGCTTCATCAACCATTAGAATGGCACCATATTCATGAACTATTTCAGCTATTTTTACGATATCTGTTGAAACACCATAATAAGTTGGATTTATGATTAAAACAGCCTTTGCATCAGGATTGTCTCTTAAAGTTTTTTCTACAGTTTCAGGGGTAACATTTAGTGCAACACCAATATTTTTATCTACTTCTGGCTGCATATATACTGGTATAGCACCACTTAAAATTATACCAGAAGTAACTGATTTGTGAATATTTCTTGGTACAATTATTTTTTCATTTTCTGACATTACACTTAGTATCATTGCCTGAATAGCTCCAGATGTCCCATGAATGGAAAAGAAGGTTGCATCAGCACCAAAAGCTTCTGCTGCCAGTTCTTGAGCTTCCTTTATTGGACCAGTAGGTTTATGAAGGCTGTCTACCTGTTCAAAAACAGTCACATCCATTGATAATACATTTTTACCAACGAAGTCTAAAAATTTTTTTGCAATTCCCTCACCTTTTTTATGGCCAGGGACATGAAAAGGTATAGTGTTGTTATTTACATATTCCATTAAAGCGTCAAATAATGGGGTTTTAGTTTGATTTAGATTTTTCAACTTGATAAACACCTTCTTTCATAAGTTTTGGCTCAGAATAAAAGCCTAAAACCTCGATGCGTTAAGGTTTAGGCTTAGCAGAGCATCGCTAAAATTTATAATTTTATTTTTCAATTCATTATAAGATATATTTTATAAAATATCAATATAATTTTGATTTAAATTAAAAAATTTTTAAGAATTTTTTTTACTACTTTATAATATGAAAAATAATAGAGATTGTCAACACTTTATGAAGATTTATTAATAATAACTTTGATATTGATAAAATAATATAATCAATTATAATTATATAAAAAGCTTTTGAGTTTTAACGAGGTGTATTAAATGATTTTAAAAGGTTTACCAATAGATATTGATAAAGACAACTTAATAAATAGGTTTATAGATCTAAAATATGATAACAAATTTATTAGAGAAAACATTGATGAATTATATGGTATAGCGCAAAATATTCAACATAATCGCATTTATTATGATATATTCAATATATACTCTGATAAAGAAGATAGAATTATTTTAAATGATGATTATTTTTTCCCTGATATAAGTGACATTAAAAATTTTAAACACTTTAATCAAGTAGTATTAGCAATCTGCACTTTAGGGGCTGAATATGATAAGCAAGTTTCAAAGTTTTTTAAAGAAGGGCATTATTTAAAAGGTATGATGCTAGATATTATAGGTAATGAATTTTTAGAAAATCTCATTAAAAATTTTAGAAATATATTAAAGGATAATAACGAAATTAATAGATTATATATTTCTGAACCATTTTTCCCAGGAGGTACTGAGAGAGAATATGAAATACAAAAAGCCATATTTAATAAACTAAAAATTGATGATAAAGAATTGTATATAAATAATAGCTGTATTATTGAACCTGGAAAAAGTACATCGTTTATATTAGGGCTAAGTAATATGATTCTTCATTTAAAAAATGAAAATTTATGTGAATCTTGTGAGTTAAATAATTGTACTTACAGAAAAAACTCAAAAAGGCAATATGAAATAATTATAAATTATAAAGAAAATCAAAAAAAAATTACTGCGAATGAAGGAGAAAATCTTTTTGATGTTTTATTAAAAAATAATATTTTTGTAACTAATTTTTGTGGAGGTGCAAAAACCTGTGGCAAATGCAAAATTTCTATAAAAGGCAGCTTAAATTACTCAGAAAATGAAAAAAAATTTTTAACTGATAATGAAATAAAAAATAACATAAAATTGGCTTGTTTTACAAGTATTGATAGTGATATGGAAATTTTTATTCCAAATGAAAATAGCGGGCAAAAAATATTGTCAGATGTATTTGCAATTACAAAAAAATATAATTTTAAACCTCGAATAAAACAAAAAAACTTTTTAATTAAGAAATCTGTTATGATAAATCAGAAAGATTTTGTAAGTATGATTATTGAGCAATTTAATAAAAATGTTAAAATTCCTATTAAAATATTCAAAGATATTCCAGAAACTATCAAAAATTCAAATAACAGTTTTTCTTGTTTATTAAGAAATAATGAAATTGTTTCTATTAAAAAAACAGATGATAAAAATGAGTTTTATGGAATTGCACTTGATATTGGGACAACAACACTTGTAGCATATTTATTTAATTTAAATAATGGAAATTATATAGATGTTTATTCTTCACTAAATCCTCAGAAAAACTATGGGGCTGATGTTATATCTAGAATAAATTATACTATTTTAAATAAAGAAGGATTAATTGATATTCAAAAAGCTATAATAAACAAAATCAATGAAATAGTTGGAGAATTTTGTAAGCGGAATTTAATAAAACGAGAAGAAATTTTTGAAATTGTTGCAGTTGGAAATACAACAATGATTCATTTTTTATTAGGCATACCTGCTTATAGTATAGCTATTTCTCCATACACACCAGTATTTACCACAAAAGTTGAAGCAAAGGCGTGTTCTTTTGGCATAAATATAAATCAAGAAGGTTATATAATAACCCTTCCTTTAGTATCATCCTATATTGGATCTGATACAATTGCAGCTATTATAGATAATAGGATGTATGAAAAAGAAGATATAAGTTTATTAATTGATATTGGAACAAATGGGGAAATGGTTTTAGGTAATAAAAATGGCTTAATAGCATGTTCTGCTGCTGCAGGTCCAGCATTTGAAGGGGCAGGTATAGCATTTGGAATGGGTGCTACTGATGGTGCTATAGACCATGTTAATTTTTCTAAAAACAAATATTATACTACAATAAATAATAGTATTCCTAAGGGCATATGTGGATCTGGGATTGTAGATTTAATAGCTGAATTAATAAAATATAAAGTTATTGATACTACTGGAAAAATATTAAAAAGGGAAGAATTAAAAGAAACCCCTTTATATATTGCTGATAAAATAACTCAATATAATGATGAACCTGCATTTTTATTAGTAGATGAGATTTATATTACTCAAAGGGATATAAGACAGATACAATTGGCAAAAGCGGCTATAGCAGCAGGTATAAATATAATGATTTATAAAAAAGGATTAGAAATCAAAAATATTGATAAAGTATATTTAGCTGGTGGATTTGGAAATTATATAACTCCCGAAAATGCTGTAAAAATAGGTCTAATACCAGCAGAATTAAGAGAAAAAATAGTACAAACAGGAAATAGTGCAGGGAGTGGTGCAATAATGACATTACTGTCAGATGATTATTTAGAAATAGCAGAAAAGATTAAAAATATGACTGAATATATAGAACTTTCTTTTGAACCTTCATTTCAGGAGCAGTTTATCAAAGAAATCAATTTATAAATATAAAAGGATGATAATTTGTGAAATCAAAATTATATTTTTTAAAATTACCTCTAAAAGTTGCAAGTATATTAATTTTATGGATTGTATTTTTTTTATTAGTATGTAACAAATTTAAAATTAATAAATTTGATAGTTTATTTAAAATAATTCCTAAAGAAATAATACTAATAACAGGATTTGTTTTAGTTGCAATAGGGGCAGTTTGTTATGTTTTATCTTTAAAAGAAGTTGGTATTATAGCAGCTTCAGGGTTCCCTAGAAAATTAAAGATTAAAGGACCATATAAATATGTGAGAAACCCTCTCTATGGATCTTTAATACTGGTTATACTGGGGTTTGGAATGATAATTAACAGTACTGGAATAATATTGGGTATTTTAACATGGATTTTTATATGTTTATTACAATGCAAAGAAGAAGAAGCTCAATTAAAATCGGTTTTTAAACAAGAATATATTAGATACTTACAAAGTACACCAATGATTATACCAAATTTTAAACTTTTGTTGCAAGATTTTATTAATAAAATAAAAATTAAATAATATTTTATAGTGATTAAAACCTTCTGTTAAATTTATGTAAAGTTTCGAATTTTTATTGACAAGATAATAAATTATATTTATTCTATAATAAAAGATATTAAATAATAATAAGAGAGGTTAGAAATAAATGGAAAATAAATTATATCGATCCAAACAACAAAAGCTTATAGCTGGAGTTTGCGGCGGAATAGCAAATTATTTTAAAGTAGATGTTACAATTGTAAGATTAATTTGGGCTGTAATTTCTCTTTTTTGGGGAATAGGAATTGCTGCATATATAATAGCATGGATACTAATACCAGAGGAACCTACAGAATAATAACATAAAATAAAAAAAGTATTGAAATTTATCTTTATATGTGTTAATATATCAAATGTAACGATTGCCGAAGTGGTGGAACTGGCAGACGCGCTGGACTCAAAATCCAGTGGTAGCAATACCATGTGGGTTCGATTCCCACCTTCGGCACCAATATTGATATTTATAGCCGATTTTTATCGGCTTTTTGTTTTATAAATAAAATTGAGTTAACAAAAATATCTATTTATTTTTTAAACTATGTTGGAATTATAAAATTATGATAGAATCAAAATAAATATTTTCTTTTTTGCTTAAAATAAAGATAATGTGAATTTTAAGGTTGGTGTTTTTATGGAATTAGTTAAAAAAGATAAAAAAGAAAAAGCAATTTTAGTTGGATGCATATTTAATGAACAAGATGTTGAATCTTTAGAAGAATTAAAAGAACTTGCTGATACTGCAGGTGCAGAAGTTGTTGGCGTTTTAACACAAAAAAGGGAATATAAAGATAGAGCATATTATATCGGCAAAGGTAAACTACAAGAGTTGAAAGAAATAAAAGATAATCAAAATATAGATTTAGTCATATTTAATGATGAATTAACAGGAATTCAATTAAAAAATATTGAAGATTTATTACAAATTAAAATAATAGACAGAACAAATTTAATTTTAGATATATTTTCTAAAAGAGCAAAATCAAAAGAAGGAATGCTTCAAGTTGAATTGGCTCAGTTAAAATATCGACTGCCCAGGTTAACAGGTTTTGGGATAGAAATGTCTCGTTTAGGCGGTGGAATTGGGACTAGAGGCCCAGGAGAAACAAAACTTGAAACTGATAAACGACATATCAGAAGACGTATTAAAGCTATAGAACTAAAATTAGAAGAAATAAAGAGACATCGCATGCTACAAAGAGAAAGAAGAAAAAAGAACCAGGTACCTGTAGTTGCAATTGTAGGGTATACAAATGCTGGTAAATCAACCCTTTTAAATTCTTTGACTTCTGCAGAAGTTTATATTGAAGATAAATTATTTGCGACCTTGGATCCAACAGCTAGAAAACTGATTTTACCATCTAAAAAAGAGGTAATTTTAATTGATACAGTTGGTTTTATAAGAAATCTTCCTCATGACCTTATTGAGTCTTTTAAATCTACATTGGAAGAAGCAAAATATGCAGATTTACTTCTGCATGTAATTGATATAACATCTTTTGATTTAGAATATAAGATAAAGGTTGTAGAAAATGTGTTATCCGATCTTAAAGTCTTAGATAAACCAATTTTAAATGTATTTAACAAATCTGATTTATTAGAATATATACCAGAAAATAAAGGTAATAATGTTTATATTTCAGCAAAAAACAAGCTCGGACTTGATAATTTAATAAATTTAATCGAAAAAACAATATATAAAACTGTAAAAATTATAAATTTTTATTTTCCATATAAAAATAGTAATGAATATAGATATGTTAAAGAAAAATATAAAATTTTAGAAGAATCTTTTTTAGAAGAAGGAATAAAAGTAAAGGCAGAAATAACTGAAGATATAAATAAAAATCTGGAAACATTTATTATCTTTTAACAGCATTATACACTGCTTTTTCTTGAGCCTTTACGTTTTTTACTATTTGAACAATGTTATTATAAGTTTTTTGTGTGCCATAAATAACTATTGGTCTTCCTAATACAGGTAATTTTAAGGCTATAGAAGTAAAACCTCCTATTTTCATTATCCAATTAGTAGCAGATGTTGTATCAACTAACAGTAAACCTTCATTTGTATTAAAAAGATGATAATAAAGATCTTTTAATGCAGGTTCTATTATTTTTTTTGCTTTTTTTACCCCCATAGTATAAATATTATTTCCATATTCGTCGATACCAATTGGTACTATATGCCCAGTGTCATTTTGACCATTTAATTTATCAAACATAGGAATTCCTTCAATTATATCTTTAGAAGGAATAGTATCATATGGGAGTTTTCCTATGTGTATAAAAGATGCAATAACTGAAGTATGTGTACCTCCATAACAGTGATAAATAATGTGCATATTTTAATCTCCTTTCTTTTATATATAATATTATTTTTTATATTAATAAAAAGTTTATACTAGAATAAAAAACCATGTATATTATTGGATTTAACGGATATAATAAAAACATAAAAAAATATAATTTTTAAGAAGGAATTTAAGTTTTTATAAAGAATATTATAATATAAAGATAATATTGTGATATAATCACAAAAAATAAAATAAAGCTTAGGGGGCTTTTATATGTTGATAAGAGATTGTTCTGGAGGAGTTGTATTCAAAGGTGACAATGTTTTTCTCCTTAAAAATGATAAAGGAGAATGGGTGCTTCCAAAAGGTGTTATTCGAAACAATGAATTGCCTGTAGATGTTGCTATAAAAAGAGTTTGTGCCGAAACAGGCCTCAAATCTGTTGAAGTCCTATCGACTGCTGGTGAAACCAGTTATGAATTCTATTCTGTTACACGTCAACGTCCTGTGTATAATAAAATCACTTGGTATCTCATGACTACAGATGATGAAGAATTTAATATTAGTACTGAAGATGGTTTTGTTGATGGGGGATTTTATCCTATTGATAAAGCTTTAGATTTGATTACCTATAGCCAGGATAAATCACTTGTAAACGTTTCTTATTTTAAATATAAGACATTGACAAAGGCTCTAGCATAGCATATTTATAAAAAATAAAGCCTAAGGGCTTTATTTTTTTGGATTTATAACATATAATTTTCCAATAGGATTTATTACTTTTATAATATTAGTTTATTTGATATAATAGTTAAGGGGTGTTATTTTGGCACAGGAGAGTTATAAAACCCTTTATAAATATGCTTCTTTTGAAATAGAAATAAAAAAATCAAAATTTATTGGACATGCTAAACCTGTTTCGTGTGAATATGAAGCTATAAAATTTATTGATGAAATCAAGGCGAATAATCGTTTAGCTTCTCATAATGTATATGCATATACTATTGGTAATAATAATGAAATTCAAAGATACAATGATGATAAAGAGCCCTCTGGTACAGCTGGATTACCTGTACTTAATGTAATAAAACTAGAAGGACTAAAAAATGTAGCAATTGTTGTTACAAGATATTTTGGAGGTATTTTGCTGGGTACAGGAGGTCTTGCACGAGCATATTCTAAAGCTGCCAGAGGAAGTATTGAAGCTGCTGAAATTGTTGAAAAAGTACCTTTTCATGCCATTGATATTATTTTTGATTATACTTTACTTGGCAAATTACAGAATTATTTGACAAGAGAAGGGTATTTTATAAAAAATATCGATTATACAGATAAAGTTATTATGATAGTTTATGTTGAAAAAATACATTTAAATAATTTTATAAATTTGATTAATGACTTGACTAATAAAACTGCAGAAATAAAGATTGATAAAGATGTATACTTATTTAAAAAGGATAATTATTATATAGAATAAATGACTTCAAGAAAGTATATAAATTAAATAAAGATGATTTGCGAATTGCCTGAGATTTAAGCATGGAGGTGCCGCTATGAAGTATTATAAAGTATTAATATCCTGCGGTCATGTAGGCAATTCAAAAGAAATAACAATTACAAGATACTTTAAAGCAAAAAATATTATAGAAGCATTTGAAAGTGGAAACAGTATGCCAAGAGCTAAAAAAAAGCACTCCCACGCTGCAGTTTTACTTGTAAAGCCTATTGAGGAGAAAGAATATATAATAGGCAAATATACTGAAAGACTAAATAAATATTTATTTAATTTAAGCTAAACTAACTGGAGGGATAAATATGGATATGGATTACAGTTATATTGATTATGTTGAAGAAGCTATGAAGAGAAAGGTTTGGGCAGTTGTTGGAGCTACCCCAAGAGAAAATAAATTTGGTTTTCAGATTTATAAGAATTTGAAATTTAATGGTTATACAGCATATGCAGTTAATCCAAGATATAAAGAAGTAGATGGAGATATATGTTATGAATCTTTATCAAAATTACCAGTGGTACCAGAAGTTGTAGATATGGTTGTATCTCCTTCTTTAGGAGAACCATATGTTGAAGAAGCTGCAAAATTAGGTGTAGAAATAATATGGTTTCAACCTGGGGCAGAAAGTGAAAGCCTTGTTGAAAAAGCAAAAAATCTTGGATTAAAAGTTGTTTACAATACATGCATAATGATGGAAAATGACAGAAGAAAGTAAAAGGGGAGATTATTCCCCTTTTAAAGTTTATACATATTTTTTTGATATAATTTCGTAAATTCCTATAATTAGTAGAAAAATTGAAAATAATTTTTTAAGAATTATAGCATTTATATCTATAGATAGATATGAACCTATTATACTTCCTAATATTCCAGAAATAACTATGTAAAATGTAAATTTATAAATTATTTTTTTGTTTTTTATATAATAAAAAAGAGCAATAATTGCCGCAGGGATAAAGGAAAGTAAATTAATGCTTTGTGCTAAGTGCTGTTCGATTCCTGCAAAAATTGTTAAGGCAGGAATCAAAATTGTTCCTCCTCCTAAACCCATGCCACCTATTATTCCTGATAAAATACCAATAAAAAATAATTTCATTATATCCACATCCGTATTGCTGCTATAATCATTATTATCCCAAAAATTTTTCTTAAAATATATATAGGTACCATATTTAAAATTCGTGCACCTATATAACCGCCACAAAAACTGCCAATAGCAACATTTAATGTAATAGGTATATCTACAATGCCATTTTTTAAATAAATAAAAGAACTTATTAATGTCAGAGGCAAAATTATTGATATAGCAGTAGCATGGGCTTTATGATCCTCAACACCCAATAAGAATACTAGAGAGGGGACTATTATAGTTCCGCCTCCAGCTCCGAAAAGTCCATTTAAAATTCCTGTTATAAATCCTATACTTAATAATTTTATTTTATTAGACAAATTTATCACCTATTTCTTATTGTTTTCTTTTGATATATTATATATTCGATAAATTATTGACTTAGATATTAATGAGGATTAAAATTTTAATAGTAATTTAAGTGGAGGTAGTATAATGATTGTAAATCACATATATGAATTAATTGGTAAAACCCCCGTAATAAAAATAAATAAATTAGTTGAAAAAGATTATGCAGATATATATTTAAAACTAGAGTCTTATAACCCAGGGTATAGTGTTAAAGATAGAGTTGCATATTCTATGATTGAGGTTGCAGAAAAAGAAGGTATATTAAAAAAGGATAGTATAATAGTTGAACCTACCAGTGGTAATACAGGCATAGGTCTTGCAATGATTGGTGCTGCAAAAGGATATAAAGTCATAATAGTAATGCCAGATACTATGAGTATTGAAAGACGTAAGCTTTTAGAAGCTTATGGAGCAGAGGTTATTTTAAGTCCAGGGAATCAGGGTATGGATGGTGCAATAAAGATAGCTGAAGAAATCGTTAAGAAAAGTAAAAAATATTTTATGCCACAACAATTCAAGAATGAAGCTAATCCTTTAATACATGAAAAAACAACGGCTCAAGAAATTTTATCAGATTTCAGCAATGGACTTGACGTGTTTATAGCCGGTATAGGAACAGGTGGAACTATTACAGGTGTAGGCCGGGTATTAAAAAAGAAAATGCCAAATATAAAAATCGTTGGAGTTGAACCATCTTCTTCAGCTATAATTTCAGGAGGAAAAGCAGGCCCCCATAATATTCAAGGGATTGGTGCAGGATTTATTCCTGAAATATTTGATAAAAATATCTTAGACAGTGTTATATCAATTAGTGATGAAGATGCTTTTTGTATGGCACGAAAACTTGCAAAAGAAG
>Ga0315298_1010643_pt1 | contig 11034 bp, 10 predicted proteins | sample WHS_1_MG_FD_203077 | JGI IMG/M metagenome (GOLD analysis project Ga0315298, IMG submission 203077) | Extremophilic microbial mat communities from Washburn Hot Springs, YNP, Wyoming, USA - WHS_1_MG | ecosystem: Environmental > Aquatic > Thermal springs > Hot (42-90C) | place: USA: Wyoming...
TTACAGGGAGGGCGTTTTTTGTGGACTCTCTTAAAGGGGCAGAAAAAGCATGCTGTAGGTGGTTCCAAAAAGCGGCCCCCTCAGCTTGGGTTACCTCAGCGAGTAAAAGGGTAAGAGTCCCAAAGACCAGGATAGACGGCAGACCCATTTCTTTCCCTCCCTCTGAGTTTTTGTCTTCTGGAATAGTATAATAGAAGCCGGTGAATAGGGGAATGGGTAATTTTTCGGTTATTACGGTTTCTCGAGAAGTGGAGAGTCTGGGGGACGAGGTTGCTCTTCGCCTGGCGAAGAGATTAGGATACGAATTCATAAACCGGGAGAAATGGGTAGCTATTCTTCGAGATCACAGAGACTCTCTCTCTCCAGATCCCCCGGAGGAGGAAAAGGAGAGGGAGGAGTGGGTTAAGGCGGTGGGTGAGCTTCTCCAGGGAATGGCTGAAAGGCGAGCATTTGTGCTTCTTGGAAGGGGAGGACAAAAGCTCCTTGCTCAATGTTCTTTTGCCTTTCATCTGCTTGTGGTCGCACCTGTTCCGGTGCGTCTTCGGCGGATTATGCAGCGCTATAAACAGGACGAGGTCACCGCTTCGCGGATCCTTGCTGAGCAAGACAGGCAGAGGGAGAGGTTCTTGCTTCGCTTCTTCGGGGTAGACTGGCGTAACCCTCTCCACTACCACCTCGTTGTCAATACTGCCTTCTATGACGTGGAGGAATCCTGCCAACTCGTCCTTGAGGCCATGAAGCGCACGAGTGCCCCTTCTTTAGGAGAGCAGGCTTCCTTTTTTGAGACGAGTGGCTTTATGGAAAGACCAGTCGCTTTTTCCCATCCTTCGGAGGAAGAATTTGCCCGTATTCTTGATTTTTATGGCATCCGTTGGCTGTATGAGCCACGGACCTTTCCCTTAGAGTGGGACAGTGAAGGGAATGTGGTGGAAGCCTTTGCACCAGACTTCTATCTCCCCGACTTTGACCTTTTTGTCGAGCTCACCACCCAGAGACAGAAACTCGTATGGCGGAAAAACAGGAAAGTGAGAAAACTCAGAGAGCTTTATCCGGAAGTGAAGATCAAGGTCATCTACGCTCGGGATTATGAGCACATCCTGCGAAAGTTCGACCTCGAGGAGAACCATGAATGATCCTCGTTTAGGAAAACTCGTGTTTACCTGGGAGGAAATCAAACAAAGGGTTCAGGAGGTAGCCCAAGAGATCGATGAGGACTACACGGGAAGGCGACCAGTTCTTATTGCCATCCTTCGAGGAGCGGTCTACTTTGCTGTGGACCTCACCCGTTGTTTAACTGTTCCCTTTGACCTTGATTTTATGGCTCTTTCTCCCTTTCGTCCAGGACTCAGAAGGGCTGAAATCGAGAAAGATGTGGATATCGACCTTAAGGGGAGGGATATTTTGATCCTTGAGGATATTGTTGATACTGGACTCACTCTGAATTTTCTCGTACGGAGTCTGGAGCGACGTCTTCCTCAGAGCGTGCGGGTATGTAGTTTCCTGAACTGTCCGGCTCGGAGGATTGCAGACATAACCGTTCACTACTTCTGTTTTGAAATTCCTGACATTTATGTAGTGGGGTACGGTCTTGATTTTCAAGGAGACTTTCGCAATCTTCGGGAAATCTACACTCTCCATGACCCCTCGGGGAGAAGTACCCAGATCCTGAAAGAGATGGGGAAAGGACGGTAAGAAGGGTGCGTTTTCGGAAGGCGCTTCTTTCTGTGCAAGGATATGTTCCGGGAGAGCAGCCAAAAGAGAGAGGGTTTATTAAACTCAACACCAATGAAAACCCTTATCCCCCCTCTCCTCGGGTTGTGGCCAGAATTGAAGAGTTTCTCTCTTCGGGTTCTCTTGCTCTTTATCCCCCTCCGCTGGGGGATGAGGTACGAAAAAGGATTGCCTCGGTCTATGGAGTGCCGGAGGACTGGATTCTTGTGGGAAACGGCTCTGACGAACTTCTGGACCTTGTGGTGCGGGTGTTTGTGGGGCGAGGCGATCGGGTAGCCTACCCTTTTCCTACCTACACTTACTATCGTGTGCTGACCCTCCTTCAAGAAGGGGAACCGGTGGAGATTCCTTTTCCTGAGGATTTCTCGCTCCCTGAGCGGTTTGTCCTTTGTCCGGCGGAATTGAAGTTTCTTTCCAATCCGAACTCCCCCACAGGAACCTTCGTCCCAATAGAGTCTATAGAAAAAGTTCTCCAGTCTTCCTCCTCTCCTCTGGTGGTAGACGAGGCTTACGGGGACTTTGCTCCTGCAAGTGTCCTTCCTCTTCTTGAGAGGTATGAGCACCTTATCGTATTGCGAACTCTTTCAAAGTCCTTTTCCCTTGCTGGGTTGAGAATTGGTTTTCTCTTTGCCCGTCCGGAGGTTATACGTGAGGTGATGAAGGTTAAAAGCTCATACAATGTCAGCATTCTCTCTCAGGTGGGGGCTTGCGCGGCCCTTGAGGACCTCGATTACGTCTGGGAGAATATTACCCGCATCAAAAGAACAAGGGCTTGGTTCTCAAGGCGGATGGAAGAGCTTGGTTTTCAAGTATACCCTTCGGAAGCTAACTTTGTGTTCGTGAGGAGGAAAGGAGAAGACCTCTTCTTCCTTTACGAAGCGTTGAAACGTCGTAGGATTCTGGTGCGTTATTTTCCAGAGTGGCCTGATGCCCTGCGCATCTCAATCGGCACCGATCAAGATATGGAAATTCTCTTAGAGCATACTGCTATTATTCTTAAGGAGCGGGCCTGTGTTTAGGGTGTTTATATGGGATCTTGACAATACTGTTGTGAGAAGTTCAAAACTCCTCTGGGGGGCTTTTCAATGGGTGGCGGAGCGTTTCGCCCAGAAATCCATGACGCCCCGGGAAATCGTAAGCCTTTACGGTCCGCCAGAAGACGTGGTGATTGAGAACATTGTAGGAAAGGAGAAGAAGGAGGAGGCCCTCAGAGCCTTCTACGAGTTTTATGAGCGGGAGCACGACAATCTTCTTACGCCGTTCCCAGAAGTTCTCTCTATCATTGCTTACTTAAGGAAGAAGAAGGTACAGCAGGCGCTCTTTACCGCCAAGGGAAGGAAGAGCGCCCTTATAACTCTGGAACGTCTCGAAATTGGCAATCTCTTCGACCTTGTCCTTTGTGGAGATGAGGTGGAACGGGCAAAGCCCTATCCCGATGGGGTTCTCACAGTACTTACCTATTTTCAAGTTGCTCCTTGGGAAACGCTTTACGTTGGGGATTCGCCGCTTGATGCCCAGGCAGCCCATGGGGCCGGTGTTTCCTTTGCTCTTGCCCTTTGGGATTCTTTTCATCGACCTGAGGCGGAACGAATCTCCGCTGAATATGTGTTTGCTACTCCGCAGGAGATGCTCCTTTGGGTAAAAAGTCTTTACGGAGGGGATGAGAGTGCAGCCCTTTGAGTACGTAAAAAAGCGCAACGGTGATTTTGAACCCTTCAGGACGGAAAAAATTGTCCATGCCATTTATAGGGCTCTTTCGGCCTGCAGTAAAGAAAACGAGGACTTTGCCTGGAGACTGGCAGAAAAGGTCGTTGTCCTCCTTGGAGAGAAGGTTCAAGGAAGGGTTCCAGAGGTGGAAGAGATTCAGGACGTTGTGGAAGAAGTTCTTATGCGCGAGGGTCTTTCAGATGTGGCCCGGGCATATATTCTCTATCGGGAAAAACGGAGGGCCCTTCGTGAGGCTAAGTGGGAGCTCTTTGGAGTCAGGGACGATCTCAAGCTTTCTCTCAATGCCGTGCGAGTCCTCAAAGAGCGATACCTCCAGAAGGATGTGGAAGGGAAAGTCGTTGAAACTCCTCGGGGCATGATGGAGAGAGTAGCCCGGGCCATTTCTGAGGTTGAGACTTTATTCGGAGGCGATGTACAGAGAACCTTTGAGGATTTTTTGAACCTTTTGACCTCCCTTGTTTTTTTGCCTAATTCTCCCACCCTCATGAATGCCGGAACTTCCCTGGGACAGCTTTCTGCCTGCTTCGTCTTGCCCGTTGAAGACTCTATAGACTCCATTTTCACTACCCTTAAAGAAATGGCTGTCATCCACAAATCGGGAGGGGGAACAGGCTTCAGTTTTTCTGCCCTTCGTCCCAAGGGTGATATTGTGGCCTCAACCGGTGGACGGGCCTCGGGACCTGTTTCTTTCATGCGTATTTTCGATACCGCTACAGATGTTGTGAAACAGGGGGGGCGTCGTCGAGGAGCTAACATGGGTGTTCTACGTTTTAACCATCCTGATATCCGGGAATTCATCCGGGCAAAGGAAAAACCAGGTTTTCTGGAAAACTTCAACCTCTCAGTAGCCATAACCGATGACGAAATCGAACGGGTGAAAAGAGGGGAGGAGGTCGAACTTATCAATCCTCGGGACGGGAAGGTATGGGAACGAGTAAACGCCCGGGAGCTCTTTGAGATGATCGCTGAAAGTGCTTGGAGAAGCGGGGAACCAGGTTTGCTCTTTCTCGACACCATCAACGCTTCCAATCCCACACCTTCTCTGGGAAGGATTGTAGCTACAAATCCCTGTGGAGAGGTTCCTCTTTTGCCTTATGAATCCTGCAACCTTGGGTCTATCAATCTTTCGAAGTTTGTAGAGAAAGGGAAGGTCCAGTACGAATACTTGAGAGAGGTGGTTTGGAGGGCGGTGCGTTTCTTGGATAACGTCATTGAAGTCAACCGCTATCCCCTGGAGACCGTCGAGCGCATGGTCAAAGGAAACCGAAAAATTGGCCTTGGAGTCATGGGTTTTGCCGATATGCTTGTAAAGCTTGGGATATCGTACTATTCTGAAGAGGCCTTGAAGATTGCGGCCGAGGTCATGCACTTTATTGCCCTTGAGGCCCGAAAAGCTTCTCTGGAACTTGCCTCGCAAAGAGGACCTTTTCCCAATTATCCTCAGAGCGTCTGGGCGAAAGAAAATCTTCCCCTTCGCAATGCCACCCTTCTTTCTGTTGCTCCCACCGGTTCGATAAGCATCATTGCTTCGTGTTCAAGCAGCATTGAACCCCTCTTTGCTTTGGCCTTCAGGCGCTATGTTCTGGAAAAAGCTGAGCTCTTTGAAATTCACCCTCTTCTTGAGGAGATGTTCTCCCGTTACCGGGTGCCAGAAGGCGTCCGAAAGAGGGTCCTCGAGCAGGGTACGATGGAAGGTATTGCGGGTGTCCCGGAAGAACTCCATCGGCTTTTTCTCACTGCTCTTGAGATTCCTCCAGAGTTTCATGTCCGGGTACAGGCCACTTTCCAGCGCTATGTGGATAATGCTGTCTCAAAGACGGTGAATCTGCCTGAGTCAGCCACCCCTCAGGATGTTTTCCAAGTATATCTTTTAGCCCATGAGCTCAAGTGTAAGGGTATTACCGTATACCGGTACGAGAGTCGCCCCCAGCAGGTGCTCTACCTGGGAGTTTCGGGGGAGTGCGAAGAGTGTTGATGAGGTCAAGGGCGATGTTTTTGGCTCCGTCCATCTTCCCCTCCCAGGTTCTTTGGGCAAAGTTTTGTGCCGCCTTTTGAAATCGGAGGAGATTGGCAAGGACATTTTTGAGGATTGCGGCTGTTTCTTCGGGAGTGCCCCCTCCTTGGATAAGGGCTTCCCGGAGAAGCAGGGTCTGCCGTGTTTGGAGGAAGTGGCGATTGGCTTGGATGGCGTCTTCGCGGTATGGCTCAAGACAGGGAATGCCCAAGCAGGCAGCCTGCTCTAAGGCTGTTCCAGCAAATCCTATTACAAGTTTTGCTCGGCCAAGATGAGTAAGATAATCCCCCTGACTGAAAGAAACGGGGAGATTTTCGACTCGGAAAGAAGAACAGGAGAGGAGTAATCCTCCCGCTTCCTGTATTACTTTGGCAACCTCGAATGTGGTTCTTTCTGGGGGAAAGACGAAGTGGAGCGGGAAAGGCACCAAATCATCTTTAGATAGGGTAATGACTTTGTAGAGGAAACGAAAGTTTTCTTTCCAGTCTCGACGGTGTCCTGGAAGGAAGAGAATGATTTCTTTGTCCTTAGAGTGCGGGATTTCAGGGCCCACAAAGCCCAAAAACTCGGCTTTGATTCTAAGATTCTGAAGCCAAAGGGCAGTCGGAGCATCCCGGGTGTAGACCTTTTCGGCACAATGCCGAAAAAGGTGAGCGGTTACTCTTCCCAGACGTTCATAGGGTTTTCCCTTTTGACGCAGAAGGGCGGTGTGCGCACAGGCGAAAAGGTATACCTTCTTTCGGGCAAAGAGAAGACCTAAAAGGAGTGGAAACACATCTCCCACTCCTACTACCATGTCGAAAGACGAGGAGAATCGTAAGAGGAGGCGGATGACAGAGCAGGTGTTTTGCAATCCCCCTCCCAGGAGATCTCTCAGGAACCTAAAGAAGCGGCGGAGAGGTTCCCCAAGGTACACACCTCCAAAGGGGAGGTGGGGAGAAGAATGCAGGAGACGTATTCTCTGGGGAAAAGAGTGCACGAGCTCTGCAAAAACTTTTCCTTCTCCCACAAGAGGCAGAACATCCACAAAACAAGGGATTTCCTTCCTCATTGTCTCCTTGAGAAACTCAGAGAGGATGAGAGCCGCAAAAGAATCTTCACCGTAACCGTTGCTTATGAAAAGGACACGCTTTTGCATAGTCAGGTTTTATGATATGCTAAGGGGAACCTTAAGTAAAGGATAAGGAGGTCTCTTCCTTGCGCTGGCCAGGGGTTCTTGAGTACTTTGCGGAGTATCTCCCGGTGACATCCTCTACTCCTTTCATTAGCCTTGAGGAGGGAAACACTCCTCTCATCCGCTCGACGTCTCTTGAAAAGAATGTCAGGGTGGGGGCACTCTTTTTTAAATTTGAGGGGATGAATCCCACTGGGTCTTTCAAGGACCGGGGAATGGTTGTGGCCATCGCCAAGGCCAAAGAAGAGGGCAAAGAAGTAGTCATGTGTGCTTCCACGGGAAATACTTCTGCCTCTGCGGCAGCCTACGCTCGAAGAGCTGGACTCTCTTGTATCGTCCTCATTCCTCAGGGGAAAATCGCTCTGGGAAAACTCTCCCAGGCTCTTATGCACGGGGCCAGAGTTCTTGCTGTGCGAGGGAATTTCGACGATGCCCTGCGCATTGTGCGCTTCATTACCACGCACTATCCTGTGGCTCTCGTGAATTCTATCAATCCCTATCGGATTGAAGGACAGAAAACCGCAGCCTTTGAGGTGGTGGAGTGGCTCTCGGGAGTTCCGAATGTTCTGGCTCTTCCCGTGGGAAATGCGGGGAACATTACCGCCTATTGGAAAGGTTTCAAGGAACTCTTGGTGCGAGGAAAGGTTTCCTCTCTGCCACGAATGTTCGGTTTTCAAGCCCAGGGAGCCTGTCCTATAGTCCTAGGAAGACCGGTAGAGCATCCTCAAACCGTGGCCACGGCCATCCGCATAGGGAATCCGGCAAGCTGGAAGGGGGCAGTGCAAGCTCGGGATGAGTCAGGAGGACTTATCGACGCGGTGAGTGACGAGGATATTCTCCTTGCCCAGCGGATGCTTGCTGAGGAGGAGGGTCTTTTCGTTGAACCTGCCTCGGCGGCTTCCTTAGCTGGAGTTTTGAAGAAGTCGAGAGAGGGAGTGTTCAAGGGTCAAGAAATCGTGGTGTGTGTGCTCACGGGTCATGGGCTCAAAGACCCTGACATTGCCGTAAGGCAAAATGAGGGGAAAATAGAGGAAGTAGAGCCGGAGGAAGAGAAGGTCGTGGAACTCCTTGGACTTCGAGGGAGGAGAAGATGAAGCTCAGGGTTCAAGCACCGGCAACAACGGCTAATCTCTCCTGTGGTTTTGATGTCCTGGGGCTGGCTTTAGACCTTTTCTTCTGGGTGGAGGTTGAAGTTTTTGAGGAGCGGTTGTTTCTTTTGACACATCAGGGAGAGGGGGAGGGGGAAATTCCGGAAGACGAGAACAACCTTTTCTTTAAAGCGGTGGGGAGAACCTGGGAACGTCTGGGCTTTGAGGGGATGGGTCTTAAAGTAAAGGCTCAGAATGCCATTCCCGTAGCTCGGGGTCTTGGATCGAGTGCTGCCTGCATTGCGGCAGGTGTGACCGTGGCCAATACTCTTTCTGGGGGAGAGTTGACTCTTGAGGAAATGCTCGAGGTGGCCTTGCCCCTTGAAGGTCATCCTGACAATATTGTGCCTGCCTTTTTGGGAGGCTTTACGATAGCTCTCTTAAGGGAAGGAAAAGTTTTGTATCGGAGAATTCCTTTTCTGTCCTCCCTTCATCTTTATGCTCTTGTCCCGGATTATTCCCTGAGTACGGAACTCATGCGTCGGGCTCTTCCCACCTCCTATTCCAGGGAAGATGTGGTCTTCTCCCTTCAACACCTTGCTTTCCTTCTGGGAAGCATTTTTGAGCAGAGTATAGAGGGGTTTTTGCAGGCCTTGGAGGATCGCATCCATGAGCCCTATCGGGGCAAGTACGTTGTGGGCTTTGAGGAAGTAAAAAGTTATGTCCGAAGAAGGGGTCTTGGGGGTGCAACAATCAGTGGCTCTGGTCCAACAATTCTTCTTTTTCTCACCCAACCCCTCAAGGATTCAGAAGCGAAGGAAATAGAGGAAATCTTCTCCCATCTGGGTGCTACTGTAAGCGTCCGGGAAGTTCATCCTTGGGAAAAGGGTGTCGAGGTCGAGGTTCTATGAGTCTTGTGGTGCAGAAGTACGGTGGCTCTTCGGTGGCAGACCTTGAGAGAATCAGACTTGTGGCCCAGCGAGTGCAGCGTTACTTTGAGGAAGGACACCGAGTGGTTGTGGTTGTGTCAGCTATGGGAAAGACAACAGATACCCTTCTTTCCATGGCCCGTCAGCTTCACCCCTTTCCTCCCGAACGGGAGGTTGATATGCTGCTCTCTACCGGAGAGCAGGTTTCCATCGCCCTTCTCTCCATTGCCCTTTTTGCTTTGGGGGTACCTTCCATCTCTCTCACCGGGGGGCAGGCTGGTATCATCACGACCGAGGTCCACACGAAAGCTCGCATTCTCCGTATCGAGGTTGGAAGGATTTTTCAGCACCTCCGGGAAGGGAGAGTGATCATCGTGGCCGGTTTCCAAGGAATGACTGAAAATGGAGATATTACCACTCTTGGTCGGGGAGGCAGCGATACCACAGCCTGTGCTTTGGCGGCAGCCCTGCGGGCTGATTTTTGTGAAATCTATACCGATGTGGAGGGAGTGTTTACTGCTGACCCTCGAATCGTGCCCCAGGCCCAAAAGATTCCTCGCATCTCCTACGACGAGATGTCAGAAATGGCAAGTCTTGGGGCTAAGGTTCTGCAGCTTCGGGCCGTAGACTTTGCCCGGCTCTACCGGGTACGGGTTCATGTGCGCTCCACATTTTCAGACAGTGAAGGAACGTGGGTGGAGGAGGTGGAGAACGTGGAAGACGTGCGGGTACGAGCTATAACCCACAGCCTCGATGTTCTCAAAGTGGTTCTTCTTGGGGTACCGGATCATCCCGGGGTAGCGGCGCTCATTTTGAAGACCTTGGCGGATGAGAGCACATCACTTGATATGATTATCCAGAGTGAAGGAAGAGAAGGAAAGAAAGACATCGCCTTTGTGGTGGCTTTTGAGGATGAGGGAAAGGTGCAAAGGGCTCTCAATCGTCTCGGAGGGACTTTGCCCTTTGAAGGAGTAAAATTCGACAAAAACATGGGAAAGGTCTCTGTGGTGGGGGCAGGAGTGACAGGAGACCCCCGAATAGCCTTTCGCATGTTTGATACTCTGGCAAAATGTGGGGTTAACATTGACATGATCAGTACCTCGAATCTTCGAATTTCCTGTCTCATACCCAAGGAGCGGGTGGAGGATTCGGTGAAGGCTCTGCATGAAACCTTTTTGGAGAATGGTGAGGTGATGCTCCATGAAGGCTCTTAGGATAGCAGTGGTCGGTGCGACTGGAGCAGTCGGTCAGGAAATGCTCAAAATCCTTGAGGAACGAAATTTTCCTGTACGAGACGTCAGGCCTCTGGCTTCCTTGAGGTCCCAGGGGAAGATGGTCCATTTTCGGGGAGAGGGAATCCCCGTCGAGGTTCTGACCCGGGAGAGTTTCAGGGATTGCGATCTTGCCCTCTTCAGCGCTGGGGCTTCAATAAGCCGGGAATTTGCTCCCCAGGCTGTAGAGAGTGGCTGTCTTGTGGTAGATAACTCTTCGGCTTTCCGCCTTGAGGAGGACGTTCCCCTCATTGTCCCTGAAATCAATCCTCACCGGGTACACGATGTGAAGAACCGTGGGATTATCGCCAATCCCAACTGTACGACGATCGTTGCACTCTTGCCCCTGAAGCCTCTGCATGATTATGGGAGAATCCTTCGCATTGTGGCAGCAAGTTACCAGGCAACCTCGGGTGCCGGAGCAAGGGCCATGCAAGAGCTTGAAGAGCAGGTGACGGCGTATGCACAGGGGAAGCCTCTCGAAGTGAAAGTGTTTCCCTACCAGATTGCCTTCAACCTCCTTCCCCATATCGACGTGTTTCTCGATAATTTCTATACCAAGGAAGAGATGAAAATGGTCTGGGAGACGCAGAAAATCATGGAAGACCCTTCCATCCGGGTGACGGCAACCTGTGTTCGGGTACCGGTTTTCCGGGCTCACTCTGTGGCTGTCAATATCGAGACGGAGCGCAAAATCACCCGGGAAAAAGCTCTGGAATTGCTCTCAAACGCTCCAGGGGTTGTGGTGTACGACGACCCGGAGCATCGCCTCTACCCCATGCCCCTTTTTGTGGCCGGCAAGGATGAGTGCTACGTGGGAAGGGTGCGAGAGGATGTTTCTCTGGAACGGGGATTAAACCTCTGGGTGGTGGGCGATCAGCTCCGGAAAGGAGCAGCCCTGAACGCCATACAGATTGCGGAACTCTTACTCAAAGAAGGGATTCTTTAGAGGGGGACTCCGAGTCCCTTGAGACGTTCCTCTTCAGAGAGGACATTGCCCTTTTCATCGACCGCATAGAGGACTCCTTCGACGATTCGGGTTTTCACCTTTCCCAGGGCCCAGGGATTTCCAGCAAGGTGCGGAGCGTCAAGGAGTCCT
>Ga0315298_1010644_pt1 | contig 11033 bp, 15 predicted proteins | sample WHS_1_MG_FD_203077 | JGI IMG/M metagenome (GOLD analysis project Ga0315298, IMG submission 203077) | Extremophilic microbial mat communities from Washburn Hot Springs, YNP, Wyoming, USA - WHS_1_MG | ecosystem: Environmental > Aquatic > Thermal springs > Hot (42-90C) | place: USA: Wyoming...
GTATCAGGGGCCTGAAGCCGTATTGGTTGGCGAAGGCTTGTACGAAGGCTTCGCCGGATACCTTGCTGGATGCGTATGGTGACTTAGGCATTAATGGGTGGTCCTCGGGGTATTGGCACCCTAATCGTCTCACCATAGACAGCACTCGATGATGCAAATATAAACGTGCTCACGTTTTTTGAGGCCTTGACCACGTTGTACGTGCCCCTAACATTGACGTCGAAGTATAGGTCAGGATTCTCCATGGCCTCAGCAACATCTATGAGGGCCGCCAGGTGAACCACAGCATCAACACCCCCAACGGCATACTCGACAGCCCCGTAATCCCTAACATCACCCCTAACAAACTCTATGGCGTTTAACACGTCGGTGAGGTTTTCGATGGAGCCCGTAGATAGGTTATCGAGAACCCTCACCTGTTGCTCAGCCTTAACGAGGGCCTTAACCAAGTGACTACCGATAAAGCCTGCACCACTCGTCACTAAAACCCTCAGAGTCTCCATGACCTAATCACTGCTTAGGACCTCCATAAAAACCTCGGGCAACCTACTGGCCGACTCCTCAAGCCTCCTACGCACAACCCCCTTAACCTCCTCACCAACCTCCATAACGTCCCTGACGCCTAAGCCGATAACTTCTCAACCTTACCCACCAAGTCCTCTGCATCACCAGCCTTAAACATGAACCTCTCAGCCTCAGTACCACTGAGAATCTCCGGTATACCACCCCACCCTAGCGGCTATGGGCACTGTACCAGCCAACGTAGCCTCAACCACGGCATAGGGCAGGGGCTCCTCTATAACCGAGGGAAACAATAAGCCCCAGCTCTCCCTATGAAAACGCATTAAAACCTCGTGAGGAACCCTCCCATATATCTCCACAAGCCGGTGCTTGACCGTTCGGCTGTATCCCCCGAACAGCTTGACCCCGATCCCGGATCTCACAAGCGAGGGAAGCGCCTTGAGCAGTATATGGAAGCCCTTGATATAGCTCTCCCCGCCCACGTACATAAACACGGGGCGATCTGACAACCTCTTCTCCACCGCCACAGGCGGCGGGGGGTTGTACACCACCGCGGCCTCTCTAATCGGAAGCTTGAGGCGAAACCGCCTAATCAGCTCAAGCTGCCTCCTAGAGACGAAGACCACGAGATCTGCATATGACAACGCCAACCAGTAAACTCTACGCAACCCGCTGAGCATCCCGCTGACCACAGCACGCGCCGCGTTTCTATTTTCGTACAGCTCCACCATGAGGTCCCCACGGAGCCCGGGCTCCACGCCGTAGAAAACCACCGACGTGTAGGAAAGTAGCTGGTTCGTATGGACGTGAAACACCACCTTGGCGCGGGGGTTCAGCCGTTTTACCGCCGGCGCCAGAGGATATAGACTGAAAAACGGTATGTAAACCACGTCGGCCCACCCAACCAAATCCGCGATCCCGCGGGCCGCCGCAAACGCCTTAACCCACTCGGCAGGCTTAAACCGGGACCTCAACGCCCGCCAGCGCACATAGCGGCAGCAACCCCCCAGAGGCGCCAGCCCCTCGGTACCTGACACAACCACCACGTCGAAGTGCCTGCCCAGGTAACGCCTTAAGAAGAGGTAGGTGGCCAGCTCGCCGCCGCTCCCCTCCTGCCAGAACAACCTAGTCAACACCAGCAACTTGGGCCTCATCTAAAAGACCTTTTTAAGTAGAATAGCCACCCGTGAAGCCTGTCCAGAACGGCCGGATAAGGCTTCATGAAAAGCTCTCCGCCGCTTAACTCCTCCGCCTCGAATATCAACAGCCTCTGGCCCGTGGAGGCGACGACTTTGTCGCCCCAAATGGCCACGTCGACGAAATGTACGTAGGCCTTAGAGAATTCGGCGATGTGCAACGCACGCCACACCTTGAGGTCTCGCGACACGACTACGCCGACGGGCATGCCGAGACCCCCCACGTAGAGATCCCCAAACCTCACCAACGAGGCGAATTGGGCATACCGATGTGGAGATTTGAGGAATATGAACTCCCACCTACCCTCCTCGGGGTGGTATATCCCAACTCCGCCCCTCGCGATGCCGCTGTCGAAGCCGAAAACCCACCTTTCCCTCTCCACAAGCACTGGCACGAACTGCCATGGCCCCCTGTAGATAGGCCTCCACGTATGGCCGAGATCCCGAGACACCACGGCCCTCACCAGATTACCGTCGCCGAGGGTAGCCACGAGGAGATTCCTCTCGGCGTCGGAGGCGACGTAGTGGAAATGCCTCGACCTTGAATCCACGTCTTTGTTAGTCACCACTCTTTCAAAACGCCTGAAATCTTCGGTCGCGTAAATGCCAGCAGGCGGCTCGCCGTATTCCTGAACGAACACAAAACCGCCAAGCTCGGCGGCGTGCCAAAGCCAGTTCCCATCACGGACAGTAAGCACCGGCCTGGCCTCGTTGCCAGCTACGAAATAAAGCGTATTACCTGCAGAGACCAGAAGCCCATCCCTACGACCCCACAACAACACGCAAGGAAAGCCCCTCACCGAGGCTATATCCTCCACATCCCCACCCCTAAGCCTAGAAACCTTGCACCTACCGCCTTCACTAATCGTCACGTAAATTGTACCATCAATATTCCTAACACTAACCACAGGTACACTAAGCCTCATTTAAACCACCTTATAAGCAATCAAATACCCCCTCCTTAAGAGCCTAGTAAACCTAAGTATTGGATGCAATGTTTTAATGAAGGCACCCAATACCTCCCATGAACGATTAGGTAAAGTATAGACCTCAGGCCTATCAACCCTCACCAAAACAAAGCCCCTCAAAAAATACCTAAACACAACATAACCCATTCCAACCAATTCATCCACACATATTGATTCCGGTAGACTAGGTAAAGCAAGTACAATAATTCCACCCTCCTTAACCAAACCCTCAAGCCCTCTCAATAGCTCCAAGTCAATAATTCCATGAATCGACTCAATTGCTATAATAGCGTCAAAAGAATCAGCATAATCAAAGGCCCTTACATCCGAGATGTAGACCTCATCATACACGCCAAGCTGCCTGGCAAATTCAACCTTATCGCTATCAATATCGACACCAACAATATGAGAAACACCCAAATAACCCCTAAGGATAAGACCCCAAAGACCAAGGCCACAACCAACATCAAGAACACTCCTAGGTCTTACCTGCTTAAGAAGACCCAATACCCAAGGCTCAATACCAGGACTATGAAAAGTCAAGGTATATCTCGAGTCATAAAAAAGCTTAAAGTTCATTTTATGATTTTAAGTATTGATTTATAAATTAAAGCGTATTTTAAAGCCATTCTCTCGCTTCAAAATCTCCTTATAGTGTATTCCCTAATAACTTTGGGATCAAGTTTACCGAGTTGTTGCGCATATTTCATTAGTTCTTCCACGGAGAAACCTATGAAGCCTGTTACGCCATGCTGAACTATCTCTGGAACGGCTCCTTTACTAAATGCTATGACGGGAGTTCCGCACGCCATAGCTTCTATCATATTTAGCTACGTAGTCTGGGAATTTCACTTCTTCCTTCACTAGAAGCATAATAGCAAGAACAGCGTACATTGCGGATAATGCTGTAGAAACACCGATAAGCGTTATATATAGTATCGCTAGTGCAAGCGCTACCGCTATTGGAGTGCTATTTACTGATTTAAACCACCTGTAAGTTACGTAAATTGGGAGCATGATTAATAATGCAATGATGCAGTAAAGCATTGCGTTGGGTAGGTCGTATATTATGTTGCTTATGCCAAGCACCATGTGAAGTAATGCTATCCAGTATGATGTTACACTGATTATGTTATAAAATGGATTCTTTAACGAAAAACTCCAATAGCCATAGGTCATGTACATAGCAACGTCAGGGGTTTGCTCGCTGACTTCGATGAACCCATCTGTAATGTTTGGTCAGTATTCAAGTACGGCGTCTACCAATGCTATGCCGATGATTATGGCTATGGTGTAGTGCTGAGGTGGCTTTCCTTTATTATTAATGATGAAATATATTAGGATGGATAGTAAAGCATTGATGCTAAGTGCCGTAAGTGAGAATGATGCGTACGTTTCAATGAATGCCCAATCATGCGCAACTGGTACGTAGAAAAAGAGAAGTAAATCCAAAGACAAAATTGCAAATCTTGTAATCCTGGCTTTACCTGAAATGATACAATTAAATAAGAATGTCAGTGTATTTAATGCGACGAAGATTAGTAAGGAAATTGTATATGATAAGAACATGTTAACAATTTAACAATTATTTCTCAACGATGCTCTTGAGGTGCTTAGCTATATTGTCCCATGAGTATTTCCTTGCCGTGGCTATTGCGTTTTTCCGTATGTAATTTAGGTCGATGTAGTTAATGTTGTTGAGGAGTTATGTTAGTTCCATTTCGTTTTTTACTATGAAGCCTTTGTATCCGTTTATGATTATTTCTGATGCTCCTACTGTAGGGGTTACTATGGGTATGGATCCTCTGGCCATGCCCTCCAGCATAACTAGTGAAAATGGGTCGAAATAACTTAATAATAAATTTAAATCTGATATATGGTAATATGATATTAAATCGTTTTCGCCGATTTTCCTGAGGAACTTGACATTAAGTCCTTGGCTAAGGCTGTGTATTTTGTGGTCAGGTGTAAACCCCATCGCGTATAGTACGTAGTTATTGATGGTGCTCTTCTTTAGTGCGTGTAATATTTTAATCAGTCCTTTTCTATGAATGTCCCCTCCAACGAATATCATTACCAAGGTGTTTTCTTTTAGTCCTATTTTTCCCGTATTTTTGTTCTCTCTTCGGCGTTTAGGGGATGGTATTTATTTATATCCACGCCGTTATGTATCACGAATATTTTGTCCTCGGGTATGCCGTAGTCTCCCGTGAGTACTTTCTTAACTAGGTTGGATACTGCCCATAGCTTAGCAATCCTACATTCACTGCAGTCGTTGATCACTATGTAAACTGTACCATTTATATTTTTAATACTAGTTACAGAAATATATAGCTTTATCATCTAAATCACTGACTGTATATCATTAATAACAACTTAAAAAGACTTTTGCTCACGGACACATCGAGTCTTTTAACGAACATAACCCTATAGCTATTAACACCACCGATGATAGAGGAAACGCCTAAAAGACTAAAGACGCAACAAACATTAAGAATATTCTCCGATCTTATCAGTTTAAGTGGTTCCAACACTCAAGGCTTAATGTCAAACTATAAAAGATAAAAGTACATTCTGAATTATTACTTAAATTCTATTTTAATAAATTTCTCTAAAATCTTACTTTTTCTTAAGAGAGGGACGTATATTTTTCTAATTTTTATAATATTTTTGATTGATCTTAAAATATTTAAAGCAATCTGCACAATGATTCTTCTCTTGGTAGAGCTTTTAATGAAATGCAATGACATAATTAGAATATTAAGTATTAATGCTTTAATAAGATACGAACCATAAAAATATTTCAAAATTGTTAAAAGTCTATTTCTATTAATAAAGTAAATTATTACGGGATTAAAGTTTCGTAATCTTGAAACAGTAGCTTGAACATAATGTATATAACTCGTATGAGTACACCCAAGAATTTTAAAGCCTAAGGCTCTAAGTCTAAGACCTAAATCGGCCTCATCATAATACAAGAAATAATCAGAAGAAAAACCACCAACCATTTCAAAAACATCCTTCCTTATAAGAAGCGCTGCGCCGAAGGCAAAAAGAATTTCAAAACATTGCTGAACACCGCTACTTGATTGAGACATAATATCTACGGAATAACCGGCAATGTTTAAAGATCCTCCTACTCTAATCCACTTATTGATGGGTTGAATTTCAAGTCCTTGAGTAGCTACCGCGTTAGCATTGTTTTCTAAAATTTTAATAAGTTTCCTGATATAATTTCTTGATAAAATTGCGTCAGGGTTCTGAAAAAGTACATACTTAGTGTCGCTACTGACATATCTTAATGCTAAATTATTCCCAAGACAATAACCATAATTTCTTGGAAATTTAATAACCTTAATCTTTGCTCCATATTTCAATTTTAAATGATCATAAGTATTATCGGAAGAACCATTATCTACTACTATTACTTCAATATTTTCGTAATCTTGATCAAGGGCGCTACTGATAGCCTTATCAAGAATATCTCCCAGTGTAGTTTTGGCATTATATGTCAAAATCACAACGGTAACCTTGGGTTTAAAATCTGACATATCTATCGAGGGTAAACTAACGAAGGTAATGTCTTAAACACTTCAATTATAAATGCTATATAAGATCTGTATGTTAATAATGAATCCCCTATTGCATGTAATAATGTAATTTGTTCATTTTTTCTTATTAAAATAGCCCTATACAGTCTATATGCTAGAGTATAGCAAACGGTACAAAAAGAATGGGGTTTAAATAGATTTAGGAAATAGAGTATGACTAAGGGTAATGCTAATAGAGTAAGGCTGTGCATAAGCGCTGTAAGGGCATCCTTAAGTACATAGATTTTATGCTTAATGAAAACCCCTGGCGTACTTACTAATGACTTCCCTGTACCTATCTTCATAGAGTACGTTAGGCTTGCCCATGGCTATGAAGCGCACCTCAGGGAACTGCCTAGCCAACTCGAAGAAGAGCCAATACCTCTTCTGAGGATCCATCCTAGCCAAGTAACAAACAGTAGGCTCCCCAGCCTTCACGATACCCTCTTCCTCAGGTATGTAATCAACCGGGTTCGGGAGGTAAAGGACCCTACCTGGATAAACCCCATATAAACGCCTCAACTTATCGACATAATACCTGGCCTGGGTCAGTATTAGGTCAGCCCCGAATGGCGCCAGTAGGTTTGATATCGCCATTATCGAGAGGTAAAGCGGCGCCAAGCCGTATTGCGGGCTGTAGACTATGTAAACCGCTTGTTCGGAGAACAGTGCTAGGGCTATGGCGATTGGCGATACAACTATGGCGGAGTACCTAGCGGCTCTATTTAACGCATTCCTGAACTTATAATCCTCATTAACCAACTGCGGTAGCGTCATGAATAACGCGGTTGATAACGAACGTGTTATTAAGCTAATCGTTAACAGGTTACCGGCTATTCAATAATTACCTATTTCGGCATTAGTCACGTAGATGCCTAATTTAAATAATTCTCTTAGTTTACTTATATATGGGCTTAAAAGTAATTCACCTGTATGCGGATCATATAGTAATCCTGTTATTATAAATATTGTAGCTGGTAACTTAAAAAATATCCTAATTGATTTAATAAGTATATATTGTATTATTGTTCCGTCATCAAAAGTTAATAATATTATTAATTTATAATCCCTCATTACATTTATCTATATATCTGATATAAAGTAAAGGAAGCCATAATGTTAAAGCAAAGGCTCTTATATTTCTTGAGATAACGACTATGAATGTATATAGTAAAGAATCTTTAAATTTAGCAGGTCCAAAGTCATATAAATAATAAATAAACCATCCAATAAAGTACGATATAATAAATGCAGTAAAACAATCTAAAGTACACATAAATGGTAATAATAAGATCATCCATGAACTTAAAACGTACAAACTATATTCAAGTCTTAATTTTAAATTACCTGCCTTTAAAACCCTAAATAATGCTTCAGCTCTTTTTCTCGAAATATAGCTCCTTAATCTTGAAAAAATAATGTTTAAATTCTTATCAAGTTTTTTATTATTTATTAATGAAATCTTGGGAAGATGCGTTAGGATTATTGTTCCATCAATTAGTGTTTTAAATCCCGCCTTATTAATTCTTACTCCGTATTCCCAATCTTCATAAATCTGATGTGGATAACCCAAACATTCATTAAAATAACCTACCCTATCACTAATGTTTTTCGGAATCATAACGGCGCCCGTTGCTAAGGAGCCTTTTTTAACCTTACCAATGAACCGTGAAGCATATACTTTTTCTAAGAAGTCAGGTTTCTCATGAAGATACAAAAACGAAATAGCACCAATATTAGGATCAGATGCGAATAACTTAAGGGCATGCGATATAACATCCCTCCTCAAAAGAACATCAGCATCTAATAGAAAAACATAATCGCCACTAGCCAATTTTAATCCAATATTTCTAGCTCTAGAAACACCCAACCTTTCCTTAAAATGAATGTATCTCACGAAATTAACATTCTTATGAGTCTCGAGCCACTCTCTTATTAAAGCATCTGTTGTACCATCATCTGAATCATCAATAATTATTACTTCTATATCATTATATTCAATATCCAATATAGAATTTAGGACTTTAATAACATTTAAACCTTCATTATGAACTGGAAGGATGATGCTTATCTTAGTCATGGTTATAAGCCATATAGGTAATAACTTGCAAAATAACCAGCTCTTCTAATTAAATATAAATAAGGTAAAATAATAGCTTGAGTTAATTTACAGAAATTAAATGCATTTATAACAAATGTTATAAAGTCTATAAAATTACTATTAACATTTTTCAAATGAGATCTAAAAATAGCATTTTTATGATTTTCTGATTTGAAATCGTTATATTTAATGAGCATTCGTTGCCCGTATCCCCATATTATTGCTTGTCTAACCCATGAAGTTATACTTCTTCTAGATACATAATAAAGTATGGCATCGAAGGATTTAAATTCAAAGTTTGCCCTAGCAAGTCGCATAAATATATCAATGTCCTCACCAGCGATTAAGAATGAGTTAAAACCCCCCATAGAACGCAATGTAGAAGTTCTCGTAAGGGTCCCTTGCATAGGCAAGGTTAAAATTTTTGAATTAGTAATAGATTGCTTTTTAACTGAGGAGTTTAAATAACAAGCTATTAATTTACCAGCTTTATTTATACCGATTGGAATACTGTACTTGGGGTAAAGTACTGCCACGTTATCGTTTGCTTGGACAATTTCCTTAAAGGCAACCTTTACATAATCTTTTGAAAGTATATTATCAGAATCTACCCATAATATCCATTCCCCTGACGCTAAATTTAAAATAATATTTCTTGCAAAACCTATCGTATTAACTCTTTCTTGAATTACCTTGAACCTTTTAAGTTTAGATCCAAATAAATTGATAAACTTATATTTATGTTTTGCAATTATATCTAATGTTTTATCATATGAATAGCCATCTACAATTGTTATCTCTATACTGAGTTCTGATGGAAGTTCTAAACTCAACAATGAAGACAAAGTATAAGGGATTGTTTCTTCAGAATTCTTTGTAAGAAGAGCTATGGTCAATATCATCGGCACTTCTTAAAGACAATTTCATCCCCGAAATTAATTACAATGTTATAATTTGCTATGGATATGCTAAGTTTGCTTAGATCGACTATATTAATGTTAGCCATTGGTGCATCTCCTATTGTGTATCCGCGTATATACAGCACCTTATATAAAGCGTCGCTAAATCTGTTATAAAACATTGTTATACGATCCCCATAAGTTGTTAACCTTTCAAAACGTAGAAAATACTTTGAGAAAAGCATTAAATTATCAAAATCTTTAATTTCATTCACTAAATTAACAGTAATGTTCGCTTTCACTATATCGCTTTGGGTTGCTACCATAGTGAGTGCTTCCTCTGGTATGCCCCTATACTTTAAACTATACAGAGGCGATATCTCTGGATCTCTTGTAGCTAGGTAGGAGCTGAAAGCAAGGATGAACACGACTATTAAAACTAAAGATCTCTTCTTGGAGTTAATAACTCTTCTAATAGCCTCAGCAGCTAGAGGTATAAAGAACGAAAAAGCTACATAGGTACCTCTATACAGCTGTGTTGAGACAGCAGGTGACATTGTTGCTATGGAATAGCCTAGACCGACGAATAGAGCCCCAATAACAAAGAACGTCAGCATGATTATATCTACGCTATTTCTTAACACGTTGTAAGCAACGATTGCTGTTGCTAACGATGCTGTTAAGGCCCATAAGAACGCCTGGTAAAAGGGTACGCCGCCGTAGTCATACAATGATAACTTAAATCCTATACTTTCCTTTCCAGTAGACAAGGTTAACAGCTTGGTTATCAAATTCTCGACACCACTATAACCCATGCTATACACATACTTAGCATACAACTCTTCGTAGGCTACTCTAAAGATTCCGAGAGCAAGGAAAATTATGATAGCGGTTGTCACAAGTGGAGGGATCTTTAAGTTCACTTCTTTTCTTTCAAATACGAGCTTTAGTAAGGCGAGCATTAATGGAAATGTCATTACAACATAAGCTGTTGTATGAGTCAATATCGCTACAACGTAAAGCAGTATTATCGGTATGAAGTCTGTTTTCCTTGGTCTTTCCAATGTTTTTATAAGTATTGCTATGCTTAAGAGCCACATAATGGTTGCAGGAACTTGATAAGCATGACCTGTTACTACAAGGTATGGTGTCAAAGCACCGATTATTACCGCAAGTATTGCGGTGTTATGGCTCGAAGTTGTTATTAGTGTCAAGCTGTACACTGCTAAGTCAAATGCTAGTGTAGTAATTAACAATATTATATATGCTACGAACCAGCTAAACCAAGGAATACCTGTGATATAGGAAAGTGCTAGACGGAGAAAAGCCGTTGTTGGAAAGGGATTATATGAGGGGTTATGTGCTAGTTCAGGTATCCACTTACCATATATAACCATGGTTCTGGTCATGTGAACTCCCTCGGTTATAGATAGCAAATCTGGCGGCATTATAAGACCTAGCAGTAGCAGATGCCAAAGTAATACTGTGGCAAACATTAATTTAGGTTCAGAATTCATTGCCAATAGTGATACCATTGTTGCGAGCATTATGGTAGCAATAATGGTTTGGAAGGCATAATCAATTCTGCCTAGAAGTAGCAAGACGTTACTGATTATAAGGATTACGTAGAGAAGGATCATTATTGTAAATAGAGCTTTCTTAGAAATGTTAAGTTTCGTGTTTATGTGACTTTTCTTCTCTGAAGCTATGAGGAGTAGAAGGAATAGCAAAGTCTGAATAACAAAGAACACTGGGAT
>Ga0315298_1010646_pt1 | contig 11032 bp, 10 predicted proteins | sample WHS_1_MG_FD_203077 | JGI IMG/M metagenome (GOLD analysis project Ga0315298, IMG submission 203077) | Extremophilic microbial mat communities from Washburn Hot Springs, YNP, Wyoming, USA - WHS_1_MG | ecosystem: Environmental > Aquatic > Thermal springs > Hot (42-90C) | place: USA: Wyoming...
ACTTTGTGTTTACGCATGTTTTCCGGAGCGATATGCCGGACTACATTCTCTACTTGGTTATTGGCGTATTACACTATAATCTTTTCGCACAGACGGTATCGCAAAGCTGCGATAGTCTCACGAGTTCAGCGGGACTTCTGCAAAAAATCTATTTCCCCAGGATCTTGATCCCTACGGCAAGTGTACTCTTCAACCTGGTCCTCTGGGTGGTAGCTATCCTCATTCTAATCGTACTTTATCCATTTCTCGGCGGCGTCTATCATTGGGGGCTATTGCTGTATCCGCTGGCTTTGATACTTTATATTGGGTTTATCTGGGGTATCGCGCTCACATTTTCCGTCTTGAATGTGGAGTTTCGGGATCTCAAACATCTGGTCGATATTGCGGTCATGGCGTTATTTTGGTTTACTCCTCTCGGGTATAGCCTGTCCGTTCTGAAACCGGAGACCCGATCGATTATCGAGCTGAATCCCTTGACGGTATATATGGAAATATTCCATGCCTTGCTCTACCACGACACGCTTCCAACGAGCCATACCGTAATGATGGCGATGCTCTGGACCGCAGCAAGCTTGATCTTGGGCACGACGCTCTTCCGGAGAAAAGCGGCACTACTGGTGGAGAATCTGTAAACATATGACAGCCGCAGTGATGGTAGATCATCTCTATAAGGATTTTACGCTCCGCCATAACCGGGCCTTTGGAATAAAAACACGATTTCTATCGGTATTCCATCCGGGTAAGCGCGAACGTCGAGAGCAATTCCATGCTCTTCGCGATATCACTTTCACCGTCGAGAGGGGCGAAGCGATTGGCCTACTGGGGCCGAATGGTTCTGGAAAAAGCACCCTGCTACAGATCATCGCCGGGATACTTCCGCCAACTAGAGGCAAAGTGATAACGAATGGTCGGGTTGCCCCACTGATACAGCTCGGGGTAGGTTTCAATCCAGAGCTTACTGGGCTCGAAAATATTTATCTCAATGCCAGTCTTTATGGGTTCCGGAATAAAGAGGTCAAAAGGCGATTGGATGATATCATCGCCTTTTCCGAGTTGGCACATTTCATTGATACGCCGCTTAAACATTACTCGTCTGGTATGCAGATGCGGCTGGGTTTTTCTGTAGCGGTACATCTGGATCCAGATATTCTTTTGGCGGATGAGATCCTGGCTGTAGGAGATAAGGCCTTTCAAGATAAGTGCCACAAAAAGATCGCAGAACTTCGAAGTCGGGGTATGACGCTTATTCTCGTATCGCATAGTCCAGATCAGGTCCAAACGTTTTGCGACCAGTTTATGCGGTTAGAGAACGGATATTTGGCAGATGTAGGTCAGTACAAGCGCATTCGTGATGAACGCGTTGGGATTCCTCTCTTACGCTAAAGAATTGTATTGCAATAAGTAGCCTGACATTATATAACGATTATATTGCATATAAATTTTGTTATTAATGGGTTTCAACACTTGAGTATATCGACCAGGTCGGAGATGTCCTAAATGTATCAAGAAGGAACATGTGTGTGGATATAGGATCGGATAATACTAGGTTAATGCGGGCAATTGACGCACTGTGTATTCGAGACGAAATACATTGGCGTCCTGATTATCTGGCGCAGAGCGCCTGGCTTGAACATATCCCTTTCGCGTTCTGGCTTGTTCGGATACTAAAACCGCGAACGTTTGTCGAGCTTGGTACACATTTGGGTGTTTCTTATGGCGCATTCTGTCAAGCAGTAGAAAGATTAGCACTCAACTCGCGTTGCTTTGCTGTCGACACCTGGCTTGGAGATGAACATTCCGGCGAATATAGTGAGGAGGTTTTCAATGCGGTCCAATCTCTTAACGAAACACGTTGGCGACGCTTCTCATCGCTTTTGCGCATGACATTTGCTGACGCACGACAGTATTTCGCTGATGGTGAGGTAGACTTATTACACATAGATGGTTTTCATACCTACGAATCTGCCTCTGGGGATTTTCAGCTATGGAGCAAGACACTTTCAAACCGTGGCATTGTGCTATTCCATGATACAAATGTTCGGGAACGAAATTTTGGAATCTGGCGCCTTTGGCAAGAATTAAAAGCTAAATATCCACATTTTGAATTTATTCATGGATATGGACTCGGTGTGCTCGGTGTGGGCCAAGAGATTCCGCAGCAGTTGCGTCGTTTATTTGATGCAACTGGTGACACAATATCAACAGCGGAAATTCGTGATCTGTTTTCGGCGATCGGCGAGACGGTAAAAATACGCTGGAAAGCTCAAGAAGATGAAGCAAAATTATATCTTGCCGAATCTCAGCGGATTACGGATCGTAATCTATTGATTGGGCGGGCTGAGGACGAGATTGCTATGGTGCGTAATGAGTTGGTGGCTGCACAGAAAGCAGCTGAGGAGAGTAAAATAGAGGTCACGTTGCTGCGCAATGAGTTGGTAGCTGCACAGAAATCGACTCAAGAGAAATTGATGCTTGAAGCCCAGTATAATGCGCTCCTGTGTTCAAGATCTTGGCGAATTACACGTCCGTTACGCACGATAGCCACACTAGCTAGGAATAATTACAATCACAACCGAAAGCCAGAACCTTTGCGAGCAATTAGGGCGTTGCATTCTTCTGTTAGTATGGTTATATCGCGACTCAGGAAAGCACGACGTGCGACCAAACTCGCGATAAAAATAGTACGCGAATCAGATAATACTTTTTCTCTAATCCGTAAAGCAAAGAGAGTATTAATGCAAGAGGGAATAGATGGCCTTCGGTTGAGACTGTATCGACTAGAATCTAGAAACGCACAGAATACGTTGCTCGCTCAAGATGACGTCTCTGTTGGTCAGCTAATTGCAAAAAGATTTCCGGACATTCAACCATACCCGTGCTATATCGTGCCATCTAGCAGGCCTCGTGTGTCAATCATCACTGATAGCATCGGGCCATCCTCTTTATTTGGGGGGGTCGGTACGGCGCTTCTGTTTGGTACCGTGCTTGCAAACCGATTAGGCGCCACGTTACGCATCGTGACCAGGAGAGAGCCGGCTGATTCTGCGAGATACGCTGAAGTTATTGCGAGCGCAGGCCTTAAGCTTGAAAATGCCTTTGAGATAGCCATGGCACCGCTGGATGGTGCCGCGGATTTATCTGTGACTTCTAACGAAGTATTCCTGACGACATCTTGGTGGACTACCCGCGCTACACTAGGAGTTAGTTCGCCCAAGCGAATTATAGCACTTGTGCAAGAAGATGAGCGTTTATTCTACGCGCAAGGCGACGATCGACTTCGTTGTTCTGAAACGCTAGATCATCCAGATATTATTTCTGTCATTAACACAGAGATTCTCTTTAGGCATCTAACGACCGGTCCCGATATGTTAAAGAATATTGCACGGAATGGTATATTCTTCGAGCCTGCTTTTCCAGGCATGAAGGCCAAGAAAATATACAAACAAAACGACTCGGTTGCGCGTCGTTTATTTTTCTATGCCAGGCCGAACAACCTGAGAAACCTTTTCTGGCGCGGCATTGAGGCACTTGACGACGCGGCTGCTGAAGGAATCTTTAGAAGTGCGAATTGGGAAATGCACTGGGTCGGTTCAGACCTTCCGGAAATACATCTAAGCGGCGGTATGAGACCGATTTATCACTCGCCAATGAGCTGGAGCGCTTATCAAGAATTCATTGCTCAAATGGACGCTGGCTTCGTTTTAATGGATACACCACATCCGTCCTATCCACCACTTGATCTTGCTGCGGCAGGCGCTGCTGTGCTAACTACCATATATCCAGGGAAGGAAAGCTTATCCTGCTATTCAGATAACATTATTATGGCGCAAAATTCGCGTGAGGCGCTAGTCCGTGGACTACGTAAATTAGTAGATCTTGCTACTGATGACGACGCACGTGCCCGTAATGTTGCTACAGATAATATTCCGCGCGACTGGGCCCAGACACTATCGCCCGTGATTAGCCAGATCGTTTCAAATATATTCCAGGAAGATAACTGACATGTTCCGTAATCTGATAGATGCGCAAATTGCGGGGGGAACTGAGTTTTGGAACGCATATCCTCTTGCAAAGCGCATTGACAGACTTCGGCAAGGGCGACCGCGTATCGCTTGGCTTTATGAGAAACCTGATACGAGCACTTTTCGATATCGTTGTTTCAATCCCTCCATGACATTAGCCTCACTCCGACCTGATATTGGTGCTGCTTGGTTTGTTCTAGAAGAAATGCCAACACTGTTCGCCGCCGTCAGTGATCTGGACGTTTTGGTTGTTTGTCGCGTTCGTTATGATGCGCGGATAGCGAGGTTTATTAGCTACGCTATTGCCCAGGGTTGTCGCGTGCTGTTCGATTGTGACGATCTTGTTTTCGATTCGCGCTACGTTCATCTGATAATTAAAACGCTTGATCAGCCCGATAATGATCATGTTCACTGGGACTTTTGGCATGGTTATATAGGGCGCATTGAAGCGACGGCCAGACTATGTCATGGAGGCATTAGCACCAATGCATTCCTAGCTTCTCATCTAGACCAAATTGTTAAGGGTAGATCATGTGCGATCGTCCCTAATTATCTCGCCCCCGAACAGGAAAATCTCTCACGTCAACTACTCAAGGCAAAGCGTGAGCAAGGGTTCGTTGGAGATGGTGAGATTACAATAGGATATTTTAGTGGCACTCCTACTCATAATAATGATTTCGCCATTGCTGCCCCGGCGCTTTCCAGGGTTCTTGCCAGAGACGATAAGACACGCCTGCGAATTGTTGGCTTCCCACCTCCACATCCGCAGTTGAAGGACTTTGGCAATAGAATAGAGGTGGTTTCATTACAAGATTACTTGAATTTACAGCGTTTAATCGCCGAGGTAGAGATTAATATTGCCCCGTTACAAGATAATGAATTTACCAATTGCAAGAGTGAGTTGAAATACTTTGAAGCGGCGGCTGTTGGCACATGGACAATCGCAACGCCAACGCATGCTTTTCGTCACGCAATTCATAACGGCACTACCGGCCGGCTCGCTTATGCGCATGAATGGGACGAAGCACTTACGGAGGCTTTGGCTCTAGTACGCGACCCAGCGCAGTATGCCCCCATCGCTGAAATTGCTGCCGAGGAATGCTATGCTCGGTATGGATGGGACAAGCAGGCTGATCTTATTCTTGCCGCTACCTGTGGGTAAACAATAGGGCGCCTCAAAAAACCCCTATGTTCGGTTGGTATCTGGTAAAATATCGGGGGTCAGATAGTAGATGAAATGCTGAGATGATCGCACGCAGGACAGCCATCAAGAACGATCTCTTTGCCGGGGAGCGGCGGGTAGAAAAGGTTGAAGCTCGATTCGATGGCCCAGCGCTGATGGTAGAGGGCGGCCAGTTCCTGTGCCGGCGCTTCTACGGGATCCAGCCAGTTGGTGATCAGTCGGTAGCTGGGCTCGGCATCGGGAACTCCCTTTAGGAGGCTGCGAAAAAACTCCACAAAAAATCCATTGGGACGGCTGGTTCTCGCAGCATCCTCCTGAAAAGAAGTTCTGATTTAGGGCTCTTCGTTATTTTGAGTGGGTGGAACGAGCGGGTTGAGGCTGACTTTGGGGGTCGCGCCGATACCGTACTCTTCGGTTTGGTCAGGCTTGGGCCTGTGGCTTCGACGTTAAGCATCGGCGCGAAACATCGTCTTATCAGGGACCTGAATCCGTGAGTTCTTTCTGATGGGGGTTCATGAGTGGACTTTGTGGCGCAGCTCTCGACACACGGTTTGGCAATAAGCCTATCAGAGCGGTGAAATGGAAGTGCGACTGGTGGTTTTAGCCCAGGAAACTGGGGTTTTTCGAGGAGAGAGTAAGACACATCCTGCGAATGAGAGGCATTCTCGATGAAGTTTGGTACCTAAGAGTGCCCCAGAGCGTGGACCAGGCCGGATGAAGGCGGTAAAAGTGACGGTATTGGCCGGAAGGCGAGGATCCATTGCTGTGCATGACGCTTGATCCGGACCGCGAGGGTGATGATCTCCTGGATGACGGTTTTCACCCGTCGCCGCTTGGCCGGGTGGTCCGGCGGGGCATCCGGCCTCAACAGCGTTTCCTGATCGATCATGTGCAGGTTATTGTAGATACCGTCTTGAGCGAAATTATGCAATCCCAAATTCTGGGTCGAACGGTTTCCCAGACTTGGGCACACCAAACTCTAGGTGCAGGAGCTTTCGCATAGCCACGACCACCACCTGCATAGGGCGTTTTCCTTGGCTTAGAAGTCGGTCACAAGTAACCGGTGCGAACGGGACGATATCCACTGTGAGCGGGGCATGCGAGGAACCCTAGAAAACCTTTAGTTCCATTTCGTTTCGTACTGCCGTTCTAACCATTGACAGTAACTTCCGTCTATGACCGCGCGCCACCATTCCGGGTGCTCTAGATACCAGCGGATGGTCTGGCGAATGCCAGTAGGAAAATCCACGGCCGGTTGAAAACCCAATTCGCGAGTGATTTTGGTGGCGTCGATAGCGTAGCGGCGATCGTGGCCGGGACGATCGCGCACGTGCTGGATCAGCTCGGCCGATGGCCGTCCACGGCTCGGGGCCGCCATGGGGTAGCGGCTCAGCCAGGCATCGTCCTCGGCAAAGATCGTATCCATTTCAGCGCAGATGAGCTGGACGATATCGAGATTGCTCCACTCGTTGCAGCCGCCGATGTTGTAGCTCTGTCCCACCTCGCCACGTTCCAGGATCTGAGCAATCCCGCGGCAGTGATCCTCGACGTACAGCCAGTCGCGAATCTGCCGGCCATCGCCATAGATGGGCAGGGGCTTGCCGTGGAGGATGTTGAGGATGACCAGGGGAATGAGTTTCTCCGGGAAATGGTAGGGCCCATAGTTGTTGGAGCAGTTGCTGGTGGTGGTCTGCAGTCCATAGGTGTGGTGATAGGCCCGTACCAGATGATCGGCGCCAGCCTTGCTGGCGGCATAGGGTGAGTTGGGCGCGTAGGGTGTATCCTCGCGAAAGGGAGGGTCTTCGGGACCCAGGCTGCCGTAGACCTCATCCGTCGATATGTGGTGGAAGCGATGGGGTACGGACCCTTGGGGTCCGTCCAGCCACACCGCCTTGGCTGCCTGCAGCAGGCTGTGGGTGCCCAGGATGTTGCTGCGAATGAAGGCGTCCGGCTCGTGGATGGAGCGGTCGACGTGGCTCTCCGCGGCGAAGTGCACCAGCACATTGAGGCGATGATCCCGCAACAGCCGCTCCACCAGGTTCTGATCGTTGATGTCGCCTTGGACGAAGCGAAAGCCCGGCCGCTTTTCCAGACCGGCCAGACTGTGCCGATTGCCGGCGTAGGTTAGGGCGTCCAGTACGACCAGGGTGGTGTGGGGATGCTGATGTAGCCAGTAGTGGCAGAAGTTGGCACCGATGAAGCCGGCGCCGCCCGTCACCAGCAGGCGTCTTTCGGGGAAGATGTCGTTGTGCGGCATGGTGGCTCCCACGGGATCAAGCAGTGGATGAAGTCGCCTGGGCGTTGAGGACTCGGCGCAGGGCAACGCGCCAGTGCGGCGCCGCGCCCAGGGCGGCGTAGGCCTCAGTCTTGTCCAGCTGGCTGTTGGCGGGGCGCTGGGCCGGGGTCGGATAGGCGCTCGCGGGAATGGCCTCAATGGGGATGCTGCGGGAGAGCAGACCCAAGGCCAGGGCCTCTTCCTGTATGGCCACGGCAAAATCGTACCAGGAGGCGACGCCAGCGTCGGTCCAATGCTGGGTGCCCCGGAAATCCCGCTGTGCGGTGGCCTGCCAGAGGGCGTCGGCGAGGCTCTGGGCGGATGTGGGGCTGCCTACCTGATCGCAGACGACGCGCAGCAACGGCCGGGTTTCCATGAGTCGCAGCATGGTCTGCAGAAAGTTCTGACCCCAGGGAGCGTAGACCCAGCTGGTGCGCAGAATGAGGGCGTCTTCGCCCAGGATTTCGCGGATGGCCTGCTCACCTGCCGCTTTGCTCGCGCCGTAGACGTTGATGGGCGCTGGGGTATCCTGAGGGCGGTAGGGCTGTCCCTGACTCCCGGAAAAGACGAAGTCGGTGGAGATGTGTAGCAGTTCCGCACCCAGGGTCGAGGCGGCGCGGGCAAGGTGGCCAGGGCCTGCGGCGTTGATGGCCTGGGCCAGGTCCGGCTCCGATTCGGCCCGGTCCACGGCGGTGTAGGCGGCCGCATTGATGACGATCTGCGGTCGGTGAGCGGTGAGACAGGCAGTGACCGCTGCCGCATCGCTTATATCCAACTGCTGCCGATGGACAAAGATGGCCTCGATCCCAGCCGGCACGCTCTGCGCCAGAGCACGTCCCACCTGGCCGCCGGCACCGGTTATCAGCACCCGCCTGGAAGTTTTTCGGGTATCAGTGTTCATGGCGGTCGAGCAGCTCGCGCAGAGCAGGATAGAGGCTGGTGGAGGTCGATTCGCGTCCCGCGGTGGCAGCGGGTGGGTAGGGATGGAGAATCTCCTTATAGGCCTCGGGGCGGATCTTCTCGAGTTCCTCGTCCATGAGGATGGCGGCGTTGCCGTTGATGGTGGCGGGCTCGACGTACGGCAGGTAATGGATTTTGTGGTCGCTTCCAAAGTGGGCGAGGCCCACGCCCTCGATGAGCATCTCCGCCCAGGCCGAGGGTCGGAACTTGCGCCCGCTGGCCGTGATTCCTTCAATGATGATCATGCAGCGCCCCTCCGTGAACCGGCGCCATAGCATACCGCAAAGCGGGGCGGTCAGGAAAAGTCAAGGGAAACACTCTAGGTCCGCAAGCAAGCTGCCGGCGGCGTCCTTGGCGGCCAGTGTAGGCATGGTTCCAGGCGACAAGGGCCACTCGACGCCCACACTGGGATCGTCCCAGCGCAGGCAGCGCTCCGCTTCGGGAAGGTAGTAGTCCGTTGCCTTGTAGAGAAAGTCCGCCTGCTCCGACAGCACCAGAAAACCGTGGGCAAAACCCGGCGGCACCCAAAGCATCTGCGCGTTGCTGGCGCTCAGGGTGGCGCCTGCCCACCGGCCGAAATGTGGCGAACTGCGACGCAGATCCACCGCCACGTCGAAAACCTCGCCCGCCACGACGCGCACCAGTTTGCCCTGCGGCTGGCGGATCTGGTAGTGCAGGCCACGCAGGACCCCGCGCTGGGAGCGGCTGTGGTTGTCCTGGACGAAATCCAGATTCAGCCCGGCGGCGGCAAAGCTGCGGCGATTCCAGCTCTCCATGAAGAAACCGCGGGCATCGCCAAAGACCCGAGGGGTGATGAGCAGTACATCGGGGATGCTCAGGGCTTCGATCTTCATGGCTGGCGTGGCCCCTCCTCGAGCAGGCGCAGCAGATATTCGCCATAGCCACTCTTGCGCAGTGGCTCGGCCAGCCGGCGCAGCGTCTCATCGTCGATGTAGCCCAGGCGCCAGGCGATTTCTTCGGGACAAGCCACTTTAAGACCCTGGCGTTCCTCCAGTGTGCGAATGAAGTGGGCGGCGTTGAGAAGATCGGCGTGGGTCCCGGTGTCGAGCCAGGCGGTACCGCGGCCGAGAATTTCCACCCGCAATCGGCCGTGGCTGAGGTAGAGGTTGTTGAGGTCGGTGATCTCCAGCTCACCGCGGGTCGAGGGGCGCAGCTGGCGCGCCAGCCGACTGCCGTCGCCGTCGTAAAAGTACAGACCGGTGACGGCGAAGGACGAGAGTGGGTGGGCCGGTTTTTCGGCCAGGCTGAGCGCCTGGCCTGTGGCATCGAATTCTACCACGCCGTAGGCCCGAGGGTTGGCCACGTGGTAGGCGAAGACGGTGGCACCATCCGCACGTGCCGCGATTGCCTGTAGCTTCTCGCTGAGCTCGTGTCCGTAGAAGACATTGTCGCCCAGTACCAAAGCCGAGGGCGCGCCGGCCAGAAAGTCCTCGGCGATGATGAGGGCCTGGGCCAGCCCTTCGGGTCGGGCCTGTTCGGCATACTGGAAAGATAGCCCCCATTGGCTCCCGTCTCCCAGCAACTGTTGGAAACGTGGCAAGTCGTTGGGCGTGGAGATGACCAGCATCTCCCGGATACCTGCCAGCATAAGGGTCGCCAGAGGATAGTAGATGAGGGGTTTGTCATAGACTGGCATAAGCTGCTTACTGACAGTTTGGGTTAGCGGAAAGAGCCGGGTACCGGACCCGCCAGCGAGAATGATCCCTTTACGATGCATTGCGTAGCCTCAATTGGATGTTATCGCGATAATTATACGTGGCCGTGGCGCTGTGGCAAAACGGATGATATGGGCTATACCGTTCTATCAGATCTACTAAAACGTGCCTAAGTAGGTTCAAAGCTGACTTCCTGCCTCAATGAGGCCGGTTTCACCGCCGTCTTGCGACGACGGCCAGCGCCTTCCTCTCCACAGGCTTCACATCCGGCGGAACTCGCCGTAGAGTCGCTTAGGAGGCTGCAGAAAAACTTTACAAAAAATTCACTGGGACGGCTGGTTCTCGCAGCATCCTCCTGAAAACAAGTTCTGAGTTAGCCGTTTCTTGCGTGTTTTGATGATTTATTGGCCAATTCACGGATTCCGGGCGCACGACTCCCATCACACCACCCCCAATCGCGCCATACGCATCACGTTGTAGGCGATGGCGACCAGGGAGAAGTGCAGATCCACACGATCCAAACCCCGGAATCGGGTTTTGCGCATCACTCCGATGGTTTTCATCCAGCCAAAGATCGACTCAATCCGTCGGCGAACGTGAATGCTCTTGGCGTAACCCGCGTAGCGGGTCGTGCGCCCGTCGATGGCCGAACCTTTCCGCTTGCGGGCAACATGTGGAGTCACGTTCCGATCGCGGAGATCGTGAACGAAGCCGTGGCGGTCATAGCCTTTGTCGGCGCCGAGGGTAATGCGCTGGGTTCCGCCCAACTCGTCCACCAACTGGGTAGCAGCATCGACCTCTGCCGTGCCATCGGCGGTGGTCACCTGCTGGCCAGCGATCAGCCCATGCCGGTTGTCCATGAGCACATGCCCCAGATAGGCCAGACGGGACGCCTCCCCGGGAGCCTTCTTGTAGA
>Ga0315298_1010647_pt1 | contig 11032 bp, 9 predicted proteins | sample WHS_1_MG_FD_203077 | JGI IMG/M metagenome (GOLD analysis project Ga0315298, IMG submission 203077) | Extremophilic microbial mat communities from Washburn Hot Springs, YNP, Wyoming, USA - WHS_1_MG | ecosystem: Environmental > Aquatic > Thermal springs > Hot (42-90C) | place: USA: Wyoming...
CCCTGGAAGAGATCGAAGATACGCCGCAGCTCACCAACCGGTTCCTGGTGCAGATCCACCCGAAGGTCGACCCATGGAAAGGGCTCCCGGTTGTATACCAGTAGCGCGGCCGACCTCTGGCCGCCGTGCTGCCCGCCGGCATCCCGGCCAGCCTCAATGGCCCGCAGCAGTCTCTCGTCCAGATCAAGCGCCTTGGTGGATTCGAACGACTCGGCCATGGCCTCCACCGTTCGGGCACTCATCAGGTAGTTGCCCATGGCCACAAAGTTCCTACCGACGATGTGGCCCGCCCAGCCCAGGTTGGCGCTCCCCGTCTCCGCCGCGCTGTTGCCGTCGCGATCGACGATGCCGACCTGCCGGTGCTTGAAGTGGGGATCGCTGGCAGCTACCTCTGCCAGCGCCTTAGCCGCGGAGAAGCCCATCTCCAGAAGGTTGAGGGCGAGGATGCCAAGACGTGGATCCGTCGTCGCCTGAGTCGCAACGGCACCGACACCGGCCCGAACGTGGGGGCATCGGGCTCCCACGGCATAAGCGTGGGTCGCCAGCGCCACACCCAGCATTCCTGTTCGCTCGCAGCGAGCCGTGATGGAGAAGGTATGGAACTCGAAACCAGGTTTGCTCAACAGACACCTCCAGGATGGTTCTTGTATACAGGCCAGGACAAGACCGTGGACCCGCACTCGCTTCGGGTCACGTGAAGAGCCAGATCGGCCCCCTTTCGCAGGGATGGTCCCATAGTAAACCAGGAGCCCGCTTGCCGTCACGTGCTGGACCTGGAGAGAACAGTGGTTCCATCTCCCTGTCATGCAGTGCTAAGGTTCGTCTCCTCGCCAAGGGCACTGAGATCGCGGCCAACGGAAGCAGCAGATCGGTTGAACTGGTTTGGCAGATCAACAGCGTCCGAGGCGCTCCCTGGAAGCGGCTCCCCCTGGAGAAACGCCCTTGCCATCAAGTAGCGGAGTGATGCAAGGGGTTGCAGCACGCGATACCAGGGACTCACAACCCGAGACAGGTTCTTGAGGGATCACCCATCACCATGGGCTCGACGGGCGCCTGCCAGTGGCCCAGGCCATTGGGGAGGTTGGAGGTCCGCGACCGGCTCCCTCCCCGACCGCACGGGACTTAAGGCAATCCTGCCATTGGGGCTACCCATTGGAGCTCTGGCATGCTCTTTTTGGGGGACCTTCGACGGATGAAAGGCCCATCGCAGCGCTATTTTGACAGCGCTGAAGTACCGAAAAGTGTTGACAGACCCCGCGGACCGTGCTACATTCTGTTTCATCATACGACTCGCGTGTATCATCAGTCGGAACCGCGCGGATCCCTGGCTCTTTCACCCCATCGACCGTCGACATCGCAGTGGTAGGCATGCGGTCGAGTGCGGCGACCGTCACCGATAGGAGTCCTTGGCTGTCCACAATCGAGCGGGTTTGGGAGGAAGATCATGCCGGGTAAAGACTTGGAGTTCTACGACCTGAGCCAGCCATGGGGCTATGGCGTGCCGTTGTGGCCTTACTTCCCGGACATCAAGATCGAGCGATTCCACTACCACGCCAAGTCCGGAGTCCTGTCGCAGCAGATCACCACCTTCATGCACTGCTCCACTCACACCGATGCACCCGCCCATGTCATTGAGGGAACTCCCTACATCGATGAGGTGCCGCTGTCCAAGTTCTACGGTACTGCGGTCGTCGTGGACATTCCGAAGAAGCAGTGGGAGGTGATCACCCCAGAGGATCTGGAGAAGGCGCGACCCACCATTGAGCCCGGCGACATCGTCATCATTCACACCGGATGGCATCACTACTGGGGGGACAACCGGAGGTACTTCGCCTACTCACCGGGCCTCTACAAGGAAGCCGCCGACTGGCTGGTGAAGAGAGGGGTCAAAGGCGTGGGGGTCGACCAGCAGGCGCTGGATCACCCACTGGGAACAGCCATAGGGCCGCACGGACCGGGGCCACTGCTACCAGATGTCAACCGCGAGTACAAGGAGCTAACCGGCAGAGAGGTAGTCCAGGACTTCCCTCTGTGGGAGCCGGCCCACCGAGCCATTCTCGGGAACGGGCTCGTGGGCTTCGAGAACGTCGGCGGCGACATCGACAAGGTGCTGGGCCAGCGGGTAACCATCGCCGCTTTCCCATGGCGCTGGATGAAGGGTGACGGATCCATCGTTCGGATGGTCGCCATCGTGGAGAAGTAGGCTGGGGAGATCGGAATGGACACGAGGCGCTTGTTCGACCTGTCTGACCGCGTCGCCCTGGTGACTGGTGGCGCAGGCGGCATCGGCCGGGCCATAGCTCTTGGCCTGGCCGACATGGGCGCCGATGTGGTCGTCGTCAGCCGGAACAGAGGCCGCCTGGAGGAGGTAGCCGAGCGGATTAGATCACTCGGCCGCCGTTCCCTAGTGGCGCCGGCCGACGTAACCGATGAGGCCCAGGTCAATGCCGCGGTGGAGGAGTCGCTTCGCTCCTTTGACACCATCGACATCCTCGTCAACGCTCACGGCCTCGCCATCAGAAAGCCCGCCGAGACGTTCCCCATAGAGGAGTGGCAGCAGGTGATGAACGTCAACGTGCGGGGCACCTTTCTGCCCTGCCAGGCAGTGGGCAGAGTGATGATCGAGAAGAAGAAGGGCAAGATCATCAACCTGTCATCGGTGCGCGGGCAGTACGGTCTGCCCAGGGACTACGCCGCCTACTCTACCAGCAAGGGTGCCGTCGACACCCTGACGAAGACCCTGGCGTGTGAATGGGCCAAGTTCAACATCCAGGTGAATGCCATAGCGCCGACCATCGTCGAGACGGAGCTGACGGCCAAGGCGCTCGCCGACCCCGCGTATGCCCAACAGATGCGCTCGCGCATCCCCATGGGGCGTTGGGCGACCACCGACGACCTGATCGGACTGGCCGTCTACTTCGCCTCGGACGCGTCCAACTTCGTCACTGGCCAGATTGTCTACGTGGATGGTGGCGTCACCACCTGGTAGCCCTTGGCTACTTCAAACATGAACATCGGGGATTTTCCCCGTGGGAAAGGTGCGATGACTGATAGGAGGGCTGATCTGCGCAACGGTCGCGTGGCAATCGTCGATGGCGACGAGGCCGCATCTATCGAGGTGGAACCGGAGGGCTCGTATTCCGTTCGCTCTCTGGCTCGCGGCTTGAGCATACTCCGCTGTTTCACCGTGGAGCATCCGGAGTGGGGCGTGACCGAGTTGAGCAAGCACCTGGCGCTGAACAAGGCCACCACCTTCAGGCTGGTCAAGACCCTGGAGGCAGAGGGTTTCTTGACGGCAGATCCATCCACGGGCAAGTACTGCGTTGGGCCGGCCCTGCTCCGGGTCGCGTACGTCGGTATGTCGCGTTCCGAGCTGGAGCGAGTGGCCCTGCCCCATATGCAGAGGCTCGCCTCGGAGACAGGAGAGAGCGTGGATCTGGCGGTGTGGACGCAGGAGGGAGTTCTGTTCGTGGCTCAGGTGCGCACACCTCGTCCCTTCAGACCCGTATCTCGCGTGGGCCGCTTGTTCGCCGACCTTTGCAACGCTCACAGCAAGGTGTTCCTGGCCTTCATGTCCGAGGAGGAGCGATCAACGGCTCTCACAAGACTCCCATCGTCGCTCACCCCCTTCAGTATCACTGATCCAGACAGGCTGGCACAGGAAATCCAGAGGGTGGCGGCGGAGGGCGTTGGGTACGATTTCCAGGAGCACACACTGGGCGTGTGCGGGGTGGCAGCGCCCATCCGTGATCCGACAGGCAGAGCCAGGGCAAGCCTTTCCATTGTCGCGCCAGTGGCTCGCTTTGGACCGATCGAAGTTCCAAGACTTACGGAGGCCGTCAAAGAGGCCGCATCCGCCATATCTCGCGAACTGGGTTACGAGTAGCAAATGGCTAGTGGCTAGTGGCCAGTAGGAGGTGGCGAGGGGCGAGAGGTGAGCATGGGATCGTCCGGATACAGGCACCTGCTAGCTTTCCTCACGGTTCCAGCTTCTCGTCACTCGACGGAGGTGGCTCGTGGCAGGACCTGAAAGGGTGCTACTGCTGGGCGCGGGCACCATGGGGTGCGGTATCGCCGTGGTATGGGCCAAGGCCGGGCACAGGGTGACCCTCTACGACCCAGTTGAAGTGGCGAGGAGCGCTGCAAGGGACAGGATCGCGGGCATCCTGAGCCAACTGGTCGAAGCCCATGCGCTGCTCGACGAGCAGATCGAGCCGGCGCTGGATCTCGTCACCATCTCGTCCGACCTCGAGGTCGCCGCCGAAGCCACCTTTGTTATCGAAGCGGGACCCGAGAACCTCGAGACAAAGCGACAGAACTTCGCCGCGCTGGACAGACTGGCCCCTGCTGACGCCATCCTGGCCAGCAACAGCTCGTCACTGACTCTGGCCCAGATCGGTACAGGCGTGGTCCATCAGGACCGCTTTCTCGCCACCCACTTCTACAATCCCGCCTACCTGGTACCTCTGGTGGAGATCGCGACCACTACCTCCACCGCTGAATGGGCGTTTCTGAAGGCGAGCGCTGTGATGACGGCACTGGGAAAGGTGCCCGTCCGCTGTGCGGATTCCTCCGGCTACATCGGGTCCCGCCTCCAGCTTCCAGTGGTGATGGAGGCCATCAAGATGGTCGAGCAGGGGATAGCATCGCCGGAGGACATCGACAAGGCAATCAGGAACAGCTGGGGGCCGCGAGTCGCGGTGATGGGCCCGCTGGAGATGGCTGATCGCGGCGGCCTGGACATTTGGCTGGCGACCGGCGACAACTTCGCCGACATCTACGACGATCCCAAATTCCGAGGGCCCGATCTCCTGAGAAAGATGGTCGGCCGCGGCGAGCTGGGGGTCAAGTCCGGGAAGGGCCTTCATGGTGATACCAGCGCACTCGTTGCCGAGGGCCGAGATCGCAGACTGATCGGACTGCTGCAGTACCTGGGCCTGCTGCCTTATGTGGAGCGGGACAGGGAGCGGGGGTCGGGGGTTGATTCAGCGTGCTGATGGTCCTGGCCGCTGGTGCCAGGTGCCCCCCGCACCTGATGCCAACACGAGCAGGAGCTGGGAGATGAGCGACAAGGTGATAGTCACCGCGGCCATTACGGGCAACATCCACACTCCGACGATGAGTCCTTACCTGCCGATCACGCCGAAGCAGATTGCCGAAGAGGCGGTCAGGTGCTACGAGGCGGGGGCGGCCATCGCCCACATCCACGTTCGCAATCCCGAGACGGGCCAGCCCGTGCACGACGTTGGGCTCGTCGGAGAGGTGCTGACGGCTATCAAGAGCCGCTGTGACATGGTCGTGTGCGTCAGCACCGGGAGCCTGGATGCATCGGTCGAAAAGCGAGTGGCCGCCGTGCGCGCCTACGGGCTAGAGCTCGCCTCCTACAATGCCGGCTCGATGAACTTCGCCCTATTCCAGGTGGCGTCCAGATACGAGCCTTTCAAGTTCGAGTGGGAGCGTGCCTATCTGCAGAACACCGAGGACGTGATCTTTCCCAACACCTTCAAGACGCTCCGGGAGTACGCCGCGGCCTTCAAGGAGCAAGGCACGAAACCAGAGCTGGAGGTGTACGATCTGGGCATGATTAGCAACTTGGCCTTCATGGTCGCAAACGGTTCCCTGGATAGGCCGGTACATCTCCAGTTCGTACTGGGGATCCTTGGGGGCGCCCCGGCCACCCTGGACAATCTCCTGTTCTTCCATAACACTGCCAAGAGCGCACTGGGGGAATTCACCTGGTCGGTGTGCGCTGCGGGTCGCTTCCAGTTCCCTATGTGCACGGCAGCTCTGCTGATGGGCGGGCACGTCCGGGTTGGACTGGAAGACAACCTCTTCCTCGAAAAGGGCGTGCTGGCCAGGAGCAACGCCGAGCAGGTGGCCAAGATCATCCGCATCGCCAGGGAGCTGGGACGCGAGCCTGCGACGCCCGAGGAGGCGAGGAGGATCATCGGATTGAAGGGTCTGGCCAAAGTCAGATACTAGGCAGCCGGAGGTCACACCGTCGTAGAAAGCGAGTCCAGGATGCAGCGCCTGGCGGGAGCGTGGGGGTGTCCCCACAGAACTACACACTTGCTGCACTGGGCTGGTTTGAGGGAGGCAGTGATGAAAGTCACGAAGGCGGGACAGGGTAAACCCTACGAGGCGGCAAAGCATTACGGGTGCTGGGGGGCCCAGTACCTGAGCCCTGCCATGGGCTCCCAGGTGTTGACTCTGAACATCTCCCATTTCCTACCGAACGGTGGGGCCGAGATGAGTGCCGGTCCGGAGCGCGCCTACTATGTTCTCTCCGGCTCCATAACGGTGCGGGGAAAGGCGGAGGAGCACGTCCTCAACGCTGGCGACGTGATCCACATAGGGACAGGAGAGGAACGGGCAATCACCGTCAACGGACAGCAGCCCGCCTCCCTGCTGGTGGTAATAGCCACGCCCAGCTAGTCCTTTGGCACAGCGACTTCGATACCGCAGGAGCGGACCGCTGTGCACGCCCATGGGCCAGCAGAGCCGCCGGTTCCTACATCAGAATCACGGTGTCGGGGCACCAGCTTGCGCGTCTTGGAGAAGGAGGAAGGAACAATGTCCGTGCGAGTCCTTGCTGTTCTCGCTGCGATCGTCTCGGTTTCCCTCTCTGGCTGCCAGCCTTCGCCGCCATCCGGCGCACAGACCGCAGGTCCTGCCCCTAGTGCGGCAGCTCCTGCAGCTCCCGCTCCCACGAAGGCACAAGTGACTACGGCTGCCGCACCGACGGCAGCTCCAGCCGCAACTCAACCTCGCACTGGCGGCACGCTCAGGATCGGTAGCCCAGGTGGCTTCACATCTCTCGATCCTCTCCGAGCAACCGCAGGACGGGACTACGATGTGCTCTACAACATTTACGCTCCGCTTGTGGAAGTGGATGCGGTATACAACCCGAAGCCCGGTCTCGCAGAGTCGTGGGATGTATCGCCCGACTTGAAGACCTACACCTTCAAGCTCCGCAGGGGGGTCAAGTTCCAAGACGGCACAGACTTCACCGCTGCCGCTGTCAAGTTCCACTTCGACCGCATCGTAGATCCAGCCACCAAGGCAACCGTCGCGTTGCCCTATCTGCAAAGCCTGGAGGTGGTCGACGATTACACCGTCAGGTTCAACCTCAAGTCGCCTTCCGTCGCCTTCCCCAACGTCCTCAACGAGCGGGCCGGGCTGATCCCATCGCCCGTTGCAGTCCAGAAGTACGGCCAGGATTTTGGCCGGAACCCGGTGGGCGCCGGCCCGTTCAGGTTTGTTGAGTGGCTCCAGGACGACCACATTACGCTGCAGCGTTTCGATGGCTACTATCAGAAGGGCCTGCCCTACCTCGACCAAGTCATCTTCAAGATGATTCCGGACAGTGCGGTTCTCCTGACTAACTTACGATCCGGCAACGTGGACTTGATGCAGAATCCGCCAGATGCAGACCTCGCTCGACTCAAGGACAGCACCGAGCTCAAGACCCAGATCGCGCCCGGAACCACCACGTATCAGATGTACATCAATAGCAAGCGGGCGCCCTTCGATAACAAAGCGCTGCGGCAGGCAGTCGCATACGCCGTCGATCGGGACGCGATAGTGAAGGGGCTCACCTTCGGGCTCCACCCCGTGGCGCAAGGGCTGCTGAACCCGTCGTCCTGGGCCTACGACCCGAACATCCACCCTTACACGCGCGACCTAGAGAAGGCCAAGCAGAAGTTGGTGGAGGGCGGGCAGCCCAACGGCTTTTCCTTTGAGCTGGTTATACCGTCTAACCCGGAGTACAGGGCGTACGCCGAGGCGATCATGGGACAGCTTGCAGAGGTTGGTATCAAGGCGCAGCCAAGGTCTGTGTCCTTGACCGAGGCGGCTGGACTGACCGGCGGGCGGGATCAGGCTTATCAGGCTCTTGCGGGCACCATTGTAGCCCGGCCCGATCCCGATTTGGCCTTTACCGATGCTTCACACAGCACGGGTGGCCACAACTATGGGCGCTATGGCGCCGACGCTCCCATAATTGACCAACTGATCGAGAAGGCGAGGGCGACCGCAGACCCGGCAGCACGCAAGGAGATATACCGGCAACTGCAGCAGACGATCAACGATGAGGCCCTGGATGTTTTCTTCTACCAGCGATCTATCAGTGCGGTCATGAGCCCCAAGGTTCAGGGCTACAAGGTTGTCGCGGACTCTGCCTACCGAAATCTGCCCGGTACGTGGCTACAGCCTTAGCAATTATGGCTATAACAAGCGTAGAGTGGTGGAGATATGATAAGCAACTATCCGGTCGGTGCAGTGTCGCTTCCAGCTGGGATTAAGCTGCTCCGGAACGTCTACCTGACGATGCGAGACGGCGTTAAACTCGCAATGGACGTCTATCTGCCGGAGAAGGACGGCCGCTATCCGGTAATCCTCGGAGTGTGTCCCTATAAGAAAGAGGCGCAGGCGTATTCTCCCAACGATGGCTTTCACAGCGAAGGAGGCGACTTCCGCTTCTACGTTCCCCGGGGCTATGCGATGGCGTTCGTCACTGTACGGGGGGCAGGTTACTCGCAGGGCAAGTTCACGCTTCTTGGTCGCCAGGAGCAAGAGGACGGGTACGACATAGTCGAGGGGATCGCCAGACAGCCATGGTGCGACGGCAACGTAGGGATGTTTGGTGGCTCCTACCTAGGCATGAGCCAGTACTATGTAGCGGCCCAGCGTCCCCCTCACTTGAAATGCATCACGCCATGCGATGCCAGCACGGATTTCTACCGTGATTTCGTCTATCAGACCGGTGGCATGCTCTATCGGGCCTTCATTGGCAACTGGGGAGTGAACTTGACCGATGAGTTGCAGTTTCCTGGACCTATCGAGGGAAAGGAGCCGCCGCCGAATCTCTACCTCGACTGGCTCTCCAACTATCTGGATGGGCCGTACTACCGCGAGAGGAGCATGATCCACCTCTTGGACAGGATTGAAGTCCCGGTCTTGGCGGTCGTGTCAGGATCCGGGTGGCTACACTCTCGGGGCATGCTCCGAGGACTCCAGAAGATCAAGCCGCCGGTTCTAAAGGTCGTGGTGGCTCCCAGCGTCTACGGCACGATGTTCTCTACAATGTACTGGCACAACGAACGCTTTAACAGCTACATCGTTCGCTGGCTCGATCATTGGTTGAAGGGGGTCGACACTGGCATCCTGGCTGAACCTCCAGTCATGGTATTCGATGGGGGCAGCGGGGAGTGGCGATACGAGAACGAGGTCCCGCCCGTGGAGAGGACCCGGTGGATCAAGCTCTACTTCCGCTCGAGTTCCGAGGGGCACCCCGAGCCTCTTCAGAAACTGCTAAGCGCGGAACCTCCGATGGGCAGCGAGGACCCTGATACGTATGAGAGCAGGGTGAGGCGTGGTGCCGCTGCTGCCTCCGTCAAGCGGCTTGTGTACGCGACCGCTCCACTGGAAGAAGACCTAAAGCTCTGGGGCCCGCTTAGCGCCACGATTTACGGTGCCATCTCCACTGAGAACACCTCACTCTGGGCCTGGTTCGTCAGAGTCGGCGAGATTGCCCCTGACGGCACTGTCAAGCTGATCAGTAAGGGCACTCTCAAGGCATGTTACAGGGAGGTGGATGAGTCGCTCTCGACTCCGCAGCAGCCTTGGCATCCGTTTACCAAGGCAGAGTACCTGAAACCGAACACGGTCTACGACTTCCTGATCGAGATTCAACCGGTATTCCATACGTTCAGGAAAGGGCACAGGCTTTTCGTCCAGGTTGCCTCCGACGACGCGGACTTCAAGGTGGACAACTTCTCAGATCCGGTGGCTGGTCCCTATCCCGCGATCATCTCGGTCTTCCACGATGCCGAACATCCGTCCCACTTGTTGGTGCCCACTGTTCCAGATGCGCCGAAGATACGACAAGTGGACACTCCACCATTCTGATGTCTGACACTATTCAGCCTTGGGAGGACCTTTGTGATCGCATATCTGGTACGGCGACTCCTGTCAATGATCCCCGTGATCCTTGTGGTCGCCATCATCGCGTTCTCGCTTGTCCGGCTCCTGCCCGGCGATCCGGTTGCTGCGATGCTGGGTGAGTTCTCCACGCTGGAGAAGCAGGACGAGCTGCGGCGCGAGCTCGGTCTGGACAAGCCAGTCCCGGTGCAGTTCATGGAATGGGCGGCGAGAGCTGCACGTGGTGACCTCGGCAGGTCGCTCAAGACCAACCAGCGTGTGACCGAAGCAATCGCCCAACGCTTTCCCGCTACCTTGGAGCTAACGATACTGGCGTTGCTGTTCGCGGTCTTCGTAGGGTTGCCCAGCGGCGTGATCTCCGCTGTTCACCCAAATTCGCGGCTTGACGTGACGGCGAGTATCGTCTCTGTCCTTGGGCTTGCCATACCGAACTTCTTTCTGGGCATTCTCCTGATACTGCTCTTTGGACTAGTTCTGCGATGGCTGCCACCCTCAGGATACATGCCGATCGATAGGGACTTGTTCGCGAACCTCAGGCTGATGATCCTACCGTCCGTGACGCTTGGCATGGCGATCGCCGCAACGATCATGAGGCAGGTTCGGTCGAGCCTGCTGGATGTCCTACGCCAGGAATACGTTCTAACGGCCCGGTCCAAGGGGCTGAGGGACCGGGTGGTGCTCACGCGGCACGCACTCAGGAACGCCCTTATCCCGGTTGTGACCATCGTCGGACTCCAGGTTGGAAGGCTGTTTGGCGGAGCGGTGATAATCGAGAGCGTCTTTGCTGTGCCTGGCGTAGGAAGATTGGCCGTCGAAGCAGTGAACAATCGGGACTACAGTGTGGTGCAGGGCGTTGTTCTCTTCATGGCGATGGCGGTGCTTCTCAGCTCGTTGGTCGTGGACATCATATACAGCTATGTGGATCCCCGAATCCGGTATTCGTAGTGGAGAGGGTGGATGGTATTGGCGGAAAGACAGGCGACTGGGCGAACCGTCGGGACAGCCAGTATGCCCGAACGCAGATCGTTCTGGGAGTTCTTCCAGCAGATGCGTCGTGTCCGCATGGCCGTCCCCTCGGCAGCGGTCCTAC
>Ga0315298_1010648_pt1 | contig 11030 bp, 11 predicted proteins | sample WHS_1_MG_FD_203077 | JGI IMG/M metagenome (GOLD analysis project Ga0315298, IMG submission 203077) | Extremophilic microbial mat communities from Washburn Hot Springs, YNP, Wyoming, USA - WHS_1_MG | ecosystem: Environmental > Aquatic > Thermal springs > Hot (42-90C) | place: USA: Wyoming...
ACTTCGTGGTACGGGTGGCTCGAGCCTTGGGAATCGAGGAGAGCGGTTATCGAGCCATTGTCAATGTGGGTCCTCACGGCGGACAGGAGGTGCCGCACTTGCACTTCCATGTGTTGGGCGGCGAAGACCTGGGGGATCTACGGTGAGTCTGCTTGCTCAGCTACAAGCAGAACTAAAGGCAGCGTTGAAGTCTCAAGACAAGGAACAGGTGTCGGCGCTGCGCATGATCATATGCGAGCTACAGAATGCCGCCAAGGAGGCTAGAGGTGAGCTAGACGAGGCGGCTGAGATGGCTGTCCTACGCAAAGAACTGAAGCGCAGGCGGGAGTCCATTGAGGCGTTTCGTGCCGGAGGACGGGAAGACCTGGTTGCTCACGAGGAGTACGCTGCCGCTTTGATTGAGAAGCTGCTTCCCGAGCAGATGAACGAAAATGAACTATCCGCTTTGATCGACCAGGTGATAGGGGAAACGGGTGCAACTTCTCCGTCTGACTTGGGTCGGGTCATGAGTCTGGTGATGGCGCGAGGGGGGGCCAGGGTGGACGGCAAGCTGGCTTCGCGCCTGGTAAAGGAGCGTCTTGCGCGGTGAGAAGAGTCCGGGGAGTCCCTCGGGAACGCGGGGAGTTTTTCAGTAGATACGACATGGGCCGAAGCGGGTCCACTAGGGAGATTGACCTGGATAACCAGGTGGCAGCGCTTCTGGTGGGAGAGCACGACGCTCACCTTCGGGCTTTAGAGAGGCTGCTTGACTGCGACATCACTCTGCGCGGCAACCGCTTGACCCTCGATGGCACTGCTGCGGAAGTGGAAAGAGGTCAAGCAGTGGTGGACGAACTCCTTGCCCTTCTGCGGTCTGGTCAAAGCCTAGATGATTCGACCCTGCGGCTCGCGGCTTCCTTGAGCTCCCAGCGGTCGGACTGGGGTCGCCAACTTGAGGACATTGTGAGCGACGTCATTCTTGAGCACCGAGGGCGCCGGATTAGGCCAAAGACCGTCAACCAGAAAGCCTACGTGGATGCCATCCGCAAGAACACGATTACTTTCGGTATTGGTCCGGCGGGCACGGGCAAAACTTATCTGGCCATGGCCATGGCGACGGCCGCGCTTCTTTCCGGTGAAGTGGCCCGCATCATCCTTACCCGGCCGGCGGTTGAGGCCGGGGAGAAGTTGGGCTTTCTTCCTGGCGGGCTGATGGAGAAGGTGGATCCATACCTGCGCCCCCTGTTTGACGCTCTCTATGACATGATGGATCCGGAGCGTCTGGCCGAGCACTTGCAGCGAGGGACCATCGAAGTGGCGCCGCTCGCCTACATGCGTGGGCGGACTCTGAACGATTCGCTCATTGTCCTTGATGAGGCTCAGAACACTAGCCCCGAGCAGATGAAGATGTTTCTCACTCGTCTTGGGTTCGGTGCCAAGATGATAGTGACTGGCGACATTACGCAGATTGACCTACCACGCGGCCAGCTCTCCGGCTTGGTCAACGTGTGCGAAGTGCTGGCCAGTGTTCCCGACATTGCCTTTGTCTACTTTGACAGCCACGATGTGGTGCGCCATAAGCTGGTGCAGGACATCGTCTCCGCCTACAAGAGGTACGGCGAGCGGATGCGCGCCGCTCAGAAGACCAAGTCCCAAGGTTCCGGGCGACGGCTAGGCGGGGGTCGGGAGAACACCGCGGCTGCCGAGTAACAGCGCACCAGCTAACCCATGGACCGATATACATTTCTGCTGCGTGAGCGGCTTGCCCAATTCCGAGAATGGCTCAACAGTCGGAACCCGCGGCGCTTTGAGCTCGTGCTCCTTGCTTGTCTGGTTGTCGGTCTGACCGCGCTGCTCTGTTCCCAATATCTGCCGTCGCTGCGGGGTTTCACCGAAGGAGCCCCGGCGCCGCAAAAGGTGGTGGCCAAGAAGACGGTGGCCGTGGTTGACCTTGCCGCTACCGAGGAGCTGAAAAAGCACGTGGCCGAACTCGTAGCGCCGGTCTATGTGTATGACCCGAATGTGCTTGAGGAGATCACTGAGGGGCTGACCGCTTTCTTTGCCGAGATCGACCGCGTGCGAGGCGAACTTGGCCGTTCAGGTGACCTGAGCGCCGCTGTTTCTTCGTTGAGGAGCAAAGTTCCGTCGACGGTCTCCGACGAGACTCTCAAGTATCTGCTCACTGCAGGGACAGATACGCTCTCGGAGGTGCGCAACCAGGTGCTGGGGGCTCTCAAGACTCTTTACGCGGGGGCGATTGCCGAGAATGCTCTTGAATCTGCGCGGGCCAAACTAAGATCCATCGTTGACTCAGTGGCCAGCTCAGGCAGCATCGCCAATGCGGTCTACGAGGTGGCTAACGCCTATCTTAGACCCAACCAGGTGATCGACGAGGCGCAGACCGAGGCGCGGAGGCAGAAAGCCATGCAGGAAGTGGCGCCGGTCATGCTGTCTGTGGTCGAAGACCAAGTGGTGCTGCAAAAAGGCGAGATTGTGACCGCGCAGCACATCCTCATATTGAAAGCTCTCGGGATCGTTGCGGCGCGGTCGGGCTGGAAGGTATGGGTCGGCATTTTCATGCTCGTCCTACTGGAGACGGCTTTGTTCTCTAGACTTGCGCGCCGCTTCAATCGGGCAGAGCCTGAGTTCGACAACAACATGTTGCTGGCGCTGGTCTTTCTTCTCTTGTTGGCGACCGGTCTTGCCCGAGTGTTCATCATCCGGCCTCTGTCACCGTACATCATTCCCGTGGCTACTCTGGGCATAGTGGTCGCTATCATCCTCAATGCTCGCACTGCTTTACTCCTAGTGGTACTGAGTTCGTTCAACATAGGTCTTCTAACCAACCTTGATATGCGCTACTCGGCAGTAGGGGTAATGGTTGGAGGGTTGACCTTATACTTTGTCTCCCGCCGGGTCACTAGACGCACGGGGCTGATTGGGGCCGCGGTCGTGGCCATGGTGCTTGCCGCCCTAACTATCTTCTCCGTGGAGCTCTTTGCTGAGGCCCAGGCTGGAGAGGCCTTGCGAGCCAGCGCGTGGGGTCTTGCCAACGGTCTTCTGACGGGCCTTCTGGGCATTCTTCTTCTTATGGTCCTGGAAACGGCCTTCAACTTGACTACTCCGTTGCGTCTGCTGGAGCTTGCTGACCCTGCTCATCCCCTGCTGAAGAAACTCATGCAGGTGGCTCCCGGCACCTACAACCACAGCATCCAGATGGGTAATCTGGCTGAGGCGGCAGCCGAGGCCATCGGGGCCAATCCGCTCTTGGCGCGGGTGGGCGCCTACTTCCACGACATCGGCAAGACAGTACGGCCAGAGTACTTTGTGGAAAACCAGATCTATGTTGACAACCCCCATGACCAGTTGAGCCCCGGCCTCTCCAAGCTGGCGATCACGGCTCATGTGCGGGACGGCGAGCACCTGGCTCGCGCTTACGGTCTGCCCCGGCCGATCGTCGACATCATCAAACAGCATCACGGCACCTCCGTGCTTGCTTACTTCTATCACAAGGCCCTTCAGTCGGCGAAAGACGGGGCTGTGTACGAGGAGAGCTTCCGCTACCAGGAGGAAAAGCCTCGGTCGAAGGAGGCTGCCATTGTCATGCTGGCGGACAGCGTCGAGGCAGCGGTTAGAGCGCTGGAGAACCCGACTCGGCGTAAGATCCAAGCGGTTATTGAGGATGTCATCCGCCAGAAGGTCGAAGACGGACAGTTGGACGAGTCCGCCCTCACTCTGGATGACTTGAGGAAGATTAGGGAGGCCTTCGACGCCAGTCTCCTGGGACTAGTAGGTCACCGTATTCGCTACCCGGACGCCGAGGAGCGAAACGGGCGCTCGGGAAGAGAGGGGAACGGTGGGGCAAAATGACGGTTAGAGTGGAACTGGTGGATTTGAGAAGCATGGTGGGGTCGGAGGAGGCGGAGCCGGAGGAATCTCTCTCTGCTCTCCCCGGACCGTGGGCCGCCATTGTTGAGCTGGCTAAGGCCGTGCTGGCAGCCGAGAGACTTGAGGGGAATGTGGTAATAGCCCTGGCCGACGAAGCCGCCATGGCCGATCTTAACCGGCGCTTCAGGGGAGTGGAAGGGCCAACTGACGTTCTTTCCTTCTGTTATGGGGAGGAAGAGGGCGAGTGGCTCGAGGCTTCAGCTGAGGAAGTGGAAGACATCGGCGAGGTGGTGCTCTGTCCCGCAGTGATTGAGCGGTGCGCAGAAGAAGAGGGAGTTGAGCCGGGCCGTCGCCTGGCTTGGTCGCTTGTGCACGGGGTGTTACATCTGGCTGGGTACGACCACGAGCAAGACCAGGGCGAAATGGCGCAGAGAGAGGCTGAATTGCTGAGTCGACTTGACGGCCTGGCGGCGGCGGTGGTTGTCCCGCCGGTCCGGTAGGCTGCAGCGGAGAGAGCCCGCCATGGCTGATCGGCGCCGCAGACCGACGCTGCTTCAGAGCTTCAACAACGCCTTCCAGGGTCTTGTCTACTCGGTTCGCTATCAGCGCAACATGCGCATACACCTAGCCGTGACCGTGGTGGTCCTGGTGGGCAGCATTTTTTTGAACCTGAGCCGGCTGGAATTGGTCGCGGTGCTTTTTGCCATTAGCCTGGTCCTAGTCATGGAACTTGTCAACAGCGCGGTGGAAACGGTCATTGATCTAGTGACCGACGCGTTCGACCCGCGGGCTAAGGCGGCTAAGGACTTGTCTGCCGGCGCGGTCCTGGTGGCAGCGGTGAATGCAGTGGCGGTGGCTTACCTTGTGCTGATGGACCGACTTGCCAACGTGTCGCTCGAGGTCTTGAGCGCCATCAGACGTTCACCTGTGCACCTCACCATAGTAGCTCTGGTACTGGTGGTGGCAGCGGTAATAGCCATCAAAGCTGTGCGCGGCCGGGGCACTCCTCTCTCGGGCGGACTTCCGTCGGGGCATGCTGCGGTAGCTTTCGCCGGCTGGACAGCGGTCACCTTTGTGGTGGGAGCCAACCGACAGGGGGTCCTAGTGAGCGCGATCACCTTTATTGTGGCGGCCTTGGTGGCGCAAAGCAGGATGGAGGCCAAGGTTCACTCGGCTCTCGAGGTTGTGATGGGTGCGCTACTAGGGATTGTGGTGACCACGCTCATCTTTCAGCTGTGGTACTAGGACGAAGGAGGGAGAGCGGATGGATGAGGATCGCCTGACACCACAGATGGGTCGGCTAATTGACGCCGCAAAGGGGGCGGCTGGCAAGGCAGAGGGGTTTTCCCGTGTCGAGGGGGTGGCTGTACTGACCGAAGATGGGTCTGTGTACGTGGGTTGGGCTGGCGTTGTTGCCGACCAGGGTCAAACCTTAACGCAAGTGAGTGTTGAGACGTCGGCTGGGGGTCTAGCTGTTGCTGCCGCGCGAAAGGCCAGCCCAGGCCGGATCCTTGCGGCGGCGGTGGCAGGGGCGGGTGACTGCGGTGAGACGGTGCTCCCCAGCTCACTGACTGTGCGCGCGCTGGCGGAGGTGGCCCCGGAGCTGCCCTTGGTGCTAAAGCGGCATGGTCGCTGGGTCCTTTCTGCTCTATCGGAGTTTGTGACCCAGTAGTGAGGGGGCTAGCGGATGTCCGGGGGTACGAGCGCTCATTCAGGGCGGTTGCAGCTGATACGGGTACGCCACCCAGACAACGACCTTTTGCAAGAGCTAGCTCTGTACGAGCGGGAGGCGTTCGGTGAAGTTGGTCTGCGCACCTATGACTTGGCCGTGTTTGCCCAGGCAGGAGCGGTGTATGTGGCCTACATGGGCGAACAGATCGTGGGCGGCTGCCAGCTCATGCGCCTGGTGGACGAGCCCGACTTTTTCTATGTGGTTGGCTTCTATGTGCGCTCCCCCTGGCGGGGTCAGGGGCTGGGCCGCGCCATGCTTGCCGCCTTAGGCCGGGAGGTCAAACGCCTTGGCGGCAAGGGTCTGGTTCTCACCGTGGCTCCCGACAATGCGCAAGCGCTCAAGCTATACCGGGCGGCGGGGTTTGAGGAAGAAGCCTTTGTCAGGCATTTCTATGGCCAAGGTGAAGACCGGTATGTGCTACGCCTCCGCTTTGGACCGGGGGCTTGACCGGCAGTGTATGATAGATGCTCTATGAAGGAGGTGGGTAGGTAGTGAGAGTAGAAGAGCTGGCCAAGACCATCGACAGCACGCTCCTGGAGGCAACCAGCACCACGTCCGCCGTCGAAGTCCTTTGCCGTGACGCCATCACCTATCACTTCGCCTCGGTATGTGTACTCCCCTACCATGTCCCGCTGGCGAGGCGACTTCTTCAAGGGCACGATGTCAAAGTGGGGACGGTGGTTTCCTTTCCCCTGGGGGCCGACTCACTTCGCGCCAAGATTGTAGCCGCGGAGCAGGCGGTGGCCATGGGGGCCGACGAGATTGACGTGGTGCTTAACATACCGGCAATGATGTCCGGGGATTTTCGCTATGTGCGGGACGAGCTGCGCAGCGTAGTGCGAAGCGTGCGCATGACGAGCGTTAACACTGGCCGCGGCTTGGTTCTGGTGAAAGCGAACGTGGAGGCGTATTACCTTGACGAGAAGTTGAAGCGTTTGGTCTGCAAGATAGTTGAAGACTGCGGCGCGGATTTCATCACCACTTCCACGGGTTTTGCTCCTGGCGGCGCCACGGCCAAGGATGTCGAGCTGTTCCGCGACCTGCTCCCCGAGAGTGTGGGAGTAAACGCCTGCGGGGGAATACTCACGGCTGAAGACGCTGAGCTTATGATCAATGCCGGTGCGGCCAGGATCGGGACTTCTCACGCGGTAGAAATAATCAAGGAGTTCACTTCCCACAAAGACTGACTCTGCCCGGGAGGAGGCTTCGGTGGGTTCTCGTTCTTTCACTACCGAAGCGCTTGTCATTGGCTCCATGCGCTACCGCGAAGCAGACCGTATTGTCACCCTCTACACGCGAGATCGAGGTCGGCTGGGGGCTCTGGCCAAGGGAGTGAGGCGCCTGAGCTCCAAGGTTGGCGGCCGCTTGGAGCCATTCAGTCTGGTGCGAGTAAGTCTCCATCCGGGACGGGGTCTTTACACTGTGGTGGGTGTGGACACGGTGCGGACCTTTCAGTCGGTAAGAGACGAGCTCTTCCGTATGCAGGAAGGTGCTCGGCTTCTGTCGTGGGTAAGGAGATTGTTTCCACAGGAGGAAAGTAATCCCGCGGTGTTCAACCTACTGGTGCGCGCGGTAGCCTTACTTGCCGCAGCTGACGTCGAAGGCGCGGCCAAGGTCGTTCTTGCCACCAGACTCAAACTGCTTGCGCTTCTCGGCTACGCTCCGGACTTGGGCGGCTGTGTAGTCTGCGGCCGCTCTGCGGGCCTCTTTGGTTACTCGCCTGCCCGCGGCGGCCTCGTCTGCGACACCTGCCTGTCGGCGGGCGAGGAGGGATTTGGCTTGAGCGGGGCTGCTCTGGCCAGCCTGCGCGAGCTAATGGCTAGACCTCTAGCTGAGATTGAGAATATCCCCCTCGAACCTGCCACAGCGGCAGAGGTGGAGCAAGTCCTCACTCAGACCCTTGCCTACCACGGACACTAGTGCTGTTGCCAGGAGGGTGACGCTACGAAAAAGGCAGCCGTCGCTCGTAATTGGGCGCTTCCTTGGTGATGGTGACGTCGTGGGGATGACTTTCCACCAAGCCAGCCGGCGATATCCTGATGAATCGGGCCTTCTTGTGCAGTTCTTCGATGGTGGCCGCTCCCGTGTAGCCCATACCAGCTCGCAGCCCTCCGATTAACTGAAACACGACGTCTGCCAACGGGCCCTTGTCAGGCACCATGCCCTCGATTCCCTCGGGAACGAGCTTTTTCTGGTCTTCTTGGAAGTAGCGGTCAGCAGCGTGGCCGGCACTCATTGCTCCCACTGAACCCATAGCTCGGTAGGCTTTGTAGCTACGGCCTTCCCAAAGTATGCGTTCCCCAGGGCTCTCGGTGGTCCCGGCAAACAGTGACCCAATCATGACACTATGGGCACCAGCGGCCAGGGCCTTCACTATGTCGCCGGAGTAGCGTATGCCGCCATCAGCCACCACCGGGATACCGTATTTGGCCGCTTCAGCAGCGCAGGTTGCGATGGCGGTGATCTGCGGTACCCCACACCCGGTGACGACCCGGGTCGTGCAGATGGAGCCGGGTCCAATCCCAACCTTCACGCAATCGACTCCCCTCTCGATTAACGCCCGAGCACCTTCAGCGGTGGCCACATTGCCAGCCATGAGCTGCACGTCAGGGTATTGCTCCCTTAAGGCCTCGACGGTGTCTAGCACACCGCGCGAATGACCGTGCGCCGTGTCGATGCAGATGATGTCTGCTTGCGCTTCCACCAAGGCTTGAACCCGTTCGGCGGTGTCTTTGGCCACGCCCACTGCGGCGCCTACGCGCAGGCGCCCCAGCTCATCCTTGCAAGCGTTGGGGAACTCGATCATCTTCATGATGTCTTTGATGGTGATCAATCCCCGGAGCTTGAAGTCGTCGTCCACCACCAAGAGCTTCTCGATCTTGTGAAGTTTGAACATCTCCTTGGCCTGGTCGAGGGTCGTACCTACCGGGACCGTGACCAGGTTCTCTGAGGTCATCAGCTCTCTCACGGGCTTGGCCGGGTCGGTCTCAAACCGGATATCACGGTTGGTGACGATGCCTGCCAGTCGACCGTCAGGGTGCACGATGGGCACGCCTGATATGTGGTAGTCCCTCATCAGCGCCTCGGCCTCGCCCAAGGTGGCGGTTAGCGGTAGGGTGATGGGGTCCACTATCATCCCTGCTTCGCTTCTCTTCACTTTCCGCACCATCTCGGCCTGTCGCTCGATGGGCTGGTTCTTATGGATGATGGTGATCCCTCCCTCGCGGGCCAGGGCGATAGCAAGCGCTGTTTCCGACACCGTGTCCATAGCAGCGGAAAGAAGCGGGATGTTGAGGGTGATCTTGCGAGTGAGCTGGGTGCGTACGTCGGTCTCTTTGGGCAATACGCTTGACTCTGCCGGGACGAGGAGGATGTCGTCAAAACTGAGACCTTCACCTACAAATCTTGCTTCCCAGTCCATCACAACCCTCCAGCTTTTTCGGTGATTCTATCCGAAACCGAGAAGGATTGCATGGCGTGGTCACGGGAGTGCTCAACTTTTGTCCGGTGAAGGCCAGCCTTAAGCTCTCTCACCGCCGGGGGCGGGCCTCCGTCACTAGTGTGTGAGGGCTGGCCTGGAGACGGGGGTCTGGGTTGGAGACGGGGACCTCGGTTGCAGACGGGGGCAAATTCTGACGCTGTTCTCTGTGCTGGGGCCGTAGCACTTGAGATTCGTTCACACGGTAGACTGGCAGATAGGCGCTTCTACTACGAGTTTGTCAACCCAGCTGACCACGTCCTGCCTCCTTTTGTTAGCGGTTCCAGCGGAAAGTTCCTAAGCTTGCCTGGTGTCCGGCAGGGCTAGTAGTATGGCGAGCATGAGGTTTAGTTTTATACATGCGGCTGATCTTCATCTTGACACCCCATTTGAAGGCATCACGCGGGTCTCCCCGCAACTTGCGGAGTTGCTGCGCGATGCTTCGCTGCAGGCGCTTGATCGGGTTGTCGAGCTCGCTCTTGAAAGGCAAGTTGCCTTTGTACTTCTTGCCGGGGATCTCTATGACGGGGAGGATCGCGGGGTAAGGGCGCAGCTGCGTTTCTTGCGGGGTGTGGAGCGGCTTTCCCGGGAGGGAATCTCGGTTTTGCTTTGCCACGGAAATCACGACCCGTTGGGGGGCTGGTCGGCTGTTCGGCGCTGGCCCGACAATGTCAAAGTCTTTTCTTGCCGCGAGGTGGAGGCCATTCCCATCTTTTGGCAGGGCCAGAAGGTGGCTACGGTTTACGGCCTAAGCTATGACCGTCAGGAAGTGCGCGAGAACCTGGTGAGGCGTTTTGGCGCTCGGCCGGAGCTTGCGAGCGGCACTCGAGAGTGTGGTGACCTCCGGATCGGGCTGCTTCACTGCACGGTGGGCCAGCAGCCCGACCACGCGCCCTATAGCCCTTGTTCCTTAGAGGATCTGCGGCGGGTAGGGGTTGATTACTGGGCCCTGGGGCACATTCATCGTCACGCTGTGCTCAGTTCGCAGGAGCAGTGGGTGGTCTACCCGGGAAACACGCAAGGACGTAGCCCAAAGCCTTCGGAAACCGGGGCTAAAGGGGTGGTGGTGGTCACATGCGAGGGAAACCGGGTGCTGGGAGTTGAACATGTGCCCACTGATGTCGTTAGGTTTGTAACTGTTTCTGTTGATGTGGGGGAGCTCTCAGGGACCTCTGACCTGAGCGACCTACGCAGGCTTCTGGTTCAGCGCGCCGAGCTTTTGCTTAGCCAAAGCGCCGGCCGGGCTTTGATTTTGCGGGTGCATCTTACGGGGCGCAGTCACCTTTACCATCTGCTTACCCGTCCTGGCGCGCTTGGGCAGCTCTTGCAAGACTTGAGGGAAGGGGGCGAGAGCGAGGAAAGCGGTTTGCTCTGGTGGGAAAGTCTTGTCAATAACACAAGACCACCTATCGACCTTTGTGTTTACGAAGAGCGCGCAGATTTCTTGGGTGCTTTTGTTTTGCAATGGAAAAAAACTCGTGGTGATCCGGGGCAGCTTGCCGCGGTAAAAGAGCAACTTCTAGCTGCAGCCCCCTCCCAGTTTCTGCGCAGGCTAGGCGGAGTGAAAGAGGAGAGGCTTGTCGAGCTACTGGACGAGGCAGCCTACCAAGTCGTGGATGCCCTGGAAGCCAATGAAGAGTAGGTAAAGGCAGAGCCAGATGCACATAGTCGGCTGGCATATAGAAGGTTTTGGGATTTTTCGCGACTTTGCCCTGCGGGACCTGCCTTCTGGGATGGTCGTGTTTGAAGGTCCCAATGAAGCTGGCAAAAGCACCTTGCTTGCTTTCCTTCGGGCCGTGCTTTTTGGCTTTCGTCCGCGCGGGCGTGGGTCAGTTTACGAGCCGCTTAAAGGAGGTAACCACGGGGGGAGAGTGTTTCTGGCCACTCGCCAGGGCGCCATAACGGTAGAGCGCTTTTACCGAAAACCGGCGCGCATTCAGCTTGAGGACGGGA
>Ga0315298_1010649_pt1 | contig 11029 bp, 9 predicted proteins | sample WHS_1_MG_FD_203077 | JGI IMG/M metagenome (GOLD analysis project Ga0315298, IMG submission 203077) | Extremophilic microbial mat communities from Washburn Hot Springs, YNP, Wyoming, USA - WHS_1_MG | ecosystem: Environmental > Aquatic > Thermal springs > Hot (42-90C) | place: USA: Wyoming...
GTTGTCAATTGGGAGTTGTGGCCGCTTTCAACAAACTGTTGCTACAAATCAATTGCCGCCAGCTGTCATTTGGCATATACTAATGTTATGGCTACCCAGATTGATCTTGTGGATCGTGAAGAACTGCTCAAGCGCGCCGAGGTGCTCTATCCGGAAGCGCGGGAGGAGATCGTTCGTGCCATCGAGCTGGCTACGAGCGCGCACCGGGAGCAACAGCGCGCTTCAGGGGAGCCTTACGTCGTTCATCCGCTTGAGGTGGCCGCCATCCTCATGGACTTGCGCATGGATGTCCCCACGATCATCGCTGGCCTGCTGCACGATGTCGTCGAGGACACGAGTGTCACCATTGAGGACTTGCGACGTGATTTTGGCGATACGGTGGCCAGGCTCGTCGACGGGGTGAGCAAGCTTCAACACGCGAGGCGCAAGAGCAAAGTCGAGCGGGAGGATTTAGGAGAGGAACAAGCTGAGAACCTGCGCAAGATGTTCCTGGCCATGGTTGAAGATATCCGGGTGATCATCATCAAACTGGCCGACCGACTCCACAACATGCGCACCTTGCAGTACCTTCCGCCGGAAACCCAACGCCGCATTGCTCGGGAAACGTTGGATATTTTCGCCCCTCTGGCTAATCGTCTGGGAATCTGGCAGCTCAAGTGGCAGCTTGAGGACCTGGCCTTCCGCTATCTGGAACCGGAGAAATATTACGAGATCGCCAGGCTTCTCGCCGAGCGCCGGGCGGAACGCGCGGCATACCTGGAACGTGTCATCTCTATTCTGAAGGAGCGCCTCAATCGCGAAGGCATCAATGCCCATATCACCGGGCGCCCTAAGCACATCTATAGCATCTACACCAAGATGCAAGCTAAAGGGCGTGACTTTGATCAGATCTATGATGTGCGCGGTGTGCGCATCATCGTCAAAGAGGTGCGAGAGTGCTATCACGTTCTGGGGATCGTGCATAGTCTCTGGCGCCCCATTCCCGGCGAGTTCGATGACTATATCGCGATGCCTAAAGATAACCTCTATCAGTCCCTACACACCGCCGTAGTTTGTTTGGATGGCAAACCCCTGGAAGTGCAAATCCGCACCGAGGAGATGCATCAGGTCGCCGAGTATGGTATTGCCGCGCATTGGCGGTACAAAGAGGGGGGCAAACGAGACGATCTAGAGGCTAAGGTGGCTTGGCTGCGTCGGGCCACGGATTGGCGCGAGGAAGTGCAGGATGCGCGCCAGTTTGTGGATTCCATGCGCAGCGACGTCTTCACCGAACGGATCTATGTCTTTACGCCTAAGGGAGATATCGTGGAGCTGCCACAAGGGGCCACGCCGGTGGATTTTGCTTATTTGATCCACAGCGAGATCGGCCACCGTTGCCGGGGGGCCAAGGTGGACGGACGGCTTGTTCCTCTTGACTATAAATTGCGCACCGGCGAACAAGTGGAGATCCTCACGGCCAAACAAGGCGGGCCGAGCCGCGATTGGCTCAATCCCCATCTGAATTACGTCGCCACTCAGCATGCACGTCAAAAGATTCGCCAGTGGTTCCGGCGCCAGCAGCGCGAGGAAAGCATTGCTGCTGGACGTGAAATCTTGGACCGGGAGATGCGTCGCCTCGGCTTTGATCAGGAATCCTATGCCGAGATCGCCAACCTGTTCAAATATAGCAAAGTTGAGGATTTCCTGGCCGCTGTAGGCTATGGAGATATAAGCCCTGCGCAGATCGCCAACAAGATCGACGATGCCCGGTCTAAGGGCGAGGAACTCAAACTCAAGGCGATCCCTGAGGCAACCATCTCCGACGTTCAAGTGACAGGGGTGGGCGATCTCCTTACGCGCATGGCCAATTGTTGCAAGCCCGTCCCCGGTGATCCGATCATCGGCTACATCACGCGCGGGAAAGGGATTACCGTGCATCGGGCTGACTGTCCAAACGTGGCTAACCTCACCGATACGGAGAGGTTGATAGCGGTTACCTGGGGCCGCCCACAGGAGGCCTATCCGGTGGTGATTCGTATTGAGGCCTTTGACCGCAGTGGCCTCTTGCGCGATATCGCCGCTGCTGTGGCGGATTTGGGCATCAGCATGAGCTCGGTCAATGTATCTACGAGCAAGGATCAGACGGCCACAATCATCGCCACCATGGGCATCAAGAGCATCAGCCAGCTCTCAGCACTGCTGAATAAGCTTCAAAGCGTGCGCGATGTTTTGGATGCGCGGCGCGAGACGGTTTGAGGGCAGAGTCCTTATCTGCGTTTCAAGCATGGTTGCTCTTATGCATCACCGTCGCGCTTGAGGGGTGATGTCCTTTGGAACCATAGTGGAATCCCATTTACGCACCACGTCGGGCGAGGTGCGCCGCGTCCGATACCACTCCTCAACCGCTTTGCTCTTTGCGGCCTCTAGATCGGAGGGCTCGAGGGGGCGGTTAGCCTCGCGCTCCTCTACCCGGATGATGTGGAAACCAAATTGAGTCTCCACTATCCCGCTGATCTGGCCGGGCTGTAGGGCGAAGGCGGCTTCATCGAATTCGGCGACCATCTTCCCCCGAGGGAGCCAACCCAAGTCGCCACCTTTGTCCTTGGTTGCCGTATCCGTAGAGAGCTCTTGAGCCAGCTTGGCGAAATCCTCGCCGTTCTGCAATCGGGCTAGGGCTTTCTCGGCTTCTTCGCGCGTGGCCAAGAGGATGTGTCGGGCGTGAATCTGCTCTGTCATGGTAGGCACGGTGGCCCCGATCACCTCTGCCAACTTTTCGCGGTAAAGGGAGGTTTCCAATAGGCGGCGAAAGTCCTGCTCGGTGAAGCCACTCTGCGCTTCCATAGCCCGGAGCCATGCAGCCGAACGCTCCAAGAATTGTTCCCGAGTCATCGGAGCGGTAGTGGGCGTTGGTGTAATCGTTATGGGCAAAGTGGCGCTCACCGGAACGGGCGTAGGGGGATTGCGGTCGTATCCGAATTGTGCTTCTAACCTTAACTGAACCTCCTCTGGGGAGACCGTGATCCCGCGCTTCGCACACTCCTCGCGGGCAAGTTGGCCGTCAATAAGCTCCTCTAACACGTCACTGGGCACATTCATCAACCAACGCTGGATCTGACTGATCTGTTGGTCGAGGTATTGCACCAGAAAAGCTTCTTCCTCTTTGCTCGCATCAAATTGTTGTTTCTCTGCCTCAAGTTGGGCTAGGTAATTGCGATAGTCCCATCGCCTGTATCTGACGAGGCGTTGATAAGTATCCAAGCGAATGGGCACACCGGAAACGATGGCCACCGGCGTGCGTGGCCGACGCACGTATTGATCGTACAAGCCCCAGGCAAAGATCAGGACAACGATCCCCAAGAGGCTCGCGGTGCCCAAGATCAACAATTTGTTGAGGCGCTGCTCTTTCTCGCGGCGGGAAAGCTGCTTACGGGTGAGCTGCTTTTCTCGTGTGGCGAATCGGTTTTTTGACATCAGCGTTTCCTTGGTAATGACCGGGTTGGCAGGTCGTAAAAATGAGGGGGCATAGGACAGACCATCCCATACCCCCGATACTCATTCGCTATCTCGGCCCTAGCTTCATAGCCCAAGCCCATTCCAGCCCCAACAAAGGGGCTATGTGGTTTGCTCGCGAACGTGTGCAGCAGTGTAGGGCAACAGGGCGATATGGCGGGCGCGCTTAATGGCCCTCGCCAACTTTCGCTGATGTTTTGCACACGTGCCCGTCCTGCGTCGTGCGAGGATGCGCCCTCGCTCACTGATGTATTGCCGAAGCAGATTGGCATCTTTGTAATCAATTGTCTTTACTTTGTCGAGACAGAACGGACAAAGCTTGGTCGTGCGACGGGCCTCGCGTCGTTGGGGGGCTACAGCCCTTCCTCCCGCCGCAGGCCGCTGCTCTTCGTCGCTGGCTTGAGTGAGCTCTGTCTCCCGATCCTCTGGATACTCGCCCAAGGTTACCTCCTGAAGTGAAACTTGCTCTTATCGCCGCGCCCCCAGTGGCTCGCATTTCGCCCAGGCGAAATCATGCCGCAGCGGCATCCCTGATTTACTGGACTTCGTCTAGCCGCACCAGTAAATAGCGCAGCACATCCTCAGATAGCTTCAAGTTGCGCTCAAGCTCGGCAATGGTGGTCGGCTCCAGGCCAGCGTGGATCAGGAAATAGTGTCCCTCCCGGCGCTTTTTGATGGGGTATGCGAGCTTTCGCCGGCCCATCGGCTCCGTCTTCACCAGCTGGCCACCGTTCGCGGTAATGGTTTGCTGAACGCGCTCGACCAGAGCATTCAGGCGCTCTTCGTCGAGCTCAGGCTGAGCGATAAAGACCAACTCGTATGTGCGCAAGGTGTTCTGCCTCCTTTCTTTGGGATTGCCCCTGCCCAACACAGGCCACCAGAGGCAAGCTGGCGGCTAGGTCAGGAGCAGAAAGGTTAAGTGGGCATTACGCCGGGCATCGGATGGGGGCTACCGCGCCCAAATGGCCGAACTTGACACCACTCAGACCAGGCCGATTATAACATTGAATTCACGATAGGCAAAATAGGCCCTCGGCTTGGTTTGCTCAAGCACCCTTCTCGTGTATACTTTCGCCCGCGAATTTCTGCTCTAGGAGCTGTTTATGAGCGGGAAGGCCAGAGGATGTCAACCTATTGAGGTTCTGCCTGGCAGGCCCTATCCTATCGGAGCCACTGTCGAGGGAGATGGGGTAAACTTCTCCCTCTTCTCGGCCAATGCGAGCGCTGTGGAGCTGCTCTTATTTGAGCGCTATGATCAGGCTCAACCTAGCTGGGTCATTCATCTGGACCCCAAGAAGAACAAGACCTACTACTATTGGCACGTTTTCGTGCGCGGTATAGGCGATGGGCAGATTTATGCCTATCGTGTGCATGGTCCTTATCGGCCAGAAGAGGGACTGCGCTTTAACGGCAATAAAGTGCTCCTGGATCCCTACGCTCGTGCAGTGGCTTATGGCGAGAATTGGTCCCGCGCGGAAGCTTGCGGCTTTGGCGATAATACTGCCTCCGCGCTCAAGTCGGTTGTGGTGGATCTCCGCGGTTACGATTGGCAAGGCGATCGCCCCTTGCAGCGGCCCATGAATGAGACGATCATTTACGAGATGCATGTGCGTGGCCTAACGGCACACCCATCGTCCGGGGTATCCTGCCCGGGCACCTATGCCGGCGTCATTGAGAAGATCCCCTATTTGCACTCTCTGGGCATCACAGCAGTTGAGTTACTGCCCGTTCACCAGTTCGATGAGCAGGAGGTCTCGCGTCGCAACCCATTGACGGGGGAATTGCTCAAAAACTATTGGGGCTATGCCCCTCTGGCCTATTTTGCGCCTCATCTGGGATACACCTGTAGCCGCGATGCTCGCCGTGCCGTGGACGAGTTCCGTGATATGGTCAAGGCTCTCCACCGGGCAGGGATTGAGGTGATCCTAGACGTCGTTTTCAACCACACCGGCGAATTCAATGAGACGGGGCCGACGATCTGTTTCCGGGGTATAGAGAACGTCGCTTATTACATCCTCAAACCCGATCGGCGATTTTATGAAGACTTCTCAGGGTGCGGCAATACGGTGAACTGCAACCACTCCATCGTGCGTCGCCTGATCAGGGAATGCCTGCGCTATTGGGTGCTCGAGTTTCACGTGGACGGTTTTCGTTTTGATCTGGCTTCGGTGCTCTCGCGGGACGAGCAGGGCGAGCCCCTTAAGAACTCTCCCATTCTGTGGGAGATCGAATCCGATCCGGTGTTGGCCGGGACCAAGCTGATCGCGGAAGCCTGGGATGCGGCTGGCTTGTATCAAGTCGGCTCATTTACGGGCGATCGTTGGGCCGAATGGAACGGGCGCTTCCGCGATGATCTGCGCCGCTTTGTCCGTGGTGATTTGGGGACTGTGCGCGATCTGGCCTGGCGCATGACGGGCAGCTTTGACGTTTTTCGTCACAAACCCAGCTATTCTTCACACCGTAGCATCAATTACGTCACCTGCCACGATGGGTTCACCCTCGCCGACTTGGTGTCCTACAATACCAAACATAACGAGGCCAACGGTGAGGATAACCGCGATGGTATAAACGATAATTTCAGTTGGAATTGCGGCGTAGAAGGCCCTACAGATGATCCTGAGGTGCTCCGATTGCGCCGCAGGCAGATGAAAAACCTCATCGCTTTGTTGATGATGGCCAGGGGGACCCCTATGCTCTTGGGCGGGGACGAGATGGGGCGAACGCAAAGGGGTAATAATAACGCCTATTGCCAGGATAATGAGATCAGCTGGTTTGATTGGCGCCTCTTGAGGGATAACGCGGATATCTATCGTTTCATCCGCGGGCTGATCGCCCTACGCCGCGAGCACCCCACCCTTACGGCAGATTACCGCTTGGGGAATCGGCATTATGAGGAGATGCTGGAGGAGGGCGTTACTTTTCATGGCGTCAAGTTGCACCAGCCTGATTGGAGTTACTTTTCACATTCCTTGGCTATGCACTTTCAGGGCCTGGCCGGCGACGTCGGTTTTTACCTTATCGCCAATGCCTATTGGAAGGCCCTGGAGTTCGAGCTGCCAACTGGTGTGCGTTGGAAACGCTTTGTGGATACCTACCTGGAGCCTCCAGAGGACCTCGTGCCGGAAGATCAAGCACCCTTCGTAGTTGGGTCCACCTATAAAGTCGGGCCAAGATCGGTGGTCATCCTGGTTGAGGCTAAATAGGAGAAGCTCATTGGGATGATGCGTGTCGGATTTGCGGCGATTTGGGCGAATTCTGAGATGGACGCTTAACGCATCAGCTCAGGCTTGAGCACGCCCACGAAAGGCAAGTTGCGATAGTGTTCGCGAAAGTCAAGGCCGTAACCAACCACGAAAAGGTCGGGAAGTTCAAAACCCTGGTAGGCCAAGGGGATATCGATCAAACGGCGCTTGGGACGGTCGAAGAGCACACACACCCGTAGGCTGGCCGGCTGTCGGGTGCGCAGAGTGCGCAGCAAGTAGCTCAGCGTTAGGCCCGTATCAATCACATCCTCAACGAAAAGCACGTGCCGGCCGTTTATGGGATGTTCCAGGTCTTTCGTGATGCGCACCGATCCGAAACTTGTGCCTGCCTGGTAGTGAGAGATGGCCATAAAATCCAGAGTCACCGGCACCGTGATGTGCCGCAATAGGTCAGCCATGAAGAACACGACGCCGTTGAGGACGCCCACCAGCAGGGGGTCTTTATCAGCATAGTCGCGGGAAATGGCCGCTCCCAAGGCGGCGATGCGGGCTTGAATCTCCTCCTCGGTCAGGATCACACGCTCAATATCCTCGGAGATGTTTCGGCCAGGCTTTTCCATCCTACCCTCTCACGGCCTCCTTGCCGATCAGCTCTTGTTCGCGCCCTATCTCTCCGAAACGCTCCAAGAAACGCAGGAAATCTCGCCGGTCCCATAACTTGATGTTCACCTCAGGGTAAAGTTCCTTGAGACGGCGGATCTTGCGGCGTTTGATGCGCATGAGGCTCTGGCGGAGCGTGGTCAGCTCTACATAGAGATCTTCCTGAAGCAGGTAAAAATCTGGGGTAAAAGCCTCTAGCACGTTGCCGCGCTCATCCCATTCTAGGGGGAAAGTCACCGGTTCGTAGCGCCAGGCGATGCCGTAGAAATCAAGGATGCGAGCAAATTCCTCTTCACTGGGGTGAGAGAACACGATCTCCGTGCGAGGCACAGGAGGGTTCTCTATCGGACGAGGCCGGGCGATGCTAGCGGTCATCGGTTTGTTTTTTTCCGCCAAATCTGAGCATGCTTCGTGCTCAAAGATGATTATATCTTTCATGAGGCAAACGTCAACATCAGTTTTCAACCCACACGCTTATGCCGCAAATCTGGCTGAACTCTTCTCAGAATGTGACCAAAGTCGTTTGTTATTCTTGACAAATTGAGTATAATATTTCTGCCCTAAAGTAAGAGAAAGCCTTACAAGGTGTATTTCCAGTCTAGGGGCAAGGTTTCGTGATCTTGTCTAACCGGCAGAGCGTTTAGAGCTTACCAAGGAGAAAAAGAATGACCATTACTAAAGAGATGTCCATCGGTGAAGTCGTGCAAAAGTACCCTCAGACAGTCAAGGTGTTTCTGCGCCACGGCCTCATGTGCATCGGCTGCGCTGCGGCGCGTTTTGAGAACTTGGAGCAGGGCGCCGTCGCACATGGCATTAATGTTGAAGCTTTGCTCAAGGATCTCAACGCCGCCGTCGAGCCTGCAGCGACCAGCAGTTGATCTGGGATATCTAGGGTATAGGAAAGCCCCTTAGCTGAGGTTTAAAGTTATGGGGGCGATCTATGGCGGAAATGCCCGGAGACCTGGGTACAAAAGCGCGGCTCATTCACGAGTTGCTTCTTGCCCATTACGGCGAGCCGGCTTGGAGAGACTCGCTTGATCCGCTCAGCGAGTTGGTTCTCACCATCCTCTCTCAAAATACGGCCGATGTGAACTCTGGCCGCGCTTATCGAGCGTTGCGGGCGCATTTCCCGACCTGGGAGGCTGTCTTGGAGGCCGATCCCGCTGAGCTCGCTCAGGCCATCCGTGTCGGGGGACTGGCTCACGTCAAGGCCCCGCGTATCCAGGCGATTTTGCGGCGGTTAAGGGAGGAGCGCGGTGATCTCAGCCTTGACTTTCTGGGGAATATGTCTGTGGCCGAGGCCCGTGATTATTTGCTGGCACTGCCCGGCGTAGGCCCCAAGACGGCGGCTTGTGTACTCCTTTTCTCGTTGCATAAGCCCGCCTTCCCGGTAGATACGCACGTCCATCGCGTGACGCGCCGGCTTGGTCTGGTTCCACCCAAGGCCACGCCGGAAAAAGCGGGACTGCTTCTTGAGGAACTGTTGCCCCAAGAGGCCTATTATCCTTTTCACATCAACCTGATTCGCCACGGCAGAGCCATCTGCAAGGCAGCCCGGCCGCGTTGTGAAGCTTGCCCTATCGCCCAAGAATGCGACTATCTGCATCTCGGGCGTGGGGCGTAAGCGAGCGTTGGGACAAAATGAAAACACCGGGTAGGAGAAAGCCCTGCCCGGTGTTTTTTGCTTGAGCCGTCGTTACCGTTGGAACGCCGCGTCAAAGGCCACGTCTGAGGGAACGAGGTCCAAACGCCGGCACATGGCCAGCGCCTCCGGTGCGCCTTGTTCGCGGTTCATGCCATTATCCTCCCACTCCACCGATAGCGGCCCCTTGTAGCCTACGTCGTTGAGCGCGCGGAAGATGCGCTCAAAGGGTACTCCGCCTCGCCCAGGCGAGACAAAGTTCCACCCACGACGATGATCCCCAAAGGGCAGAAGCGATCCCAAAATGCCGTTGCGCCCATCCAGGAGGCGGATGGATTCTTTGACATGCACGTGGTAAATGCGGTCGCCGAACTCGTAGATAAAGGCCACCGGGTCAACCATTTGCCAGTATAGGTGGCTGGGATCAAAGTTGATACCGAATCCCGGCCGATGCCCGATGGCTTCCAAGGTGCGCTTGGTGGTCCAGAAGTCAAAGGCGATCTCCGAGGGGTGCACTTCCAGGGCGAACTTGACCCCCACCTCGTCAAAGACATCAATGATCGGGTTCCAGCGGTCGGCAAAGTCCTTGTAGCCGGCCTCAATCATCTGTGGGGGCACAGGCGGGAAGCCGGCCAGGGTATGCCAGATCTTGGAACCGGTGAAGCCGTTGACGATCTTGACCCCAAGCTTGGCCGCGGCGCGAGCGGTGTTCTTCACTTCTTCGGCAGCGCGCTGGCGCACCCCTTCGGGCTTGCCATCGCCCCAAACGTGGGGCGGCGCGATCCCCTTATGGCGCTCGTCAATGGGATCGTCGCAAACCATTTGGCCCACGAGATGGGTGCTGATAGCCCAGACCTTCAGGCCGTACTTGGCCAAGAGGTCCAACTTTCGCTGGCAGTATGAGTCGTCCGAGAGGGCCTTGTCTACCTCAAAGTGATCGCCCCAACAGGCGAGTTCCAGGCCGTCATACCCCCAGGCTTTGGCCTTCTGGGCCAGGACCTCCAGGGGTAGATCGGCCCATTGCCCGGTAAACAATGTAACTGGTCTTGCCATCTTGCACTCCTTAATCTAGATAAAACTCCTTGGGTGATTACTACTCCCCGCATGTACCTAAATTGAGAACGAGGCCGGCGTCCATTTGACGGTGCTGGCGCTGGACTCCACCGCTTTGTTGATGAAAAAGACCCCGCGGGCGCCATCCTCTACGGTCGGAAAGTCCAGTTGAATTTCGGTGGGCTCAATGCCGAGCATCCTGGCGCGGATGGTATCGGTAAAGTTCTTGTAGAGGTTGGCAAAGGCTTCAATGAAGCCTTCGGGGTGTCCGCTCGGTATTCGGGTTGCTGCCTTGGCTGCGTCGCAAAGGTAGGCATTGCCGCGCTTATAGATCATCTCTGGGCCATCGTTGCTGCGGAAATAGAGGTAGTTGGGGTTCTCCTGATGCCATTCTATCCCGGCCTTGGTGCCCCAAACGCGGATAGTGAGGCTATTCTCCTGGCCGGGGCAGATCTGCGAGGCAGTGAGGATGCCCTTGGCTCCGCCCTTGAAGCGCAGGAGGATGTTGCCGTCGTCATCTAGTTGCCGGCCGGGGGCATAGGTCGTCAGGTCGGCACAGATGGCCTCCAGCTCCAAACCGGTGATGTATGAGACCAGGTTCTCGCAATGCGAGCCGATGTCGCCAATGCAGCCTGAGACGCCGGAGCGCTTGGGATCGGTGCGCCATGCGGCTTGCTTTTGCCCCTCCAGTTCAATGCGGTTAAGCAGCCACCCTTGTGGATATTCAACGATGACCTTTTGCACCTTGCCGATGGCCCCGGTACGCACCAGGTGGCGGGCTTGCTTGACCATGGGATAGCCCGTGTAGTTGTGCGTCACCATGAAGACGACGTTATGCTCTCTAACGGCCTTGACCAAATCAAGCGCTTGTTCCACCGTGTGTACCATGGGCTTGTCGCAGGCCACGTGGAAGCCGGCTTCTACGAAGGCTTTGGCGATGGCGTAATGCGTGTCGTTGGGGGTCACGATAGAGACGAAATCG
>Ga0315298_1010650_pt1 | contig 11028 bp, 11 predicted proteins | sample WHS_1_MG_FD_203077 | JGI IMG/M metagenome (GOLD analysis project Ga0315298, IMG submission 203077) | Extremophilic microbial mat communities from Washburn Hot Springs, YNP, Wyoming, USA - WHS_1_MG | ecosystem: Environmental > Aquatic > Thermal springs > Hot (42-90C) | place: USA: Wyoming...
TCATGGGCACAAGGGGCAGCAGGTAAAAAACGACCGCAAAGCAGATAACTGCTGCTATAATGCTCAACAGAACCTCAAACACAGCCGAAACCACGGCCAGCCCTAGGCTCTGCACGGCATGGTAACGTAGGAAGGGTTTGTTCTTGGTATCCTCATTAAGCAATAAGATGAGCGAGACGATGAACGGAATGAGATAGGCTAAACCAGCCAATATCCTGTCGTTATCACTCACAGGGGTCCCGCTCCCCGCACTTGGTGTCTCATCCACGGCGAACGGTTCTTTTGGTGGTGTGGCGCTCATGAAATCCTCCTTAATGAGCCAACGTTATGATCTGTTGTACTCTACGCACCTGAGGGGAAAGGGTTGCGGACGCTTCGCGGATATGCTAGAATTTTCGCCTATAAGGCTGAGTGAGAATGGATGTAAGACAATGGCCAGGATTGTGTTCTTCGGTACGCCTCGCTTCGGCGTTCCGGTGCTTGAGGCTCTAGCACAACACCACCAGGTATTGGGCGTGATCACGCAGCCGGATCGCGTAGCCGGGCGGGGACGCGCACAACGCGCTATGCCCGCCGTGAAGCAGACGGCGCAAAAGCTCGGTTTGCCGGTCCTTCAACCTGCCAGTTTGCGCCGTGACGCCAAGGTTTTGGAATGGCTACAGCAGTCCGCAGCCGACTTGTTCGTCGTCGCCGCCTTTGGCCAGCTGTTGCCTCCCTCTATTTTGGCTATCCCGGCTCATGGTTGTATCGGGGTTCATGCCTCACTGTTACCTGACCTGCGTGGGGCTGCCCCCGTCGCTGCTGCTATCCTCAGAGGAGATCGGGAAACCGGGGTTTCTCTGATGTTAACGGATGCCGGCATGGATACCGGCCCGATCATCGCGCAGAGGCGAATCTCCATCGCGCCGGATGATACCACCGAGAGCCTGAGCGAGAAGCTCGCCTTCCTGGGAGCCGAGTTGCTCATCGAGACCTTGCCGGCTTGGTTGGCCGGACAAATTACGCCGGTTCCCCAGGATGATTCGCGGGCGACCTATGCCCCGCCCATCAAGAAGAGTGATGGCCTCATCGACTGGCGGCTCTCAGCGGAGGAGATCGCTCGCCGAGTTCGCGCTTTCTCGCCCTGGCCTGGAGCCTTTACCTCCTATCTTGGCAAGAATTTGCGGGTTCTGCGCGCGCGACCTCTGCCAGATTTTGAGCATGTTGCGATCCCAGGGACCGTTGTGGAGGGGTCAGAAGGGATCGGCATCGTGACAGGCAAAGGCTTGTTGCTTTTGGAAACGGTACAGCTTGAGGGTAAAAGGGGAATCAGCGCCCGCGAGTTTGCCCGTGGACAGCGGCAGTTTGTGGGAAGCGTTTTAGGAGGCTAAGGAGGGATCGTTGCCTCGCAAACGAGTCTGGTTACTCCATTTGGGCCTTGAGCCGTATGGCCCCGCGCTGGAGTTGCAGCACGCGTTGGTGGACTGGCGTCAACGCGAGATCATCGGCGACGTGTTATTGCTTCTTGAGCACCCTCCTGTGATCACTTTAGGGCGGCGCGGTGACGAGGCTCATATCCTTGCTTCCCCTGAGCTACTTCAACGCGAGGGGATTGAGGTACGTCGCGTGGAGCGTGGCGGCGATGTGACATACCATGGCCCAGGCCAGCTTGTGGGGTACCCCATCTTGCACTTGCCGAGTTATGATCTAGGGGCGAGCGACTATATGCATCTTTTAGAAGAGGTTATCGCCCGCACTCTGGCTGATTATGGGCTTGTGACGCACCGGCGTGAGGGCATCATCGGCGTCTGGGTGGGCAATAACAAGATCGCCGCGTTAGGCGTGCGCATCAAGCGCGGTGTGACCTTTCACGGTTTCGCCCTCAACGTAGCTCCGAATATGTCTCATTGGAGCTTGATCATCCCCTGTGGGATTACAGACGGTGGGGTGACCAGTATGGCCCTAGAATTGCCCAAGGCGCCTCCTATTTCTGAGGTACGCGCGCGCCTCGCCCGGCATTTCGCCGAACTTTTTAATGTAGACTTGGTCCCAAGCACATTAGCGGCCCTACGCGATATCGCGCTGAGCTACGAGCAGGCTGGTCCTAGCTCATAAAGTTCGTACGGGGATCCCCCGGCAAAGGAGCTTACGCCATGAATACTCGGTTGCAGCGCCTGCGTGAACGGATTGCCGACGAGGGGTTGGATGCCATTTTGATCAGCCAGCCGGAGAATCGGCGCTATCTTAGCGGGTTCACCGGCTCTGCGGGCGTGCTGCTCATCAGCCAGGAGCAGGCCCTCTTGGCCACTGATTTTCGCTATTATGAACAGGTCAAGAGGCAAGCGCCGGATTTCCGGCTTGTTGAGGTAAACGACACATTGCATGGTGTGCTCTCTAACCTTATCGCTACGTTGGGGTTCAGGCGCCTTGGCTTTGAGAGCCATGTGCTGACCGTCGAGACCTATGAACAGTGGAAAGCGGCTATGCCGGCCGTTGAGTGGGTACCGACTAGCGGCATCGTGGAGCGATTGCGACAGGTGAAGGATGCTGAGGAGCTTGCTGCCATCCAAAGGGCAGTGCGCATCGCCGATGAGGCCATGGCTCATTTCATGGAATGGGTGCGGCCGGGGGTGACCGAGCTCCAAGCGGCCTGGGAACTTGAGGTCTATATGCGCACCCACGGAGCGGAGAGGCTCTCCTTTCCCATCATCGTTGCCTCCGGGGAGAATGCGGCGATGCCTCACGCTGTTTCCTCAGATCGCGTCATCCACTTGGGCGATCCGCTCGTCGTTGACATTGGAGCCGTTTATGCAGGTTATTGCTCTGACTTGACGCGCTCGTTCTGTATCGGCCAACCCGATGATAAGTATCTGGCGATATGGGACTTGGTGCTCAAGGCCCAACTGGCCGCCGAGAAGGCCCTTAGGCCGGGGATGCTCGGCAATGAAGCCGACGCCGTGGCCCGGCAAATTATTTACGATGGGGGCTATGAGGGCAAGTTCGGCCACGGTTTGGGGCATGGTGTGGGCCTAGCCATTCATGAAGAGCCTCGCGCTTCTCAAACTTATAAGGAGCCCCTTCCGCGGGGAGCTATCCTCACCGTAGAACCGGGTATCTATTTGCCCGGTTGGGGTGGTGTACGCATTGAGGATATGGTGTTCCTGACAGACGATGAGGTTCAGGTATTAACCCAGGCCCCAAAAGTCCCTTTTATTGAGGCTCGCTAAGCTCATTGTCTCTTCGAGAAGATGCTGAGGGGGCTTGCCCCGGGGCTCGGCCTTGAGGGGTGGGGGGCCTTCGTGTTAGAATGCTTGCGCCCCCGGAGGGCGATGAAGGGAAGTTACGGCAGCTTGGTTGGATGGTGTGCCTGAGAGAGTGAGGTGCAAGATGCTTCAGGGCTTGTTGGAGAGTTTTCGCAGGCTAGTTTGGCCCTTGATTGCGATAGGTGTCCTCATCGGGATTTTCATTGGGCTTATCTTGGGCTGGCGGGTCTGGCCGGTCAAGTGGTATGATACAGACCCTTCAGATTTACGCGAGCAGCACAAGATGACATATGTCCTCATGGCGGCGGATTCGTTGGCTGTGACCGGGAACCAGGAGGTGGCTAAGCGCCGCCTTGCCGACCTGGTGGATCAGAGGAATACATGGGAGCAGGTGGCCAGCCTGGTTGAGCGCGTGGCCTTGGAGCGAGAACAAGTTGGTGACGTTGCTGCTGCGTTGCGCGTCCGGCGCTTGGCCCAGATAGCCCAGCTGCCTGAGCCTAAGATGTCTCCGGTGGTGCCCACACCCAAGACTCTCAGCCGATCCACTCGTCTGTTGATCTTTTTGCTATCCCTTGGTGCTTTTCTCGTCGCCTTGGCCATACTATTGTGGTACCTAGCTCAGAGATCAAAGGCACGCCTCGCCATGCAAGGGGTAACGGCGAGCCCAGAGGAGACAGGGACCAGGCCTACACCCTCAGAAGGAGCCCTTTGGTCCTTCACGACCAGCAAGCCCGCGCCGGGGGAAGAGCTTCAGACTTTATCCCCCGCCTTGGAGGAGTTGGAAGAAGATCTGGACTATGAGGAAGAAGGATACGAGGAAGAGCCAGAGCTCAAACCTGATGTCAGATCAAGAATGCCGATTGAACCTCACATCTCCTTGGAGCCTGCCGAAAAAGAGGTCGAGATCGAACAGCCTGAGGGCGAAGCGCCCAAGAAGACAAGCCGGTTTTCTCCTAGCGCGCAAGGGGCACGCGTGACCCCTTTAGGCAGGTTTGAGGTGGAGTATCACCTCGGAGATGATGATTTTGATCGTTCGTTCAGTATTGAGTCGCCTAGCGGGGAATTCCTCGGCGAGTGTGGTGTAGGGATCTGTGACGTTTTGCGTGTTGATGTTGCCCAGCAGGTGGATGCCTTTGAGATCTGGCTTTTCGACAAGGGAGACATCCGCACCGTCTCCAAAATCCTGGTCAGCGAGCGCGCTTATCAGGATGAAGCCCTGAAAGCCAGGCTCGGCGGCAAAGGCGAGCTGGTCCAGGCTCAACCCGGTTTGACCCTTATCCTGCAAACGCTGTCTTTGCGGGTTACAGCGACGTTGAAGGCTTTTGAATACACTCAAGACGAAGAAGCTCCGGATAGCATCTTTGCATACCTGAACATTGAGCTATTGGCGGAGATGAACCCGTCTCTGGGCTGAGGCGATCTCAAGTGCGCTCGTTAGGGTCAAACATCTTGGCGTATTCTTGCAGCGCGAAGCGGTCGGTCATGCCAGCGATATAATCGCAGACGACGCGCTCTAGATTATCTCTGCTGATCCGTTCCTGAACGCTGTAAGGAAGCTGTATGGGGGCCTGTACATAGGCTTCAAAAAGACGCGTGAGCATGCGCTTGGCTTTTTCGGCCATACGCATAACTCGCCAGTGCCGATAGAGCCCTTTGAAGAGAAAGTCCTTGAGCTCGCGATTTCGTTCGCGCATTTGCGGTGAGAAGGAGACGATGTCAGACGGTTGTCGGCGCACATCCTCCACGGAAGTGGGCTTGATCTCCTGAAGCCGGGCGCAAGTGTGCTCAAGGATGTCAGTCACCTCCAGGTTTACCAGGTAGCGGATGATCTGGGCTCTATGTGTATCGGAAACATCCTCAGCTCGTATCCTCAGGGCCTCTAGGGCTTTTTCCCAGAGCGTCAACCCCTGAAGCTGTCGCGGGGAGATAAGCCCCGACCGCAACCCATCATCCAGATCATGGGTGTTATAAGCTACCTCATCGGCGACGTTGATAACCTGTGCTTCCAGTGTGGCGCGTAGGCCGGGTTCATAGGCTGTGGCTTCAGGAGTGTCGTACTCTGTAGCATGCTTGACGATCCCCTCGCGCACTTCCCAGGTGAGGTTGAGGCCGGGGAAATTGGGATACCGTTCTTCTAGCTGTTCCACGATGCGCAGGCCCTGGGTGTTATGATTAAAGCCCCCTTTGTCGGCCATCAATTCATGGAGCACGGTCTCGCCTGCATGGCCAAATGGGGTGTGCCCAAGGTCATGGGCCATGGCAATGGCTTCAACAAGGTCTTCGTTGAGCATTAGGGCGCGCGCAATGGTGCGTGCGATCTGGGCCACTTCTAAAGTGTGCGTCAGGCGAGTGCGGTAGTGGTCTCCTTCATAGTTCACAAAGACCTGTGTTTTATACTCCAATCGCCGAAATGCCGTCGTATGTAAGATGCGGTCCCGGTCTCGTTGGAAGGCCGTGCGGTAGGGGTGTTCTTGCTCAGGGTAAGCCCGCCCCCGGGAATCACGCGACCGCTGAGCATAGGGGGCAAGCTGCTCGTCCTCCAGGGCCTCTAACCTTTCTCTGTTTGCCAACATCTATTATCTTCCTTTATCAGGTTCCCTTCGTTTTCCTAAGCCGGCAATGAACTCTATCCTTCAGGTGTTGAAGGCTTATCAGACCCTGAGCTGATGTTTAGCTCATCAAGCAAGTCACGCAAAGAGGCGAAGAAAGCGTCAAAGCGCCTCACGCGTTCTTGGACGCGCTGTACTGTGTTCTGCATCTCTGTGACGTGCTGGTTCAAAGAGCTTAACTCCTGACTTACCTCACTCCGTAAGGCCTCAAATGCCCTCTCAAGTTCTCTGGCATCGGCGCGAAGTGCGGTCAAGTCCCTTTGTAAATCGGCCACTTGTTCGCGCAAGCCCTCTAGGCGTCTCATTTGGCGCTCCAGCTCGTCAGCGCGTTCGGTCAATCGCTCAATGCGCTGCCAAGCTCGCTCTTGCTCTGAGCGCGTCGTCGCCAGGTTATGGCTCAGAGCTACGACCTCTCGCTGGGGAGCAAAGTGCAACGTGCCGGAGACGATGAACATGACCAATAACGTGAGCACCATGCCCAGCAGGCCGCCTAATGAAACCCATAGCAACCGCTGCCAAAAGGGTTCTCGTTTCTCTAGCACTCGCTCTGGGGTCGTCCTTTCTTCGGCCATTTCCCTTATGCCCGAATCTCTCACCTCCGAGGAATCCCCTTGCCCTATCGCCTCATGTACTGGCGGAGAGTTCTCTTCCCCTACTTTGATCTGCCCGGCTATCCGCGCTAACAAGCGAGGACCAATGCCCCACACGTTTGTCAACTCAGATAAGTTGGTAAAGGGACCGTGCTCCTCACGGTAAGCGACAATGCGGCCAGCCAGGATCGGGCCGAGGCCCGTCACTCCAGATAAGGACTCTACCGATGCCCTGTTAACATCTATGGGCTGATCAGCGGTGACTTCTTTGGCGCTCATTGCAGTATGCTCCTTTTTCAGGGTCCCTGGTACGTCTCCGTAAACCGCTGAGACCCCCACTAAAGCAAGCCGTGCCAATGGGCGATCGCTTGGAGGTGACTCTCTACGGCTACCTCTTGTTGGCTGGCAGGGCCTAAAGGGTCCTCTGAGGGCAAGCCTAACAGGGCGCGAAATGCATCGGCAACGCCCCATGCCAACACGCGCAAGTCATATCCGCCCTCCAAAGTCAGGACTAACCGCCCTTGACATAGCTCATGGGCCAACCCAATGAGACGATCCATCAGACGGCGATAGCCTGTAAGGGAGAGCAACATCGCCGTACGAAAGAGCTTCTCGGCCCAATGCCCGTCAAAGCCGACTGATACCAGGATCAACTCAGGCCCAAAGCGGCGCAGTGCCGGTTCAACGATCCATTGGAATGCTTGCAAGTAACCGTTGTCGCCGGTGTGTGGAGGCAAGGAAATGTTGAGACAGTTTCCGTAACTGCCTTTCTCGCGCCAATGGCCTGTGCCTGGATAGAACCCGCCTCCGTATTGGTGCAGGGAGATAAAGAGCACCCGGGGCTCGTCCCAGAACGCCTCTTGGGTGCCGTTGCCGTGGTGTACGTCTATATCTACGATGGCCGCACGCGATACCTGCGCTGAGGTCAATGACCACAGCGTGGCCACGGCCACGTTGTTGAAAAGGCAGAACCCCTGTGCTTGGTCGCGGGTTGCATGGTGGCCTGGAGGGCGAACCAGAGCGAAGGCGCTATCCACCTTGCCGTTCAACACTGCTCGTGTCGCAGCGATAACGCCTCCTACGGCGTATAGTGCTACCTCATAAGAACGTGAATTGACATAAGTATCTGAGTCAGGCCAACCTCCGCCGTGCTCCGCAAGCTGGCGCACGAACTCAACATAGCGGGAGGCATGGACGCGGGTCAAGGCCTCTAGGGACACTTGCTCGGCCGGGATGGAACTGAGCCGCGACAAAAGCCCTGCTTCGTCTAAATGCGCCATAATGGCCGACAAGCGCGAGCTGTTCTCAGGATGGTCGGCGCAGTCGTGTGCCAAGTAGATGGGATCATACACATAGCCAACCGGCATAGACGCCCCCAGACCTATGGGTGTAGCCATGCAAGGGTTTTTCAATGAAATTATAGCCCATGCTCGCCAGACTGTGAAGTCGCGCCGTGTTGTCGGCGAAGCGAAGGCGGTTTATAATTTTTTCAAGCTCAAATGGGAGGATGGCGATGCGTGTGCTCATGTTCAGTTGGGAATACCCTCCTAACGTCGTGGGCGGGTTGGGTAAGCACGTGGCCGAGCTGATCCCCGCTCTCGCCCGGCAGGGTGTAGAGGTTCAGTTGATCACCGTGGGGCGGGGCAGCGTCAAGCGAGTGGAGGAGCATGAGCGTTTCGTCATCCATCGGGTCGCGATCGCGACGCCTTCGGTGGCTTATCCCGACTTTTTCACCGAGGTTTGGGAGGCTAACCTTGCTTTGGAGCGCGCCGGAGATGCGGTGATCCGCAATGCCGGTCCTTTTGAGCTGATTCATAACCACGATTGGCTCACCTCCTTCGCTGCCCGGGCGCTCAAGCACCGCTACAAGATCCCCCTGGTGGGCACGATTCACGCTACCGAGCGTGGGCGAGGGCGAGGGCATCTACAGGGGGATCAGGCGGTGCGCATCAACGACGCGGAATGGTGTTTGACCTATGATGCCTGGCGAGTCATCTGCTGTACGCGCTATATGGCCGAGGAGCTGGTGGCCTATTTCGCCACTCCTAGGGATAAGATCGATGTCATCCCCAACGGCGTGGACCCGGCACCCTTTCAGGCCTTGGAGGGGGTTGACCTGAGCGGCTTTCGTGCTCGCTATGCGTTGCCGGAGGAAAAGATCGTCCTCTACGTGGGGCGCATCGTCGCCGAGAAGGGCGTGGAGGTGTTGGTGCGCGCTGTGCCCCTTGTTCTCTCTCAAGTACCCCAGGCCAAGTTTGTCATCGCTGGGACCGGCCCGGAGTTGGAAAGAGTCAGCCGACTCGTCCGGGAGCTAGGGCTCACCGATAAGGTATGTTTACCTGGTTTTGTCGACGATGGGGAGCGCAACCGCCTTTACAAGGTAGCTGATTGCGCCGTATTCCCCAGTTTGTACGAGCCTTTTGGGATCGTCGCCTTGGAGGCGATGGCAGCCAAGACGCCGGTGGTGGTCAGCGATGTGGGTGGCCTGCGTGAGGTAGTACGCCACGCAGAGACGGGGATCACCATTTTCCCTAACAACCCGGAGTCGTGCGCCTGGGGGATCGTGCACACCTTGCAACATCCCGAATGGGCCGCGCAACGCGCCGAGAACGCCTACCGTGAGGTGCTCACCATCTATAATTGGGATACTATCGCGGCCCAGACGCTGGCCGTGTATCGGCGCGTGGTGGAGGAGCGGGCGCGGACGGCGTGGTAGGCGTGTTAACAGCCGCGCAGGATCTCGTAGATGAGCGGCGGGGGCGAGGTCGGCTCCTCTGACCAGCTGTAGGCGGCCAGCAGGCGCCCGCGCGCGGCCGAGGCAGAAGTCTTGTCGCGCGCATGAACGGTGAAAAGGGTCTCCCCGGCAGTAACATACTGGCCCACTTTGGCTCCTAGTACGATCCCCACGGCGGGATCAATGGGTTCACCCTTGCGCTGGCGGCCGGCACCCAGGTCTACCGCCGTGAGGCCCACCTCGCGGGCGTCTATACCGGCCACGTAACCGCTTCGCGGCGCAGGCGTTGGCTCTATGACCGGGGCCTGCGGGAGGAGCGCGGGCTCGTCCACGACACGCGCGTCGCCCCCTTGGGCATGCACCCAGATGCGGAATTTGTCCAAGGCGCTGCCATCCTCAAGGGTCTTGAGGAGCTTGTCCCTGGCTTCCTCTGGAGAGCGGGCCAGGCCGCCGAGAAGGAGCATCTCCGCGCCGATGACCAGGCAATGCTCGCGAAAATCGGGCGGGCCGCCGCCGCGCAACGTCTCCAGGGCTTCCATCACTTCCAGGGCGTTGCCCACCGCGCGACCCAGGGGCTGGTTCATGTCCGAGAGCACCGCAGTCACTCGTCGGCCCACCCCCTCGCCGATGCGGATCATGAGCTGTGCCAGCGCGCGGGCCTCTTCTAAGGTCTCCATGAAGGCTCCTCGGCCCACTTTGACGTCCAAGACGATGGCCTGGGCCCCGCCGGCGATCTTTTTGCTCATGATGGAGCTGGCGATGAGCGGCAGGCTGGGCACCGTGGCGGTGACGTCGCGCAGGGCATAGAGCTTGCCGTCGGCTGGGGCCAGCTCGGGGGTTTGCCCGGAGAGGGCGATGCCATATCGCCGCGCGTTGGCCAATAGCTCCGCGACGCTCAACGAGACATTGAAGCCGGGGATGGATTCCAATTTGTCCAGTGTGCCGCCGGAGAAGCCCAGTCCCCGCCCGGACATCTTGACCACGGGCAAGCCGGCGGCCGAGACCATGGGGAGGACGGCCAGGGTGGTCTTGTCTCCGACGCCACCTGAGGAGTGTTTGTCCACGACAACCGGGGCCACCGAACTCAAGTCCAATGTGATCCCGGAGCGCACCATGGCCATGGTCAGGTCAATGGTCTCCTGAACGGTCATCCCCCGAAGGAGGACGGCCATGGCCCAAGCAGAAACTTGGTAATCGGGTATCTCGCCAGACGTAAAGCCCTGTACGAAGAAGTCGATCTCTTCTGCGGTGAGGGGCAAGCCGTCTCGTTTTTTAGCGATGATATCTACTGCGCGCATCTTTTAGCTGAGCTCTTTCCCTTTCCTCCAAAATATACCTCGGTCGCAACCGCCGCAAGGGCCAAAAGCCCTTCGGCCGCTAACACTTTCCAGGACAAAGCCCGTTTGCCACGCAGTATCTCCCTGAAGCGCGCCCCTGAGTGATAGCCTCGTTTGGAAAGAGGATAGAAGAAAGCCAATGGGGCGCTGACATCACCCAACAAATGCACGGTGTACCCTATAAGCCAGGAGCGCCCAGCCTGAGGGTGACCCGTTGCACGGCCTATCAGCGAGGCCAAGAGCGAGCTTCCGGCAAACGTCCAGGCGGTATGTGCCCAAAGGCGGTCGCTAGGGGTGCATCGGGCTAGCCAGTGTAGAGCTTTGTCCACTGCGTCAGGGAAAAGCGAAGCTCCCAGGGCTACTCGCCTGTCTACGTTCAGGAAATGGGTAGCCAGGAGAACGGAGGCAATATGCCCGGGGAGGATCATCGTTTGACGCTCCGACCGAGCCATACCCAGAGGGCCAGGCATACCACCGCAGCTTCTACCACGAGGGAAGCGGGGGTAAAGTCGTTTA
>Ga0315298_1010652_pt1 | contig 11027 bp, 9 predicted proteins | sample WHS_1_MG_FD_203077 | JGI IMG/M metagenome (GOLD analysis project Ga0315298, IMG submission 203077) | Extremophilic microbial mat communities from Washburn Hot Springs, YNP, Wyoming, USA - WHS_1_MG | ecosystem: Environmental > Aquatic > Thermal springs > Hot (42-90C) | place: USA: Wyoming...
CATCATAAGTGAAAGAAGCAAAAAAGCGTAAAACTAAAAACAGCATTGTCCATCTTTTTTCTGGAAATTCATCCAGAACCTGAAAACGTGATGTCAGATTGTTTAGGCTGAGGGCGTCTGCGTTTGCAACGCTTGATTACCACCACAGCAACAATGGCCACTGCAGCAGGCAGGATCACGGCTAAAGCTTGAAGCAACATGGCCTTAACGGGATTTACCACAGCAAAGCATACAGTTTCCGACGCGGCAGCATTACCGAAGCCGTCAACCACATAAACCGTCAACGCATACTCACCCTCCACCAGCCCAGCCAAAGTAACATTCCCATCCACAGGCCTACGCGCATGACCATTCAAGCTATAGCCCATCCAGACCACCGGGCGATCCACCGCGAAAACCAAGGAAACATTCCCCGTCGCGTAAGTCGTGTTTTCAGGCGAAAGCACACGCACAAGCGGCGGCACCATACCATAGCCCGGCGGCAGAAAACGCTCAACCACACCACTGGCACCTACAAAATAGACGAATGTTGGTGTGAAGCCGCCGATGGCATACAGCGTATCATTGTATGCTACCGCGCCGACGTATAGGCGTCCAGTCGGCATATTTGCGCCTCTAACCCATGTGTCATTTTCAGGAAAATAACTGTAAGTATACCCCGCAGTGCACGGTGCGAAAACAGTGGGTATAGGATCTGAAGTGAAGACGCATATCATTTTTGGGGCCAGATAACCTGTCGTTGCCGCTGCGGCAGCATGATACAGCCCAGTAGGAGGCGACGCCAACTCTGACCAAGAATCACTTTCTACATTGTAAACGTGCAGGTGGGAGTCTGATATCGCATATAATTTGCCATCTATGGTTACTAGGGCGTTGTTATAGTCCGCGCCAGGCAGCGCCGCCCTCTTTATCCAATTGTCTGCTTGCGGATCATAAGCATAGTGAGCGCCATCACTAACTACCACATGAATCATGTCGCCTAACACGGCCGCTGCAGCCTCATAATGATAACGACTCCTTTTCCTGTAGCTATACGCCTCCTCAGGCAACGGCGCACACGCCGACCACACATCCGCAACAGGATCATAAACCTCATTCACGCCCGTCGGACCCTCACCAGACATGCCGCTTATACAGTAAACCCTGCCCCCATAAACAGCCACCCCAAAATAAGCCCTCCCAGTAGGCATAGCCCGCCTAGCAACCCACACACCCACAGCAGGATCAAACATCTCATTAACGTCTACAACCGAAGGCGGAAAAGACGGCCAAGTAACCTCCGTAGAGCCGCCCATAGCATAAATCTTACCACCCACCACCGCCACACCCAAGCCGCCTCGCTCAAAACTCATACTCGCAGTCTTTTCCCACTTGCCCGCGCCATCATAGGATGGCGGCGGAGGTATCGGTGGAACCGTCAAATTTGCCGTTTCAGTTATGCTTGCATAGAAGATAGTGTTGTTGGCAAGGGCTTGCTCAGGGAAAGTTACGCGTATCGTGTAGACGCCATTCATTGTCGGCGTAAAATAAAATTGCACTGAGCAATTTGGAAAAGAGTCGAATGGGCCATGGCGAGTGGTGAAGCCGTCGGGTTGATAAATCCAGATTTCGATGCCGCGGAAAACTTCGCCGGCAGGCGGAGCGGGACTAACCTGTATGCTTATACGCACTTGCTGCCCTTTCTCCGCAACATCAGGCTCAACAGATAACGTCAAATCAGTGCTGACAAGCTGGGGCTGAGCCCCAACAACAAACGTCAGCGTTAGCATTAAACTGAAAGCAAACACAAAAATTAATCTAGCAACATGCAGACTATACATGTTAAGCGACTGCATTTCTTTAATCCCCCGTCAGGATCACCCAAAGTTCACTTTTTAATTTGAAACAAAAAAAGGTGGAGTTAGCGGGCTCTGGATCGCACGCGCGGTTCAAGCAGCGTCCAAAGCCAATCCACGAACTCCCGTAGATTTTTAGTTTGGATGTAAACTTCGCCTGGACCAGTGATCTGCGTCACTAGGCCCTCGCCGCCAAGCAGCGTTTCTTTCAAGCCGCCGAATCGTGTGACTTTGTAACTGCAGGAGGCGCTGAAGCCTACAAGGTGAAAGTTGTCAACTATCAGCGTCTGCCCCGCTTCCAGCTGATGCCGGTCTATGGCGCCGAAAGTGTTAATGAACAAGTCGCCTGCGCCTGTAGCTCGAATCATGAACAAGCCCTGGCCGAATAGGCCCTTGGTGAAGCCTTCCCACTTCACATCCAAGTCTATGCTCGGCGTCGACGCTATATACGCTGATTTCTGTATGATGAAGCCTCTGCCAGGCGCCACTTCCAGCTTTTCTATGTCTCCCACGGGCGCGGAGACAAAACCCGCTTCGCCTGGGCCGTTAACGGCGGTGTAGTCGTTAACCCAGAAGGATTGGCCGCCTATAATGCTTAAGCCCAAGCTTCCCAGCAGGCTTTTCTCTCTTTTCCGTGTGCGGGCTTCTATGGTAGGCGTCATGTATGTCATGGCGCCTGATTCAGCAGTTATAGTTTCGCCTTGATCCAAATGTACAACAAGCATCGAGTACGACGGTTTATACTTAATCTCATATTTCATCGCGTTTTCCTCTCGGTGAAAGAGAGGGTCACGTGGCAAATAAGCTTTTAAGAAAACTCGATCAGCAGAGTGTCAGGGTAAATTTGCAAGGTAAGCCGAGATTCCGCCTAGTATGTACTGCACGGCCATGGCAGCTATCAGCAGAGCCATAACCCGCGCTATAATTATAGCGCCTGTTTTGCCGAGAAAATTGTACACTCCGCTTATGTATCTCAGGATAACCCAGGTTATGAAGAGCACAACTAGGACAGATGCAATTGTTACCAGCGTCCCATAGGTTTGAAGATTAAGAATAGTAGTTGTTATAGCGCCCGGACCGACAAGCAGAGGCATAGCTATGGGCACAGCGCCTATACTCTCAGGAGATTCGCCAGCTTCATGCAGCGAACCAGAAATCAAAATTCTTATAGCGATAATCAGAAGGAGAATGCCACCTGCAACCTCGAAACTGTATATCGAGATTCCGAAGATAAGAAAGATTTCTTGACCAGTAAAAGCAAAAACCAGAAGCAAAAGGATTCCAACGAGAGTGGCAGTGTTAAACACTTTTCTCCTTTCAGCCTCACTAAGCTTTTCAGTCAAGCCCATAAAAATAGGAACATTACCGAAAGGGTCTACAATAATAAAGAGCACAATTACTGCCTTAACCAGATTCACAGCAACCTCAATAAGTGCTTCAGACATTAATCATCCTAAGTGTATTTTGCGCAGCGATAATAAAAGCCTTAAGCAACCGCGCACACAACAAGCCCATCATATTTGGCGCATATTAGACATTCAATGCAGAAACCTATAGAGGGGCTATCAGCGCGCTTACCCTGCAACCTAAAAAACTCAACGCATACAACAAAAAGCCCCACGCCTTAAAAGCGGAAATAAGATCAACCACACAAAGGCCAAACAGACACAATGTTTTCACGCAAATTTCGCGCAGACACCACCTGACCCGACACCTCAGGCTTTTGGGGGCCGCAGGCTGAACTGGTCGACCAAAGTCTTCCAGCGTACACCCCGGCTCCATCAAACCCATCTTCTATGGGCGCCTTCGTCCCGGATGAACGGGATGGCTGCCTCTTTTCGGGAGAGGCTTCGGGCTTAGATGCTTTCAGCCCTTATCCTCAACGGCGTGGCTGCCCGGCGACTGCCTTGTCAGACAACCGGTTAACTAGAGGCCACAGCGTCCCGTTCCTCTCGTACTAGGGACCCTTTCCCCTCAGGCAGCCAGCACTCCCAGCAGATAAAGTCCGACCTGTCTCACGACGGTCTAAACCCAGCTCACGTTCCCTTTTAATAGGCGAGCAGCCTCACCCTTGGCCCCTTATGCAGGGCCAGGATAGGAAGAGCCGACATCGAGGTACCAAGCCGCGGGGTCGATGGGGACTCTCGCCCGCGACGAGCCTGTTATCCCTAGGGTAATTTTTCTGACACATCCAGCCCCCACCAATGGGGAGCATGGATGATCGCTAAGCCCGGCTTTCGCCTCTGCATCCCTTACTGTTGAGGATACAGTCAGGCTGGCTTTTGCCTTTGCACTCTACGGCGGATTTCTGTCCCGCCTGAGCCAACCTTAGGGCGCCCTTGATATCTTTTCAAGGGCGTGCCGCCCCAGCCGAACTGCCCACCTACCGTTGTTCCAGCGCCCAAAGCGCCGGTGAGAAACACGGTTGCAGAAGGTCGGTGTTCCATTTTCGCCTCCCCCGCATCCCTGAGAATGCAGGATCGACGGCTCCCGACTACGCTCTGCATCCACAACCGTATTCCAGCGGCAGGCTGCAGTAAAACTCCACAGGGACTTCTTTTCCCGCTGGGAGATCATGGACTGTTCGTCCACGTTACGTGGGTTCACCGGGTACTACGCGGGGACAGTGGGGCCCTCGTTGATCCATTCATGCACGTCGGAACTTACCCGACAAGGCATTTGGCTACCTTGAGAGAGTCAGAGTTACTCCCGGCGTTTGCAGGCCCTTAGCCCAGTTGTACCCAGGTTTCAGGTACCTGTACTGGCCAGGATTCAGAAGCCGTTCACACGCTTTCGCGCTTGCGGCTTCCTGTGTTTTTATTAAACAGTCGAGACCCCCTTGTCACTGCGACCTGCTTTTAACAGCACGAGGCTGAAAAAGCAGGCACCCCTTATACCGAAGCTACGGGGCTAATTTGTCGAGTTCCCTCGCATTAGTGTATACCCGACACGCCTTAGGTTTCTCGCCCAGGGACACCTGTGTCGGTTCTTGGTACGGTCACGAAGGATCCTTCCCAGCGCGTTTTTCAGTGGCTCCAGGAATCAGCTAAACCCCCCTAAAACGGGAGGCTATTCCCGCTTTCACCTGGTTCTCGCCATTACAGCACTCCCCAGGCTTATACGGTTAAACAAGGCGACAACCTTGCTTAGCTTATCCCGAAACGTCAGCGCTGAGCTTGCGTTGCCGCACGTACCTCCGTGGTTCCGGAATTTTAGCCGGATTCCCTTTTTCGACATGATCGGTTAAGTCATGTCTTAGGACCGACTTACCCCCGGCTGACGATCGTTGCCGGGGAACCCTTGCCCCTTCGGCGGAGAGGATTCTCACCTCTCTTTGCTGTTACTACCACCGGGATCTGCAATCCTAACCGGTCCACTGGACCTCACAGCCCAGCTTCTGCCCAGCTAGGACGCCCTCCTACCAGCGCAGCGCGGAGCTGCGTTCTGAGGTATCGGTGGCTGGCTTAGCCCCGTCCATTTTCGGGGCCGTCAGCCTCGGCGGGTGAGCTGTTACGCTTTCTTTGAAGGATGGCTGCTTCTAAGCCTACCTCCCCGCTGTCTGAGGCTGACGACGCCCTTTGGTTTGACATTTAGCCAGCACTTGGGGACCTTAACCTCAGTCTGGGTTGTCCCCCTCTCGGTCCAGGAGCTTACCCCCTGTAACCCGTTTCCCAAGGTCTATGGCGCGGGTGGATTCGCAGTTTGAAAGGAAAGTAGAGCCTTTCGGCTCCTTGCTTCCCAATCAGTGCTCTACCCCACCAGCTACCTCGCTTGGGACTGGGCTCAGGCCCACTTCGGAGGGAACTAGCTATCACCAGACTAGATTGGTCTTTAGCCCCTATCCCTAGGTCTGGGGAACGAATTGCACGTCAGCACCCTTTCGAGCCTCCACTAGGCTTTCGCCTAGCTTCGCCCTGCCCAGGGATAGATCGTCTGGTTTCTAGTCTTACAGCCGTGACTCCGGGCCCTTTCAGACCCTGCGCCTCGCTGCCTTGCGGCAGTTGCGCGCTTATTGGTTTCCCTATGCTTACGGGTGTTACCCCTTAGGCTTGCCACAGCTGTAAACTCCCCGGCCCGTGTTTCTAGACGGAACGTGCAACCCTGGTCCTCCTCCCTCGTACAGCCGTTTCACAACGGTTTCCTTTGGGAGGATTCTACCCTTCCGGGCTGCACACGTCTGTAACCGTCTGGTTTCAGGCACTTTTCACCCCCATTCCGGGGTGCTTTTCAGCTTTCCGTCACCGTACTAGTGCGCTATCGGTCTTGAGTAGTATTTAGTCTTGGAAGTTGGTGACTCCCAATTTCCCGCACCCAAGCCAGGGTACGATACTCTGGGACGCCAGCTCAACTCTTTCTGGCTTACGCTTAGGGGGCTGTCACCCTCTTTGGCGGGCCATTCCAGGCCACTTCAGCTTAGCCAGCGAAGAGGAAGCCAGGCCCTTAACCCTACATCTCCCATACTTTTCAGCATGGGATTCGGTTTGGACTGTTCCCTTTTCGCTCGCTGCTAATAGGGGAATCCCGTTTTGGTTTCTTTTCCTCCCCCTACTAAGATGCTTCCGTTCGGGGGGTTCCCGCTCCCTGCCGGGAGCACCGTAACTCCGAAGAACTACGGTGGGAAGTCCCATTCAGGCATCCTCGGTTCTAAGGCTGCATGCGCCTACCCGAGGCGATATCGCTGCTTGCCGCGCCCTTCTTCAGCTCTCAAGCCTAGCCATCCTCCAGACGGCGTTGGCGTAGTCGGGTCGGTGGTGGTGTCCGCTTCGCGTTTGGTGAAAACCTTACGTTACTGCGTCGTTTGGCCTATGCATGGTGTCATATGGGCAATTGCGCCCGTTCACCGCTTCACCCCTGCATCATCATCGATGCGGAGTTGCATCTTTTTCGATGGAGCATCCTAATTGCTGGATTCTTTTAGAAGTGAGTTTCGCTAATATAAGTGTTGTGTCGTTTGTTATAAGGGTTTTTGTAGTGACTACTGCCGCGTGTGTTCTGCATGCGTTCCTGCATTTGCCGTTTCCTCGAGGTTAATGGTGGAAATTTTTGTTAAATAAATTACATTAAGTCTACTGCGATTATAAGAAGCACTGAATTTTAAGTAGCACAATTTTTAATTTAAGAAACGATATTAATAGTGGTAAGCATGGAGTTCTTCGTCGGCACCTCTGGCTGGTACTACCCATGGAACGAAAAGCGAAGCTTAGACTGGTATGTCTCGAACTCTTGTCTAAACGCTGTAGAATTGAACGCAAGTTTTTACCGTTTTCCCTTAAGCAGCAAGATTAGAGCATGGGCTAAAAAAGGCAAAGGCATAATATGGGTGATTAAGGTGAACCGCCTCATAACGCACACATTCAAATTCAGTGACAAAGCCTTAAACACTTGGCAAAAATTCCGCGAGCTTTTCGCGCCCCTTGACGAGTATACAGATTTTTATCTGTTTCAGCTTCCGCCGAGAATAACGCCTGAATCCGCACCTCTCATCGCTGAGTTTGCCGAAAAAACAGGTCTCCGAAAACGCTTCGCGCTTGAAGTTAGAAACCTGAAATGGTTCGATGACTCATGGGTTCGCTGGGCTTCCAAGCTTGGAATTACCTTGGTAAGCGTTGATTCCCCAGATTTCCCCCTCAAAGTATTCAACACAAACGGTTTAGTCTACGAAAGAATGCATGGCAGAACAGAATGGTATGCCTACACCTACAGCGCTAAAGAACTGGAAGAAGCCGCAGAAAAAATTGTAGAGGCAAAACCGGAAAAAGCCTATGTGTTCTTTAACAATGACGCGGCAATGCTGGAAAACGCGCAAAAAATGCTGAACATCCTCAAAAGCAAGGTGACATCATGATACCGGCGTTTTATGGCGCCTATAAAGAATGAAAACGTGCCCTCTAACTTCCACTAACGCTGCGCTTGCTTGCTCAGCAGCTTTCAACGCAATCGATTGGGCAGTTTCATGTTCCAAAGCGCTTTTCAAAATTCTTATTTTCAGCATCCTTTTCTTTTCCAATTGCTTCTCGATTTCACTCAAAAGTTGAGGCGTCAAACCTTCCTTACCAACCCATAAGGTAGGGTTCTCGTCTTTCAATTTATACTTGATATGACGTTTCATTCGGCTGGTTATCTTGCTCAAATTTTATTTTCTCCTTTTTCTTTTTTAACATTATGCGTGTCTCGCAACCGCAGCTTAGACAGGTTATCACTACATGAGGCTCTCTTTTTTGCTTTATGCGTACGCGGCAATTGTCGCCTGGCACAAGCAACGCATTGCAGCTCTTACAAATCTGGCGCTTAATACTTGGTGGTAAATTTATCTTTGCAGCCATAGCTATTTTCCTAGCGTGCATTATATAGCGGCGGGATAAATGAGGATCACTTTTGTGGACGTTTTTAGCTTGTTGCAAAAGAATATGGATTCGCTGTTTAGCTATTTGCTTTAATAGGGATTTCATTTTAATGTCACATAGGTACAGTTAGCGTTGACTTCACTTTATAGTTATAGATTCTCAGCTCATAATGCTTTTGTTTGTGACTTGACTTGTGGAATCCTAAATATAGTAGTCAAAAAAGGTTTCAACACGGATACTTTTTAATAATTACCTGTAATCTTATTCAAGGCTTAAGTGAATGCTGGTGGGTTTCAACAAGAGGAACACTATTAGAATCGGCGTTTCTCTCATTATTGGCATCCTCCTGCTCATCGCTTTGCTCTGGTGGACAGGGATAGATAAGATAATAGAGGAGATAAGCGCCGCTTCACCATTCTGGCTTGCAGCATCCGCAGTAATCATAATACCAGCATACATCTTGAAGGCAATACGTTGGAGGCTACTGCTGGTCCCCGTCAAAAAAGGCATACACGTCAGCAACACGTTCTGGTCCACAGCCCTAGGCTCAATGATTAACACCTTAATCCCCATTAGATTAGGAGAATTCGCTAGAGCCTATGTGCTAGGCGAGAAAGAGAAAACAGGCTTCGCCCCAGCTTTCTCTTCGATAGTTGTAGAGCGCACATTAGATCTCATAGGACTCCTAACAATTGGAATCGTTACAATGCTTATTGTATCTAAGCAAATAAGCTTAGACCCCTTGGTCGCAAACATCTTCACTGCGGTCGCTCTGTTTATCGCCGGAATACTCGCAATCATAATAATAGGAACAAAAAAGGAGACTACAATCCTCAGAATAATAGCGCAGGTCGCATCAAAGATTCCTTTGGCTAAAAAATACACTGCAAGAATTACAGACTTCGCGAGTTCACTAATCAAGGGATTGCAAGGGCTAAGCCAAAATCCCAAGATGCTCGCCATAAACTTCTTGTTAACGTGGGTAGCATGGCTTGTACACACCTCAGCCGTTTACTTGGCGTTTATGGCATTTAATTACCCGATTTCAATTGTAGCCGCAACGCTCGGTGGAACGCTCATGTCGCTCTCGCATATACTACCCGCAACGCCGGGCTACGTTGGATCTTATGAAGCCTTCTGGATGATAGTTTTCACCATGCTCGGAGTTACAGAAATTGATGTTCTCATGGCCATCGGCGTAATAAGCCACATAATCGGAACGATACCTGTTATTGCAGTAGGATGCATAAGCATAATTTGGCTAGGCGTCTCCTTCGAAGAAATCTTTTCACTAAAAGATTACAATATCACACAAAACCACTAATTGGAACACAGAATCACCAAAGAAACAATTACTAGTTTTCTAACTCAAAAAATACGAGAAATCAGAAATGAGTGTGCCTGAGCCGCTTACCATTGTATTCTCGCTTAACGGCTCGGAGAGCACGAAACTCGGACAGAACCACTTTAGGCATCTTTCTTAGACTATACACTTTGCTTCCGCCTGAACGAGCACGGTATGCAATTGGCACCTCGATAATGCTGTAACGATTCAGGGACACCCGTGCAGTAAACTCAAGCCAAAAGTTATACGGCGAATACTTAACTTCCTTAGCCACCTCCTGAGCCAAAGCAACACGCATAAGCCGCATAACACTTGTAACATCTCTACATTGCAGGGGAAACATCATTCGCTCCAGAAGCTGGAGCCCCTTTGAAAGGAAACGGCGATACAGAGACTCCTGCCTAATCACTCGACGCCCCATAACAACATCAGGCGCGTAGCGTTGCATAATCCGCCACAGCTTGAACAAATCATTCGGCTCATATTGCCCATCAGAATCAATGGCTACAACGAACCCGTAATCAGCAGGACTTATGCTTAGGAAAGCTTCCCGCATAGCACGAGGATATCCCTTCTTTGCAGCAGCCATTCTAACATGAAGACGCGGAAACTCTTTTGTCAACTTTCTAAGAACTTCTTTGGTTCCGTCAGTACTGCCATCCTCAAAAACCCAAATGTCAACATTAGCCATTTTACTGGCTACTTTCGCGTAAAGCTCTCTTATAGTGCCCTCAATCGTAGCTGCTTCGTTGTAGACGGGCATTATAATGGCTACGCGCTCTTTATTAGAATGGGGATCCGCAGCTGAGTTATTAGCCATTTGCTTTTCCATTACTGCGCCGGGATGTTTTAAATTTTTTTTTAGGGTACAGACCACAGCTCAGCGTTCGAAAAGCGCTTTTTCCAAATTCACCTTAACCGAGGCTACATCGTGATTTGTGAAATACCAGTCAATAGTTTTCTTAAAGCCTTCTTTGTAAGAGATTTTAGGCGCCCAGCCCAATACGCTACGCACCCTGGTCAGATCCGCAGCTCTCGAAGCGACGCCTTGAGGCTTACTTAGATCATGGATAACCTGTTTAGGTCTCCAGCCTACTATGTCAAACACCAATTCAGCCGCTTGATTAAGCGTTAGGCGGTCGCTACGGCCCGCGTTCACCGCAGAACCATCTTCAATTTTTTCGGAAGCCAACATGAGAGCGTCAACTATGTCTTGGACGTAAGTGAAATTACGATCCTGCTCGCCAGTTCCCCAGATAACATATGGATCCATTTTTATGAAAGCTTTGGCGATGAGGGCAATTATGGCATGGGTCTCGTTTTCTCTCGGGCCGTAAGCCGTGAATATACGCACCGACGCAGTTTTCATACCATACTCCCGGTGATAAGCTCTCAAGGCCATTTCACCCATTAACTTGGCCCAGCCGTATTCCAAATCAGCAAGTGCCTTGTCCCGAACAAAAGGGTCAGCGTCATCTTCCTTAAGCAGATAGCTGGAACCCG
>Ga0315298_1010654_pt1 | contig 11026 bp, 6 predicted proteins | sample WHS_1_MG_FD_203077 | JGI IMG/M metagenome (GOLD analysis project Ga0315298, IMG submission 203077) | Extremophilic microbial mat communities from Washburn Hot Springs, YNP, Wyoming, USA - WHS_1_MG | ecosystem: Environmental > Aquatic > Thermal springs > Hot (42-90C) | place: USA: Wyoming...
ATACCCAGAGAAATGTGTTGTATCGAACATTAGACCGTGTGAGTTAAAACCCAGACATCAATGGTAATGAGAAATCAAGAGGAGTTGGGGAAATGCTAATGCACCCCACGGTCATTCTGCATCACCGATGAATGCCATACTACTGAATAGCTATAATTATATACAGGTAGAATTTAGCGTTGAAATGTGAGAATATGGTTCCTACACTATTAGGTCTGAGAGTGTTTTTCGCAAAGACGCTTGCAGTTGTGGGTATCGGAATTCTCCTTCTTGCTCCTCTTGCAGTGCTCGGCCATCAAGGTGCAGAGCAGAATGGGACTGTAGGTTCTTCTCATCTTGCTGCACATGCGGTAGCAGTGCAGAGCAGGGGTGCACCACATGCACCAATCTACATAAACGGAAACGATGATTTTGCGAGCCAGGCGGCAAACGAGAGATGGCCCGGTGATGGGACCGAACAAAACCCCTACATCATCGCTGGATACGAAATTGACGGAAACGGCGGGTCTTCTGGCATCTCGATAGAGAACACAGATGTGTGGTTTGTAATACGAAACTGTAAAGTGTGGAATGCTACAGGTATAGTTTTTGGAGGCGGAATATATTTGTGCAGTGTTCGCCATGGAATAATCGAACATAATGAGTGTAGTGGTAATAGGGGGAATGGGATAAGTGTGCAATTTTCATGTAATATTACGATAAGAAACAACAACTGTAGTTACAACTATTACGGGATAAACCTTGAATCAGACAACAATTATGTTGTGTACAATGAGTTATATCAAAATACACACTATGGAATTAAAGTTGGGGGAGAACACAATCAGATATATCACAACAATTTTATAGAGAACAATGGTGCCATCAGCCCTGCAATACCATATTCCCAAGCTGAAGACTATATTGGCAATAATCTTTGGTATAATCCAGAAACGAAGGAAGGTAACTACTGGAGCAACTGGAACGGGAAAGGAACATATAAAATAGATGGATATGGAGAAGACCCATATCCATTAGGGCATAAAGTAGGAGAGGAAAGTATGGAGTGGCTATACTGGTTGATAGCCATAATAGTGATCACAGTAATTGTAATCTGTATCGCAATAATCGTAGTGCGTAGACATAAAAAGAAGCGAATGGAAGTGGAAGCGATGGAAGGAAGCGGCGTGGAGTTTGGAGATAGAGAAACAGCAGTCCCAGTCGCCCAAGGAGAGAAAATGGTATGCAGTAGATGCGGTGCATCGATTCCAGGCGATGCGAATTACTGTCCATTTTGTACATGTAAGGTCAGGTGAGATTAAAATGAAGTGGAGCAAAAGAAAGAAAATTACAGTAATATCTGTGTTATGTCTGATTGTACCTCTCGTGATTGCACAACCTGTTGTAGCGGAGGAAAATGACTTCAGCTTGTTTGATATACTCTTTGGTCCTATTATCAGGGCAGAGAAATGGGTTGTAAACTTTTTGGACGACCAGATATACAATTCTGTCTCATACACACCCACATTAAATGAGAAACCAGTAGCGGTTGTATGGCAGGTAATTTGGGGGTTTGTAGTAGCGAGCCTGGGTATAATTCTCTGTGGTATTGGGATTATGTACATGCTTGCCCCAGTTGCGGAAGAACGCTGGAAATATCGTCAGATGCTAACGACATTAGGAATAGCATTTATAGTTGCTGCATCTAGTTTGATAATTGCGAATTTCTCAGTAGATCTAAATAATGCATTGTGTGGTTATGTGAAAGAATCTGTGAAGAATGAATTGGACGCAAATACTACTCTGAATACAACAGGTGCTTGGAATGCATTAGTAGAGGGGATTGTGTCAAATACAACAAGAGACGCTGCTACTCTCCTCTTTTTCCCACTTATAATTTTGCTTCAAGTAGGTGTGCTGATACTTTGCGGATTACGAATTTTGATGATTTTCTTTCTTGGTGCATTATTACCACTTAGCGTTGTATTGTGGGGTTTTCACCCAACGAGACAATGGGGGAGAAGGCTAACGATAATGTTTTTCGAGTGGGTATTTCTAGGGTTCTTTATGACTGTCGCCCTCACTTTGACAATCGCTGTAAAAGATAGTGGCGTAGTGATTGGAAATAATCCTGCACTTCAACTATTTCTAATCCTTGCAGGCTATATCCTCCTGATTATGATGCCACGAATAATCAGTGTTGCAGGGCAGGCGATGGCAATGGCGAGCACGGGTATCGGGTATATGCCTGTGCGTCAGGGCATGTATACGCTGGGCATGGCATTAGGCACTACACCTATGCTGGCGATACCGAAATTTGCATTAAAGACTGCGAAATACACGCCAATAGGGATTGCAGGAAAGACTGTAGGGAAGGCTGCAGTAGAGAAGGGCAGAGTTGTAGCGAAGAGCACAGCAGATAAACTTCTGAACTCACGAATCGCACAACAAATCACAGCGAAAGCTACAAAATTCAAGGAATTCATGGACGAACCGATACTAGGCAAGTCCAAGGTTGCAGGTAAAGTCACGCAAGGGCCACAGCGTGCTCTGGCAGATATTGAGCGTGATAGGCGGATAAAGGAGAACTGGGACAAGATAGTTGCAATGGTTATCGAACATCGTGTAAAAACCGGCAAAATAAAACCAGAAGATGTGATGTAGAGACGAGGTAGATATGATGGAAGAGACGAACACTGTACTCCCGAACATTGAGCGCATCGAAACCCGATTCGGGCCGTTTAGTGCAGCAGAAGCAATAATTTTGAGTGTATTCGCACTGTGCGGCTTGAGTGTAGGGTATGCAGTAAGTCGGGTAACCACATGGGCAATCGGCAGTATCGTTGCTGGCATTATCGTAATAATCGGTGTAGTCATAGGTATAGGGAAGATTGATGGCATACCGCTACACAAATACATGCGATTACGACACACCTACAATACACGCTCTGGCACGAAAGTAACGGAAAAACTCGCTGTGATTGATAGTGTCTGTATAAAGCACGGTAGCAGATATATCACAGGAATAAAGGTAAGCGGAAAAGACATTTCGTTACAGGATGAGCGAGCGGAGTATTACAGAGCATATGAAGCGTTACTGAACAGTTTAGACACAGACATCCAAATAATCAGCAGAAGCGAGAAATTAGACATCATGAACATCCTGGATAAAGTCGTAAGCGTCCACGAGAAAACAGATGACAAGTTGTATAAGAAATGCCTTGAGGATTATGGCATATTTTTAGCAGAGGAATGTAAGAATGTGCGTGTGCGTAGTTACTATATTATCTGCAGTGGCACAAGCGAGAAGCGAGCGAAGGAATCGTTGGCACAGGTAATGAACATTGCAGGCAGTTACTATCGTGTGGAGCCGTTGAGTAGCGAAGCGTTGGCGGAGTTGATAAAAGAAGACGGAATACGGGAAGGAGCGGAGACGCTGATAGCAGGCAAGAAGTATGTGAAGATACTGGAAGTAAAAGAGTATCCCAGCGTACTGAGTTACGAGTGCCTGGATGAGTTATTCACAATTGCCACAGATGTGGATATCGTATTCCACATACACCCGCTCAGCACCGACCACAGTTTGGATATTATCTCGAAAGGCATGACGAAATTAGAAGTGGAGATAATGAGCAGGCGGAATCCGGAGGACGCAATCGGAGCGAAGTTAAGCGAGATGCGGGAGCGATTAGAGGAGATACGGAATGCGATAGCAAGCAAGGAGGAGCGGCTATTCACCACGAGTTTTATTGTTGTAGTTAGAGGCGATAGTGCGGAGGAAGTGAAAGAGGAGACCGAGCGAATAAAGACGATGTTTCGAGGAGCGATGATACAGGTGAGAGAGCCGAAATACCGCATGCGGCCCGTATACGAAATGAGCAAGGCAATAGGCTACAAATACGATAGCGAGAACGCAATCACAGTAAACACGAAAGCATTATCTGCGTTGTATCCGTTTTACGGCGAGCCGACAATAGACGAGAACGGGATTCTGTACGGGTTTGACCTGACCACAAATGTCCCAGTATTCTTCAACCGTTACGGGCTTGAAAATTACAATACATGTATTTTCGGTGTCTCTGGTTCAGGCAAGAGTTATGCAGCGAAATTAGAGATATTACGCTATAGCATGCTCGACCCGAATTTACGCGTGTATATTATCGACCCACTCGGCGAGTTCCATGCGTTGATAAAGGAACTCGGAGGCGAGATAGTCGAGATAGGGAAGAGCAAGATCAACCCGTTGAATATCGGTGAGTTAGATGAGCGAGCAGTCCACGCAATGGATTTTCTCAGTATTCTGTTGAACTTACGAGAAGAGGAGCGGTATGTATTAGACAGCGTCTTATCTCGTGTATTAGACACGGAAGCCGAAGTTGTGTTGAACACACTCGTGATGGAGTTAGAGAAGGAGAAGAGCATCTACGCACAGCGGATTACACATATGTTACGGCAGATGTTAATGGGTCGTTACGGGTTCCTAAACAACATCAGTGATGTGAAGTTAACGAATAAAAAAATCGTATTAGATATCTCAAAGATAGACCGTGAGTTATTCCCTGCAATTATGTACATGCTATTGTCGTATATCATGAGCGAATGCAAGAAGTATGATGGCAAGAAATTGATATATGTAGACGAGAGTTGGTATTTAATGCAACACGAAGTAAGTGCGAAGATGTTAGCGAACATGACGAGGCATTCGAGACACTATCAGACAGGCATAACGCTGATAAGTCAGAGTGCAGAGGACTTCTTGAGCAGTAGCGAAGGTCGGATTGTGCTAACGAATTCGAGCATGATAACGCTATTTAGACACAAGAAGGTGCTTGATGACATGCGAGAGTATTGGAATTTAAGCGATATGGAAGCGGATTTCGTGAAGAAGGCAAGGACTGGTAAAGAGGGTTATAGCACAGGGTTACTGGTAATGGGAAACCGGCGCATTCCGATAGCGGTATTAAGTAGCCAGAACATTGAGCGTGAGATTGGGCGGACATAAACAAGGTAGTTCAAATCGGACTAAGGTAGGATTGAAATGCAGATTGAGGGTATAATGAGTAAATAAGATTATTATTTATTATATCTCTTGTAATAGGGAAGAGAGAAGAAAGAAACAAAGCGTGAGAGATACATTATTATAGATCCCCGACATATAGGGTAACGAAATTGCGTTTAAATGCCCCAAACACGCAAAAACAAGCGGTGTTCAAATCGGACTAAGGTAGGATTGAAATAACCCAGAACACATCATTCGTGTGGCATCATGTGTGGTTCAAATCGGACTAAGGTAGGATTGAAATAGGGGCGCCTGGGGGCTGTTTGTGTTTGCGTTTGTCGTTCAAATCGGACTAAGGTAGGATTGAAATGACAACAGTTTTACATGGGAATTAATCAAATCGACTGTTCAAATCGGACTAAGGTAGTTTCTGGAGCACTTCTTTCAGCGGTACCAGTTCCTTTCCCGCTTTAATCAGCCAGATATTCTCATTTCTCGCTCTTTCTTCTTGACCAGGATTTATCTTTTCAGTGTATAATACTCGAATAATCTTCGGTCTGAGTTTCTCTGGTGCATATTTTTTAAGTGTTTCTATAGCGTTCTCTAACTGTTTGAATTTCTTCTGACCAAGACTTCCAGTTGCCTCGCCAATCACACAATACTCATCATTTGCACCATACACATCAATTTCCACTACAGTATTGTCTATAGTGATCCGAAGATTGGATAGTTCTGGAATAGTAATACCTTCTTTGTCTAAGTAGTATTTCACAGTCTCCTGAGCATCTTCTTCAATGGCAGGACCCAACTTTTGGACTGTTTTGTTTAGCACAACCAAGTTATCTTCAATTCGATCTAATCGGTTCTCTACTGCCTCAAATCGCTTATCTACCAGTTCAAAGCGTCTATCCATCTCTTTTTGCATCGCCTCAAAGCGTTTGTCCATCTCCTTCTGCATTGCGTCAAAGCGTCTATCCATCTCTTTCTGCAACGCCTCAAAGCGTTTATCCATTGCTTCAAACCGCTTATTCATCTCCTCAAACCGTCTATCCATCTCTTTCTGCAGCGCCTCGAAGCGTCTATTGCTTTCCTCAAAGCGTCTGTCCATCTCTTTCTGCATCGCATCGAAGCGTGCATCGATTTTCGCCATCACTTTATCAATCGTCTCTGCAAACTCGGTTTTCGTCACGAAGTATTTTTCCAGGCGTTTCACGAGAGCGTCAGTTAGGGCATCAAGATTTGTGAAGATTTCAGGCGACTCCTTCTGGAGTTCCAGAAGCACTTTTCGAACCATTTCCTTCAATTCCTGAGTGGATGATATCATTATCATAGTTCTCACCTATATATGGAAATAGGAGTTAATAAAGGTTTGGTGTAGGGAGTTCAGCAAGGTATGACTGTGCAGCGATGAGATGCGTGCTTGGTACCATGCTCTCGAATCTGAGTGTTGCGATAAAGGTAACACCAGGCACATTAGGTAGCGGAGAAAATGCAAGTGTTGTTGTGAAGGTAACGAGATATGCAGATGGTGTGGCTGTGGAAAACGCAAGCGTAATGCTTGCCAGCGAAAACATCAGCGGGTATTTCTCAACGCTAACTGGCTACACGGATGCAAATGGCACATTTGTTGCCAGATTTTATGCTGGCAATGTTGAGAGAAACGCAAGTGGCAGGATTTTTGCAATGGTGCATGCCTACGGTTATTCCGATGTCATTGCTGGCACGGAATTGGATGTGCAGGCACAAGTAGCGGAAAAGAAAGCGTTGAGCGTTGGCATCGAACTGAATTCCACAGCAGTTGTTGCTGGTGACTCTGTGTCTTTGAGTGTGTGGGTGAAAGATGCCAAAACTGGCGAATTTGTAAATGCGACAATTGATGTAAATGTCACTAACAAAGACATTGTAGCAGTGAAAAACATAACACCAGAAGGCACTGGAAGATGGCAGATAACGATGAAGATACCCGCAAATGCGAGCGGTGCAACGGTCGTGCTGACAATCACTGCACATGCAGCTGGTTATGAAAATGCCAGTGCACACTTTGCGTTCTGTGTTGGGGAGCGGAGCAGTGTAAGTGCAGATTACCTGCCCTGGGAGATTGCTCTGGCAATGCTTGTGTTTGTGATTGCAGTGCTTGGAGCAAAGTTGTTGATGGGAAGGAAGTGCCATGTGAGACATGTGAAGAAGTTTTAGAATAAGATGATAGATTTAATACACCGTAGTGATTTTCTTTCATCATGGTTGCAATGGAGAAATTCGTTAGTGCGACCATTCCGTTATATCGTTCATTCGGAATGCCATGGTGGGAAACACCACGAAAACACAAATCCTACAGACTCCAATTTCCGTATTATGACGAACTACCATCTACGATTACAGGCCTCGGACGCTTACAATGGCAGCATTTTGTATTTGAAATCAACAACATAGACGGAGAGACAGAGTACCGAATATACACGCCAGACCAGGGGAGTTTAGAGAAGGCGTTACAGCGTTATTTACCAGGCACGCATATAGTTGGGCAGTGCGAGAGTGCGATGCTGGGCTTACACAGGAAGTATATCGCATGCGGGCGTGTAGAATTATTACGCTACCACTACTATCCGTTACGGATACCGGAAGACCGCATGAGTAGTTTAGAGACCGCAATGGTACTTCTCGAAGACATAGCAGATGTCTGGAGTGTGATACAATTCGTATTCGAGCCGAAAAGTGCATGGTACGGTGTATGGAGCCATTACGATAAGGTGTACATGCACTTAAGGGGCGAGTATACTGGCTTAACCACATACTATAAGACCACACCGACAGAGATGCAGAAAGAGGTGTTAAAGAGCATCGAGCAGAAGATGCGAGAAATCCCGTATCTGACAGAGATACGGATATACACGAATAGCGACGACCCGAAACGCTGTTACGATGTGTTAAAGGCATGGCAGAACTACTTCGATTTATTCGGCTACCAGAGTTACGGAAACAGATTTCAGGTCGTGCCGATAAAGAAGAAGCACCACAAGGAGTTCTATTTAGCAGGTGCGGAATACGAGCAGGCGTATGTGGATTTTCGACATCGAGAACGCTGTTATGTGTCAGGCAGTGAGCTGGTGGCGTTATTACCAATTCCATACGGGAAGCGGTATCGTAGCATACGCTACGAAGACCTGAGTGGCGAATTTTACACAGTAAATTACAAGTCAGGCGACATACAAATTGGCGAGCATGAGAGACGCCCAGTATACATGCCTGCGGGATGGTATCATATGAGCATACTGGGAAAGACACGGACAGGGAAGAGCACCGCAATGCTCACGATGGCACTGCAATTAGCAGAAGACCGAGAGAATATCGTAGTGCTGATCGACCCACACGGAGACCTAGTAGAGGAATTCAAGGGATGTGCAAGCGAGCAGGTGCGAGAACGCATAATCGAGATTGACCCAGCGCGGAACTTGGTGGAGAACGAGAAAGTGCGTTTCGGCATGAACCTGCTGAGTATCCCAAACAGGCACGAATTAAGCGTAGAGGAACTCGGACACGCAACACAGCTAATCATTTCAAATTTGCTCTGCACGATTCGTAGCGTGTTCGGCGAGGAGTACATGGGTCCGAGAATTGACTATTTCATCAGCACGCTGGCGAAAGGGTTAATGGAGAACCCGGATGCGAATCTCGTGGATTTATACTACATACTCACAGACGAATCTGCAAGCGTAGAATTCGCAAAGAGCGTGAAAGACGAGACGGTGCGTAATTTCGTGCTGAACGAATTACCGCAGATACGCTACGAGGACTTGAATTCAACAATCAACAAAGTAGGTAAAATCGTGCAGAACCCGCTTTTACGCATTGCACTCTGCCAGCGTAGTAACGCAGTACAGCTCTCAGAGATACTGACCCGAGGTCGTGTAGTGCTATTGCGTAATAGTATTAGCGAACTCGGTGTAGAGACGAGCAAATTTATCGGCATGACATTTCTGGTGCAATTGTGGCTTGCGATACTGGCACGCAAAGGCGCACTCGGGAATGTCTATGTATTCGTAGATGAGGCACAGAATATCGCGGAGACGAGCAGTTTGCCAGAAATGCTAAGCGAGAGCGCAAAATACAACTTACATTTCGTACTCGCAAACCAGTATATTAGCCAATTACCACAACAAACTGCAGCGAGTGTTTTTGGCAATGTAGATACCTGGCTGTTCTTCCAAGTTGGCACAGAAGACGCAAAACGCTGTTACGAGATTGCACACAGTTGCAATCACGCAATAAAACTGGATGACTTCATGCAATTAGAGCGTCATCACGGAATATTGGTAATCCAGAGCGAGCAGGCAGTAGCGAGCATGTACACGATAAAACCAGAGCGGAAGGCGAAGAATTTGGAGGAAGTGGATAAACAGATAGCAGTACAAATGAAAGAATACGAACGGGACGAGGTGTCAATGCTCACGCCGTATCGTGTGTTGGCAACGGATGCATTACGCAAGTTCTTGAGTGCAGTACTTACACACCCTGCCAGCATAGAGCAACTAGCAACAGAATTGAAATTAAGCCCAGAGGATGTGTATAAACTTGCACGGTATTCTGCGAGAATGCGTTACACATGCTATGATAAACGGACGAAGCTGAATTACATGACGCAATATGGTCGAGAATACCTGAAAACGCTGATGGGACAGCGTGGACAGGAGAGCGATACACACAAGGAGTTAATAAGCAAATTCGTAGCGTGGGCAAACGGGCAGGGCTATAAGGCGGATGTATGCGTGCAGAAACCGTTTGAACGGCAAGCGGACGGAATACTGGAACACAACAACACAGCATACAACATCGAGGTGGAAGTGAGTTTCAAGCACGCAAACCAGATAAAGATGAATTACGAGCGGTCGAAAGGGCATTGCATATTCGTAGTGCAACACGAATTAGAGGCGTTGCGATTGACGGAGATACTGGGCGATAGTGAGTGCGGAAAGAACTACTGGATTTACTATCCACAGGGCGAGGGTTTTGTCGCATACAAAGAGATGGATGTGTTGAAGGGCGTAGGACCTGCAGCAGAAGTAAGTGTAGCGGAAGAGACATCAGGTGCTACTAATGCGGAACCACAGGCACCAGTAAAACCGCTCATAATACCCGTATACAAGACGCAAAAGGGAAAGGAACGCATGGATGTAGGTAAGGTAGAGCAGGCGGGACAGCAAGTAGGACCTACACAGAAAGTGGCAATGCGTAAGGAGAGTAGCACTGAAGGCAGTAAGGCACCTGCTGTGCAGCAAGTGGCACTTGCACAACCGCAACCCGAAGCGTGCAAGAGCCAAGTCGAGATTATCAGTCCAGAGAGCATATTCAAAGGCGTGATCGTACGGAAGACAAGCAATACTATAAAACTCCAGAAATGGCTGAGTGAACTCCATGAAGGCAGTGAGAGCAACAAAGGCACGGAAGAGCATGTTAGTGCCAAACCCACGCCAAATGCAGTAGTGAGTAGTGCGGGAACTGAAAAAGGCAAAGAGAGAGCAGAGCAAGAGCAGGCGAACCTCCAGGGCTTGAACGAGCGGCAATTGAGAGCGGTAGAATATGTAAAAGTGCATGGGCAGATTACGAATACCGAATATCGAGAGATGTTTGGGGTATCTAATAAAACCGCATGGCAAGAATTGAAAGAACTCACACAAAAGCAGATTTTGACTCAGATGGGCACAACCCGAAATGCGTATTATGTGCTGTTAAAGAAGACGGAGTAGCGTGGTTCTGCACTATCGCTTGGTCTGGGTATGATGGGCAGGTAACACGCTAAACCCTCAGTAAGAATCTCTGGTTTGTTCAACTAAATAAAGGGTAGTCCGGCTCCATTCTGACTTTTGTACCATTTCCCGCCTTTATTAACACAACCAAATCGTAAAAAATCTCATGAATGCACAAAAGGCGATGGAGAATCTTTATGGGTAACCTCGTTTTATCCTTAGTTGAGAACAGAAGGTGATGGGCAATGCGGCTACCAAAGCCCAAAAAAATTCCACAGGCAACACCTAACCTATTGCACCTCGGGAG
>Ga0315298_1010657_pt1 | contig 11025 bp, 14 predicted proteins | sample WHS_1_MG_FD_203077 | JGI IMG/M metagenome (GOLD analysis project Ga0315298, IMG submission 203077) | Extremophilic microbial mat communities from Washburn Hot Springs, YNP, Wyoming, USA - WHS_1_MG | ecosystem: Environmental > Aquatic > Thermal springs > Hot (42-90C) | place: USA: Wyoming...
CACGCACGGCGATTTCCTCCGCATGGTAAACCGATTCGGCAACGTACTTCTGGAACTGGGTGTGGGCGAGGGCGAGTGGGTGGCGTTGTTTTCTGCCCAACTCACCGGAGTATCTGATCGCTTATTTTGCCGCCATCCGAATCGGAGCGATAGCCACACCTTTTTAACATTATGTTCAGAGGTCCGAAAATATGTTATATTCTGAATAACAGCAGAGCCCGGGTATTGGTGTGTGCTCTTGAAGAGGCCCGGGAGAGACTTCCCGCCATCAGGCATGAACTCGTCCACCTGGAGCATATAGTAACGGTGGGCGGGACTATGGAAGGCGAACAGGTGGCGGGCCGGGCGTAAAAACAAAATTTGGGGAGGGTCTGATATGTATTCCAGAGCGTTTGTCCCTTATCGCGGTTATTTCAGTTCACCTTTTGCCCGCTGGCAGGGTAAACTGCAAAACGAACACCCGGTTGAACTGGCGGCGGCGACCGCCGCAAAATGGCTGGCTTCCAGAAACATAGATGTTAAAGGGTTCGAGTACCTGATTTTGGGAAAAACCATCGGACAGCTGCACACATTTTACGCCGCCCCCTGGGCCGCCGCTTTGATGGGAGCCGAGGGGATTCCGGGCTGCCATATTCCCCAGGCCTGTTCCACGTCCACAACCTGTATCAGCCAGGCGGCGGCCGGTATCGAGACGGGTTTATATCAAAACGTCTTCTGCCTGATGACCGATCGTACGTCCAACGGCCCGCATACCGTCTGGCCCAATCCGGAAGGTGCGGGAGGCATGGTGATTTCGGAGGACTGGATGATGGACAATTTCAACTACGATCCCTGGGGCGGCGTACCCATGATTCAGACGGCGGAAAACGTGGTGAAAAAAGTCGGCGGCATCACCAAGGAAGATTGCGACCAGGTAACCCTCAGACGTTATGAACAATACCAGGATTCCCTGCGCAACGAAAGGGAGTTTCAAAAGAGATATATGTTTCCGGTGGAATATAAAAAGGGCAAAAAAGAAACCGCATTGCTGGAAGCGGACGAAGGCGTGTATCCCACCACCAGGGAAGGTCTGGCCAGGTTGAAGCCGGTTATTGAGGGTGGAGTGCATACATTCGGCACCCAGACCCACCCGGCGGACGGGAACTGCGGGGTGATTTTATCCACCCGGGAAATAGCGCGGGAACTGAGCGCGGATCGCGGTATAGAGATACAGGTGGTTTCCTACGGCTATGCCCGTGCTCCGAAAGCGCATATGGCCATGGCCGTGGTTCCCGCGGCAAGAATGGCCCTGGAGAAGGCCGGCATTAACATTACAGATGTGAAAGCGATTAAAACCCATAACCCCTTCGCCGCCAACGATCTTTACCTGGCCAGGGAGATGAAGGTCGATGTAATGACCATCAATAATTACGGTTGTTCACTTATTTACGGCCATCCCCAGGGTCCCACCGCCGGCCGGGCGATAATTGAAATGATTGAAGAACTGGTCATGCTCGGTGGTGGTTATGGTTTGTTTACCGGCTGTGCGGCGGGAGACACCGGAGCGGCGCTGGTGGTTAAAGTATCCTGATGATTGCTTTTTGACCGGTGATGAACATTATGTCCGATCCTTTTGCCGGCCGGCTGGGGATACGTTTCCGTGAAGTCAGGCCGGGGTATGCGCTGGTCGAGATGCCCGTGGCCGCACATTTATGCAATCCGCAGGGTGCCGTGCACAGAGCCGCCGTTTTTACCGCGGCTGATGTCGCCTTCAGCGCGGCCAGTAATGCCGGGGGTACGGCGGCGGTGGCCCTGAGTGTGACGATCAACTATTTGAATTTCCCTGCTGTCGGATCCGTTCTCACTGCCGAGGCGGTGGAAGAAAGTACGGACCCGAAAATGCGACTTTACCGGGTAAAAGTGGTTGACGAAAAAAATGAGCCGGTTGCCCTTTTTGAAGGGCTGGTATACCGCCGGGAGGAGTAAGGATAAGCGGAATAGGTTGCCTGTCACGGTGTTTCACGGTGAATCCACCCGCTGGATTCACCGTGAAGTTTATTATTGCGTGGGGGGATTTGATAATGGCAAAAATTGTAAGCCTGATGCCTCAAATTTATTTCCAGGATCCGGATACGATGGCAACTCTGGAAGCCTTCCGTGATGAAATGGAGTTCTGCCTTGATTACCGGCCGGAAAAAATTATTGCCGCCGCCCGGAATGCGATCTGCCTGTTATGCCCGGGGCCCTACCCGGTTATCTCCGCCGAAATAATCAACGCTTTGCCCAATCTGAAATTGATTCAGACCGCCGGCGTCGGCTACGATAAAATAGATATTCAGGCGGCGGCCCGGGCCGGAATTCCGGTGGCCAACACACCGGGTGTGAATACCACGGCGGTGGCGGAAATTATCCTGGCGGCTATAATAATCCTGCAAAGGCGCCTTATTTATGCGGACAGGGAAATTAAAGGGGGAAATTACCGCTCGGGCCGGGAAGAACTGCTGGCCCGGGGGATGTCGGAGATAAGCGGCGGTAAATGGGGGATTATCGGTCTGGGCCGGATCGGCTCCAAAGTAGCGGAAATCGGCAGGATTCTGGGGGCGGAAATAAAATACTACAAACCGGTCCGGAAAACGGAGACGGAAGAAAAGCAATTGGGCGTTGAGTTCTGCGGTTTTGAAGATTTATTAACCGGAAGTGATGTGCTCATCATCTGTGCACCTTTAACCGAAAAAACGCGGCGGTTAATCGGAGAAAGGGAGATCCGGATGATGAAGCGGGGGGCCATTTTGATCAATGCCGCCCGTGGTGGAATTGTCGATGATGCGGCCGTGGCGGCGGCGCTGGCCGCGGGTCATCTGGGCGGGGCCGGTCTCGATACTTTTGAAAAGGAGCCTCTGCCCGCCGATCATCCGCTTCTGTCCCTGCCCGAAGAGGTCCGGGAGCGGGTTTTCCTTACCCCCCACCTGGGCGGCCTTACCGTTCAGGCCTTAAACCGCATGATTGTAGCCGCTTTGAAAAATTGCGCCCGTGTGCTCAAAGGGGAACGGCCGCAGGCGGTGGTCAACGGGGTTGAATAAAGAAAATGACCATACCCCCGCTCCGGGAAGGGCGGGGATTTCATTTTTTGCCCCGGTGGGGAATAAATTTGTAAAAAATGAACCCGGGTGGGGGACGAGATGGGACTGATTGTTTTCATTCACGGGATGGGTGACGATCCGCGCCGGGATTACTGGCGGGATTGGGCCCGGGCACTGCAGGAGGCGCTGGCCGCCCGGGAGGTGAAGGTCGGTGCGGACGATTTTGCCGGCATCTATTACTACGATCTGGTGCCCGGACCGGTAAAAACGAAGGCATACTCCGCCCCCCGCGCCGCCTGGCAGGAAAACCTGCGTTCCCGGGTGCTGGCCGAGATAAGCGCGGACGGGGATTTCGCGGGGAAATCCCGCTTTTCCCTGGCCGCGCTGGCCGATCTGGTGGTGAATAATTTCGGAGACATCTATACCTACCTGTACGTGGAACAGATCCACCAGGCGGTGAACTGGCGCGTGTACGAACTTTTGCACGGTACGGATCGGCCCGTACATTTGCTGGGTTACAGTCTCGGTTCGCTTGTCGCTTACTGCGCCCTGCAAAAAAGCCCGCCCCTGGCCGGGCGGGTGGCTCATCTGCTCACGCTGGGCAGTCCCCTTTTCTGGTTCAGGGACGGTGTGGAAAGGCGGGTCGATTTGCAGGTGCGGCCGGCCGTCGGTTACTGGACCAATCTGGCCGGCATCATCGATATCGCCTGGCCCCACGCCGTACCCCGGCTGGTGCGTGGTTTGGATGAACACCGGGAATTTATTGTTGATCGGTTCAACCCCGTTCACGGGCACCTGGCTTATTTCAATCACCCGGAAAGCTTGAGAGTAATGGCCGGGGTGTTGAAAGAGAAATGGCTGTAAAGTGCGCTGCCGATATTAGAAAAGCAGCACATGGAGCAGATAGCCGAATCCCACGCTGGCGGCGCCCAGGGCCACCATTTCAAGCAGGTCCCAGATGATATGTTCCGAAAAGTCCCGTGTTCTCAGCCGTTCCGTATACTGATAAGCGTTTTTCATATGGCAACCCTCCTTTTATCATCATCATAGACAATTCACCCGGAAAAAGAAATGATTTGGCTTTTAAAAGCCTGAAATGGCGGTTGATGAATGAACTTTCGATGTCGATGGTTTCACAAATGTTCTATAACCAGAGAGCAAGGCGAACGTTTCACAAAGAAGCACCGTCCGAGAAGCAGACGGTGCCGTAATCAACAGATTATTTAATGGGAATGAAGTAAAGGCTTATAGGGAGGTGAGAGCCCGACGGCGGCATGAACCACAATTTTATCGGTTGGTGCGGAGCCGGAACCCCTATCATGGCGGCCTGCTCCGGTCCGGTGAGCACCCCCCCGGAACCGGGTACGGTAAAAGTCTCGCCGTTCAGGCGCATCGCTCCGGCGAAGGCGCCGCCCCGGGGGCTGGCCAGTATGCCCGTCGGCTGGCTTAAGGACAGGTCGAGCTCATACAGCAATCCATAATTGCCCCGGTCCACGGCTGTGGTATTGTCCACGGCGTCCCGGCCGGTCAAATAAGGATCGCTTTTACCGTCGGCCAGGGTCAGGCGGGCGAATTCCCCCGGCGGTATCTGCAGGCTGAGCCGACGGTCACATTGCTTGAACGTCCCCCGGGTGTGCAGGTTGTCTGCGGGCAGAAGCGGCAGATCCAGCAGCGGGGAGGTGGTTTCGGAACTGACGGTGATGATGTAATAACTCACCGGACCGGCGGCGCTGAGATCAAAAATGCCGTGTACCGTTTGTCCCGGCGGAACATTTGTTCTGTATAATATGGAATACTGACCGGGCGACAGGGTGACCACCTGTCCGGCCGTGCCATCGACCTGCCGCAGAAAACGCCGGGTACCGGCCCGGCCCATGGACATGGGATCACCCGGGCCGGCGGTGGCCTGCCTTTCCAGGGTTATATCCACGCCCGTTGAGTTCGGGTTGGCGGCCACCACATAAACCTGCCTGTCCACCGTGCTTTCGTTGGTGTGGTGGAAGAAGATGCGCGCCGGGCCGCTGACCGTGTCCATATACAGTATGCCGTCGGAGGTTATTTTTTCCGGGCTGTCGCTCATCAAAAGGGTGCGCGTTCCTTCGGCGACGGCGGGAGTGAGCTCCTGCCAGTTGGTGTTTTTTAACGTGGAAATGTTCATCGGCTCGCCGGGCAGGGGGTTTTTAAGGTTATACGTCACTTCATCCATCAGCACGGTACTGGTAACGGTGATGGTCACCTGCGCCGGTTCGCTCCAGTTGCCGTGGTCATCCTCAACCCGTAGGGACACGGTGTATTCGCCCGGCTGAAAAAACGCCCTTTTTCTGCCCGTCCACTGTTCCGCCACCAGTTTGTCCCCGTCCGGATCGTAGCTTTCATCTGTATAGATCACTGTTTCCCCCTGCGCCACGGTGGTTTTATTCACGCTGAATTTTGCCACCGGGGGGCGGTTTGGTGGCGGGGGCGGCGGCGGGGGAGGCAGAATGATGATTTCATGTCTGTCCGGCCGGTAGTCCACGCTGGCTCCCAGTGCCGTAACGACAAAGCGCAGCGGTACCATTACCGAGTTATCAACCATGCAGGGCGCCGGATCCAGGCGGTAAATGTCGTCAGCGATTACAGCCGATTGATCCCGGAGAGAGAGAACGATCTCCTTGTCCCGGGCATTGATGGTCACCTGATCGGCCGTATCGTTCCAGTCGACGGACAGCCCCATTGTTTCGGCCAGAAAACGCAGCGGGACCAGGGTGACATTTTTTTTCACAAGCGGAGCCGCCGGCATGGTGACCGGTTTGTTCTCAACCAGGGCGGTGGCCCGATCGGTCTTTAAAATAATGCCGCCGGGCGGCGATGTGGATACGGCGTCGGCGTTCGCCTGTTCCGCCGCTGCGGCCGTATTTTTGCTCTGGTCGGATGACGGAGATATTTCATCGGATTGTGCCGGCAGGGGAAACAGCAGGCAAGTAAAAAATAAGAACAGCAGCAGGGAAATACCGACTTTTTTCAATAATGCTCGCCTCTTTTGCGGTCATGGAATTTGGGAAATAAAAAATTTTTCCGCCGGGGTTGCCGCACAGAAAAACCACCTCCATCTTTTTAGATGCAGGCGGTGGAAAAATAGTTCCCGAAAAAGGCAAATTTTTACCGGATTTTTAGAAGATGGCCACCAGCACCCCGCCGACCAGAACCAGGAAGCCCAGAATGGCGATAACCACACCCAGGGCGAATTCGATTCCGGTGAGCGCCCTGGTTTTAACTTCCGCGCTTTCGTACTCGGGCATGTAAATCCAGCCTCCTTTCCTCTTCTCCTGTTATAATATGCCACGTCTAAGAATGTGTTCCAGATTGGCGGTTAAAAAAGCCTCCTTCCCGCAGGGCGGAAAGGAGGCTTTGGGGGTTTACTGCAGCTGGCCGCGCAGGTGTTCGTAGGAGATGTTGCGCACATGCTTGGTATGAGACCAGACCTTGTTGTTCCGGTGAATGAAACCGGCGAAAGTGATCGGAATCCAGGTCAAAGTGAAGAGCGGGTAATAAAGCAGCCAGATATAGGTGCGGAGCGGGGCTTTTTCCAGGTAAAGCGCCACTCCCAGGTACAGGTATTGAAAAACAAAACCGCCCAGGAACCACCACAGATTGATCTGCCGCCAGTTGAACAGTGAATAGAGCAGGGCCACTCCCATCAACATGGTGAAGTAGGGCTGCAGCAGGTAGATGGCACCGTCGATTTTGCGGAAATCAAGGGTGCTCAAACCTTCCCAGAACAGCTTGAAAAAATATCGTCCGGCCACGTTGCAGTGACCCTGCATCCAGCGTTGACGCTGCCGCCACGATTGCTTTAAAGTGAGCGGCTTTTCATCATAAACTACGGCGTCGTGCGCCCAGTTGACCCGCAGCCCGCAGAACAGCGCCTTTGTCTGGAACTCCAGGTCTTCGGTTAAAGATGTCATCCCCCAGCCGAATTTGCGCAGAACATCGCTGGCGATGCACATGCCCGTACCGCCCAGGGCGCAGGTGAGCCCCAGGTTGTATTTGGCCAGTTGCCAGAAACGGTCGGTGATCAGGTATCCCACGTAAATGGAGCGGGATACCCAGCTGTCGCTCGGATTTTTGGTGTCCAGGTAGCCCTGGATGATTTTTTCCCCCCGCGCCAGGCGGTGATTCATGATGGTGAGGAAATTCGGTGAAATCAGGTTGTCCGCGTCCAAAACCACAAAGGCGTCGAAATGACGGGGGAGGGTGTGGATTTTCTGGAAACCGTATTCCAGAGCGTATCCTTTGCCTTTTTCCCGCTCGTTGAAACGTTCAATAACCGTGGCGCCCAGGGAAGAGGCGATGGCCGCCGTTTTATCCGTGCAGTTGTCCGCGATCACGAACACCTGATAGAGGTGGCGCGGGTAGTCCATGAGGAAAATGCTTTTAATCAGTTCGCCGATCACTTTTTCTTCATTGTGGGCCGCGATGACCACGGCAAAAGAAGCCGCCGGCGGGGTGGAATAATGTTCCGGGCGCCGGTAAAAGGAAAAAAACGAAATAAAAATATAGTAAAGGGTGAAAGCCGTTAAAAGCGACTGGATGATTAAGATAATCTCCTGCATACCCACTTCTCCCGCAATTTTTTTCGTTTCGGCACACAGTTCGGGTCCCCGCGCCGTTACCCGTCCGGCTGCGGGCGGCACAACATAGTATTCCCCTCTCCCGGTTTTACCAACTCCTTTCCCCAAAGCTGCCAGTCAGTTCCAGGGGGGTAATCCTGCTGAAAACCTTTTTGCGTTTTGATGGGATTATTAGCCTGCCTAACCAAAATAATGGTACGGCCATTAAGATTTTAACTCAGAATAAAGTCCGGAGCAAGGATTTTGCAATTAAAAATTCAGCGCCGCACCGGAAAAAGATAAAATTTTAACGCGTTAAAGGAAAACATGCCCGGAAATACCGAAAAATAAAAAATCCCGTTGCCGGGAAAGAAATAAGCGGCGGCCGGGGAAACCGGCGGACGGCACATTTCAAAGCATGCGCGCTACCGGTTCGCCTTTTGACATCAGCACTGTTCCAGTTTGGCGAAGACCTTGCCGCAGCGGCATCCGTAAGTGACCAGATGACAATCGCGGCGTTCCTGGACGCTCAGGATGCGCACTTTGCTGCTCAGACCGTACAGCTTTTCACCGCACTGCGGGCAGACCATGCCGGTAACGTATTTGCGTGCTTTGATCACCGCGTACCCCGGTGTGCGGGTGGCCTCCACCACATAGTCGGGGAAGGTGAATTTGGAAATCCGGTAGCGATCAAGCACCGCCCGGATGGTTTTCAGCATGGTGTCCCGGGCCCGGCCGGTCTGACTGGTCAAAAATACTTCGATGGCGGTTTGAATAACCTGCTGATCCTCCCGGCCGGGGAAACAGTAAACCTTTGCCCTGGCGTCCATAATCAACCCCTGCTTTTCTTTTAAAATAACCATTTATCTACAGTATGTCCAACTAAAGGGCGGAACATAACTCAATCCAGGCCCAGCACCCGGCGCACGGCCTGTATATGCCGGCAGCGGTAGTCCGGCCGGTACCGGGAGTTGAAGCGGAAAGTGCAGCAGGTGCAGTTGTCGGGAGTGGTGGTCAATTCAATGCGGCAGTCCCTTTCCACCACATAGGCCAGCTCCGGTGAGAGCGGGTAGACCACCAGGTCGCCGATCATGTGCGGTGTGCCGAATATTTCGTTTTTACTGCAGTTGCAGCCGGTGCTCAACGGTTAAACCCTCCTGGTGCGAATAATTTATTTTAAAGGAATTTGCCGGCCGCGGGGAATTTCCTGCCTGTGTGCAGGCGTTAATTTTGTAGAATGAAAGATAATAATGTAGCCGGTTCCGGCCGGGGGCGAAAACAAGGAGCGGGAGCCTCATGTGCTCCCACCCGGGCGTTTTAAGCGGGGTTTTCCATTATATGGCGCAGCAGTTTGATTTAAACCGTTCCCGCACCTGCATTTACCGGCTGGCCGTGTCCGCCCATCACCGGCGCAGGTCCTGTCAGGTTTTAATTATTCCGCGGCTTGTACCGACGGCGACTTCCTTCCCGTCCTGATTGCGGTAGATTGTTTTCATGGCCACTTTTTGGTACCCGGCCGTTTGTTCGACCGCGGTAATGGTTAACTCGCAGGTGATGGTATCGCCGCAAAACACCGGTCTTAAGTATTCGATGTGCATTTCCCTGGCGATGTAATTCAAATCTCCGCCGATTTTTGTGCCGATGCTGGCGGTGAACAGCCCGTGCACCATCAGGCGGCCCTTTTCGTCGCCTTCCACATGGTGTCTGCCCGTGTCTCCGGAAAGCCGGGCGAACTGTCCGATTTCCTCTGCGGTGAACGTCCTCTGCCAGGTGAATACATCCCCTGCCTTGATAGCCAAAGACATACCTCCTGTTCCTTCGGCGGGTGAAGATAAAACCGCTCAGCTGCGGGCCAGGCCCCGGGCCAGCAGCTGGCAGACCCGGTCGGCCAGGCCGGTCAGGCTGTACGGCCGGTGGGACATCACCCAGCAGGTGGCCACTTCGTCCATGGTGCCGAAAATCATCTGTCTGGTCAGGCGTATGTCCAGATCCGGCCGGAAAGCGCCCTGGTGCATACCGTAGCTGATCACGCTTTCAATCAGATGGAAGTAATCGCGCAGCGGTTTGGCGATCCCCTGCCTGATTGCCGGGTCGGATTGGCGCAGCTGGATCTGCAGAACCAGGGCCAGGTTATGGTCGGCTTCCAGACGGGAGAAGTGCAGGTGAACCAGCCGGGCCAGCCGCTGAAAGGGGTCGCCCACCTTTTCCAGTTCCTCCCGCACCGCGGTCGTGAACTCGCCCATTTTCACCTGGAAAAGTGAAATCAACACATCTTCCTTGTTGTGAAAGTACAGGTAGATGGTGCCGTCGGCCACCCCGGCTTCCCGGGCTATTTTGGATACCTGGGCGTTATGAAAGCCGTTTTCGGCAATTACCTTGACGGCCGCTTCAATGATCGCCCTGTACTTGTCACCGGTTTTTTTGGCCAAGGGGTAACATCCTCTCCATGTAACGTAAGTGATGGTGTCCCGTGCCCGGAACCGGACGATTTAGCCGGGGATGCCGGTTTATGTACCCGGTCTGCAGGAAAATATGTGCATACGGCTTCCAGTGATTCCGCCGCCCCGGTTAAACCGGGGCGGCCGTGTAAAAAGGCGTGTCCGGGTGGGGACAGAACCATTATACCACGTATTTTTCCGCTTCCAACACGCGGTCGGCGATCTGCCGGCGCACCCGGATCAGATCCACCGGCTGGTGTTTGCACAGGCGTTTGACAATGGAGAGTTGCGTGCGCAGCATATCCCCTTCAAACAGGAAGCACATCGCTTCCCGGGCCCATTTTTCCAGGCGCGGATAATGATCGAAGACAAAAGCCCGGGCCAGATCCAGTTTCATCTGCGCGCCGGCCGGGTCGGCCTCCCATGCCTTCAGCGCGCGCAGGACGGCGCTTTCCATGGCGTATATCTGGATCACCATGTCGGCCAGAATGCTGATTATTTCCTGTTCCCGGGCCAGTTTGTCCATGTATTTTTCCACCGCCTGGCCGCCGACGAGCAGGAAAAGTTTCTTGGCCATGGCGAGCATGGCCCGCTCTTCGGCCAGCGGCCGGCCGTCTTCTTCCGGGGCGGCCGCCCGTAAATTGAGCACTTCGCCGGCCAGCGCTTTGGCCGCCGGCAGCAGGGCCAGCTGCCCCTTCATGGCCCGGCGCACCAGGGTGGCCGGGATGATCAGCCGGTTGATTTCATTGGTGCCTTCAAAAATGCGGTTGATCCGGGAATCACGGTAAAAACGCTCGGCCGGGTATTCCTGAATGTAGCCGTAGCCGCCGTGGATCTGCACCAGTTCGTCCACCACGTAGTCCAGCGCCTCGGAACCGAACACCTTGGAGATGGAGCATTCGATGGCGTATTCCTCGATGGCGGCGGCGACTTCCGCGC
>Ga0315298_1010659_pt1 | contig 11024 bp, 10 predicted proteins | sample WHS_1_MG_FD_203077 | JGI IMG/M metagenome (GOLD analysis project Ga0315298, IMG submission 203077) | Extremophilic microbial mat communities from Washburn Hot Springs, YNP, Wyoming, USA - WHS_1_MG | ecosystem: Environmental > Aquatic > Thermal springs > Hot (42-90C) | place: USA: Wyoming...
TAGCTATAATAGTTGATGATGCCGGTAGTGAAGCCGAGGGAGTATTATTTCAAGCAGCGCAAAAAGCAACAATTCAATCAATTAACTTTTTTACAAATTATGGTAAAGGTTTATTATATTTACCATGCACACAAGAAAGATTAGAACAATTAAAAATCCCATTAATACTGGATAAATCATTACAAGAAAATACTAATAAAGATAGGGCAGCATTTGCAGTTTCAATAAATGCAAGGGCAAATAAGGGAAGTGGGATTTCAACAACAGAAAAATTAAATACTATTAAAACTTTTATTGATTCTAATGCTAAACCTGAAGATTTTACAATGCCTGGTCACATTTTCCCAGTAGCAGCAAAGTTTGGAGGAATTTTAAAAAGAGCTGGGCACACTGAAGCTGCAGTTGATTTGTTAAAAATAGCTAATATGTTACCGGTTGGGATAGTTTGTGATGTTCTAAGAGATGATGGGGAAGTTGCTAAATTAAATGATTTAGAAAAATTAGCAAAAAAATTTAATTTAAAAATATTAACTATTGAAGAAATTATAAGGTATAGAAAAAGAACAGAGAAACTAATAGAAAAAGTATCAGAAATTATTCTTCCTACAAAATGGGGAGATTTTAAAGCAATCACTTATAAATCTTTATTAGATAATGAGGCACACATCGCTTTTATAAAGGGTGAAGTTAGTGGTAAAAAAGATGTCCTTGTTAGGGTACATTCACAATGTTTAACTGGAGATACTTTTGGGTCAAAGCGCTGCGATTGTGGTGAACAACTTGATACTGCTTTTAAAATGATAAATGCAAATGGAAGTGGAGTACTATTATACATGGCACAAGAAGGAAGAGGAATAGGATTATGCAATAAGATGAAAGCATATGAACTACAAGACAAGGGTTATGATACAGTTGAAGCTAATTTAAAATTAGGTTTTGAAGCAGACTTACGAGATTATGGAATAGGGGCACAAATTTTAGCCGATTTAGGATTATCAACTATCCAGTTGATGACTAATAACCCAAGAAAAATAATAGGATTAGAAGGTTATGGATTACATGTAACAAAAAGAATTCCTATAAAAATTATGCCTAATAAAAATAATGAAAGATATTTAATAACAAAAAAGAAAAAGTTAAATCACATGCTTTAATTTATTAATTTTTAGTAAAAAAAATAAATAAATTTTAATAATAAAATATTTTAATAATAAAATTACACATAATTTGTCCCATTAAAATTTATTAAAATTTATTAAAATTTAATTTTAAATTTATTAAAAGGTGGCTATGTGTAAATATAAGAATCAAAAATAATAATTGTAAATTAAATATTAAAAATTAATTTAAGAATTAGGAGGAAAAAATGCAAAAATTTGAAGGACAATTAATAGCAACGGGATTAAAATTTGGAATAGTGGTTTCAAGATATAATGATTTTATAACAACAAAACTTTTAGATGGGGCATTAGATTGTTTAAACAGGCATGGTTGTAATGAAAAAGATATATCCATTGCTTGGGTTCCAGGAGTATTTGAAATCGCATCAGCAGCTAAATTAATGGCTCAATCAAAAAAATATGATGCTATTATTTGTTTAGGGGCAGTGTTAAAAGGAGAAACTAGTCATAATGAATATATTGCTAGCGAATCAATAAAAGGCGTTGCAAAAATAAATCTTGATTTTGATTTACCTGTTACCTTTGGTGTAATAACACCTGATACTTTAGAACAAGCAATTGATAGAGCCGGGCTAAGACAAGGAAACAAAGGATGGCAAGCTGCTCTAACTGCAATAGAAATGGCAAATCTTTTTAAAAATCTTAAATAAAATTTAAATTAGTTTAATATTTTTAATATTTATATTTAATTTAATAAAAATTAATAAAAATAAAAAAAATTATTACACCATTAGTTATTAAATTATTAAAAAAATATATTTATAAAAAAATTAGAAGTGCCTAAAGCCAATTAAGCACTTCTAATTTAATATCCCTATTAATATTTAATAAAATTTTTATAAAACAAAGATAAATTTTTTTAAATATTTTTTGTTAATATTTTCATTTATTTTCCAAAAAAGTAAAATTTAAAACCTAAATAAAAATAACAAAAATATTAACCTAATTATTGTTTTATAAATTTAGAAGTTTATGTGAAACATCAACTGCTGAAGATGAGTCTGGAGCATAACCATCAGCACCAATACTATCAGCATATTCTTGTGTTAAAGGCGCGCCACCTACAATTACTTTAATATTTTTTGTAGCTTCGTCTTTTCTTAAAGCTTCAATTGTATCTTTCATTGCTGGCATTGTTGTTGTAAGTAAAGCAGATAAACCTACGATATCAGCTTTATTTGCTTTTGCTTCTTCAACAAATTTTTCTGGTGGAATATCAACACCAACATCAATTACTGTAAAGCCTGCGCCTTCATGCATCATTGCTACAAGGTTTTTACCGATATCATGCAAATCACCTTGAACAGTACCGATAACTAATGTTCCCTTTTTTGGTGCATTTGTACCTACTAAAAGAGGTTTTAAGACATCCATAGCTGCATGCATAGCCCTTGCTGCAATTAGCACTTCAGGGATATACATTTCATTTGCCTTAAATTTTTGTCCTACCACATTCATGCCAGCTATCAAACCTTCATTTAAAATTTCGCCGGCTGGTACATTTTTGCTGACTAAATCTTCGGTGATTTGCTTGCTTTTAACATTGTCACCCCTGATGATTGCGTCAGCAAGTTCTTGATACTTTGCCATTTTCTTTCTCCTTTTGTTAATTGATGACTAAATTAGCTTTACTTATAATAACAAAAATAATTTAAAAATAAAAAAATTTTTCACCTTTTTTATTTTATTTTAATTAATTTTTTTTATTTAATTTACTTAAAAACTTTTAAATTTTTTAATAAAAATATGGACTCAATATTATTTGTATAGTATACTTTTGTTATAATGCCAATAAGTTGTAAAGAAAATTTTGAAGAATTAAATAAAACAGTTCTTGCATGTAATAAATGTGGAGAATTGGTTTATGATGATTTCAAGCCTATTACTGGAGTAGGTGCATTAAATGCACGCATAATAATAGTAAGTGATTATCCAAGAAAAAATGGTGCACAGGTTACAGGAATTCCCTTTACAAACGACGAATCAGGTTTACTAATTAGAAAAATTATTGAAGATTCATCTCTTTCTATTGAAAATGATATTTATCTTACTTACCTGGTAAAATGTACTCCAAAAAAGAAGGTGACTGCCCATAAGGGCGAAAAAATAAGCAAAGAAGCGTTAACAAATACTCATAAGGAAAATTGCGTACCTTTCCTTGTAAAAGAAATTAGCATTTCAACACCTCACTTATTAATTTCTCTTGGCCTTGATACAACACTTTTCATTTTAAAATATTTCTTTTCCATAAACAAAAAATATACTGACATGGATCAGTTACACATGAAAATATTTGAAAATCCATCTTTTAAGCTTGTTCCTTTTTACCAACCTGATGATGTCACTGTTTTTAAAAAAATTAGCATGGAAAAATATATAAATGATTTTGAAGCACTTTCAAAGCTATTAAAAATTATATAAATATAAATAATATAAAATATAAATAATTTTTAATAAGTCTTGTTATATAATTTAATCTAATTTACAAATTAAATCTTACAAATTAAATCATTTTAAGCTAATTTTGTACAAGATATACTTTTATTTTTCTTCGACCATATCTATAACAATCTTCAAGACTTTCAAAAGCTAAATCTATTCTATTACCTTTAATCCAGCCACCTGTATCAGCAGCTATAGCTTCTCCATATCCAGGAATGTATAATTTCGTACCAAGTGGAATAACACTGGGATCAACTGCAACAATTCCTTTCTTAACTCGAAAACCAATAGCAGTAATGCCATTACCATTTAACCCTCCACCTCCACTATAATATGCAGTAGCTACCATATCCCATTCTCCTGTTAAAACCAATCCTGGGGGTTGTATTTGCCTAATTCTTTCCTTAATTTGTTCAAGAACAGTAATAAAATTAGCTTTTTCACTTTTAACTTGAGCTAGCATATCTTGTTTTTGTTTTAAATATATATTTAAAGAATCTCTTTCTTTTGTAATATCATCTTTTAGTTGAATAATTTTATTTTTCATTTCTTCTGATTTTCTATAAGTCATATCATAGCGTTCTTTTTCATCTTTTAATTCTTCTATTAAATTATTGCTTTCCTTAATAATTCTTCTATATAAAAAAATTATTGTGGCAGCCTCATTTAAATTTTTAGCATTAATCATAAGTATGGCAATTCTATCACTATTATATTTATAAGATTTAACAGCAATAATTTGTATCTTATCTTGAAGCTCACTTATATTTTTCTTAATTTCTGCTGTTTTAGCATATAATCCTTTTAATTCTTCATTAAAAGTATTTAATTGATTTTCATAATTTGCAATTTGCTGAGATTTTTGCTGTATTTTTGTTTCTGTAGCAACAACTTCTTGAAGCAAATTTTGCTCATCTGAGCTTAATTTTGAAATATTATTTGAAAGCTCTTGTAAAGTAATTGCATTTATTTTTTTAGGTTTTACAAATAAAAAAGTAGGAAAAACAAAAATAATTATTAAAAAAATACAAATATATTTAACAATATAATACTTATAAATTTGATATTTATTTTTTAAATTAAAAAACATTTATTAAAATTAATAATTTTTTCAATTAATATTTATAATAAATTAATAAACTAAAATAATGCTAAAACTAGTTTTTTAATCAATCAAAATCAAGGATATCTATAATGGCCAGTTATTTTTTTATTTGAAAGTAAATTTGCTTCTGTAGTATAACCTGGATCAATATAATTATATATTATCTTAGGAGTCCCATTTCTTGTTGTTGAATCAGAAATAATACCAACATTATCTGAATAACCATCTCCATCCATATCAAAAAATACTACATCTCCAGGCAACCAAGAATTTAAGTTAGCCTCATCTGAAGGATTAAATTTTATTGTTAAATTCTGAGCATTTCTTTTAAAAAATACTTCTAAATTTTGTATCCTTCTATAATCTATATCTATATCAGGTACATTTTGCTTCCAAATAGCTTTTAATGGATATTTATCTATATCTTTTTTTATATCTTCGTTTACAAGAACTCTTAAATCAAATCCAGCTTCTTTAAATGATCTTGCAATAATGTCAGTGCATAATGCCCATTCTTCTGGAGGGTCCCCTCCTCGATAATAGTTTGGCTGCATCGAACCTTTTACAAATATATTTTTAGCTTTAATTTGTAGTTGCTTCTTTGCGCCAATAACTATATCTTTAGAATCATTATTACCATTATGATTTGCATCACCCTTAACAGGTAAATTATCTAAATCAATAAGCCTATATCTTGGTAACACCTTTGATAAAGCTGTGGAAGGTTCATAAACTTTTTTAAAATTAAATTTTCCAGTACTTAAAATTATTACAAATATTATAAGTAAAATTATTAATATTATTATAAGAAAAATTCCTCTAGATGATTTGCTCATGTTATAAGGTTAGTAAAAAAAATCTTTAATTTCAACTTTATTTATAAATAATAGTGTTTGTTAACCTTAATCCAAATAGATTAAATTGGGGAACTATTACCTCAAGAAGTATCAAAACTCCAAGAATTATCACAATCGCTGCAAAAATTCCAACTAAAGTGTAAAATTTTTTATTAAATTTATAATCTTCATAATGTATTACCCGATTTTCTTTGATGTTTATGTCATCATCGTCTTTATCATCTTTTTTAGCTCTTGTAAAAATAATAATTAATAGTCTTAAGTAAATACAAAGAAAAGCAGCAGTATATATAATTAAAATTATTAAAATTATCCATCCTTGAAAATTATTTAATATATTTAACTGTGTTTTATTATTAAAAATAGTAATTATAAAGTTTAAATAATAATTTTGCCTAATATAACCTAAAAATCCCGGTAAACCTATTAATGAAAATATAAAAATTAATAAAGAAACTCCAATAAATTTGTCTTTATATATAAGAGAATTTATGTTTTTAATTGAATCTTTGCCTTGTTGATTTTCCAATGAAATAAAAATAAAAACTAAAGGTAAAAAACTTGATGCAATTAAAATTAAATAGAAAATATTAAGCGCATTAAATTGTTCTATTTTTATAAAGCCGCTAATGAGCATAATCATATTAATAAAATGTCCAGTTATGATGATTGTAAAAATATATGAAGATATTTTTCTTAAACTTTTTGTTTTTAATCCACCAAGCCCAGAACCTAAGGAGCTTAAAAAAACAGTTATTAATAATACATATAAAATATATGAACTAGCTTTCTCATTCTTATTTAAAATTAATATTATTGGTAAAAATTTTAATAAAGCAAAAATACCGGTAGGAAAATAAAATAACCATAAAAGATATAAACTGGAAAAGCCTGTTTTATTTGTAAAACTAATATAAGGTCCTTGAAAAGGGAAAAAACTAAGAAAAACATAAAAGGAAATTGAAATTATTATTAAGCTTAAAATAATATTTATTCCAGCTGGTTCAATATTTTGAAATAATTGCAGAAAGTTTTTAACATCTGTAACTCCATATAAAATAGAAAATCCAAAAAATAACAAAACTATAAAAAATAAAATAGCTATAAAAAATCTTAAAATACTTCTAAAAGTATCTGGCTTTAATAAATTTTTATTTTCATCTTTAATAATAGTATTTGCTTCAACAATTTTATTAAAATTAACTAAAGATAAGCTTTCATTTAATAAAGTTATTACTGCAAAGAAAGAAACAATAAAACACATTAAGCTAACAAAAAAAGCTATAAAATTTTTAGAAATGATAACTAACAATGTGCAAATTACTAAAAACAAAAAAATCATTATTATTTTTATAAAATTATCATCATTTTTATGGTATTGATAAATTTCAAAAATACTAATAATTGCAAAAAATAATATTATGGCAATTGCAATAACTTCAACAAAACCTGAGGTAAATAAATTATTTGAAAAATTTTTATTAAGTATAAAACCAAAAATATTTATAAAAAAGGAGCATATTAATAATATAACGCTAATAATAAAGATGAAATTTTTAAATTTTATCTTTTTAGAAATCCCAAAAAATATTGATATTATAATTCCAAAAATTAACAAAACAAAGGTGCCGTATGGATTTATTAAGGATGTGATATTTTTTATTAAATCCAATTTATTCTTCTCCCATCCATTCTTTTAAATTAAAATAAAATAAACTATTTTCAAATTTTACTATTTTAAAATCATATTTAGTAAAATTTAAATATAAATAAATTATTATTAAAAATTGAAATAAAATAATTAGGAAAACAGATAATAAAACAAAAATAATAATTATAGTTGAACTATCATATAATGTTTGTGAAAAACTTAAAAAATTAATTAAAGATGAAGCTAAAATAAATTGTATAGAAATAATCTGTTTAGTAATATCATTAAAAAATAAAGCACTAAATAATCCTATTAGAAATAAAATAAAACTCATAGAAAAAATATAAACTAAATTCAATTTAACTTTTCCTTTTATTAAGTATTATTGATATTATCCAAATAAATAAAATAAAAATAAGAAAAATTATTATAAAAATTATAACGGCGTAATTTGAATATATTTCTGTTGCTATTTGAGTAAATTTAATTAAACTTATATTTTTCTCTAAATTAAATTTTGAAGTATAATTATTGCTAAACTTTAAAAACAAGAATATAAAACCGCCACAAAATAAAATTGGGTAAATAAGAGTAAAAATTATTTTTGATTTTAGTTTATCTTCTTTATTTAAATTTTCTTTATCATTTTTATCATTTATTTCAAAATTAATTAAATTTTTATGATAAAAATCCTTATTAATTTGTAAATTTAATAAATAAAGAACTAAAAAAAATAAAGTTATAGGTATAATAAAAATAAAAAATAATTCTCCATAATATAATGTAAAAACAAAAATTTGGCTAAATAATATAAAAAGAAATAATAAAATAAATTTTTTATTAATATTTTTTATTATTAAAGAAAATATAGCAAAGAAAACTAAAGCTATAAGAATAAAATATTGTAAGTCTCTTAAAATAATTATATTTTTTATATTCATAATTTAAGATTTTAATTATTAATTTCTAATAATAAATTTATCTTTCTAAATATTTTATTTTAAAATCATAACCGAAAATAATTTATTTTATTTTACCCAGAAATCTCTTATTGAATATTCAGCTTGTTTTATAAGGTCAAGTTTTTCTAAATTTAAACTTTCTAAATCATATTCAGACATTTGATATTTATATGACTGCTCTATCGCATTAAATTTACAAACTTCCACACAATTGCCACAAAAATTACAAAGACCAAGATTTAAAAAAAATTCATTTAAAATATAACCATTTTCCTTATATTCTTTCGTCACACTTATGCAATTTTGGGGACAAGCTTTTTCACAATCACCACAACCATTACAAATTATCTCAAGGGTATCAAAGTTTAGTTTTAGCCTTGGCTGACCCCTGCTACCTTCATGTATGATAATTTTTTCTTTTGGGTATAAAACCGTTCTTGGTTTTCTAAATAAATTCCCTAAATTTATAAAAAAATTTTTAATAATCCTTAACATTTTTTAACAGTGTATAAATATAAAATTATAAAATAATTCAAAATTTTAAAAAAAACTAATTTAAAATAATATAAAAATAAGTTTTTATCACATAAAGCACTATTGTGCTTTATATAAATGCTATAAACGCCATATTTACTATATTTAGTTACTATATTTAATTTATAAATACTTTATTTAATTTATTAATAATTAGTAATTATATTACTATCCTGGTTTAAAACTTAAACATTTAAAACTTAAATAATAGAATAAACATTTCTTAATACAAAAAATATTATTGTAATTATAAGATTAACTACAGATAATGGTAAAATCAATTTGTAATTTAAATTAATAAGTTTTTTAAAATTAGAAATTCCAGAAATTGACTTTTCTAAAATCATTAATAATAACAATATTATATAAAATTTTAATCCAGACATAATATTTCCATTAATTAAATGAAATTTTTGCCAGCCACCTAAATACAAAATATTTAACATTATTATTTGAAAAAAAATAATTAAATAATTTGTCAGTCTAGCAATTAATTTTGAGATGCCTTCACCCTCTTTATTAATATTTCCTGACAATAAAAATTGATTACTTTCTGAAAAATTTAATAATTTCATTTGTAATAAAATACTGATAAAAAATATAACAAAACCAATTGGTTGATAAATTATATTCCAATATTGATATTGCGAATTAACTATTACTTTAAAATCAAAACTCTTATTTAAAATAATAATTGATAAAATACAAAATAATAATGGTATTATGTACGAAACAATTTGATTAATCTTTTTTATAAAATCACTTATTATAAAATCATATTTGGAATAAGAAACTGAAAATATTTTAAATATAATTATTAAAATCAATACTGTTATTGCCATAAGTACACTATAAGATGAATCAATTATTGAAATATTTAAAGATATTGGGATTATGCAGCAAAAAATCATTGTAAAAATAAATATTAAAATATCCCAAAATGAAAATGGGTTTTCTTTTGAAATAAATTTTAAAGATTTTACAAAAGGGAAAAAAACATTTTCTCTCTTATATCCTTTATAACCTCTTCTTAATTCCATTCTTGAAACAATCTTATTGTTTAAAAATGAAATTACAAACAAATTTATACCAATAATTAAAATTAAATATCCTATATTTTTTAATAAGATTAACATTTATTATTTACTCTTTGCTTTTCTTTTCTTTTTAATTTTTTACTTTTTTACTTTTTATTTATTTTTTCCTTAAATTCTCCTCAGATTTTTAGAACTTTTAGCACTTATGTCTCTCTTATACCTATATCAATACCAATACTAATATCAATATAAATCAGCACTATCAATTCCAAAGCTTGAAACAATTGGCAACAAATCTTCAAAATCACAATTTTTTAAAGAGTTTTCACACGAAATAATATTATTTTTTATTGAAGTTATTGGAATAATTTCTATTTTATTGTTTTCTTTAACTTCAATAAGCATTTTATAAACTCCATGAGCGCCTTCAACAGTTGAAATTATCTTTGACTCAAAAAATTCCAAATTTGTTGGATTTATCATTTTATTAATCGCTCCTATTGGTAGTAAATGAATTATTTCTCTAATTATTTTTAAAGATTGATAAATCTCTTTAAATCTTATTGTTATTCTGTCAAAGCAATCTCCGATTTTACCTAAAGGAACTGTAAAAGCAATATCTCTATAAAGTAAATAATCAAAATTTTTCCTCAAATCATACCTTATAGAAGATGCTCTTAAATTAGGCCCTGTTATACCTAATTCTTTAGCTACTTTACTGCTTAAAACCCCTTTATTAATTAATTTTTCAAGAATAACATTATCGCTAAAAAAAATATCTTCAATTCTTTTTATATTTTTATATAACTGAGGGATTGATTTATTAATAAAAATTAAAGTGTTATCTTCTATGTCTTTTTTTACTCCACCAATTCTTATAAAGTTTGGAATAACACGAGAGCCAGTTATTAACTCTATAATGCTTGATATTTTTTCTTTTTCCATAAGAGCAGAGTTAAAAATTAAAGAATTTTCTAAAATAATTCCCATGTTTACTAAATAAGAAAGATGGCAATTAATTCTAAAAATTTCACTTAAAATCATTCTAATATAAATTGCTCTTTTTGGTATCTTTATTTGCAGCAAATTTTCAATTCCCATGCAAAAACATAATTCTGGGGTAATACCATCTTTATAATCAAAATTACTTAAAACTGATATCAACTTATTTATTTCTTTATTATTAATAACAATATTTTTATTAAAATGGCTAATTTCCTCATTAAGGTAAGCTTCTTTAATTAACTCATTATCT
>Ga0315298_1010660_pt1 | contig 11024 bp, 9 predicted proteins | sample WHS_1_MG_FD_203077 | JGI IMG/M metagenome (GOLD analysis project Ga0315298, IMG submission 203077) | Extremophilic microbial mat communities from Washburn Hot Springs, YNP, Wyoming, USA - WHS_1_MG | ecosystem: Environmental > Aquatic > Thermal springs > Hot (42-90C) | place: USA: Wyoming...
GGAAAACTGCCCTCAGAAATAGGCCACCTGGCAGAAACGGGTCTCCTTGCGCGCCAAAAGCCCTCTTTCACTACGTTCAATGCCTTGTGTCCCCTAGAAATTCCGAAACGGCTGCCAAGAAACTTTTTGTATTGACAATCAGGCAAGTTGGGTTTAATATCAGACTTCAGTTCGGAAAGACCTGTTGATCAACGCGGAGTAGGCGTGCACGAGAGATTCGGCTTCTTCTTTCATATCGGGGAAAAAGTAGTCTACCCGAATCAAGGCGTCGCAAAGGTTGAGAATATCAGTATACGAAGTTTTGGCAACCAAGACGAAAAGTTCTACCTTCTTCGTTTGCTCTCCAGTAACCTCACGGTAATGGTTCCTTTTTCCCACGTCAAAGAGGTGGGGCTACGTAAAGTAACCCGTAACGGGCAGATAACCAGGGTCTTATGGTTCCTGGCTAATGGTGAATGCCGGACGTGCGAGGATTGGAAAAGCCGCTTCAAAATCAATTCTGACAAAATGCGCGGGGGCAACATCTTGCAAGTGGCGGAAGTTCTCAAAAGCCTTCTTGTGCTGCACCATTCCAAGCCGTTGTCTTTCCGTGAAAAAAAGATGTTAGACCGCGCGCGGCACATGCTGATTACCGAGCTGGCAATCTCGCGTGGGGTAGGTATCGAAGAAGCTACGCAGTTGTTACAGCGGGCGCTGGCTAAAGCCTCGTTGACTCTCCCCCCTCCGCTATGAGGCGATGACACACCAGGCAAGACAATATGTAAAGAACGTGCGCCCCCGCAGGCTGATCCGTAGGGTTACCTACTACTAACTTTGGTAAATAGGCGGCTGTTACCTATTTACGGTCTTGATAACAGCGAAGGGGCTGGCTACATTGTGGCGAGAGGTGGAGTGGTGTCCCTTTAACGGGGAGGAGCCTTACGCTCTTTCGGATGTTCCACCGAAGTTCTGGAAAAGGATCCTCTCGCCCGGGGCTCGTCCAGCTTGGTTTGGCGAAGGGGAAGGGTGAGCAGCATGCGGTGCTTATACTGCGGCAAACCACTCGGATTTTTGAGGGAGCTGACTGACAGTGAGTTTTGCTGTAACCAGCACCGGGAGCGCTATGCCAAGCTGACGAAGGCCGCGCTGGCACGCCTCCTACCCCAGGAGGAGCAGCATTCGGCGCACGCCACCTTGGACAACACCCCTGGCTTCGCCAGGGCTGTAAACCCAGTGCAGACTTCCGCACCCCTGGGAGCTGCGGGCTCCCTTCATCCGTTGCGGGACATGGCCCATGTTGAGCTGCCGGCTTTACGCGCGTTAAGTGCACCTGCGACGTGCATGGGCAGTTTCTCTCGACTTCTTTCACCGGTCATCGCACCCGTGCCGTTCAGGACAGTGTTATCAGTGGGATCGATGGCCGGCAACCCGTTGATGCCGGTTCCTCCCAAGTCGGCAGCGCTGTTGATAAAGCATGGAATACGCTGTGGTATCTCGTTGAAAGCCGGGCCTGTGGTTTCCGGACTGGTGCGGGCGCTCCGGGGCGTCAAGGTGTTGACCATGCCCATGGGGAAGCCGGTGGGCGCCTTGGAAATGTTTTGCCAGCCACGCCAGCCGAGTTATGCCTCCAAACAGTGCCGGCCTGAATCAATTCTCAATTTCTCCCTGGCTCCAGCTCTGCCCGCAGGCTTTTTTGCAGCGCCCCGGTTATTGCCTCCTCAACCGAAGTGGTCAAGCCTTCTGATAGCTCCCGAAGCCGCAAAGCAAAGGCTTCCGGCCTTGTGGAATGTTGCCACGAAACCTGTAAGCTTTCGGTCACAAGCGCGCTGGCTGTTGGCGCGGACCTTCAATTTGTCGATTTTGGGCTGCGGGTTGTTTACAGAACAAGCACGCGAGAGCCGGCAGCCCTGTATCGAGTATCTGCCGGTGGGCCCACATCCGGGTGCGGCCGCTTCTGGGGCCGCAACATCGGCCATGCCCATATTGCCTGTTTTCCCTGCAAAAACCTTACAGGATGGGTTTTCCAGCACCATTCTCGGCCGAGTTCCCTTGCCAGTTTCTTTTTCCTTTGGCTTGGCGCCGCCGCATCCCGTGGCCCTGCGGGCGACCATACAGGCGGGCGCCGCTCCATTGGTCAGCTCGGCTCAGCCCAAATTGCCAGAGCTTATAGGGGATATGAGGGGATCGTTGCGGGAAGCGTCAGTAGCACATATTATGGCTCGACAAGTCACGCGGCAGCCGCAGTTTCGCCACGAAGTCCAGCCGCTGGTGAACATTGCAAGGGGTGCGTTGCGTTTGCCTACGAGCGGGTTGGAATCATTCAGTGAACCGGATGTGGCGCTGGCTATGACGGGCTTCAAGGCTGAACCATGCAAACTGGCTACGACTCCTACGCCTGCAGGTGACCGTCTCTTTTATCCTCCAGCGGTTTTGCGGCGCCTGCATCTTCCCAAGTTACATCCGCTGGAGGGGACTCAAAGTCTCAGGCAAAACCGGACGATCGCCATGCCGCTGGGCCTTGCAGACGTCCCAGTCATGCCTCCCCACCCAGTGGAGCCAGCCTCGCTGGAGCCTTCAACAGGATTGCCAGTCCTGGCGACACTATTCCGGCATAGCTGGTTTGCCAAATCTCAAAGGACGTCGCCAATTGTTTTCGACTTCGGAGGAGTCACTCCGTCGACAGTGAGCAGCTTGCCGCTGGCCTATAAAGAATTCCCCTTAGAGTCAAGACCACCGATCGTTCCGAAGAGCAGTGTGCTGAGAATTGTCGAAACATTTCAGTACCTTAGACCACTTGAACAGGGGGAGTTTTCATTACTACAACCTTTACGAGATTTGTGGGAGCGCACGCCCGCGTTAGCTAAAGTCGTGGCTGCGGCTGCGTGCTTGCTGGCCTGTCTCTGGGTGCTAGCTCCAGATGCTCCCATGGGGGCTGCCGTGGAGAACCGCTGGGAGGCAGCTCAGCAAGCCATCCGGGCGCGGGCGGCGGTCGAGCTTACCGATGATTTCCACGATGGGTTTGCGCAGTGGCTGGGGGAAGGAGACTGGAATAAGTCTTGGAGCTTTGTGCGAGCCGGTTTCGTCAGGCCCGGTCATCTGGCCCTGTACCGTCCGTCGTTGCGTATGCGGAATTACCGCCTGGAATTCCTTGCACAGATTGAGAAAAAGAGCGTGAGCTGGGTATACCGGGCGTCAGATCATGCCAATTACTACGCTTCGAAAATTACTGTCGTGAAACCGGGGCCACTACCTTCTGTGGCGCTGATACGCTACCCGGTAATCGGAGGAAAAGCAGGCCCAAGAGTGGAGGTTCCAATACGAGTTTTGATGCATAACGATACCCCGTACCGTGTCCAGCTGACAGTTACAGATAAGGATTTCACAACCTCGATCGAAGGACAATTAGTCGATTACTGGCGTGATGACCGGCTGAAGATAGGAGGCGTGGGATTTTTTAGCGACAGGGGGGAGCGAGCAAGAATCTATTGGGTGAAATTATCCCACCAGGATGATTTCATCGGAAAAGTGTGCGCGTATTTTTATCCAAGTTCTTATAAGGGGACGAAAGGGAATTAAGGACATGAGCCAAAGAGACATTCCGAGCGGTGGGATTCCGCCACGAGGCCGGATGCCGGTGGTAATTCGGGTAGGTTCTAGTGGCGAGAGACGCGGCGCCTCGCGTGCGCTGGCACGAGCAGTGTCTCTGCACCTTGACGGAAAGCCTGAGGCAGCCCTGGAGGCGTTGTACGCCGCTATTGACAACGGTGAAAAGGATGGAGAAATCTACTCGGCGCTTGGACACATCCATTTTCAGCTTGGGCAATACGAAGAAGCTGCCAGTAGTTACTGGCGGCTTATTCAATTGGAACCGGCGCACCGCACGGCATCTTTCAACCTCGCTGTGTGTTTGGAGAAGCAAGGCCGATGGGAGGATGCTTTAGAACGTTTCCAGCGTGCTCTTGAAATCGACCCCGGCCGAAGTGAAGCTTACCTTGGCATGGGGGTGTGCTACCTGCAACTGAATAAGCTGGAACCAGCCCTGGAGGCCTTTGATTGCTGCCTGAACCGCATGCCGACGCAGGAAGCTGCCTTGTTCGGTAAGGCTGTAGCTTTACAACTGGCGGGCCGGCTGGAAGAGGCGGGTGACCAATACCGAAAGATCCTCCAACGCAATCCACATTCGGAAGAAACACTGATCAACCTGATTGGAGTGGAAATGGCGCTCAAAGACCCGGAGCGAGTTCGGGAGACTGCTCAGCAACTACTATCGGTCCGTCCGGATTCAGCTACGGCATTGGAAGGGCTGGCAGCCGCGGCGTTTTCTAGCGGTGACCATGACGCTGCTGCCCGCTATTGTTCCAGGCTGGTTGAGCAGGTTCCGGGTCATTTTGAGGGCTGGTTCAACCTCGGTGTGGCGCATCAAAGGGCGGGTAGGTATGAGGAGGCGTCCAAGGCTTACGCGGAAGCAATCCGGATTCGTCCCGAGTCGGCTCAGGCGCATGTAAACTTGGGCATCGTCTTTCAGGAGCTGGGGGACCTTCCTGCGGCGCGAAAGGCTTACGAAAGAGCCCTCCAGCTTGATGAGACGCAAACGCCGGCTTTGTGGAATCTGGCGTTGGTGCTTGAGCAGGAGGGCGAACCGGATGGTGCAGAGCTGTTATATGCGAAGGTGCTCGAGCGCAATCCCGGATGGGAGGAGGCGCGTTTCCGGTTGGGTTACCTACTGCTGCAACGAGGTAATTTTGATGCCAGCGCCAGGGCCTTCGAGGCGTGTCTGCAAAGCCGACCCGATTGGCCGGAGGCGCAGCTTAACCTGGGGATTGCCTGTTGGAAACAAGGTAACCGGGAAGCTGCCCGCAGGGCCTTCGAGGCTGTGCTTGCGAGGGAGTCCAAGTCTCCGGATGCTTTGCGCGGGTTGGCAGCCCTGGCGCTCGAAGACGGAGACTACCAGCGGTCTCTGGAGTTGCATGAGAGGCTCATCGAAGTTGGTGAGCGTAGCCCGGAGTTGCTTTACAATACCGCATTACTGCTACAGCAATCAGGTATGAATGAAGAAGCGGTGCGTCTCTACCGGGAGGCGCTAAAGGGCAGACCCTCGTTCGCGGAAGCTTTCCTCAACCTGGGGCACGCTCTCAAAGCGCTCGGGCAGGAGGAGGAGGCGCGTGATTGCTGGCGCAGGGCTCTGGAGGTGAAGCCTGAGCTTGCTCACGGATATTTTGAACCCGCGGCGTTATAACACCTCGAGATGCAAGGTGTAGAGATGAAGCGCACGCAGTTGGTATACTGATTACCAACCATCGGCGCTATCGTCTAACGGTTAGGACGGAGCCCTCTCAAGGCTCAAATACGGGTTCGATTCCCGTTAGCGCTACCAATATCTAGCCGATTTTCAAACACCTTCCGCTTTTTAAGCTCTGGTAGGCTGCATTGCGCTACTGAACCTGTCTTCCGACCTGTTGTTGATGAAGCATTGCAATGGCCCGCCCCCATGCTTTTGCATATAGCCAGGACGGACACGCGGGGTCTTGAGTGTTTGGACGTGTGCTGATGGGATCCTGGGCGGCTCCAGCGGTAAAGCAGAAGTGTGCCCAGCAAGCTCAAACTCCTGACACTTGTCGGCCTCACCCGTTTCTCCACACAGCTCGATATGATCCGTACGGCTTTGCTGGCCGTCTCAAAGGAGAAATGCGGCCAGGGGGAGGGCGCCAAATGAAAGAGGCCCCAAAAGCACGGGAGCCGCGAAAAAGAACGTCGAAGCCGCGAAGAAGTCAATGCTCGACGTGAAGCCTCAGTGAGAAGACGGTAATCGGGCCGCGGTCTTGATTGTAGGCTGGGTTTACAATGCGCTGATAATCTGCTGAGATTGTGACTACCTTCTGTACCCGCCATGCGTAGTATGCTTCAAACAGTTCTTCCGGGTCCGGACGTGCCAGCATCCCATCGCCGATCATGAAGCCATAGCCGCCACGGGCCAAGTACGCCCGGTGATCCCCGGAAATGCCATTCACCGCCACGGCAGCGCCAAATACATCGTCTTGTCTGTGCCAGCGACTTCCTCTCAGCGACAACCCACTGCTGGCAGTTCGGTCAATCTCGGTGAATGCCCATGATTCAGTCTTACCGTCGTTCCACCCCAGACGGCCAAACACCCCAACATCTCCGGTGATCCTCTGTTCGACGTTCAGGCCAAATCCGTACTTGGCTGTACCGGGTTTTCGGGTAACAACGATGTCCTGATCGGCTCGCCTGTACGTTCCCATGTTGCCATGATTCATGAAGCTCATGACACGAACCACCCCGCCTTTTGCGTATTGGTACTGCCACTCCCAAACATCGCCCCGGCTTGCCGCGAAATGACCGTCCAGTTTCGGGCCATTTGCCCAAACAGGTTCAAGGAAGCTGCCAGCTCGCAACCTGAAAGGACCAAAGGCGAACTCCAGGAGGGCCCCTACGGTGTAGCCTCTGGTGTCAGCCGGGTAGTCCCACGCGCCGTTATACATGATCGACCAATTCATGAACTGCGTTCGCGGTTCGTGACTGTAAGCGTTGTTGTCAAAAAAATCCTCTGCCGACATCTTGCCCGCAATCCATGTAAAATGAGATACCTGTTGTTTCAGGAACAGCCGCGCGACATACGGTGTAGGGGCTGGCTTTCCGATTTTCGTAATCTCACCGTTCGGGAATGCCGCGATTCCCGCCACGCCGCTGAACCCGTTTCCACCAGCCACTTCGCCGTCGAAGCCCAGCTCCGTGTTCTGATGTGTGAGTCTGAGGGATAGGGTGGTTGTCACGCTCGTGTCTGTTTCGGTAAAGGGGCGCAAACTGTTTTTTCCACTGTACGGCGCATTAAAGGGACCGTGGGCTTGGGTGATCGTCGTAGCCTGAGCATGGATGTCGAACCATTTCACTTGGTTATCCTGACTGGCCAGCGACAACGGCATTAGAAAAACCAAAACCAACGTTTTCATCGACAGCTCATTTCCGCAGACAAAGCATAAAGACATGACAAGAAATAAGCAGCATCATCACTACATGATTTAGCCGGAGTCTACCGGGCCAACAATAAGGATGGGGCGAATAGACTGAAGATGATCGTCCCGATGCCTGACGCAACGTGGACTAGATGTTCAGGAGAGGATGGAAGTCGTGCAGACAAAGGCTTGTCTGTTTCGACACAACCAGTCTCGGAACTTTGTCCGCCACTGTTGTCAGACATAAAACCTCCCACCATTATTTGACTCCTGATTTTCACTGTACTAATTGAAACTTCTAGACGGCAAGGAATTCTGGTGCTCACCGATCGGTTTTCTGTAGATAAGCCGCCACTCACTGATGCCCTGCATTGTTAACCGGCATGGATGGCATCCTCCATGTCCGGATTGTTAAGCCTGCGGGTCTGTTTATCCAAGTGGCGAACAAATGAAACCAACCTCCTCGCGTAGATGTTCGCGCCGCAGATGGTCCGGTCGAGGTTGCCACGGCCCGTACGGTAGTATAGCCTGTGAGGCGCAAGCAGATACGAGTTTCTACTCTGCTTCGAGGGCGCTCTTTAGAGATGGCTGAGGAACGAAGCGTTACAAAAGACAACTCGCACGTGACTTTTCAATCTCGATTTTGGGGAAAAGCGCATAGCCGCCGCGCCTGTTTCATCACCGCCACGTTGTGTGCTGTATTCGGGCTGGGGTTACAATTTCTACTTGTAAATTTCCATTACGGAGGCAATTGGACCGGACTTTTCTGCACTGGCTCGAAATTCCAGGCGCCGCCTGAGCTTGCTGATGAAAGGCCGTATATTTTTCCGAATAGCACGGGTTACGACGGGCAGATGTATCACTACGTGGCGCACGACCCGTTGATGCGGACGAATATCTGGCGCTATGTGGACTTACCACAGGTTCGATACCAGCGAATCTTTTTGCCTGCGACAGCTTTTCTGCTGGCGGCTGGCCGAAAAGCATGGATTGACCCCAGCTACATTGGAGCAAACCTGGTGTGCTTATTCTTAGGGGCGTGGTGGCTAAGCCGGTACCTCGAGTTATTAGGACTGCCGGCTCGATTAGCGCTGTTGTTCGTTTTTGCACCTGCGACGCTTATTTCGCTCGAACGGCTGACGGTGGACCTGGCCTTCACAGCGCTGTGTGTCGGCTTCGCATTGTATATGCAGCTCAGCCAGAACGCTAAGGCATACGGTGTACTGGCATTGGCGTGCCTGACCAGGGACACGGGGTTCCTATTGGGCATAGGTACTTGTGTGGCATTGTCGATGCGACGGCGATTCTGGACGGCGGTGAAGCTAGCGACTGCAATGTTACCTACCGCGGCATGGTACTGGTACGTGTCCGTGAGACTACCGAGCCTGTTAAACGCGGGACTTCGACAACTTGTCCCATTTAAGGGTATTTTTGAAACCTTGCGACACCCGATCAGGTATCCGTTTAGCCAAGTTGTGAATGCCGGGCTGCATTGGTTGGACGGCTTGGCGATATTCGGATTCTTGCTTGCCGCGTTACTAACCTTATGGCTCATTTGCCGCAACGGTCTTGGACCAATGGAAACGGCTATGGCGTTATGGAGCCTTCTGGGAATATGCCTTCCACGGAGCTTTTGGGAGGACTGCTATTCAGGGGCCCGCGTATTTACACCGTTGCTGATTTACCTAATACTTTGCGCTGCGCCCGCCGCGCGGCGGAGATCCGCAGCTCCCTTGCTGATGGTCGTACCGCGAATTGTGCTCCAGTTCTCAGCACCGCTCGTTTTAGCAATCGGATCGCGCTGGCTATGACGAGGTGGAACGCACCCGTCGGCCTTCAAACGAAAAGCGAAACTTTGCTCGTTCCGGCTTCGGCGAGAAATGTTGCCACGCCACAGAACATGAGGTTCGGATAATCGATCATCTCCTCGCGCTTGAACCCCATAAGATCCATGCTCATCTGGCAGATGCAGATCTGCACGCCGCATTCCGCAGCGCGGTGGAGGAGCTCCTGGACACCCAGGACTTTTTTCCTCCTCATAAGCCGCTTCAGCATGGCCGTGCCCATCCCGCCCATATTCATCTTTGAGAGTTTGAGCGCGGGCGCACCCTTGGGAAGCATCCAAGAAAACAACCGGCTCATAAAATCCTTCGGCGGCGGAGTCTTGTCGGGATCGCGCAAAGCCGGTATGGACCAGAAGGTAAAAAACATCGTGACTTTTTCGAACATCGCCGAGGCTCCGGTCGCGATGATGAGGGCCGCCAAAATGCGGTCGAGATCACCACTCATAACAACCATCGAAAGCTTATCTTCCGAGGAACTTGCCAGCAGCGCTTCAGTGGCGGTTTCCAAAGCTTCCACTCTGCGCTGTAAATCGGAAATCAAGCTGTGCAAGGCGGATAAATCCATGTTATTCTCTGTCAAAACGCACTCACTCCTTAATCACCGGCTGGGGTAACCCACACTCTGAGTATTTCGCATCGGGAGCATAGGCGGCTTTCGCACTTGCCCGCGCGCCGCACCATCCCCCTGCCAGGCTTGCTCATCCCGCCATCGCCAACTGGGCCGATTTCACTGGCGCAGTCAGAAAGAGATCACCTTGTCGGCAGCGGAAATTTCCTCACTGACTCCTGCCGCGGTGACCGGCATGACACCTTCGACGAGATCGCTGGGGTCCATCTTGCGCCCCTTAAGACAGGGAGTGCAGCACAGAACCTTGCCACCGCTCTCAAGAAACTCGGTTAGTAGTTTCTTGAGCGGCTGCCGCTCCGGCGCATGGACGGTCTCGGCATAGCCCTTCATGCCGATCAGGGAACCGTAGCCGAGCAGCACAACGGTTACCTCGTTCCCCATGGAGAGACCAACCATTGCCAACGTAAATCCCGTGACCGTATCCTCTGCCCGGTCACCAGCAGCGGTGAAGATATAGACAAACTTTTGGTTACGAGACATAGCACTCTTCCCTTCCACCCACTACTGTGCCGGCTAAGCGCTGGCACTCTATCCTATCTGGATGTGCGTCTCAATCTTTCCGGCGGGCACAAGATCCGCAAGCGCCGAGCGGATTTCTTTCTCAATCACCTTCGCGTCCCCGCCTTGGAGACTCGCGGCCACCGTCACCTTCGCGGTGGAGGAATCAGCTGTCACTTTAAAATCGAGGCCGTATGTGTCAGGATTGTTCATCAGCCGAATCTGGGCAATCGTGGCAAGATGCACGTCCTTGATCCGCTTGAGCGCTTCATCAGAGCGGCGGAACCTCTCGTTCTTCAGCGCCTCAAGCACCATCTGGACACCTTCCTCGACCGTGATCCGGCTGAGGTTGAGAACAATGTCAAACTGGGCAGCGTTTCTTACATCCACGTCATAAAGGAATTGCGTCCACTGCTTCCTATCCCGATCGATAGCTTCAATTCGATGGATCGCTTCATATCTCGAAATGCCCAATTCAGCCATCATGGTCGCGACCCGGTCCTCCATGGGCGCGTTCACTCTGACCCTCAGCACGAAGGGCACCTCGTCGAGCAGGAAATGCGCCAGGTTGCCGTGGTAAATGATGGGGCCTTGCAGCACGAAATCGAACAGCGCCGCCTTGAAACATGCGAGATAGTGTTTGCGGGCGTCGGCATACTCTTCCCAAAATCCCGGCGGATGCTGAGCCACGATGTGCCTCATTTGGAGGCCAGTCTCGGAGATTCCATAACGCTCAGCGGCTTCCAAAACCTTTTCGCGCGTGATGACGGCGCTCCCCAACTTGGAACCAAGGCGCTCCGCCAGTTTCGTCGCGGCGCTCAAGGAACCTCTCGATAGTGCGATAACCGACATTGCTTCCTCCTTTCCGAATCAATAATTCAGGGTGGCTTTCGCTTCAAGGACCTCGGTGACCACCCGCGCGGCCTTGACAGGCTGGGCGGTCTCAACGAGCATGTCCTTGGTGATCTTGCGCTCGCTCAAACAGGGAGTGCAAACCAGCAAATCTCCGCCTTGCTGGATGAAGGAATCGACAAGATCCTTGAGGGGCGGCAGGCCCGGCGCGAAGACGTGCTCGTAGCATCCCTTCTTGGCCAAGGTCACCCC
>Ga0315298_1010661_pt1 | contig 11024 bp, 9 predicted proteins | sample WHS_1_MG_FD_203077 | JGI IMG/M metagenome (GOLD analysis project Ga0315298, IMG submission 203077) | Extremophilic microbial mat communities from Washburn Hot Springs, YNP, Wyoming, USA - WHS_1_MG | ecosystem: Environmental > Aquatic > Thermal springs > Hot (42-90C) | place: USA: Wyoming...
AAGAGGCGATCGAACGCGAACTCGCACGCCACGATACGGCGGGGCTGTCGCTGCCCATCGTCCACGCGAGCGAAGTGGTCGAGATGAAAGAGCACCCCAGCCAGGCGGTGCGCGCCAAGCGCGACGCTTCCATCGTGGTGGCCATGCGCCTCCTGCGGGAGGGCCAGGTAAATGCCGTCGTTTCGGCGGGGAATTCGGGTGGGGTGCTTGCGGCTTCCCTGTTGAGCGTCGGGCGCATTGGGCGCATCGAAGGCGTCTCTCGGCCGGCCATTTCTACCATTCTCCCGACGTTCACGGGCTACAGTTTTATGCTCGATATCGGCGCGAACACGGATTGCCGCCCCGAGTGGCTGGCGCAGTTCGCGATGATGGGCGCGGCCTATGCGAAAAAGGTGCTGGGCATCCCCAACCCGCGCGTGGGGCTTCTCTCGAACGGCGAAGAGGAGACCAAAGGGAGCCAGGCGGTTCAAGCGGCGCACGCCCTTTTGAAGCAATTGCCCCTTCACTTTATTGGGAATGTGGAGGGCAAAGACCTGACGCAGGGCCTTGCGGATGTCATCGTCTCCGATGGGTTCGCCGGCAACGTGGCCATCAAAACGGCCGAAGGCACCGCGGCGATGCTTCTGACGCTCTTGCGCCGCGAAATAAAGCGCCGGCCGCTGGCCTCCATCGGAGCGCTCCTTGCCAAACCCGCTTTTCGCGCCGTGGCGCGCGTTTTGGATTACCGCGAGTATGGTGGGGGCCCGCTTTTGGGCGTGAACGGCGTGGTGATCATCGCCCATGGCCGGTCGGATGCTTTGGCGATGGAGAACGCCATCCGTGTGGCCATAGAGGCCGTGCAAGCCAATGTGGTGGAGACGATCCGCCAAGAGGTCGCCGAGGTTCAGGCGCTCCTTGGTGCCGCGCAGGAGACGAACTCTGAGGCGTAAGCCAATCCTTTTGCTGGAGTGAGGATGGAGCATTTTGTCAATCAGCCGTTTTTAGCCAAGCGTGCCAAGATCGCCCGTTGGGGGAGTTACGTAGGCCTGGGGGCGCTCTTTATCGGGTTGATGATCAGTATGCGTTACCCCCTTCTTTCCTATGCCTTTTTGCTCATAGGCCTGTTGGGGGCGGCGATCGGTTCGTATATGGCGAACCATTACGTGCGCGAACCTCGAGCCGATCAGGTGTTGGCCCAAGCCCTCGATGGGCTGGATAAGCGCTACGCCCTCTATAGTTATTATTTGCCGAGTAACCACGTGTTGGCCTCTCACTTGGGGCTGACGGTGCTCGAGCCGCGTGCGCAAAGCGGCGAGGTAACCTTTCAAAAGGGGCGTTGGCATCATCGGGCGGGGTGGCGCAAGGTGCTGCAGATTTTCGGCGAGCCAACCCTAGGCCGGCCCGATCAGGATCTCCTGCAGGAAATCAAATGGGTCAAGGATTGGATCGAGAAGGCCATGCCCGATGAGGAAATCCCCGTGAATGGCGTTATCGTATTTACGAACCCCCAGGTAGCTCTCCATCTCAACGATCAGCCCCCCGTGCCGGCCGTCACGGCGGAGGAACTGCCCCGCTTCCTCAAAGAGGGCCTTCGTGAGATGCCCGTGCTCACTACGGCCAAACAAAAAGCCTTGCGGAGACTCCTCGATGACGTGGTGGCGCAAGAGTAAGGTCGCCTTGGGGGCCTGCTTTCGTCTGCGCTGGCCTACCTGGGCGCCCCCTGTCGCGATATTCCTCTTGGCTTTGGGCTTGCGCTTATGGCGCTTGGGAGAGGCCAATTTATGGTGGGATGAAGCCCTTGCCATTTGGGCTGTGCGCAAAGGGCTGGTGGGCGTAACCCTTTGGACGGCGGGAGACGTTCACCCGCCGCTCTACTTTTGGGCGTTGTGGGCTTGGGTCAAGGCCTTTGGCACAAGCCCCTTGGCGATGCGCTCCCTTTCGGCCCTTTTCGGCGCGTGGACGGCCCTTGTGGCCTATTACGCGGGCCGGCTCCTCGGTGAGCGGCGGGGCATAGGCCGAGAGGCGGCTTGGTGGAGTGGCCTTTGGGTGGCCTTGGCGCGCTTTCACATTTGGTGGTCGCAAGAGATGCGCATGTATGCCCTGGCCGGCCTTCTGGTGCTCCTTTCCCTCTCCTTTTTCATCCGTTGGCTCCGCGCAATAGAGGATGCTTCACCCGGCTCCGAGCGCCGTGCGCGCCTTCTATGGCTTGGCTATGTGGTTGCCTCCATCGGGGCGCTCTATACAGTGTACCTTACTGCCTCGGTCATCCTCGTCGAAAACCTCGTCGTGCTAGGCTTTTGGCTTGCGCGTAAGGGAGGCCGGAGGCCTCTTGTGAAGGGATGGATCGGTGCACAGGGAACCATCGGGGTGGCGATCGGCGCCTGGCTCCTCTTTGCCTGGGGGCGGATGCCTACCTGGTCTCGTACGGCGGGGCCACCGGGCGTGAAATTTTTTATGCAACTCTATGCGACGCTCCTGACGACGGGCATTTCAACCTATATCCACCGTTATGGGGGTCTTCTTTTCGTGCCCCTGGCGACCTTGGCGCTGGGGGGAGCGCTCTTTTGGGGGCGATGGTGGCCGGAACGCCGCGCGCGCCATGCGGAGATGCTCGAGGGGATAACCTTTTTCTTGGCAGCCACGGTGCCGGCTTGCGCCGTTTATTTGAGCACGATCCCCCGGGGCCTTTTTTACACCCCCAACCTCGAGGCGCGCTATTTCTTGCCCTATGCGCCGGCCTTTTGGGTGCTCCTTGGGGTGGCCTTGGCAGAAGTTCGGCGAAGGTGGCGCGTCTTAGGGGGCGCCTTGGCGGGGATCCTTTTGGCTCAGTGGCTGGCCGTTTTGCCGAGTTATTACGGGGGGCGTTTCTATCGGGATACGTTGCAGACCATGGTGCGCACTATCGTAAGCCAAGCCCAGCCGGGAGATGCCGTCTTGCTCGATTCTGGGGGGCGTTACCCCATTTTCCTCTACGATTATGAGGGTCTGCCCACCGGAGTTTGGAAGCCCCCGTTTGAGGCCGTTTCTCTCGCCGAGGAACCGCTCCGCGAAGACCAGGTGGAAGCCTGGATGGCCGATAAGGCCCCCCTTTACGAGCGCATCTGGCTTGCTGAGGTGGATGTAGCCCTGACCGATCCCGAACGCCTCGTCGCCCAGCACCTCGAGAGGGCGTATCGCCCTGTGGCCGAGTGGCATTATGGCGCGAACCGTTTGGTGCTCTACGATCGCCAAGGGAAACCGCCCACCCTCACGGCTACGGGCTTGGGGCCGCAAGTCGCCGCAAACGTCCCCGTAGGGGATGGGGGGCTACTCTTGGGGTGGGACCTCCCCGTCCGCCGCGTGCCGCAGGATGCTGTGGTGCACCTTTCGCTCCTATGGGCGAGGATGCCTGCTGAACCGGTAGAAATCGTCCTGCGGGGGCCAAAGGGCCAGGCCGTGATGCGCCGTACGGCCGGCCAAACGGCGAGGGGGCTTTCTGTACGCCAGCAATTCGATTTCCCCATCGGCCCCTATATGGCGCCGGGTACGTATGCGTTCGAGATGTCTCCCCCTTTGCCGGAGGGCAAGACCTTAGGGACGATCCGCGTGGTCGGCGCCCGAGGCCAACCCATCGCGGGGGAGCCTCAAGCGCAGCTGAATGTGCGCTTTGGAGATCAGATCCTTCTCGAAGGATATGCCCTCTACCGAGGAGTACGGCCGGGGCTTTTGCGGCTCCCCTCGAGCGATACGGTCATCCTGGACCTTTATTGGCGCGCCTTGGGGACCCCGCCGCAGGATTATACGGTCTTTACCCATCTCTTGGGGGCTGCCTATAACCCACGCACGCAAGGGCCTGTGTGGGGCCAACACGATGCCCCTCCTATGGAAGGCGCCTGGCCGACGAGCGCCTGGCGCGCCGGCGACCGCATTGTGGATCGGCACATCCTCGTCCTCGATGCGGAAGCCCCGGAAGGGGATTATTCTATCGAAGTGGGCCTGTATGACCTGGCGAGTGGCGAACGGCTGCCGGCCTTTTCTGAGGATGGCCAAACCCTTGGCGACCATGCCTTGCTCGGCGCGGTTGTACGCCTCAAAGTGGGAAAATAGGCATTTTGCCCGAGGCTATGAGGGGTTTGCCGGCACGGCATAGGAGAGGTACTTGTTCCACACCTCGTGCGCCGGTGCATGGGCAAAGATCACGATGGCCAAATAGTGCGGCTTGCTGGGCCGGCTCCGCAGAGACATATGGGCCTCTTCGGGGGTGCGGGAACCTTTGCGCAAATTGCAGGCCTTGCAGGCGCAGACGACATTATCCCACGTGGTGGTACCCCCTCGCACCTTGGGGATCACGTGATCCATCGTCAATTCCGATTTGGGCGGTGTGGCGCCGCAATATTGGCAGGTATAATTATCGCGCAGGAGGAGTGCTCGCCGCGTGAGGGGGATGTTTACCTGCCTCGGCACGCGCACATAGTACACCAGGCGAATCACGAGCGGCGTAGGCAACGAGACGTTCGCCGCATGGATGTAGCGATCTGCCGCCTCGAGGATTTCGGCCTTGTCTTTGAGCAAAAGCACGATGGCGCGCCGCAGGCTGACGACGCTGAGGGGTTCATAGGTCGCATTGAGCACCAAGACGGCATCCATAGTCAACCCCTGTGCCCACACGGTTTGCTTATGAGTATAACACGGGCGAAAAGGCGTGTCAATCTTTAGGCCGTTTTGAGGGGATAGCCGCGTTCACTCACCTAAAATCGTACTTTCAGAGTAAGGTTCCCTCAAATGATAATCGTACCGGGGAGGTGGCGACATTTCATAAGCCTCTCTGAAAAAACATCGCAATCTTCCCCCTACCCCATTTTTTTGCTTGACAAAGCCTCAAGAGCGTGCAAGATGTATAGGTGCGCCCTTGGAGGGGTGAATCTCGTGGTGAAAGGAGGGAGGTATGTCCCGCGTCCTGAAAGTGGGGTTGGCTGGTTGCGGGAGCGTTGCCCAGCGGGGGTTGATTCCTCACCTCTCCCAGCCCGATCTGCGCGATCGGATCGAGTTTCGAGCGGTGATGGACCCCGTCGAGGGGCGCGCCAAGGCCACGGCGGAGCGATATCACATCCCGCTGTGGTATGAGGATTATGATGAGATGCTCGAGAAGGCCGATCTGGACGTGGTGGTGCTTGCCTCACCCATCGGCTTTCATTTTGAGCAAGGGATGAAGGCGGTACAGGCGGGCAAGCACGTCCACTTTAACAAGACGATGACCACCACCAAGGCCGAGGCCGATGAGTTGATCGCGGCCGCCAAGGCCAAAGGGGTCAAGTTGGTGGCCTCGCCCGGGCAAATGCAGCGCGCCATGTACCAGGAGGCCAAACGCCTGTTGCAAGAAGGGGTCATTGGGATGCTCTATTGCGCCATCGCGGGCCGTTCGTGGATCGGCCACGAGTACGAAAGTTTCCGCGAGGGCGAAGATATCACAGCGAACGTGAACCCCTTGTGGTACTATCAGAAGCGCGCGGGCGGCGGCCCTATGTACGATATGGTCGTCTATTCGATGCATACCCTGACGGGCATCCTAGGCCCGGCCAAGCGCGTGATGGGCATGTCCGGCATCGGCCTGCCGGAGCGCCACTTTAAAGATCAACACGTCGTGGTGGATATGGACGACAACACGCACCTCCTCATCGAATTTGATAAGGGCGTGTTCGCCCACGTGTATGGGACGTTTGCTTCCGGCCCGCGGCGGCCCGAACTCCAGTTCTCCGGCTCCTCGGGGAGCATGGATTTGGGGCGAGAGGGTATCAAGGTCTATGGAGACCCAGCGCTCTTTGGCGTGCGCCAGGCCGTGCTGGAGGCGCCGGCGAGCGCTTTCGGCAACTTGCCCTATGTTACCGGCGTGCACGTGAACCTGCCGGAGAGCCACGTCTTTTCGGATATCATGCATCTGGTGGATTGCGTGCTGAATAACAAGGAGCCGGTGGTCTCGGCGGAACATGCGCGGCACGTCATCGAGATCTTTGAGGCGGGCTACCGTTCGGCACAGACGGGCCAAGTCCAAGAGATCACGACGACGTTCTAGAATCGAGATTTTCGAGAAAGGAAGGGAAGGGAAAATGAAAGTCCTTGTAACGGGTGCCAGTGGTCGGTTTGCGGAGTTTGTGGTCAAGGCGTTGCGCGGCCGGCACGATATCGTGCTCTTTGCGCGGTCGCAACCGCCGGAGGATCGCGCCGATCTCCCGTGGGTTCAGGGCGACCTCACGAACTATGAGGATTGCGTCCGCGCAGTACAGGGGGTAGATGCCATCCAGCATCTCGGTGCCGTGCCCTCGCCGAGCGATGTGCCGGGCTACAACGAGCGGCGCGCCGCGATGGGCTTGCCTCCTCGCCCCTTCGACGCGACCATGGTGACGAACATCATCGGCACGTACTATTTGCTCAAGGCCGCGGTGGAGGCGGGGGTCAAGGTCTTTGTGATGACGGGTTCCAACTGCGCCTTCGGGCACGGCTTCCGCGTCTCGGGGAGGCCTTTCCCCATCAAATACCTGCCGCTCGATGAGAAGCACCCCTCGGATGTGGAGGATTCCTACTCCTACTCCAAGTTGGTGGGAGAGGAGATGCTCGCCTGGTTCACCCGCGCCTACGGCCTGCGCACCTATATGACGCGCCCGGCCGGGATTTGCCCGCCCGAGCGGCTCCAGCGTATGGCCGAAACCGCTGCCCCTTGCACGGGCTGGTCAGACTGGATGTGGGGCTATGTGGCGAGCGAAGACCTGGCCGAACTCCAGTTGATGCTCATGGAAAAGGCCGAGCAACTGCCGCCGCATGATGTGTTCGTGGCAAACGGGCTGGATAGCACGCTCCTCGAGCCGAGCCTGGAGGTCATCGAAAAGTTCCGGCCGGACCTCTTGCCCGTTTCGCAAAAAATGACGGGGCACCGCGCCTTTTTCTCTGTCGAGCATGCCCAGCAGGTAGTGGGCTGGACCCCCAAACATAGTTGGCGAGATTATCTCAAAAAGTAGCCTGGGCCTTTCGGGGGCACGCTTTGCCGTGCCCCCAACTGAAATTCGTGCTCTCGGCGATAAGCCCATATCACTTTCTGGGAGAGAAAGAGATGGCAAACAGGGTCAAAATAGGGATCATTGGAACGGGCCAGATCGGGACGCATCACATCGAAAACTATATGCAAATCCCCGAGGCCGAAATCGTGGCAGTGTGCGACGTCCGTGAGGATGTAGCGCGGGCCATCGCGCAAAAGTATGGCATCAAAGACGTGTATACGGATTACCATGAGATGCTCAAGCGCGATGACATCACCTCAGTGGATGTGTGCTTGCACAACCGCTTCCACTGCCCGGTGACGCTCGATGCGCTCAAGGCGGGCAAGAACGTCTATTGCGAAAAGCCCATGTCTTGGACGTACAAAGAGGCCAAGTTGATGTACGATACGGCCAAGCAGTTGGGGCGGATGCTCCACATCCAACTGGGCACGCTCTATGCGCCGGAGGCGCGCGCCGCCAAGCGGCTGATTGACGACGGCCAATTGGGTGAAATCTACTACGCCAAGGCGATCCATTACCGTCGCCGCGGGCGCCCCTGGGTGGATGGCTACGGCTCGCCGGCCTTTGTGAATACGAGCACCTCCGGTGGCGGCGCCATGCTGGATATGGCCGTCTATCATATCGCGCGCATCGTGTACCTCTTGGGGAACCCCGACCTCATCAGCGTTTCGGGGGGCGTCTATCAGAAGCTCTGGGGCAATATGTACCCCGATCGGCGCGAGAGCGGCAAGTACAACGTCGAGGAACTCGGCATGGGCCTGGCGCGCCTGGCGGGCGGCGTGAACTTTTGGCTGGAGGAGGCTTGGGCCATCCATTCGGAGGACCCCAACTGCGATTACATCTATGGCGACAAGGCCGGCATCCGCGTCTCGCCCGCGCCGCTCACCTACTTTACCACCTTCTCAGATATGGAGATGGACGGCACCTTTGACGTCAAACAGGCCGACTGGCGCTGGCAGCAGTGCTTCCCCGAGACGGTCTGGTACACCTCCTCGCAAAAGCACTGGATGGGCGCGCAACTGGGCTACGTGCCGCTTTTGGATACGGCGGGCATCGCCCTGAAGACGGCCTTTATCACCGAGGGCGTCTATCTCTCGCAGCACCTGGGGCGCGAGGTAACCGCCGCCGAGATCGAGGCCGCCGACCCGGCCACGTATCGGCCATCGTAAAAAGGAGAATACCCGCATGAAAGTCTCGATCATTTCCTATGCCTTTGTCCGCATGATGCAGGCCGGCAAGGTAGACATTTTCGGTTACCTGGAGACGGTGAAATACCGCTTCGGCCTGGAGGCGGCGGACATTTGGAACTTTATGCTCACCAGCCTGGATAAGGACTACCTGGCCAAGGTCAAAGAGGGCCTCTGCGAGCGGGAACTCGTCTTGGCGAACTTGGCCTGCGACCGCTGCCATGTGTGGGAGGACGACCCCGATCTGCGCGCCCAGATGAACGCGAGCGCCTGGGCGCACATCGAGGCGGGCGAGTACCTCGGTGCCAAGACCATTCGCATTGATGCCGGCGGTGCGCGCGAGAATATGGCGTGGACGAACGAGCAGTTCGATTACATCGCCGAGATGTTCCGCAAATATGCCCAGCGCGCCTATGATAACGGCTACAAGATTGGCCCGGAGAACCACTGGGGGCCTGAGGATGTGCCGGAGAATATGGTCAAACTGTGCCAGGCGGTGGATAGCCCGGCCTTTGGCGTGCTCTTGCACATCGGGCGGTGGCGCGGCGCGAATGCCGCCAAGGGAGATGAGATGGTGGCGCCATGCGTCATGCATGCCCATGTCACCCCATCTACGCCCGAGGCCGAATTGCCCGCCAAACTCGCCATGTTGCGCGATGCCGGCTTTAAAGGGTACTATAGCGCCGAACTCGTGAGCGAGCGCTATAGCGAACTGGGCCTCCAGATCGCGCGTATTCGGAACGTCTTGGATAGTTGGCGCCTTGAGGGAAAATAAGGGTTATAGGGGGCATGGGGAACCGTGCCCCCTCACAAAAAGGAGGGTTCGATGAAAAATAGTGCTGTGGGAATGGGTGTGGTAGGCGCGGGGTCTATCGGCATCCGTGCCGCGTTGGAGCATCTGAGCCTGCCCGATGTGCAGGATCGCGTTTATCTCGCCGCCGTGTGCGACCCGGTGCCGGGCCGCGCCGAGGCCGCCGCCAAGAAATATGGCGTCAAGGCTTGGTATCTTTCCTATGAAGACCTCTTGGCTGACCCGAATGTGGATGCCGTCACGCTCTGCTCGCCCATCGGGCTGCATTATGAGCAGGCGCTCATGGCCATCGAGGCGGGGAAGCACATCCACTTTAACAAGACGATGACCATCACCCTCGCCCAGGCGGATGACGTCATTGCCAAAGCCAAGGCCAAGGGCGTGAAACTGGTGGCTTCACCGGGGATGATGCTTTACCCGGCGAACCAACGGGCGCGGCGGCTCATCTTGGAGGGCAAGTTGGGGCTTCTCGCTTGGGCGCTCACCGGCGCGGCAGGCGTGGGGAACTATCACCTGAACGAACCGGTGCGCCAGGGAAGTGACGTCTTGAGCAACATTGCCCCCATTTGGTACTTCCGCAAGCCGGGCGGTGGCCCTCAATATGACGTGACGGTCTATTGCCTGCACATCCTCACGGGCATCGTGGGGCCGGCCAAGCGCGTAACGGGCTTTTCAGGCCTCCTTATCAAAGAGCGCGAGTTCCGGGGCGAAAAGTTCACCTGCGATATGGACGATAACACCTTCCTCGTGCTCGATTTTGGAGATGCCTTTTATGCTTACGTCTATGGTGCGGTGACGGGCCACCCCACGAGTGGCTTCCAGCCCAATATCTATGGCACGGCCGGCTCCATCGAAGGGTTCAAATTTGGCGAGATGGATCTCACCAAGCCCTTCAATATGGAACCCCATCAGGTAGGGCCGCACGCCACAATGGGCGAGCGCCACGTCTTTGAGGATATGATGCAACTGGTGGATTGGATCCGCGAGGATAAGCCCACCATCGTTACCGCCGAGCATGCCCGCCATGTCATCGAGATCATTGACAAGGGCTACCAAGCGGCGGCCACCGGGCAAACGCAGGAACTCGTTACGACCTTTGAGACCCTGCCTCTGGAGGCCCTTGCGGAACTCCCCACGGAGTAAAAAAACCTAAACCTCTCGCAGGTTCAAAACCTGCGGGAGGTTGACCGTCTCGATGAGAGGAACCTCCCGCGCGTTCTGGAGCGCGCGGGAGGTTTTTGCGAACCCTTATTTCCCTACTACGAACGTGCCCGCCACCTTATCTCCCAGGCGCTGCTTGGTGGGCGATGAGGCGACGATGATCGCCCCCACGATATAGCCAAAGAGGCCATCCACAATACGTAGCAGGTTCCGGATGAGGGATTTGCCGAAGCCGGGCTTGTTGCCGTTTGCATCCACGATGCGCATCCCCAGGATCCGCTTGCCTAACGTGCCGCCGTACGCCTCAAGCACGATGTAATAGGCGAGGCTGATGAGGGAGACGAGGAATGCCGGCCCATAGATCTTGCCGGGGTTCATATACCCGCTACGCATCCCTCGCATCAGGGTAGCCCCCATGAGCAAATACATCGGGATGCCGAGGATGACCACATCAATCAGCGCGGCGAAGAAGCGCGGCCATACCCCTTTATATTGGAAGGCGGGCATAGTCGGCACCGCCGGCGGCACATAGCCCGAGGCCGTAGGCCCGAAGGCGGGCGGAGCGCCGTAAGTGGGCGGTGGCGGTGCGGAAGGGGGCACATAGGCCGGCGGTGTGGAGACGGGCGGAGGGGGCGCCGAAGGGGGCGCGTAAGGCGCCGAAGGCCCGTAGGCAGGCCCTGCGCTGTAAGGTGTGCTCGTTGGCGGAGGGGGAGGCGGGGCCGCACGATAGGCCGGCCCAGGCGCAGGCGGGGGCGGTGCCGCCGGAGGAGTGTATGCCGGGGGTGGCGTCACGGGGGCGGCGGCCGGTTGGGCCGGGGCCTCGGCCGCTAAACGCTGACCACAGTAAGGGCAAAACTT
>Ga0315298_1010662_pt1 | contig 11022 bp, 6 predicted proteins | sample WHS_1_MG_FD_203077 | JGI IMG/M metagenome (GOLD analysis project Ga0315298, IMG submission 203077) | Extremophilic microbial mat communities from Washburn Hot Springs, YNP, Wyoming, USA - WHS_1_MG | ecosystem: Environmental > Aquatic > Thermal springs > Hot (42-90C) | place: USA: Wyoming...
CATTCCGATAGAGCTCAAACTGAAAACCCACAAAAGCCTTCCGGTCGGCCAACGTCTCCACTGGCACAACCTCGAAATCCCGAACCATGGCCACACCTCCATGTTCAGCCACCGTCGCGGGGCAGAGGACCTGCGGAACTGGGGAGCCTGGCCGGAGCGCGGCCTGTCGCTCCGGTTCCTCCACCTCCGCCAGTTCCCTACGGCTCACAGCGGCAGGTCGTAGATGCGGTAGGTCTTGTAGATCGTGCCGCCGAGCGACTCCATGGCCTGGCGCATGGGCAGGTTGTCTTCCAGGATCCACGACATCTCACCCCAACGGTAGCCTTTGCGCGCACCCTCTTCCAGCGTTTTCAGGTAAAAGATGGCGTCGACGCCGCGCAACTGGTACTCTCTGATCACGCCCATGATGATCACCCGCAGGGCATCGACTTTGCGGCGGTACCAGAGGAACTTGGCCCAGCCAAAGGGGAAGAGGCGGCCATCGCGGATATGGATGAGGGCCTGGTTGATGTCGGGCAGGGTCACCGACACGCCCACGGGCCGGCCATCCACCTCAGCGATGAAGAGGAGGTCTGGGTCGAGGAACTGCCTCAGGCCGTCGGCGAGGTGGTCGATTTCGGCCTCGGTCATGGGCACAAAGCCCCAGTTCCGACTCCAGGCATCGTTGTAGACCTGCTTGACCCGCCCCAGCTCTTCCTTGAAGCGGCGCAGCTCGGCCTTGCGGACGGTCACCCCATAGCGCTTTTGGGCCACCTCGGCCACGCGGCGCACCTTCTCGGGCAGGCCAGGCCCGCCTGGGCCGAACATGCTGGTCTCCAGCTTGTAGGCGTAGAGGTCCTTGGCTTTGGTGAATCCGTAGCGCTCGACAAAGGTGGGGTAGTAGCGGGGATTGTAGGTCATCATGACCACGGGCGGCCGGTCGAAACCATCCACAAGCAGGCCACACTCCTCGTTGGTCGAGTAACTCATCGGACCACGCAGAACCTCCAGACCCTGCGCCTTGCACCAACCACGCGCCGCATCGAAAAGCGCCTCGGCTACCGCATACTCCTCAATCACATCAAAAAGACCCCAGAAACCAACCCTCTCACCATGAAACTCGTTGTAGGCATCATTGCGAATCGCCGCAATGGTGCCTACCGTCCGACTATTGCGCACCGCACGAAAGAACGCAACCTCAGCATGCTCAAAAAACGGATGGCGACTCCGGTCGGTAAACTCCATGCGCTCGGAACGCAAATACGGCACCCACAACGGATCATTCCGATAGAGCTCAAACTGAAAACCCACAAAAGCCTTCCGGTCGGCCAACGTCTCCACTGGCACAACCTCGAAATCCCGAACCATGGCCACACCTCCCTTCCGGGGCTTCAGGCGCTCCTATCGGCGGGAGCGCGCGTCAGGTGCAGGGCAATCTTGCGTTCGGTGCCTTTCAGGAGGCGGCAGATGTTGGGCCGGAGCTCGTAGATCACCACGAGCATAATGGCCGCCGTGCCCGCGCAGTAGAGGGCTGGCATGCCGAACAGAAGACTGCCAGCCCCGAAGAGGGCTGGCATAGCCACGGCGACGGTGATCGAGGCCAGCGATGCGTAGCGCCGCAGGACGAGCATCGCCAGGCCCAGCACGATGACCGCGGCCCCCACTGCCGGCGACATGAAGAGGGCGACGCCAATGCTGGTCATGGTGCCCGCCCCACCGTCAAAGCGCAAGAAGATCGAGTAGTTGTGGCCGAGGATGGCGGCCACGCTGGCGAGGGCCACGGCCAGAGGCGTCTGGGCCAGGGCATGTGCCACCAACACGGCAGCCAGGCCCTTCAGAAGGTCGCCCGCGACGGTCAGTACTGCGGGCACGAGCCCCGCGCAACGCAGCACGTTGGTGCCGCCCGTGCGGCCACTGCCCATGCGGCGAACATCCTGGCCGGTGAAAGCGCGCACGATCAGGTAACCGGTCGGGAAAGCGCCCAGGAGGTAAGCGAGCAGCAAGGCGGCGAGGAACTTGATGACAGAGTCCACTGGTTCACACCCCATTCTCTAGGAGAGATTCACCCGTGAAAACACCGGGGTCGGCGCGCAGGTTACGTTCGGCCGGGTACCCGCAGCTGCGGGTCTCCATCCGAATGCCCGACGTCCATTGTACGCTCAGGAGCCCAGGAAGCAAAAAGGGCAAGCGCAGTTCGATTTGGGGGAGGCTCAGGAGCAAATGCATGCAAATGGGCCAGGCCCCCTCTTGGGGGGGGGCCTGGCCCTGCAGCCGGCCTGGGTTAGCCGGCCGATTCGCTGGTGATCGCCAGACCGTACTCGTCGCCAATCGTCTTGGCGAGGGCTGCCTGCTGTTCGGCGGGCAGGCTGGCCAGGTAGTCGATGGTGAACCAGAGGCCACGGGCAAAGTGCGTGACCTGATCGCCCGACATAGTATAGTCATAGTACGGGTCCCACGACCAGTAACCCCAGAGCGCGTGCGCATTGTCCGAGTAGGGGTGCTTGCTGCCGGGCACCACTTGCTGGCCGACAGCGTAGCGCATGGCCTTGAGGGCGCCGGCCAGGTAGCGCGGCTCGCTCGTCACCTTGTGCACGCGCAGGAGGGCCACCGCGATATTGGGAATGTCGCCCGGGCCAACATACTCCGACACCGGGTTGCCAAAGCGGTCGACGGTCAGCAGCCAGGCGCCATCGGCGCGCTGGGTCTGCAGGTGCCAGTCAGCAAAGCGCTGGGCCGCCCACAGGAACTGCGGCAGCCCCGTCTGCTCGTACAGGTAGACGAAGGCGCGCAGTTCATCGGCCGCCAGGTCGGTGTTGTAGTATTCATGGTTGATCAGATAGAAACTGCTATCTGGCGCCTGCAGGCTGACTCCGTACTCGCCCCAGGCCAGCGCCCGGCCCAACCAGCGGTTGTTGTCGGTGACCTCGTACAGGTACAGGTAGGCCTCAATGATGCGCCCGAACGACTGCCAGCCGCGGGTGCTCCAGCGCTGCTCCTTCAGGTTGAACTTGGGCGCATGGTCGTGCAGCTCGGCCTGCATGAGGAAGCGCACGCTCTGCACAGCGCGGCGCATGAACTCCTCATTGTGGGTGCGCACGTAGAGCCCAAGGTTCAGGATGACATACTCGGCCGTGAACTTGGTCCAGACCTCGTCGGGGCACCAGGAATCGCGCACCGCGCCCACGACCACGCTCATCGGGTGCGTCTCGACCATGTGGCCGTGCAGCCAGTTGGCGGCGCGTGCTGCCTTCTGCAGGAGGTCAGCATCGCCGTAGCGGTCGTAGGCGGCCATGCACTGCCACGGCGCGATCAAGTTCGTGAGCTGCGGCTGCTCGAAGCACCCTTCGGCGATGCGGCAGTGGCCGGCGAAGGCGCCCATCTCGTCGCGCCAGTTCCGCAGCAGCCACTCGTAGGTTGCCTTGCGGCCTCGCTCTTCCCATTCGTCGCCCACAACTCCCACACGCAGCCAGGCTCCGAGGCTCTGAGTATCGGCGGGCGCCAGCCCCCAATCGCGGGGTGAGATGATGCCGTACATTACTCGAGTCTTCTCCACCACAATAGAGTATTCCGTTTTTGGCGCGCCCGTATGCAGAGCCCGGAAAGGCCGGGCGTCACGCCTCCGCCCCTCGCCAGCATGGCGCCAGGCCGCTGACGGTGAGCATGGCATCCCGGCAGCCGGGCCAAAGGGACCTTTCCTGCCGGCACGCAAGCAGGTGGCAGGCCCAGAAACGAAATGCGCCTCTGGCCCCGGAGGGCCAGGGGCTGCAGACCGCTGTGGGCTCGTCCCAGACATTTACAGTACGGGTGCCGCCATAACGCAACCGATTATAGCACCAATCGTCAAATGAGTCGAGTCGGGGGAAAGGCCCTGCCTGTTCCTGCTCGCGCTGGGCCAGCCGCCCCCGAGACCAGGGGCGGCTGGGAGCGATGGGGGGTCCCCTTGGTTCCTCTTCGGTCGGAGCAGGTATCGAAAGGCTATCCTTCGCGGCGGGCAGGGGGAGGCGCGCCAACCGGCTCCTCAGCCCGCAGGTCCACTTCCTGCTTCTGCCCGCGGTAGACGACGCTGAAGCGCAGGCGCTGCCAACGCTCTGGCAGCCGGGGGCTGAAGGTGAGGCCCTGGGGGCCGAGCGCCATGCCGCCAAACCCCATCACCACATCCTGCCACACGCCGCCGGCCGAGGCGGCGTGGATGCCGTCGCGGGTGTTGCCACGCAGGTCCTCCAGGTCGACCAGGGCGGCACGCAGGAAGTGCTGGTAGGCGTCTTCGCGCAGGCCCAGGCGGGCGGCCAGCAGGGCGTGGATGGCCGGCCCCAGGGACGAGCCGTAGGTGTGGTCGGTGCGCGGCTCGTAGTACTGCCAGTTGACCCGCAGGACCCGTTCGTCGTAGGCCTCGGGCAAAAGGTAGAGGAGCATGAGTACGTCGGGTTGCTTCAGGGCCTGGTACTGCTGGGTCTGCTCGATGCCCAGCACCATCTGCACCGGCTTGGTGCGGGGCTCCAGGGCCTGCCAGTCCAGGTCCTTGAGCTGGAAAAAGCCCTCGAACTGTTCAAAGAGCCCCGTCGAGGGGTCGTAGGGGATGTGGATGCGCCGGCGGATGTCGTGCCAGAGGGCGAGTTGCTCTGGGGTCAGCTCCAGGCGCTGGGCCAGCTCGCTGGCCTTCTCGGGATGGTGCTGACGCAGCCAGTCGAGAATCTCCAGTGCCCGTTCCAGGTGCCATTGCACCATGCGGTTGGTGAAGGCGTTGTTGTTCACATGCTCGTGGTACTCGTCGGGGCCGATGACGTCGTGGATCTCGTAGCGCTGAGCGGAGGCGTTGTACTCCACACGGCTGGCCCAAAAGTTGGCCGTGTCCAACACAATCTCGGCGCCATAGTCGCGCATAAAGTCATCATCGCCGCTCACCTGCCAGTAGCGCCAGACGGCGTAGGCCACATCGCTGTTGATGTGCAGCTCAAGCTCGCCACACCAGCAGCGGGCCAGGGAGCCATCGGGCAGGGGCACCCAGGGTGGGGTCGTCTCGCGGCCATCGTCGGCCGACTCCCATGCGAACCTGGCCCCCTTGAAACCGGCGCGGCGGGCGTTCTCGCGTGCGCCCGGCAGAGTGTGGTGGCGGTAGAGGAGGAGGTTCCTGGCCAGCTCGGGCCGGGTGTAGGCGAAGAAGGGCACGATAAAGATGTCGGTATCCCAAAAGACGTGGCCGCGGTAGCCAAAGCCGCTCAGCGTCTTGGCCGGGATGCTCAGACGGTCCGAGTGGCGCGGCACGGCGATGAGCAGGTGGTAGAGGTTGAAGCGGACGGCGCGCTGCGCCACCTCGTCGCCCTCGATCTCCACGTCGCAGCTCCGCCACAGGTCGCGCCACTGGGCGCGGTGGGCCGCCACGAGCGACTCGTATCCTTGGCTGAGGGCGGCTTCGAGGCGCTGCCGCGTTGCGTGCAGGGGGCTGAGCTCGCCGTGGTGCCCCTGAGCTCCACTGTGGGGCCAGCCGGCGAGGCCGGCCCCCTCGCGGCTGTGGGCATACACCACTAGCTTGGTGGCGACGGCCGTCTCGCCCTGCTTCAGCTGGAAGCGCGCCGCCACGCCCGGCGCCTGCGCCCAATCGCGGCAGGTGTAGGTGGCTTCGGCCACCCCTTGCACGTCGAGGTGCATGGCGGCCGTCAACTCGGCGCCGCTCACCCGGGTGCGGACCTGGATCTCGGCACTCTGCGGGGTTGGGCAACCATAGCCTTCGAACCACCAGTGCCTGAGGCCGATTTCGCTCGGCACGAGCGTGCCGGGGTTTTCCACTGTGCCATCGATGGCTGCCCGCAGCTCCACCTCGCCCGCAAAGTTCAGGGCGGTGACGCCAAAGCGCATCGCGCACAGGTGGGGGTGACTCATCGAGGCCCAGCGCTCGCACCAGACCTCCACCCTGTGGCCCTGGGGGCTCTGCCAGCGCACCCATCGCGTCAGCACCCCGTCGCGCATGTCGAGGGTGCGCTGATAGGCCAGCACATGGCCTCGGTCGAGCCGAAAGGACTCGCCGGCGATCATCATCTCCAGGTTCAGCCAATCGGGCGCGTTGGCCAGCTCGGTGTGGATGATGGGCACAGCATCGAAGAGACCGTTGATCAGCGTCGCCGGCTGGTCGCCCGGGTAGCGTTCTTCGAAGGTGCCACGCGTGCCCAGGTAGCCGTTGCCGATGGTGAAGAGGGTTTCGTGCCAGCCCAGCGCGGCCGGGTCAAGGGCCTCCTCCGCCACCAGCCACGGTACGGCCTGCGCGTGCGAGGCGTCGAGGGCAGCCAAGATGCCAGCCCATGACGTGCCCGCCAAGGAAGGCAGGATGGCGTCGGGCTCGACGCCGGCGAAGCGCTGGGCGGGGCCAAGGGCCAGGGCGCGCATGCCGCCGGCGTGGGCCGCCTCGATGCCGGCAGCTGCATCCTCCACCACCAGGCACTGCGAGGGCGGCACGCCCACCTGTGCGGCAGCATGCAGGAAGAGGTCGGGCGCAGGCTTGCTGCGCCCCACACTGTAGCCATTGGAGAGGGCGTCGATTGCGTCCCAGAGCTGCAGGCCGTCGAGCACGGTGCGCGCGTTCTTGCTCACCGTCGCCACGGCGATCTTGATCCCTGCCCGCCGCAGTTCGGCCAGCAATTCCCGCACCCCAGGCAAGACGTCGGCGGGAGTCATGTGCTGGATCAGTTCCTGGTAGTAGCGGTTCTTGCGGGCCATCATCTCCTGGGCCTGCTCCTCGGTCACCGGGCGGCCCTTGAGCAGGATTTCGAGCGAGCGACGGCGCGAAACGCCGCGCAGGGCCTCGTTCTCCTCGCGGCTGAAAGGGATGCCCTCCTCGTCAGCTAGGCGCTTCCAGGCCCGATAGTGATACTCGGCGGTGTCGGTCAGCACGCCGTCGAGGTCAAAGATGACCGCAGCAATGGCGGGCCAGGCGGATCGCTGAGCCAACGCTCTTCCCTCCGCGTTTCATTCTCCCATCGCTGTGAGGAGGCCTGTTGGGGCGAGCCGCAGCCCACACCAGCAGCCTTGGCCCTAAGTGCTGGCAGCGGCAAGCCCCCCTCAGGCCGGGCGGTTTGCCCCGGGCTGGGTCAATCGTCGGCTGTGGTCACCCTGTGCAGCGAACGCGCCCAGCCTGCCCCCTGGGCCACCGGCGCCCCTCTGCGGGCGGCTCGGTACAGCGCCTCGACCTCGAGGGCCATGCGGCGGCGCGTGAAATGAGCCTCCACGTGACGTCGGCCGGCTTGCCCCATGCGTCGGGCCAGTTCCGGCCGTTCCAAGAGGGCCGAAAGCCGGTTGGCCAGCAGCGCAGAGTCTTCCTTGGGGATAACAAAGCCGGTCACGCCGTCGACCACCGACTCGGTCAGCCCGCCGCTGCGGGTGACGATGATGGGCTTGCCGCTGGCCATGGCCTCCAGAGGCACCAGGCCAAAGGGCTCCTCGCCGCTGGTGGGGTAGACCACAACGTCGGCCATGCCGTAGGCCTCGGGCAGTTCCTTGAAAAAGTCGAAGGGGCGCATGACCACGCGGTCGCGCAGGTTGTTCTCTTCCACCATGGAGAAGATGCGCTCGCGGTACCCCTCCAATTCGTGGATCCAGTCGAGGATCTCTCGGGTATCCGTGACGACCAGCGATACGTCGGGGAATCGGTCGGCGACCATGCGGAAGGCCTCGACCGTCGTGTGCACGCCCTTCCACGGCAGGAGCCGCGCCGGGTGTAGGATCACCCGCTTCCCCGTGAGCCCCAGCTCGGCCTTGAGGCGCTCGCCCTGCAGGTTGGGGTGGAACATCTCCACATTGACGCCATGCAGCACGACCTCGACGTTGCCGGGGTCCTTCACCTGGGCTACCATGTCGCCGTAGACGTGCTGGCCGACGGCGATGATGCGGTCCCATTCCGTGCGGTCCAGCAGGTCGTGGCACAGGAACTCGCCCCACATTTCATGGATCGTCAGGAAAGTGGGGATGCCATGTTCGCGACGGATCTCGGTGAGGGCCATGCCATACTCGGGGAGGAAATGGTGAAAGTTGTGGGCATGCACGGCATCGATGTGGTAGTCGCGGATGAAGCGGAGATAGTTCTCTTTCACCTCCGCCTGGAGTGGGGGCCAGACCTCGTCGGTGGCGACGTGGGCCGCCTCCTTACGCTCGCGCAAGATCTCTGGGTTCATCCAGTCCACGCGATGGACGTGAATCCCCTCGATTTCGCTCTCCGCCGGTTGGCCGGGCATGGAGCCCACCAGGGCATGCACCTCATTGCCCTGACGCACCAACTCGGCACAGAGATCCAACAGATGGGTCTCCACGCCTCCCGTCGTCGGGTAGAAGGCGTAGTGCGTCATGCAAATGTTCAAGGTCTCACTCCTTTGCATTGTGCTGGCCGCTGCCAGCCGACTGTCCACTCGTCTTGTCGCCTCGGCGGGCTGGCCCGCAGCGGGCGCCGCCGTGTCGGTGTAGAGTAACGAGATGTGAGTCGCGCCAGGCGGTGAGCCGCCCACACTGCGCAGATCTGGCCTCCACGTGGGCTGCCCGGCCTGCCGGCGTAGTGGGCGCCCGGCGAGCGGCTGTGTGGACCCGCCTGGCTGAGGGTATCCAGTTGGCGAGCGAGAATCGTGCAAGCAAGGTTTGTGCCAAGGGCGTCTGGCGCGTCGAGCATTGGCAGGTGGCAACGAGCTCCTTTTCCGCCATCCCGCCACGGTGCAGTTCGTTGTGAGGCGGCCGGGCAACCGTCACCCGGGCCACCGCGCGACGTCCCCATCCCCAGCCCCTTCTTGGGGCGCCGGCCACAGGGCCAAGTCGGCGTTATGGGCAGCCAGGGCCTTTTGCAGGCCAGCGGTCGCTACGTGGACAAGCCCGTAGAACCTGCTCAGGGTGACATAAGCTGGCCTTGAAAGCCCCGCCGCCGTGGGGAGCCCTTTGACTCGTCCTCGCATCTGTGGTATATTGGATGTAATATCCAATCCCCGCACTGTACTCAGCGGACAGGCCACCGCCGGCCGGCGCATTGCTCGAGCGGAGATGCGGCCGTGTTGCAACAGCCCTTCGACGACTCTGCGCTCGTGTTGCAGACCGTGCAGCAAGCTGTGGTCCAACGCTTGCGCCACCTCATCCTGAGCGGCCAACTCAAGCCAGGGCAGCGGCTCATCCAGGATGAGCTGGCGGCACGCCTGGGCGTGAGCCGCACTCCCATCCGCGAGGCACTGCACAACCTGGCCCACGAGGGCCTGGTCACCCTCTCCTCCTACAAGGGCGCATCCGTCGCTTCATTCTCACTGCCCGACCTGCAGGAGGTATATACCATCCGCTGCGCCCTGGAGAGCCACGCCACCTACCTGGCCGCGCAGCGCATCGCCCATGAAGAGCTGGCCCAACTGGCCGGCCTGCTGCAGGCCATGGCGCTGGCCTTCCAAGAGAAGAACCTCGACCGCCTGTTGAGCGCACACGGCCAGTTCCACGCCGCCATCTACGCGGCGGCAGGGAGCACGCGCCTCTATGAGCTCACCCTGAAGTACCTGGGCCTGGCGGATGTGTACCAGCGCCTCGCCCTCAGCCTGGGCCGCGGGGCCAACGACCCGGTGGTGGAGCACCAGGACCTCCTCCACACGCTCGAGAAACACGACGCCGAGGCCGCCGGCCGCCTGATGCGGGTGCATCTGGAGATGACCGCCGCCGAGCTCCTGGAGCTCTTTCGGCAGCACGGCGGCGTCGGCACAGAGGCCGCCCGGCGGCAAGCCTGATTGGGCTCTGGGGGCTTCTGGGCACCGAGAGAGGATCGACATATGGGTACGGTACCGGCAGACGAGAACTACCTTGCCTCGCCACGCGCTTTCCCAGCCGAAGAGTTTGTGGAGCGCCGACGCAGGCTCTACGATGCCATCGGCAGCGATGCCTGCGCGCTCCTGCAGGGCGCGCCGGCCCCGCGGGGCTACGTGGTCTTTCGGCAGACGAACGAGTTCTTTTACTGCTGCGGCCTGGCCACCCCCCAATCGTACCTGCTGCTAGACGGCCGCGAGCGGCGCAGCGCCCTCTACCTGCCCGAACGCGGCAAGGCCCAGCTCCGCGAGGGGGCACCCCCGGGCGTGGAAGATGCGGACCTGGTGAAAGAGATCACCGGGGTCGATGAGGTCTATGGCCTCGACCGCCTCTCCGCCCACCTCTCTTCGGCCCAAGTCGTCTACACACCCCATGCGCCCGCCGAGCTGCGCGCCACCACCCGCCACGACCTGCTCCTGGCCGACTGTGCCATGGCCCAGGACCCGTGGGATGGCCAGCCCTCGCGCGAGCAGCGCCTGATCGCCCTCCTGCGCACGCGCATCCCGGGCGTGCAAGTGCGCGACCTAACACCGATCCTCGATGAGATGCGGTCGGTGAAGAGCCCGCGCGAGGTGGCTGTGATCCGCCGGGCGGCACGGCTGGCCGCTCAGGCCGTGCGCGAGGCGATGCGGGTCACGCGGCCAGGCCTGGTGGGGTACCAGTTGGGGGCATTGGCCAACTATATCTACCAGCTCAACGGCGCTGTGGGCGAAGGGTACCGCCCCATCTTGCCCGCCGGCGAGAACATCTGGCACATCCACTACTTCCGCAACGACAGCCCCCTGCGCGACGGCGACCTGGTGCTCATGGATGTGGCCCCCGAATGCGATTACTACACCGCCGACATCGGGCGCATGTGGCCGGTGAACGGCCGCTACGCGCCGTGGCAACGCGAGCTCTATGGCTTCATTGTCGAGTACCACAAGGTGCTTCTCTCGCTGATCCGCCCGGGCGCCATGCCCGATGCCGTGATGGATGAAGCCGCAGCCCGTATGCGGCCCATCTGGGAGAGGTGGACCTTCTCGAAGGAGGCCTATCGCGAGGGGGCGCGGCGTACCCTCGAGTTCCGAGGACACCTGTCGCACCCCGTCGGCATGGCAGTGCACGACGATGGGGCCTATCACCACCGGCCGTTCGTGCCCGGCACGGTGTTCACCGTGGACCCGCAGATGTGGATCCCTGAAGAAAAGCTGTACATCCGCGTGGAGGATACGGTAGCTGTCACCGCAACTGGCATCGAAG
>Ga0315298_1010663_pt1 | contig 11022 bp, 9 predicted proteins | sample WHS_1_MG_FD_203077 | JGI IMG/M metagenome (GOLD analysis project Ga0315298, IMG submission 203077) | Extremophilic microbial mat communities from Washburn Hot Springs, YNP, Wyoming, USA - WHS_1_MG | ecosystem: Environmental > Aquatic > Thermal springs > Hot (42-90C) | place: USA: Wyoming...
CCATGCGGCCCACTTTGTGCACCTGGTGCGCGAGGAGCTGGCCAGCTACGCCGCCACCAGCCCCGTGCCGGGCATCGTCGTCTCGGCCTACGACACCGAGCTTTTCGGCCACTGGTGGTTCGAAGGAGTGGCCTGGCTGCAGGAGGTGCTGCGCCTGCTGGATACCAGCGAGGAAATCGGCCTCACCACCGCCGACCGCTACCTGGCCGAGTACCCGCCCGACGAGGTGATCGATCTGCCAGAGAGCTCGTGGGGCGAGGGGGGCGGCCACTACACCTGGCTCAACCCGCAGACCGAGTGGATGTGGCCCCTCATCCACAATGCCGAGCGGCGGATGGAAAAGTTGGTTGCCCTCTACCCTGAGGCCACCGATCAAACGCTCCGCCTGCTGGCCCAGGCGGCGCGCGAGCTCGTGCTGCTCGAAGCGAGCGACTGGCCGTTTCTCATCTCCACTGGGCAGGCCAAAGAGTACGCCATCAGTCGCTTCCAGCAGCATCTCGCCCGCTTCAACGTGCTGGCCGGGCTCATCGAACGGGGCGAGCCTCTCAACGCTGCCGATCAAGAGTTCCTGGCCACTGCCGAGAACGACGACAACCCCTTCCCCGAGATCGACTACCGCGCCTTCCGCGAGCGGCGTTACCGCTTGGCCGAGCAGGCCACGCCCATCGAAGTGGAGTGAGCTTGGCAGCGCACGCCCGTCAAGAGTCGCGCCGAGCGTCGGCGAGGAGGGGTACATCCCAGAATCGAAGGTTGGTTTGCCAATGATCTACTTCGACAATGCGGCCAGTGGCTGGCCCAAGCCACCCGAGGTGCTGCGGGCCATGGCCTACTTTATGGAGCGGGTGGGGGCCAACCCAGGCCGTTCGGGCCATCGCCTGGCGGTGGAAGCCGCCCGGATTGTGTACGAAGCACGCGAAGGCCTGGCCAAGCTCTTGGGCGCTTCCGACCCGCTGCGCATCGTCTTTGGCCTCAACGCCACCGAGGCGCTGAACCTGGCTTTGGCCGGCCTGCTTGTGCCCGGCGACCACGTCATCACCAGCTCGATGGAGCACAACTCGGTGATGCGGCCCCTGCGCGCGCTCGAGAGCAAAGGGGTCAGCGTCTCCATCGTACACTGCAGCCCACAGGGCCTCCTTGACCCACAAGCAGTGGAGGCCGAGATCCGCCCCACCACGCGGCTCATCGCACTCATCCATGCCTCCAACGTGGTAGGCACCCTGCTGCCGATCGCCGAAGTCGGGCGCATTGCTCGCCGGCACAACCTGCTTTTCCTGGTCGACGCCGCGCAGACGGCGGGCGCCTATCCCATCCATGTGGAGGCCGACGCCATCGACCTCCTGGCCTTCACGGGCCACAAGGCGCTCCTCGGCCCACAGGGCACAGGCGGCCTCTACATTGGCCCGCGCGTCGACCTCCGCGACCTTCGCCCCCTGTTGCGTGGCGGGACGGGCAGCCGCTCGGAGGAAGAGCAGCAACCCGACTTTTTGCCCGACCGCTACGAGAGCGGCACCCTCAACGGCGTGGGGCTGGCCGGGCTGGCTGCCGGCGTGCGCTATCTGCTGGGCGTGGGGGTCTCGGCAGTCCGCGCCCACGAAGTCGCCCTGACGCGGCAACTCCTGGAGGGGCTCGGGCGCATCCCCGGCGTGGTCGTCTACGGCACCCGCGACGCCGAACGGCAGACGGCCACCGTCTCCTTCAACGTCGAGGGCGTGGAGCCTTCGGAGGTCGGCCTGCGCCTCGACGAGGAGTTCGAGGTCATGAGCCGTGTGGGGTTGCACTGCTCTCCTGGCGCGCACCGCACCATTGGCACCTACCCCACCGGCACGGTGCGCTGGAGCCTGAGCTACTTTAGCACCGCCGCTGAGGTCGATGCCGCTCTCAGCGCGCTGGAAACCATCGCACGGAGGCGATAGGTGGGCCACGAAGGTATGGCCGTGGTTGTCTTCCCCAACTCCCAAATGGCCGTCCGCGCCGAAGAGTTGTGCAAGGGCGAGGGCATCGAAGCCAAGCTCATCCCCACCCCTCGCCACCTCAGCAGCGCCTGTGGCTTGGCGCTGCGCTTCCCTGCCGCCGAACGCGAGCGCGTGCGCCACTTGCTCGAGGGCGCACAGATTCCCCATAGCGAGATCTCCGAGATGTAGGGGCACGCCCCAAGCGGCCCGGCCCAGGTGCCTGCCAGCGCGGGCTGATGAGCGCCCAGCAGCGAGTGGCGGTTCGGGAGCTCGCTCCTATGCCTTGCGCCTAGGTGCAGTTTCCGTTTGGGGGCAGATGCGTGTGCCCAGCTCGCGGCGGGCCATGTCGCCTCCCACCCCACCGGCTTGGCCTGCCGCCCGTGGCGAAAAGAGGCGCAGGGAAATGGGCTTCACGCCGCGGCCTAGCGGCCATCGCTGGCCTGCCTCTCGAAATGAACCTGCCGCCCTCACACCCCGATCTCCGCCACCGACTCCACAATCCGCTGCGGCCGGTAGGCAAAGAGGTCCACCTGCTCGCGCCGGGTGACGCCGCTGAGCACGAGGATGGTCTCCAGCCCACTCTCGATGCCGGCGATGATATCGGTATCCATGCGGTCGCCCACCATGACCGAATTCTCCGAGTGCGCGTCGAGGTAGCGCAGGGCAGTGCGCATCATCAGCGGGTTCGGCTTGCCAATGTAGTAGGGGTGGATGCCGCTGGCCGCCTCGATGAGCCGGGCCACCGCCCCCGTGGCTGGGGCGATGCCTGCCTCCGCCGTCCACGAGGTGTCGGGGCTGGTGGCGATAAAGCGGGCCCCCGCCCTCACCAGGCGGATGGCGCGGGTGATCTCCTCATAACTGTAGGTGATGGTATCGCCGAGAACGAAATAGTCGGGGCTGTGGTCGGTGAGCACAAAGCCGGCGCCGTGCAGCGCCGTGATCAGCCCCGCGGACCCGATGACAAACACGGTGCTGTTGGGCCGCTGGCTCTCGAGGAACTGGGCGGTGGCCATGGCCGCAGTGTAAAAGTGCTCGGCGGGGATGTCGAGCCCGGCAATACGGAAGCGGTACTGCAGGTCGGCCTGGCTGTACATCGAGTTGTTGGTCAGCACCAGGTAGCGCGCGCCCCGCTCCTGCAGGCGCCGGATGAAGGCATCAGCCCCCGGGATCAGCCGGTCGCCCGTCAGCAACACACCATCCATGTCGATGAGATAACTCTTGGGCGCTTGCACAGGCTCTCCTTACAGAGCATTCTTGCACTGCTGCCGCGAAGAATGCCGGTTGGCGCCGCCGTCTACCCCCACTCCTTGCACGGCATGCCTACTATAGCCGTTTGCCGCAGCAGCGACAAGCCGGTTTGGCGTTCGCGGTCATGTGGCATGCACTTGCCCCGCTCTGGCCCGACACACCGGACCTCAGAGTAGCCTTTGCCTCCGCAGGAATGGCACGGGCCATGGTGTGCTCCGCATCTCCCTCCACCGCAGCGGCCAGCGCCAGCGCCTCGTCTTCGGACCATCTCGCCGCGGTGGCGATAGCCACCACCCGGAACTCGCCCAGGGTCAGCGTGCCCGCCTTGTCGAACACCACAATGCCGACCCACCAGGCCTGCTCCAACGCCAGGCGATCGCGCACCAGGATGCCGTTGGCTGCCCCCAGTGAGGTGGTGATCGCCACCACCAGAGGCACCGCAAGGCCCAGAGCGTGGGGGCAGCCGGTGACGAGCACCGTCGCCACGCGCTCGGCCACCTGCAGGGTGGGCCCCGCCGCCAGCGCCCAGGCGACCGCTGTGACCGTCGCCACACCCAGGGCGACGTAGACGAGCTAGCCCGCCGCCCGGTCGACCAGTACCTGCGTGGCCGACCGGGCTTGCTGCGCCTCGCGCACCAGGCGCACGATGCCGGCCAGCGCCGTGTCGCGGCCAGTGGCCGTAACCCGGATGCGCAGGCTGCCGCTGCCATTGACCGTGCCAGCGATGGCCTTGCTTCCTGGCACCTTGCGCACAGGCCGGGATTCTCCGGTGATCATGGCCTCGTTGACATCGGACTCGCCGTCCTCCACCTGGCCATCGGCGAGGATGCTCGCACCTGGCCGCACCAGCACCAGCTCACCAAGCTGCAGCGCCCCGACCGGCATGCTCTCGCTGCTTCCATCGGGGCGCACGCGCTCGGTCTCGTCGGGCATGAGCCTGGCCAGTTCGTCGAGCGCACCGCTGGCCTGGCGCACAAGATGCATCGGGCGCCCCTCGGGCGCAGCGTGGCCTTCCGCCATGGCGAGATGTTTAGGCGCCACACTCGCAGGGGCAAGGGAACCTCGAGAATGGTGGCATTGGCGGGCGGTTCAGGCGGACGGCCGATGCTCTGCCTGGCGACTGCCGGCCTCTTCTCTGCGCGCCTCGGGCTCGGTTGGGCGCTGCGGAGCGTACTCCTCGGGGTTCTCCTCGAATACCCGCCGGCACTCGGGGCAGCAGAAGTAGTATTGGGTCCCCTCGAACTCTACCCATGAATCGGCGTCGCTGGGGTGCACCTCTAGCCCGCACACCGGGTCGCGCGGCGGGTTCATACGGCGTGGTCTCTCCTCGTCCATACTCCCTTCCTCTGGCAGCTGGCGCCTTTCGCCCAGCTACCGCCCCTTGCCTCGAAGACGGCGCACGGCGCGGTACAGCTCGGCAGGGACTCGGCCTGGGATGGCCGGCAGGCCCTCCAAGGCCACCTCGCGTTTCTCGCTCCGCACGCGCTCTAGCTCGGCTTCGGCCCTTCGTTCCGCCTCGCGCAGTTCGGCCGCACGGGCCTCGGCGGCGCGGGCCTCGTCTTCCAGCTTGCGGATCTGGGCCTCGATCGACTCCACTCGCTGCATCTCGGATTCGAGGGCAGCACGGGCGTTGGCCTGGGTACGCCGTAGCCGGGCTGCCTCTGCACCCCTGCAGCGGGCCACTCGTTCGGTGAGGGCGTGGGCCTCCGCCAGGGCCCGCCGCCTGGCTTCCAGTTCCTGCCGCTGCCGTCGCACCTGACGTTGCAGGTCTCTCAGAGTCTCCTCTTCGGCGGCCAATTGGGCGTGGAGCTCCTCGGCGCGTTTGCGCAGCCCTTCCAGCTCTGCCTGCCAATGCGCAAGGAGAGCACGTGCATCGGCCAGCTCCCTCTCCCACAAAGCCACGTCCGAAGCACGCGTCTCCGGCTCAGTCACAACGGCAGCCTGGGCCTGGAGGTCGGCCTCCAAAGCGCGCTTGGCCTCCTCGACCTTGCCTCGCTCGGCAGCCTCTGCGCCAAGCTCCTCGGGAGCGCCGGCCTCGGCAACCGCCTGTCTGGCTTGGCGCGTTTCCACCCCGGAGGACCTGGCTTCGACCTCCTGCGCCAGGTTCAGCCCGGTCAGCCTGGCCTCCAGCTCTTGCACCCGGCCCTCCAGTGCCCGGATCTCTTCCTGCAGGGCCTTCTCCCGCGCCTCGAGGTCACGGATCTCGTCGCGCACCCTGGCCAGCGCCTGCTCCTCATGCTGTGTGGCAGCAGCCAGGGCGCGCCGGGCCGCTTCGTACTCCATGCGATCGCGCTCGACCTGCTGCTCGAGGGTCGCGACGAGAACCTCCTCCTCCGAAGCCCCCTCGGCCCCGACGTGGGCCGCCTCCAGCTCGCGCCGGCGCTCTGCCAGCCTAGCACGTGCCTCCTCCAACTCGCGCTGGAGCCGGGCCACATTCTCCCGCGCGGCGTGGGCGCGTTGCTCGGCCTCGGCAGTTTCCTCACGGTAGCGGCTCAGCTCTGCCTCCAGCTCGCGCACCCGTTCGGGGTCGGGCCCCAGCACACGTTTTCCCTTCACCCGGTAGGCGCGCACCGGTTGCTCACGAATGTACGCCTCGGGATCGCGCTCAAAGGCCTCCAGGCAGTCGAGGCAGCAGAAGTAGTACACCTCGCCCTTGTGGACGCGCGAGGCGACAGCCTCCTCGGGCGTGAGGCCCTTGCCACACACCACGTCAAAGACCGTCTCCCCCTCGGCGTGAACCGGCGGCATCTGCGCGTCTATCCAGTTCCCCACAGTGCCCCCTCGTCGAGCTTTACGCAGATCGCCCTCGACCACGCCAGCGCCAGTGGCAACGGCTTGCGCTGGCCAGCGGCTGGCACACTGCCGGCCCCGGCATTCGCCACATAGGGAGGCCGGGGCAGAGCCCGGCACCAGACTGCTACTCAGGAGCGTGGCCGGATGGAATCCTGCATGGATCCACTCCCTTCGCCATAGGACGGCGAAGAGGGAAACATGGCCTTGGCAGGTCTGGGGGGTGGCGAAGCCGCCGGCAGGTCCCGTTCGTCATTAGGATTCCCCAGCTGCGGCAGCGCGACCGTGGCACAGCCTGCTCTGTAGAGCGCAGCAAGACATGTGCCAGACGCGGCGCCACCCGCGACACGCCATGCGTGAAGGGCTCACGGGCACGGGTAGGCACCCCATCCGCTGCCAGCAGGAGTTCAGGGGGCAGGCCGAGCCCTTCGAACCCGGAGCGGCACCCCGCCAGCAGGAGCGGGGATCCCTCGGAGAGAGGCTGGTGACGGCGAGGCCGTCGGCCGCTGATGCGCCATGGCCGAGAGGAGAGAGGAGGATGCAGGGCAGTCGATGCACAGTGGCCGTGCGCATCACTTGCCTTGCCGCAGCGCCCTGGCCACGGCTTCCTGCAGTTCCTGGACGCTGAAGGGCTTTCGCAGGTAGGGCAGCCCGGTACTTTCGAGGAAGCTTTGGCTCTCGAGGCGAATGGTATCGCCCGTAATGAAGAGAAAGCGCCGGGCCAGGGCAGGGTAGTCGTGGGCAACGCGCGCATAAAAGCCGGGGCCATCGAGCCTGGGCATCTTGAGGTCGGCCACGATCAGGTCCGGCAGGTGTTCCTGAGCGCGAGCCTCGGCCAACACAGCCAGGCCCTCTTCGCCATCGCTCGCGGTGAGCAGCTCGTAGCCCCTCGCCGTGAGTACGCGCCTGAGCAGTGCGGTGACCATCTCCTCGTCTTCCACGACGAGGACGCGGCCGCCGCGACCAGACGGCGTGGTCGTGGGCGCCGGCGAGGTGGCACCGGCATGGCGCACGGGCAGCTCGACGAAGAACGTGGCCCCCTGCCCCGGTTGGCTCTCAGCCCAGATGCGGCCGCCATGCTCGCGCACGATGCCATAGCAGATGGAAAGTCCCAACCCTGTGCCCTTGCCCACACCCCGCGTGGTGAAAAAGGGATCGAAGATGCGTTGGAGGAGGCCATGGGGGATGCCAGGCCCGTTGTCGGCGATACTGATGCGCACCGCAGCGGGTGCCGCCTCGGTGCGGATGCGCACCCGCCGCTCGCCCTGGCGTTCGGCCAGGGCCTGTTCGGCATTGGCCAGCAGGTTGACGAACACCTGCTGCAGCGGCCGGGCATCGGCCAGGGTGCGTGGCAGCGACGGGTCGAGCTCCAGCGAGACGGCGATGTCGGCAGCCGCAAGGCGGGGCTGCTCAGCCTCCACCGTCTGGGCAAGGAGTGCGTTGATGTCGACCTCGGCCAACTGCAGCTGGCCCTGGCGCGCAAAGGCAAGCAGGCCCTGCACGATCTGCGCGCTGCGCCTGGCCTGCCGCGAGATACGTTCCAGGTCAGCGCGCACCTGCTCGGGCACCTCCGCCTCCTGCAAGAGTTCGGAAAAGCCGATGATGGTGGTCAGGGGATTGTTCAGCTCATGGGCGATGCCCGAGAGCATCTCGCCAATGGCGGCGAGCTTTTCGGCCTGGGCCAACTGGCCCTGCAAGGCCCGCTCCTCGGTCACATCGCGCACCACGTGCACGCAGAATTCGTCGTCACTGGGCCGCGAGACGGTGACGTGAAGCGTGCGCTGCCCCTCCCAGCGCAGGTCGTACTCCACCCGGCTCGGCCCCGGCGCTGTCCGCAGGGGCGTCGAGCAGGCAGCGGCAGCCTCGGGCCCAGCAGGCAGGATCTCGAGCCAAGGCCGGCCGATAATCAGATCGAACGACCGCCCCACCAGCTGCGTCAGAGTGCGGTTGGCCCGGAGGATACGGCCCTGCCGGTCGTGCAGGAAGACGCCATCGCTCAAGGCATCAAAAGTCTGCAGCCACTCGCGGCGGGCGCGTGCCACCTGGTCGAAGAGGCGCGCGTTGGCCACAGCGGCCGCCGTCTCATTGGCGAGGAGGTCGAGGATGTCGCGCTCGGTATCCGTGAGGGCGGCACCATTGCTGTGGGGGCCATAGAGGAAGACGCCTACCGGCTCCTCGTGCAAGCGCACCGGCACCGCCCAGGCGGTGTCGAGCGGGGGCAGGGCGCCGGGTGGTTGGCTCTCAGGCAGGTCGACAGCGCGCATATCCTCCTGAGCAGTCAGAAGCCATTGCGTAAGGGGGTGATCGCGTCCCCAGCAGGCCTGTTGGGCCCTCTCACCCAGGCCACGTGCCGTTACTGCCTGCAAGCTCTGGCTTGCGGGATCCCACAGGGCAAAGAGCCCCCAGCGGATGGCCAGCGTCTGCAGGGTGCGCTCCAGGATCATGGCGGCCAGCGGCTCCAGGTCGAGGACGGCGGGCGCGGCGACGGCCACCTCCTCGACCATGCGCCGGACGGCATCGCCCGAGCCGCGAAAGCTGCGTCGGACACACCTGGTGAGGCTTTCGGTGAGCCGCGGCAACGCCCACAGCAGCCCGGCCAAGAGAAACCCGGCCACCAGGGCCAGCGCCAGGTATGCGGCCGCTGTGGCAGCCCCCATGGGAGGAACCTCCTTGCAGTTGCTGCAACGACGGGTCAACGCAGGGCTCTATTCTATGCTCCCAACGCGAGGTTGACAAACGGCCCGCGGCTGCCTATAATATGGGCCACAATGAGCCCGCGTGGCGGAATTGGCATACGCAGCAGGTTGAGGGCCTGTGCCCGTAAGGGCGTGGAGGTTCAAGTCCTCTCGCGGGCATCAGCCGCAAGGCAGGGAGGCGTGAGCTTGAGCTCACGCCTCCTTTTTTTGCGCCTGAACCGGCTTTCCTCGGCAGTCTCCTGGGCACGCATCTTGCTGGGCCATCGGGTGGCGGAACGTGCCGTGCTTCAGGCTCTGAGGCACAGTTCTTGCCACGTATGACCGCAGGGCCGTGAGAGTCGGCAGGGCGGCAGCGCCGGCCTTGTGCGCCAGAGGCGCAGCGTGGCATCGTCTATGCCCGCCAGCGTAGAGCAGCCCCCCGACCTTCCGGCCGTGTGGACAGCATCTGAGCTCCTGCGGAGCGATGTTGTCGGAGGAGGAACAAGACCATGGCCAGTAGAATCCAGGAGAGGCCTCGCGAAAGGGAGCAGGCTCCGGAGCAGCGAGAGCGGGCTCCCGAGGAAGAACTGCGCCTTGAGCCGATGCTCAGCGACCGCGACTTTGAAAAGCTGTATGGCATGCGAGCCTGGCTCCGCGACCGGGTACGCCTGGCGCCAGCTTTCGCCGCGCTCTTCATCACCATCGCGACCCAGGTGTTCCTGGTGACGTTGGGGATCTCGCTCGGGGTCATCGCCTCCACAACGCCCACCGGGGGCATCGCGACGACCTTTGCCACCGCATCGATCGTGTGGTTCATCGTCAGCGGGTGGCTCTCGCTGTGGCTGGGTGGATGGTATGCCGCCCACATGTCTGGCGTGGCTGGGATGATGGATGGCATCCTGAACGCTATCGCCGTCTGGGGCTTGTACGTGTTCAGCAGCGTGCTCTTGGGCGGGTTCTCGGCGCTGATCGGCATTGGCAGCCTGTTCACGGTCACCGTCGGTGCCAACACGCTCGACCTGCTGCGTGCCCTGAACCTCAGCACTGCGGCCACGCTGACGCCAGCCCAGGCATCAGCCATCCAGTCGGCTGTCGCAGCGGCGGCGGGGGCAGTCTCGGCGCTCATCGCCATCGGAGCAGGCTTTGCCATCCTGGGCGGCTGGCTGGGATGCCGGTCGCGCCAGGTGCATGTGAGGCCAGAGTCCCGGACTTGATCTCAGCAGTGCCCGGCGGGCATTTCGATGCCCGCCGGGTGAAGAACCCGGCATCGAGTGCGCCGCGGCCGGCCAGCGCTCCCCGGCACTCCCTCTGCCTTCCCTCCATCGCCCTCCCGTGCCCGCTGCCTGCGCAGGAAGCCGGCGTGCTGTGACGACTGACGAAAACGGGCTTGACAGGATTGAAAAACCGGTCTATAATAGCAGATTGCCGTAATATACCCCTTGGATGGTTGGGTTGCCGTACCAGGTCCGACCCGGCAGAACCCGCGCATTGTCCAGACCGACAGTGGCGCACTGTTGCGCAGGCCGCTGCGGCGATCGATGGCACCCGGCAAGGAGGGGGCAGCACAAATCTCGGTTGTCATCCGTCAGAACAAACCGGCGATGGGAACCGAGATTTTATGCTGTTCAAAGGCGGCGATTCTTGTTCGTTCGCTTCATCAGGTTCTGAGGAGGGACGCGTTGGAGATCAACGACATCAGGGCACTGCGAATCAGCCTCGCCTCGCCCGAGCAGATTCATCAGTGGTCCCATGGCGAGGTAACCAAGCCCGAAACTATCAATTATCGTCGTCTCCGGCCCGAGAAAGATGGACTCTTCTGTGAGGCGATCTTTGGCCCCACGAAAGACTGGCAGTGCTACTGCGGCAAGTACAAGAAGGTTCGCTACAAAGGCGTCGTCTGCGAAAAGTGTGGCGTTGAAGTCACCCATTCCCGCGTGCGCCGCGAGCGCATGGGGCACATCGAGCTGGCCACACCAATCGCCCACATCTGGTATACGCGGCGCTCCCCGAGCTACCTGGGCCTTCTGCTCAACATTTCCCAGCGCAACCTCGACCGGGTGCTGTATTTCGCCCAGTACATTATCACCCACATCGATGAGGACGCTCGCCAGCGGGCACTTCGCCGCCTCGATGAGGAGATGAGCCGCGAGACGACGCGCCTCACTCGCGCCGCTCAGGAAGAGATGGATGCCATCGACGCCCGCCTCAACGAGGAAGTGGCGCACATCGCCGAGCAGCGCGAAACCCTGCAGAGGGAAATGGAAGAGCGGCTGACCGCCGCCACCGATGAGGTGATGCGCGAAGCCACTGCCCTGCAGGAGGCCCTCGACAAGGCCAAGGATACTCCGGCTTCCGAG
>Ga0315298_1010665_pt1 | contig 11021 bp, 9 predicted proteins | sample WHS_1_MG_FD_203077 | JGI IMG/M metagenome (GOLD analysis project Ga0315298, IMG submission 203077) | Extremophilic microbial mat communities from Washburn Hot Springs, YNP, Wyoming, USA - WHS_1_MG | ecosystem: Environmental > Aquatic > Thermal springs > Hot (42-90C) | place: USA: Wyoming...
GTGAAAGAAATTCCGGCCCGGGCCTTTTCGGCTTCTTCAGCGGACAATTTCCCTCTGGCCACCCGCTCCGGCAGGTAAGTGTCGGCGAAATGCTCCGCTTTCTGTAAAATTTCTTTGTTGATGTCGGTACATTTCACCCGATAACCGGCCAGTGCCGCGCACAGGGCGATCTGATGCCCCATGTTCCCGGCGCCGACGACGCAGATGTTTTTAATATCCGCCACAGCAGACACCCCCCGTTTATTCGTGATGCCTTCTCATCCGCATCTACCGGCCTTTAAAATCGGGCTTTCTCTTTTCAAAGAAAGCTTTCGAACCCTCTCTGGCATCCTCGCTGGCAAAAACCACCGCCGAGCCGGCCTGCTCGATCTTAATCCCTTCCTCGATGGTGGTTTCCAGGCCCCGGGTCACCGCCCGCAGAATCTCCCGGATGGCCAGCGGCGCCCCCGCGGCCAGCCTGGCGGCCAGCGCTTTTGCCTGCGCGAGCACTTCGGCGCGCGGCACCACCCGGTTGACCAGACCGTATGCCAGTGCCTGCTGCGCGCTGATCGGTTCCCCGGTGAGAATCGCTTCCAGCGCCCTGGTTTTGCCGATCAGCCTGGGCAGCCGCTGGGTCCCCCCCCAGCCCGGGATAATCCCCAGTTTTACTTCCGGCAGGCACATTACGGCCGTGTCGGCGATGATGCGCAAATGGCAGGATACGGCCAGTTCGGTACCGCCGCCGTATGAACTGCCCTGCAGGGCCGCGATTACCGGCTTAGGGTAGTTTTCAATCTTCAAAAACACATCGTGGCCGCTGATTTCAGGTTTTTGACCGGACTGCAGGGCGGCGAACTCGGTGATGTCCGCGCCGGCGGAAAACAGCTTTTCCCCCGTCCCGGTGAGCACAACCGCCCTGACCTGATCGTCATTCAGCGACTCGTCCAGCAGGGCGTTCAATTCCTTCAGCACGCCCTGGCCCAGCGCATTGGCCGGCGGGTTGTTGATTGCGGCCACCACATATCCGTTTTCTTTTTCCACCGTCAATTTATTGAACTGCATGGTAAAACCCCCTAACGGTCTTGACTTTTTGGCATACAACCGACAAATGAAAAGGTCGTACCCCGTCGCGACGATGCCCCGGTCCGACGAAACATCGGCCCGCTGCGCGGCGAACCAGGCCGCGCTCCATAATGCGCACGCTTCCTGTTCTTTCTCCAGGTCACCTGTTTACAGCCCATCGGCCGGGGAATCCGGCAGCATTATTCGGCGCGCGATTCGCGCTGCCGGTTCATTTTACCGGTCGGAATTTAAACCCGTACCTGATCACGCCCTCCTCTTCGTAGATGCGGCGGAAAACCGCTTCCACGGGCATGCCGATGTAGATTTCCTCGTCGGCGGGGGTGACCATCTGGCCGATGATCCGCGGCCCCTCCTCCAGTTCCACCAGCGCCACCGGGTAGCTCCCTTTGCAGCGGGCGTCGGCGCTGAACTCCGGCGGCGCGCCGCCGCCGGAAATGATAGTGTAGGAATATATCTTCCCCCTGCCGCTTAAAGGCGCTTCCTCAAAATCGGCTCCCGTCTGGCAGTGCCGGCAGACGCCCCGGGGGGGGAAGTTCAACCCGCCGCAGCTTTTGCACTTCAGGGCCACCAGGCGGTAGCGCTGCGGCAGCGAACGCTGGTACATGGGAATGGAGATGTGCGCGCTCATGCTCTCACCTCACAGAATCTGTTTCTTCATTTTCAGATACTGCACATAGTCGATATATCTTTTCCTGTCCAGCCAGGCGCGCACGGCAGGACCGGGACGGCGCGCTTTTTTCTCCACCTGCAGGCTGATCGCGTGCGCACCCGCACCGGAGCCGTAACCGGCCACCAGGATCAGTTCCCCGTTTTGCGCCTGATCCAGCACGGCGCACAAACCGAGCAGCGCCGAAGCCGCGCCCGTATCACCCGTTTCGGCGAACAACATGCCTTTTTCCATCTGTTCACTGCTGAAACCAAGCGACCGTCCGAGGGAAAGCGCCCGGCGGGCCCCCGTCTGGGTGAATACCGCATGCCGGTAATGCTCCGGACGGCGGTCCAGGGCGGATAAAAGCGAGCGCACGGCGGGGATGAGCGTGCTTCTGCCGGCATGTTCCTGCAGCGACTTGATCCCCGCATCATGCAGGAAGGGCTCGCCGAAACGGCGGAACTGCACGCCCAGATTTTCCTCTACCCACTCTCTTTCCCCTTCGAACCGCACGGCGGTATCCCCCAGACCAAGTAAAAAGGCACAGGCGCCGGCCCCCAGCCCGTGTTCGAGTTCGTCCCCCGGACGGGCCGCGGGATTATCCGCCGCCAGCACCAGCGCCAGCCCCGCGCCTTTTTGCTCCAGCGCTTTCCGGGCGTTGATCAGGGCGCCGGTGCCCGCCCGGGCGGAATCGGTGAATTCCAGTGTGCTGACATCTTTTTTCAGGCCCAGGGCGTTGACCAGCGTGGCCGCCATCAACCTTTCGTCGTAGGGGAACGTAGTGGAGGCCAGGGCAAGCACCTCCACCCCGGCCGGGTCGATTCCCTGTAAAACCTGCCGGCCGGCTTCGACCATCATGGTCACGGCATCTTCATCAATATCGGCCACGGCCTTTTCTCTGATGTCCGCGGCGCAGCTGCCCCAGGCCTTCCGGTATTCGGATTTTTCGATGCGGAAATACGGGATGTAAGCCGCATAGGCGACAATGCCCGCCGCCATGTTCATTCCCCCCTCCGGTAGATGCATACCACCGCCGAGCCGCCCGACCCGCCGACATTGTGGGACAGGGCCACCCGCGCGTCCGGCACCTGCCGGGAAGGTTCCTGCGCCTGCCCGCGCAGCTGGGCGAATATTTCGCAGGCCTGCCCGCAGCCGGTCGCTCCGATCGGATGGCCCTTGGCCTTCAGCCCGCCGCTGACGTTCACCGGCAATCTGCCGCCCAGCCGGGTGTGCCCCTCGACAAGCAGTTTGGCCGCTCCACCCGGCTCACAAAAGCCCAGATCTTCATAGGCCATAATTTCGGCAATGCTGAAACAGTCGTGCACTTCGGCCAGATCGATGTCCTGCGGCCCGATCCCGGCCTGCCGGTAGGCCGCCGCGGCCGCCCGGCGGGTGGCGGCCAGACCGGTGATGCTGCTTCGCTCCTGAATGGCCAGGTAGTCGCAGGCGGCGGCAAAACCGGTCAAATAAACCGGTTTGTCGGTAAAACGATGGGCGATGCGGGCGTTGCAGAGCAGCAGCACCGCCGCCCCGTCGCTGGTCGGACTGCAATCCCAGATATTGAAAGGATAGGCCACCGGGGCACCGTTCACCGCCTGCTCGATGGTGATTTCCCGCCGGAACTGCGCTTTGGGATTGGCCACGGCGTGCCGGTGGTTTTTCACCGGCACCAGGGAGAGCTGTTCCCTGGTCAATCCGTACTCGTGCATGTAGCGGTTGGCCATCAGGGCGTAGATCCCGGCGAAGGTGGAGCCGGCCAGGCGCTCGTACTCGGTATCGCCGGAAACGCCCAGCCAGTAGCGGCCTTTGCCGGAGGAAACATCCCGCATTTTTTCCACCCCGGCGGCCAGCACCACATCGAACTTGCCCGAGGCGACGGCGCAGGCGGCGCTGTACAGGGCGTATCCGCCGGAAGCGCAGGCGTTTTCCACCCGGAGCGCCGGTATGTCCGGCAGACCGACATGCCCCATGAGCAAAGGAGCGAGCTGCCCCAGTTGAAAGCCGTTGCCGGCGCTGAGACAGCCGATATATGCCGCTTCAATGGAACGGGGGGAGAATTCCCTGTCCACACTTTTCAACATCTGCAGATAAGCTTCGGCAAACAGTTCCTTGAGACCCCTGTCCAGAAACTCGCCGTAAGGGGTCTGACCGGCTCCGACAATGGCCACGCCCTCCATTGCACTCACCTTCTTCCCTTATACGGAAAACTCTTTGAGCAGGCTGCCGGCGATGATCAGGCGCTGAATTTCGTTCGTTCCTTCATAAATGCGCGCAATGCGGGCATCGCGGTAGAAACGCTCCACCGGGAAATCTTTCATATAACCCATGCCGCCGTAAATCTGCACCGCTCTGTCCGCCACCCGCCCCAGCACTTCGGAGGCGAACAGTTTGACCATCGAGGTTTCCCGGGTGCAGCGTTCACCCTGGTCGACCAGCCAGGCCACCTGGTGGGTCAGCGCTTTGGCGGCGGCGGTTTCCGTGCTCATGTCCGCCAGCATCCACTGGATGGCCTGGAAGGAGGCAATCGGCTTGCCGAACTGTTCCCGCTGCTGCGCATAGCGTGCGCACATCTCGATCAGCTTTTCGCAGGCCCCGACGCAGCGGGCGCCCAGGGTCACCCGGCCTTTGGCCAGGATGCGCAGGGCGCTGGCGTAACCGCGGCCCTCCTCGCCGAGCAGATTTTCCGCCGGCACCTCGCACTGGTCGAAGATCAGCTCGGAGGTATGTGAACCGCGCAGGCCCATCTTCTTTTCCACCGTACCCACCTGGAAACCGGGGAACCCCTTCTCCACGATGAAGGCGCTGATCCCCCCGCGCGGGCCCTTCTCCCGGTCGGTGACGGCGATCACCGTGATCACATCGGCGTCGGGACCGTTGGTAATGAAGTGCTTCATCCCGTTCAAAATCCATTTGTCGCCCCGGCGCACGGCCGTGGTCTTCAGGGCGGCGGCATCCGAGCCGGCGTTCGGCTCGGTGAGGGCGAAGGCACCGATTTTTTCCCCGCGCGCCATGGCGGGCAGATATTTTTTCTTCTGCTCCTCGCTGCCCATTTCCACGATACCGGTGGAGCCGATTCCCGTATGCGCCCCGATTAAGCTGACAAAACCGTTGTGCGTGCGGCCCAGCTCTTCCAGCAACAGGCAGCGCTCCAGCATGCTCAGGCCCAGCCCGCCGTACTCCTCCGGAATGCTCATCCCGAACAGGCCCATTTCCCTGGCCTTGTCCAGCAAAACCTGCGGAATGCGGTCCTCTTCCTCGATCTGCTGCGCGTAACCGTCCACCTCTTTGTCCACAAATTCCCTGATGGTGCGCTTCATATCCTGAATTTCTTCGGGTATGGTGAAATCCATAATTTATACCTCCATCATTTCAGTTTAATTTTCCGCACTCCCACCGTTCATGCGCTATCTATGTTTAAACCGACTTCTCCTGCCAACCGGCCCGTTAAAGAAAATTCCGACAATCAATGCCGCGTCTTCACCTCCAGTTATTACCACCCGCCGAATTAAAAAGCTCATCTCCCGCACCCTGCTGCAGCCGGCTATACCTGTATACAAGCATAAAACATGCCTGTCATGGAACGGTTAAATATTTATTCTTCCGGCCGGCTTTTGCATTTTGGTTGCAAATCCGCAACATTTATGTTCTATATTAAAACCAATGGTAATGCCGCAGCGCTTTCCGCTGCGGCAACTGAACTGTCAGGCATTTTCTTCTATAAAGCCCAGGACGGCCGCGGTGTCCGCCAGCCCCAGGGCGGCCAGTTTCTCCGCCCGCGGGCGGCCGCTCTCGTTCCATTTTCTGTTGCTGTAGTACTCCGCCAGGGCGGCCGCCAGTTCCACCGGCCGGCCGGCCGCTCCGCCGTCGGCATAAGCCCCGGTCAGAATGCCCGGCAGGCGATCGTCCGCCGCCGTCACCCCCCAGTAATTGTTCAGCAGGCGCTTCAGGTTGAAGCTGCGCTCGCCCGCTTCGATCAGCTCCTCCGGCGACCAGGTCTGCCCGGTCAACAGGCTGATCAGCCCGGCGGTCACGTCAAGCGGCAGGGAGGCGAACACGCAGCGCAAAAGAGCGTTGTCCAGTTCGCGCACGTGCTGCATGGCAATCACCTGGGAAGTGCGCCCCTCCAACGAAAAACGGTACCCGGGGGTCAAACCGAGCGCCTGATCACTGTACAACCCCAGATCCACCAGGAAGAAGTCGCCCCGCAGGTGACATGCGCCGCGCGGGCCGGTGGCGTAAGAAAGGGCCTGACCGGCGAAGGCGCGGGGATCGTGCATGGGCATCTCCAGACCCTTGACGTGGGCGGCCAGTTCCGGGTCCACCCCCAGTTCCGCGGCCATGGCCCGCGTCCCCCTGCCGATCAGGGCGCCCGCCCCGCGTTTGAAGGCTATTTCTTCCACCAGTTCTTCCATCACCCGGCCGTCCCCCCAGGGAATGGCCCGGCCGAATCGTTCCGCCGGCACCAGCCCTTCGCTCTGCAGATACATGGCAAAAGCGATGCTCACGCCGGTGGAAATGGTGTCCAGACCCAGCCGGTTGCACAGATGATTGATGGCGATGATCGACTCCAGGTCATAGTTGTCGCAGAGCGGCCCGAAGGCGGCCACCGTTTCGTACTCCGGTCCGTCCACATCCAGAGGCCGACCGGAACGAACGAACTTCACCCGGCGCCCGCAGGCCACCCGGCAGCCGTAACAGGCTTCGAAACGCACCGCAAAATCCTCGCGCAGTCTGCGTCCGGTCACATTTTCCGTCGGAAAGACACCGGCGGTGAAATAGCGCGCCGGCACATCGCCGAAATAAAAGCCCACGTCCAGATAGCCCAGCGTGCCGTACTGGCGCATCATCCCGTTGGCCGCCACCAGTTTGTCCTGCAGCGTCTGTGTCATGGCATTGAAGGAGGCGGCGTCGGCGGGGGTGACTTTTTCCCGGCCGCCGGCCACGACCGCTTTTAAGTTCTTGGACCCCATGACCGCCCCCAGGCCGCACCGTCCGGCCGCCCGGCCGGCATCGTTGATCACGGCGGCCACCGGCACCAGATTTTCGCCTGCCGGACCGATGCAGGCCACACTGCTCTGCGGATGCTTTTCCTTCAAGGCCTCCTGTACGGCATAACTGTCCATCCCCCACAGGTGTTCGGCCGGTAAAATCTTCACTTCACCGCCTTCCACGTACAGGTAAACCGGTTGGGCGGCCCGTCCGGTGATCACCAGCCCGTCCAGGCCGGCCTGCTTCAACCTCACGCCGAAAACCCCGCCCGAAGTGGCTTCACCCCAGATGCCGGTCAGTGGCGAACGGGCGCAGACGGCAAAACGCGAGGTGGAAGGGGCGCTGGTGCCCACCAGCGGCCCGGTCATGAAAATGAGCGGGTTTTCCGGAGCCAGGGGTGCGGCCCGCCACGCTTTGAGGTCGCAAAACAGACGCGCGGCCAGCGCGCTGCCGCCAAGATAAGCGCGGCAATACGCCGGTTCGAGTTCCCGGCATTCCACCTTCTGCCGGTCGAGATCAACAAAACCGTACTTGCCCATGTATCCGTTCATCCAGCAGATCACCCCCCTAAAAATCTATCAACCGGCCGTCGTAGGCATACTCGAAAAGCCGCCGGTAATTTTCCGCCGTGAGCGGGCGCCGGGAAAACAGCGTGGTGCCGTCGTTCAGGCTCATTTCCACCAGCGCGTCCATCTTTTCGGCCAGCTGCTCGCGGCTGACGCCCAGTTCGGCGATTGTCGCCGGGCCGCCCACCGCGCGGATGAATTCCATATACCGCCGACACAGGCCGCTCAAGCGTTCATGCGCATGTTCACCCGCGACCTGCAGCAAATCGGCCAGCACCAGGTATCTGTCCGTCATTGCGCCCACATACCCGATCATGTAGGGAGTAAACAGACCGACCGCCGCGCCGTGGTGCACCCCGAACAGCCGGCCGAAGACATGGCCCATGGCGTGATCCGGACCGCAGGCCGAATTGCTGAAGGCTATCCCGGCCATACAGGCGGCAATCTGCATCTTGAAGCGCGCCTCCACATCCCCGCTCGACACCGCCCGCGGCAGATAACGGAAGGTCAATTCTACGGCTTTTAAGGCCAGCGTTTCGGTAAACTCATTCGACCAGTGCGAAAGGTAACTGCCGGTGGCGTGGGCCAGCACATCCAGACCGGTATAGGCGGTGAGCTGCGGCGGCATCCCGGTCGTATACGACGGCTCGAGTACGGCAAAGTCGGGAACCAGCTCGGGATGGACGATGAACATTTTCTGCGGCCCGTCGGTGATCACCGCCGCACTGGTCGCCTCCGAACCGGTGCCGGCCGTAGTCGGCACGGCCACCATAAGCGCCTTTTTGCGCAGACCGAGCGGCACCAGGGGGCTGACCCGGCGGAAATCTACGTCCGGCCGCTCGTATTTGAGCCAGATCACCTTGGCCGCATCGATTACCGAGCCGCCGCCGACGGCGACAATCAACCCCGGAGCAAATGCTTCGGCCGCCGCCGCCCCCCGTTCAACCACCGCCACCGGGGGCTCGGGCAGGGCGCCGTCCCACAGCTCGACCGTAAAGCCGGCTTCTTTCAGGGTATCGGCTGTACGTTCGGCCAGTTTTTTGACCACCTGATCCGTAATCACCAGCGCCCGGGACACCGGCGCCGCACCGACCGCCACTCCCTTCAATAATACCGTGGCCTCGGCGCCCATCAAAATGCGCGGCACCAGAAAAGTCGACTGCAGCCCGCGGATGCTGCTTGCACCGGCCGCGGTAAACATATTGCGGGTAACGGGATCGTCCGTCCACCACCGGGAACGTTGTTCCGGCATATTTTCACCTCACTATTAAACTTTTCACGAAATTGCTCAACCCCCGACCAGACGGGGGAAAAGCACCACCAGCGCACCGGGAGGAACCGGCGCACGCAAATCCCGCTGCACCAGGCCGTCCACCGCGATGATCAGCGCACCGGGGTCCACCTCCCCGGCAAAACGGGGATATTTTTCCCCCAGCACGGCGATGACCCCGCTCAACGGCAAACCATCTTCCACTTCCAGCCGGACGCCTCTCTTCAGCTCATCCTCTACATTCCAGAACAGCACCTGCACCCGTACTTCCGGCAAAACACCACCTTCCATCTTAAAAGCAACGTTCGCCGCCCCGGTGGACAGCCTTCATGCGGAGACTTCAAATAAAAAGGTCCACGTAGCGGTTTTCCCGGGCCAGCCAGCAACCACGCGCGGTCAGGCGCAGGGCGGGTATGGCGGTAAAGGTCAGCGTCAGCAGGGTGAGCAGCGGGTTTTCACTTTTGCAGCCGGCCTCCTTCAAGGCAGCGAGCAGAGCTTCAATCTTTTCGGCCACCAGCCGCCCGGAAAGAGCGGCCCTCACCCCGCCCACCGCCAGCGGCAGCTCCTCAACCACGCGCCCGTCACGGCAAAACACTATTCCCCCGCCCAGTTCCCCGATCCGGTTGACCACGGCGGCCATATCCCTTTCATCGGCGCCGATGACCACCGGATTGCCTCCATCGAAGCTGAAACTGCTGCCCAGCGCCCCCCGCCGCAGGCCGAACCCCTGGAAAAAACCAATCGACCGGCGGCTGTCGGGGGCGAAGCGGTCGATCACGGCCACCTTTAAAACATCCCCATCAGGGGCGGCCGTCACCTGCCCGTTGATTACCGGTAAGGCCAGGGAAATCTCCTCGTTGACAATATCGGCGACCATTTTCATCACCCGCACTGACGCTTCCGGCGGTGCGGCCGGAACATGAAAGTACCCGGCGTCCACCCGGGGCAGCCGCAGCTCCTGTCCGGAACCGGCTTCCGTTTCCGCGGGCAGCTCAACCGTCAGCTTCCCGTTCCGGGCCACCAGGCGGCCGCGGCAGAACACCAGCTCCGGCTCAATATGCGCGGGGTCGGGAATAACCACCAGATCGGCGCATTTGCCGGGAGCAATCCCGCCCAGATCGCCGTCCAGGTGAAAATGTTCGGCCACATGCAAAGAGCCCATCTGGATGGCCCGGATCGGGTCCAGACCGAGGGCGATCGCCCTGTTCAAGATGAAATCCATGTGCCCGTATTTAACCAGATCGTTGGGCCAGACGGTGTCGGAAACAAACATCGCCCGCCGCAAATCCAATCCCATCCGCAACAGCGGCGGAATCACCGTCTCCAGTTCCCGGCGGATGGAGCCCTCCCGGATCATCGCGTCCATCCCCAGGCGCAGCCTCTCGCGCACCTCTTCGGCGGTAATCGCCTCGTGGCAGGCATCCACGCCGCACGCGGCGAAGGCGGCCAGTTTGCGCTTTCTCGCCCCGGCGCCATGCCCTTCCACCGTTTTCCCCAGCCGCACGGCCCCGGCAATCAACTCCATCACCACCGGCGAAGGCGCGCCGTTGAGCAGACGCGACCAGTAAATCTCGCCCAGACCGACAATCTCGGGCCAGGTGAGTATCTCCTCCATTTCCGCCGGCTCAACCGACCGCCGGCCCTCCCCCCGCCCGGCGCAGAGAAAGGCGATCATGGGGGCGGTGGCGTAGAGCCGCTGCGGATAACCACGGAACCGCTCGAGAAAACGGCGCAGCCCATCCACCCCCCGGGACGCGGCCACCCCCGAAGTCTCCGTGATCAAAGCGGTGGTCCCCCGGGGCAGGGTGAGGGCGACGAATTCCTGCGGTTCGAGCCAGACATCCATGTGGAAATGTCCGTCAATCAGACCGGGAATAATCACCCGCCCCCGCACATCGACAACCTCGGTTTGGTCCCCGACCGGGAAATCCCGTTCCGGCCCCACATAGGCGATGCGCTCGCCGGCAATGAGCACCTGCTGGTCTTTGAGCAATTCCCCGGTATAAACATTGACCAGATCTCCTCCGGTCAAAATGACATCGGCCGGCTCCCGGCCGAGAGCCACCAGGCTCCGGCGCACCGCCGACCCCGCGTCAAAACCTGCACCCACGGTCATTACCTCCAGACAACGGGGAAATCTCCCGGCGGACCGGGAAGATTTCCCGCCAGCACTTTCCACTTGACGATCAACAGAGTTTTCCCGCCTGGTAGAGTTCCCTTAAAACACGTTTGGAGAACTTGCCCACACTCGTCTTCGGGATTTCCTCGATGAACACCACCTCGTCGGGCAGCCACCAGCCGGCCACTTTGTCCCGCAGAAAGTCGATCAGTTCCTCCTTGCTCACCTTGCCCTTCGCCTCCGGCCTGAGCACCACGCAGGCCAGCGGCCTCTCCTGCCACTTCTCGTGCGGGATGCCGATCACCGCCGCTTCCGCCACGGCCGGGTGCCCCATCAGGTGGTTTTCCAGATCCACCGAGGAAATCC
>Ga0315298_1010666_pt1 | contig 11021 bp, 6 predicted proteins | sample WHS_1_MG_FD_203077 | JGI IMG/M metagenome (GOLD analysis project Ga0315298, IMG submission 203077) | Extremophilic microbial mat communities from Washburn Hot Springs, YNP, Wyoming, USA - WHS_1_MG | ecosystem: Environmental > Aquatic > Thermal springs > Hot (42-90C) | place: USA: Wyoming...
GCAAAACCCCTCTTCCCCCTCCCCTCGCCCGCCGCCGCAGGCGAGCGGGAGAGGGGAGGGGCAGGGGGAGGGGTGAGGGCCAAAAGTTGCCAGGAACGACTCTCTTAAAGGGTGCGATTTTTTGAGACTTGGGCCCGGTACGATTTTAAAGGACTCAACATACCCCTGGCGTTTCACGTTTTACTTTTCACGTTTCACTTTTCACGCCCTGCGAAAGGAGTCGCCATGAGCCGCAAACGCCTCTGGACCCTGACACTGATTGTCCTGGTGCTCAGCATCATCCTTTCCTGCGCGCCGCCTTCGTTCCGCCGCGCCACTCCCACTCCCACGACTCCGCCCCTCCCCGCCACCCACCCCCTGCTCCTGGTCCGCTCCCCCGCGCGCGGCGAGGAGACGCCGCTGGACCGGCCCCTCCGCCTGGTCTTTGACCAGCCCATGGACCGGGCGTCGGTGGAGGCCGCCTTCCACATTGAGCCCAAAGTGGAGGGCACCTTCTCCTGGCCCGACCCGGTCACCCTGGTCTTCACCCCCAGGGGGCAGTGGCAGCGGGCCACCCGCTACCGGGTCAAACTGGAGCCCACCGCCCAATCCGCCGAGGGGCTCCCCCTGAAGGAGGAGGTGGAGTTCACCTTCGCCACCGTCGGCTACCTGGAGGTGGCCCAGGTCATCCCGGAACCGAACGCCCGCGACATCCCGCCGGACACCCCGGTCACCATCATGTTCAACCGGCCCGTCGTCCCCCTGCAACTGGTCAGCGCGCCGGTGGCCGACATGCCCGTCCCCGTCGTCTTTGACCCGCCCGTGGAGGGGACCGGCGAGTGGGTGAACACGTCCATCTACGTCTTCCGGCCCAGGACGGGCTTCGTCCCCGGCAAGACCTACCGGGCCACCGTCCCCGCCGGCCTCTCCGACACCACCGGCGGCGTCCTGGAGGAGGATTACACCTGGGAGTTCACCATTGAGGCCCCCTACGTGCTCTCTATAGAGCCCGCCAGCGGCGCCACCCAGGTCGCCCTCACCCAGGCCATCACCGTCACCTTCAGCCAGCCTATGGACCGGGCTTCCACCCAGGCCGCCTTTTCCCTGAAGCCTCTGCGGAGCGAGACCCGCGTCCCCGGCCGCTTCGTCTGGAGCCAGGACGACCGGGTGATGACCTTCATCCCGGAGGGGCGGCTGGAACTGGATACGGAGTACCTCATCACGCTGGAGCAGTCGGCCCTCTCTGCCCAGGGCGCGGCCCCGCTGAAGGCCCCGTACAAATACTCCTTCCGCACCGTCCCCTACCCCCGCATCCTCTCCACCACCCCCGCCGACGGCGAGAAGCGGGCGGACCCCGGCACGGCCTTCACCATCAAATTCTCCGCGCCCATGGACATCTCCACCCTGATGCCCAACATCACCATCATCCCCAAACCGACCCGCGTCTACACCTATTGGGACCCGTGGGAGAACTCTTTCGTCCTGAACTGGGACCCGCCCGCGTCCACGTCCTGGGAGGTCCGCCTGGGGCCGGACATGGCCGACCCCTACGGCAACCGGATCGGCGAGGAGCAGGTGGTCCGCTTCACCACCCGCCCCCTGGACCCGGCCATCTATCTCCAGGTGCCGGGGAACGTCGGCCTATACAACGCCTACACGTCCACCTACGTCTACATCTCCCACCTCAACGTCACCCAGGCCGACATCACCCTCTCCCGCCTGACCTGGGACGAGTTCCAGCGCCTCACCACGGGCGACTGGTGGTCGGCCTGGGAGCAGTACCGTCCGGCGGAGGGAAGCATTGTCCGGAAGTGGACGGTGCCGTTGGAGGCGCCGCTGAACGATGCCCGCTACAAGCGAATTGACCTGACCGAGGACCGCAGTCCCCTTCCGCCGGGCGTCTACTTCCTGGAGGTCACCGCGCCGGAGGTGGCCCGCCGGGGCTGGAGCCCGTCCCGCCACATCCTGGTCGTCTCCCGCATCCACCTGACCCTGAAACTGGCCCCGCGGGAGGCGCTGGTCTGGGCCACGGACCTGGCCACCGGCCAGCCCGTCCCCAATCTCCCCATCACGGTTCAGGGGAAGGGCGTGAGCGCCGCCGGGCGGACCGACGCCGACGGCGTCTTCCGCACCGGCTTCCCGCCCCTGGAGGACCTCTGGGCGACCTTCCTGGCCTACTCCGGCGCGCCCGGCGAGCCCACCTTCTCCGTCGTCCACAGCGACTGGTACAACGGCATCGGGCCGTGGGACTTCAACCTGACCTCGGAGTTCTACATCCGCCCCTACCGCATCCACGTCTACACCGACCGGCCCATCTACCGGCCCGGCCAGCCCGTCTACTTCCGGGGCGTCGTCCGGGCCGAAGACGATGCCCGCTACACCCTGCCCCCGACGGGCGATACCGTCTCCGTCACCGTCCGCAACGACCAGGGGGAAGAAATCTACAAGGAGACCCTGCCCCTCTCCGACCTGGGCACCTTCAACGGCCAGTTCACCCTGGCCCCGGAGGCCGGCCTGGGCTACTACTACATTGAGGTCAACTACCGCAAACAGACCGACGGCGTCGGCTTCCAGGTGGCGATGTACCGCCGCCCGGAGTTCCAGGTGACCGTCACCCCGGATAAAGACCAGGTCCTGGCGGGCGACCGGATCAACGTCACCGTCCAGGCCACCTACTTCTTCGGCGGCCCCGTCGCCGACGCGCAGGTCCGCTGGACGCTGATGACCCAGGACTACGCGTTCCGGCCCGACGTTCCCGGCTGGTGGGACTGGACCGACACCAGCCGGTGGGACTGGTGGGGGCCGCAGGAGGTGCCCGGCTACGGCCGCGTCGTCGCCGACGGCGAAGGGACCACCGACGCCCAGGGCCGCTTCGTCTTCACCGTCCCCGCCGACATCGGCGACGCCCTGGTGAGCCAGCAGTTCACCCTTGAGGCTACCGTCACCGACGTCACCGACCAGTCCGTCTCCAACCGGGCCCAGGTCCTGGTCCACAAGGGCCTCTTCTACATCGGCCTGCGCCCCCAGCAGTACGTCGGCGTCGCCGGGGAGGAGCAGAAGGTGGACATCCGGACGGTGGACTGGGCGGGGGAGCCCGTCGCCCGCGTCCCCCTCACCGTCACCCTCAACCGACGGGAGTGGCTCAACGTCCAGGAGGAGGACGAGTACGGCAACCTCTACTGGACCTGGACCGTCTCCGACACCGTCGTCGCCACGGCCACCGTGACGACGAACGATCAGGGTGAGGCGACGGCGTCCTTCATCCCGCCGTCGGGCGGCTCCTACATCATCAAGGCCGAAGGGACCGACGCGCGGGGCAACCGCATCGTCTCGGCGACCTGGCTCTGGGTCTCCGGGCGGGAGTACGTCTCCTGGCGCCAGGAGAACAACGACCGCATCTACCTCATCGCCGACAAGCGGGAGTACCGCCCCGGCGAGACGGCCCGCATTCTCATCCCGTCCCCCTTCCAGGGGGAGGTGACCGCGCTCTTCACGGTGGAGCGGGGCCATATCATCAAGCACTGGGTGCAGACGCTGGCGGGCAACGCCGAGACGGTGGACCTGCCCATCACCGCCGACATGGCCCCCAACGCCTTCGTCTCCGTCGTCCTGGTGAAGGGGGTGGACGAGACCAACCCCGTCCCCGCGTACCGGCTGGGCTACGTCTCCTTCGCCGTCTCCACCGAGAAGCAGGAGTTGACGGTCCGCATCACCCCCGACCGGGACATCCCGAAGGGCGAGCACTACGGCCCGCGGGAGACCGTCAACCTGAACGTAGAGGTCACGGACGCCGACGGGAATCCGGTGGAGGCGGAGGTGGGGCTGGCGGTGGTGGATAAGTCCGTCCTGACGCTGGCCCCGCCCAACGCGCCGTCCATCGTGGAGGCCTTCTACGGCCGGCGCGGCCTCTCCGTCCGCACCGCCGACAACCTCTCCATCTCCGTGGACCGCATCAGCGTCCGCATCGCGAAGGAGGCGAAGGGCGGCGGGGGCGGCGCCGCAATGCCTGCTATGGGTGCGGAGTTCATCCGCCAGGAGTTCCCCGACACCGCCTTCTGGGCCCCGTCGGTCCGCACCGACGCGCGGGGCCGGGCCACCGTCTCCTTCAAACTCCCCGACCAACTGACCACCTGGCATATAGAGGCGCGCGCGGTTGGGCAACCGCAAGGGTTGCCCCTACTGGTGGGCCAGACCGAACTGGAGATTCTCTCCACGAAGGACCTGCTGGTCCGGCCAGTGACGCCCCGCTTCTTCGTGGTGGGCGACCGGGCCGACCTGGCGGCCGTCGTCCACAACAACACCGACCGCTCCCTGGAGGTGGAGGTCTCGCTGGAGGCGCCGGGGCTCCGCCTGCTGGGGGAGGCCCGCCAGAGGGTGACGATTCCGGCGAAGGGCAAGGTGCGGGTGGAGTGGCCGGTGGAGGTGCCGCGCGACTTCTCCGGTGACCGGGTGGACCTGGTCTTCCGGGCCCAGGGCGGCGGCCTCTCCGACGCCACCAAACCCCCGGCGGGGCTCCCGCCCGACCAGTACCTGCCCGTCTACCGCTACTCGGCGGTGGAGGTGGTGGGGACCGCCGGGCAACTGGCGGAGGCCGGGAGCACCCTGGAGGCCGTCGTCATCCCGCCCAGCATAGACACCACCCAGGGCGACCTGACGGTCAAACTGGAGCCGTCGCTGGCAGCGGGCATGGTCGGCGGGCTCACGTACCTGGAGCACTATCCCTACGAGTGCACCGAGCAACTGGTCTCCCGCTTCCTGCCCAACGTCCTCACCTACCGCGCGCTGAAGGAACTGGGGCTGGCGAAGCCCGACCTGGAGGCGAAACTGCGGGACCTGGTCTCCTACGCGATCCAGAAACTGTACCAGCGCCAGCACCCCGACGGCGGCTGGGGCTGGTGGCAGAACGACCAGTCTAACCCGCTGACCACCGCCTACGTCGTCTTCGGGCTGGTGAAGGCGAAGGAGGCCGGGTTCGCGGTGGAGGAGAAGGTGATCCGGAACGGAGTGGACTACCTGCGGCTCCGGATCAAGCCCGTGGACGACCTGAAGAACCCGCAGGAAGCCAACCGTCAAGCCTTCATCCTCTACGTCCTGACGGAGGCCGGGCAGGCGCGCGACGCGGACCTGTCCAACCTGTACGAAGTGCGCGGGCGGCTGGGGTACTACGGGCGGGCCTACCTGGCCCTGGCGCTGGGCATCCTGAACCCCCAGGACCCGCGCATCGGCACCATCATCGCCGACCTGACGAACGCGGCGGTGATGAGCGGGACGAGCGTCCGCTGGCAGGAGGCGCAGCCGGAGCCCTGGAACTGGAACACCGACATCCGGACGACGGCTATCGTGCTGGACCTGCTGGCCCGCTTTGACCCGAAGAACCCGCTGGCGCCGGGGACCGTCCGCTGGCTGATGCGGGCCCGCACCGCCGACCACTGGGAGACGACGCAGGAGACGGCCTGGGCGCTGATTGCCCTGACCGACTGGCTGGTGGCGACCCGCGAACTGGAGGGGAACTACGCCTGGGGCGTGCGGGTCAACGGCCGCGACCTGGGCTCCGGCCAGGTGACTCCCGATACCGTCCAGGAGGTGACCGAACTCCGGGTGGCGATTCGGGACCTGCTGCTGGACCAGGCGAACCGGGTGGAGATCGCGCGGGGCGAGGGTCCGGGGCGGCTGTACTACACCGTCCACCTGCGCGGCTATCTGCCGGTGGAGGAGGTGCAGGCGCTGAACCGCGGGGTCATCGTGGGGCGGGTCTACGAGCGGGCAGACTGCAAGCAGGATTGCCAGCCGGTGACCGAAGCCCGCGTGGGGGACCTGCTGCGGGTTCGGCTGACCATCATCGCGCCGACGGACCTGAACTACGTGGTGGTGGAGGACCCATTCCCGGCGGGGACGGACCCGGTGGACACCAGCCTGCAGACGACGAGCGTGGTGGGGACGCGGCCGGAGTTCGTCCGCACGGACTGGGACTGGAGCCGCTGGGGCTGGGGCTGGTGGTGGTTCGCCGACACCGACCTGCGGGATGAGAAACTGGTGCTCTTCGCCACCGACCTGCCGCGCGGTACCTACGAGTACACTTATCTCCTGCAGGTGGGGCTGGCGGGAGAGTACCGGGTCCTGCCGACCACGGCCTACGAGATGTACTTCCCGGAGGTCATGGGTCGGACCGACGGGCTGGTGTTCCGGATCAACCGGTAGAGACCAGCGCCTGAACGAGACACGGATGAACACGGACGGTACGGATTTTCACGGATTCTGACCCGTGATGATCCGTCCAACCCGTGTTCATCCGTGTGCTATTCAATGGGACACGGATGGGCACGGATGGTACGGATGCCCACGGATTCTAACCCGTGTTAATCCGTCCAACCCGTGTTCATCCGTGTGCTATTCAATGGGACACGGATGAGCACGGATGGTACGGATGCCCACGGATTCTAACCCGTGTTAATCCGTCCAACCCGTGTTCATCCGTGTGCTATTCAATGGGACACGGATGAGCACGGATGATACGGATGTTCACGGATTCTAACCGTGTTCATCCGTGTCCTGTTTCCAGATTACGGCGTCTCTCCCCGGAGAAAGCACAGGATGCCATCCACAATCCCCTGGGCCACCAGGTCCTGCCGGTGCAGAAGAAGGTCCCGGTCGGCCAGGAGAAATCCGATTTCTATGATGGCGCCCGGGGTGGAGGGGTCAATCTCGTAGAAGGTGTGGTACTGGGTCATGTCGGGGGTGATGCTGCCCTCGTGGAACGGCAGGCCGGTTCGGGCCCCGTAGCGGCTGACCAGACAGGCAACCAGCCGATCCTCCACATTGGGGATGGCGCTCTCCTCCACCCGCGCCACCTTGAAGCCAGAGGCCTCGGGGTAGAGGCAGGCATCGGCGTGGATGGAGACCAGGGCACGGGCCCGGTAGCCCTCCAGCCGGGGGTCAAACTCCTGCAGGAGGTCCGTGGGGTATCCGGCGGCTTCCAGGGCGGCCACAACCCGCCGGGCGACCGCCAGATTCACATCCACCTCCCGCAGCCAGCCCTCGCAAATGGCGCCGGTATCGTTCCCCCAGTGCCCGGCGACGATGCCGACGGGCAACACCTCCGGTGTACCGGGGAGTGGCGTTGGCCGGGGGAAAGGGGTGGAGAAAAGAGCGAATGTCGGTACGGAATTCGCAAATGGCGGCGTAGGGGACGGATTGGCCGGCCTCTCTGCTCCGGCGCTCATTCCGATGCGGATAATCGCCAGAAGAGCAGTGCCCAGGACCACCAGGACCAGCAGCCGCGAAGCACTGGAGGCGGCTGGCGGCCTCCCTCGCGGTTTCATCGGGCGGGCCATCGGGCGGGACATAGGGCAGGAAGGCAGGAAGGCAGGAAGCAAAAAGGCAAGAATGCAAGAATGCAAGATTGCAAGAATGAGTCTCCTGCAAAAAGGTCATTTCACCGCCGAGACGCAGAGTACGCAGAGATTATACTGATGTAAAACTCTGCGCTCTCGGCGTCTCTGCGGTGAGTTTTTGCAGGGAAGTCAAGAATGCAAGATTGACGATAAGCGATAAGCGATATGCGATATGCGATACGCGATAAGCGATATGCGATATGCGATACGCGATACGCGACACGCGATACGCGCTTACCGGCTTTCCTCCACACAAAACGCGCCGATGTGGCGCTTGTTGACCAGGATGCCACCGGCGTTGAAGACGATGTCGGGCCGGATAGAACCCCGCACCCGTCCGTCCAGAATCACCAGAAAGTCCTCCGTCTCCGTTACCAGCAGCCGCCGCAGGTCCACCCGGGCGGAGAGGCGCAGGTAGCCGCTGACCTCAAAGGTGGGGACGGTCAGGAAGATGTTGTAGAGATACGCGCCCATGTAACTGCCATAGGTCTGCTTGCGGGGCAGCGCGTCCTCCTGACGGGTCACCAGAGCCAGGGTCAGGTTGGCCTTCGCCAGCGTGGAGGCAGGATACGAAGCGAGAATTTCGCCGGGCCGGTCAATAGGGGAGATGTAGGCATCTTCCAGTTGGAGGAACCCCGTCGTCCGATCGTTCAACATCTCAAACAGGCACTGGCGGCGTACATCCAGATGCCCTGAGATGCGGTAACTGTGGGTGAAAAAATCCACCACCAGCCAGCCGACCTGTCGGATTTCTTCCATAGCGACTCCTCCGCGATCTCTCACGTTGACGGCGGACGATACAGCAGAGCAAGCCACTCCTCCCGCCGGTGTCGGTGCGGGCAACGGGGGCACAGGGCCAGCGCGGCGGCCCGCAGCGGCGGGGACTGTTTCTCCGCGTAGCCCGAGGGGCAGTAGGAACAGGGGATGGCGTCGGTCAGGATGGCGGACGGGTTCTCCTGCAACCGCTCCAGCGTGGAGAGCAGGCCCGCAGGGCTGGAAGTGCCCAGGCGGAACCGCTCCGGCACCCGCAGGTCGGGCGTCGGCGCGCCGGCAAAGATGAGCCGCACCGCGTCGGCCGCGGTCCGGATGCCCCCGGCGGCCTTCACTCCCATCCCCGGCCCGACGGCCTCCCGCATCCGGCGGATGTGCTCCGGCGTGGCGCCGAAGGCCTCCATCCCGGTGGAGTTCTTCACAAAATGGGCACCCGCTTCCTGCGCGATCCGGCAGGCCAGGGTAATGTCCTCGTTCCGGAGTTCAGAGGAGCGGATGATGACCTTGACCACCTCCCCGTCGGCCGCGTCCACCACGGCGGCCACCTCCCGCCAGGTGTGCTCCGGGTCGTCCCGGAGACGGCCCACGTTGATGACCATATCCAGTTCCACCCACCCCGGCCCTTCCCGGCGAATCGCACGGCTTTCGGTGACCAGTCGGGCGGCCTGATACGCCTTCATCGCGATGGTGGACTTGCCCAGCGGGAAATCCACCACGTAGCACTCCTTCACCCCCGTCCCCGCCAACAGTCGGGGCAACAGGTCCACCTCCACCGGGTTCACGCAGACGGAAGCGCAGCGGTGGCGGACGGCGGTTTCGGCCAGGGCGCGGATGTTCGCCTCCGGCGTGTCGGCCCGCAGGTCGGTGGCATCTATCAGCGCGGCCAGCCGCTCCGGGGTAAGCCAGTGAATAATCTCCTCCAGCGCGTCGGCCGGGAAATCCACCAGCGGCAGCGGCGGTAATTCGTCCATTTTTGCCTCCTGCAACCCCTGTAGCACAGGCTTTCAGCCTGTAGCGCAGGCTTTCAGCCTGCGAGTCTGCATCCACAGGCCTGGCGCCTGCGCTCCAGCAGTTCTCCTCTACTCCTGCTCCCCGCCCGGAGACGGGAAGGAATAATGGGGAATCACCCCCCAGTACTGCGGGGGCCAGTAGCAGAGCCAGGCCTTGCCGATGATGTTCTTTCGCGGCAGCGGCCCCCAGGCGTGGGAATCGCTGGAATTGGCGCGGTTATCCCCCAGGACGAAGTACTCATCTGGCCCCAGACTCCAGGCGCCGGTGTACGGGATGCCCGAATTCAGATACGGCTCGTCCAGCCGGTACCCGTTGATCCAGACCGCGCCGTCCCGGATCTCCACCCGTTCCCCTGGCAGGCCGATGATCCGCTTGATGTAGTCCTCTCCGGCCCCGTTGGGGGAGACGAAGACCACAATGTCCCCCCGCCGGGGCTCGCTCAGCCGGTAACTGATTTTGCTGACGACCAGATACTGGCCGTTATGCAGGGTGGGCTCCATACTGGAGCCCCGGACGTAGAAGCGACCGGTGAGGGTGTTGATGAACAGGTAGATCAGCAGGGCCAGGACGAGGCTCTCCACCACATCCCGCAGGAAGGCGCGGGCCGCTGACGCCCGCTCATGGGGCGGGGTGGGCTCAGGAATTTCTGCGTCGGCTGGCAGGGGTTCCAACAGTACCTCCGTTAGGGTATCTGTTATATGCGGTATGCGTAGAGAAAACCCAGGTATGAGTGAACAGGATTGGGAGTCACTCTGGTCTGGAAGCCGTTCCGCTCAAGGTGGTTGATCAGGTCGGCAAGGGTGTACTCGGTGAAACCGTCGTGATATTCCAGACAAATTCTGGAAATCCTCTCCAATGCGGCGCTGGATGCTCCGAGCAGCACGTCAAATTCGCATCCTTCGCAGTCCATTTTCAAAAAGTCACAACGCTCTATCCCGTTCGTTTCAAAGACATCGTCCAGAGTCATCCCCTCCACGTCTAATGAGGGACTCCCCAACTTCTCTGAACACCCACCTTTTGTAGTGGTGTACTGGACCGCTTCTCCTTTGGTAACCAGTTTCAATGTCTCGCGTCTGGCCCCAACGGCGGCCTGGAACGCGTACACATTTTGGACACCGTTCAGGACAATGTTCTCATGAAACAGGTTGTAGGATTCGGGAAAAGGTTCATAGGCATACACGCGGCTCCGGGGATTCTCCCGGGCAATCAAAATGGCGAAGTCGCCCAGGCCTGCCCCTATATCTACAACAACCCATCCATCCTCTATCCGGGTACCGTTCCGTTCGTACTGGCGGTCCAGGCAGGTCTCTTTGATAATCCAGACATCCATTACACTTCGCACCCGGAACCGGCATCCGTTCCTGAGGCGAATAACAACCCGTTTGCCCAAAAGGAGCAAGAAAACAGCAGGCCAGTTCTCCACCTGCCCGAGGATTGTTGGAATAGAGGTTAAATAGTACTGAAGGCGCGAGAACATGCTCATTGACATGCCTCTGAAGGATGTAATGCCAAAGCAGGATCAGCGAAATATTTCCACCAGTTGTTCGCTTTCTCATCAGGTCCACAACCAACATTAGAGGGGAGATGTCCGAACCAATATGCCAGATAATCCAACTCAGTACAGTTCCAGGATGAACAGGTAGTTGGTTTCGCTATAGTAGCGGGATCACCCAAATTGGGGTAGTTGAAAAAATCATCGCAGTTGGAGGGAACCGGCGATGAATTGCTATAGTCATAATCCGTGTCAAGTCTCTTAAAATCGTACCGGGGGCAGAAGCCCAAAGTCCTGAAAAACCGTACCTCCAGAGTGCCGTAACGGCTGAGACTGGCTGCGCTCACCGGCTTTTATTAACCCCTCACCCCCCTTGA
>Ga0315298_1010670_pt1 | contig 11016 bp, 6 predicted proteins | sample WHS_1_MG_FD_203077 | JGI IMG/M metagenome (GOLD analysis project Ga0315298, IMG submission 203077) | Extremophilic microbial mat communities from Washburn Hot Springs, YNP, Wyoming, USA - WHS_1_MG | ecosystem: Environmental > Aquatic > Thermal springs > Hot (42-90C) | place: USA: Wyoming...
CAATCTCCTCTAAGAGATGCTCCCAGTCCACCAAGTCAAACTGTCTATCTTTTAAAAGCTTAAGATTTTCTTCTACCCATAATACAAAGTCTTTATCGTAAAGATTTTTTAATTCTTCTTTGTTAATCTGAGTAATCATTTTTACTCCTCCAGGTCTTTTAGCCATGGCTCGTAATCTAAAATCTGCTCAAATGTGTAAGGACACTTTTTCGGAAAATCTTTTTCTGTCGGCATTTTGCCAAAGTATTTTTTAGCTAAATGAATATTTTCAGGGTCTTTAAACCATGCGATAAGCTCTAAAATTGCATCATTCCATGCATTATCTAATTCAAGTTGTGCTTTCACTTTTAAAGATGGATATTTCCTAAACAGCTTATATATGCTAGTTCTTGAGTTTATTATGCTTTTTATCCAGCCGTTTCCCATCTTTTCATTCTCTCTAAAATTTTCCCACTTGTAAAGATGCTCCAAGATAACAGCCATAAAGCTAACTATGCTATCTAAATGTCTGTTACCCATATCTTCAATCTCCTGTAAGAGATGCTCCCAGTCCACCAAATCAAACTGTCTATCTTTTAAAAGCTTAAGATTTTCTTCTACCCATAATACAAAGTCTTTATCGTAAAGCTTATTTAATTCTTCTTTGTTAATTCCTTGTGTTAGCATAGATAAACACCTCACTTAAAATTTTACTATTTAATTAAAATTTGGCATAGGTTTAAAAAAATCAACACCAAATTGGGAGTGTTCCAAAAAACAAGATTGTCATTCTGCAATCGGCAAAGAATCCCATGTTTTTTCTTTTCAAGTCAAAAATCAAAAAGAGAGATTCTTCGGCTTACAGCCTCATAATGACACGGAAAGGTAAGCCTACGAAAATTTTGGAACAACCTCACGCCAAATTATACTTTTATTCCTAAGAACTCTTTATCAACTAAGGAAGTTGTATAAGTTCCTTTTATAAATTCAGGATGTTCAAGCATTTTTAGATGGAAAGGAATAGTAGTTTTAAGTCCTTCAATAATGAATTCTTTTAAAGCTCTCTTTCCTCTTTCTATGGCCTCTTCTCTCGTTTTGCCCCAAACAATAAGTTTAGCTATTAAAGAATCGTAGTATGGTGGAATAGTGTATCCTTGATATATATGTGTATCTACTCTAACGCCATAGCCACCGGGAAGATATAGTTTTTCTATTTTTCCCGGCTGTGGAACAAAAGAGATTGGGTCTTCTGCGTTTATTCTAAACTCTATAGCATGACCGCTTGGTTTGATTTCATCTTGTTTTATGGTTAACTTTTGTCCATCTGCTATTTTTAATTGCCAAGAGACTATATCAACACCTGTAACCATTTCTGTAACAGGATGTTCTACTTGTATCCTTCCATTCATTTCAATAAAATAAAAGTTCTTATTTTTATCAACGATGAACTCAACAGTTCCGGCACCTGTAAAATTAACAGCCTTAGCAAACTTAACAGCTGCTTCTCCCATCTCTTTTCTTATCTTTTCATCTATAAATGGAGATGGAGATTCTTCAATAAGTTTTTGATGTCTTCTTTGAACAGAACACTCTCTTTCTCCAAGATGTATGACATTCCCAAACTCATCAGCTAATATCTGAATCTCTATGTGTTTTGGATTTTCTATAAATTTTTCTATATAAACTCGCCTGTCACCAAAAGAACTTTCTGCCTCTCTTTGTGCTAAAGGTAAAAGTCTTGTAAGCTCTTGCTCGTTACGGGCAACTCTCATACCTCTGCCACCACCACCGGCTGCAGCCTTTATAAGTACAGGATATCCAATTTCAGAAGATATTTCTAAAGCTTCTTTTAGCTCTTCTACCGGTGGACTACCGGGAATTATTGGAACTCCTGCCCTTTTTGCTGCTTCACGAGCCCGTGCTTTGTCTCCTGTAAGTTTTATTGTTTCTGAAGATGGTCCAATAAATTTTATATTACTTCTTTCACAGATAGCTGCAAAGGTGGAATTTTCTGCTAAAAAACCATATCCAGGATAGACTGCATCAGCATGGGTTAAATCTATAGCAGAAAGTAACGCAGGAATATTTAAGTAACTCTTTGTCGCATTAGCAGGCCCTATACAAACTGATATATCAGCTAAATCTTTATGAATACAATCTTTATCTCCTTCAGAATAAACAGCAATGCTCTCTCCACCAAGCTCTTTAATAGACCTAATAGCCCTAATGGCAATTTCTCCTCTGTTTGCAATCAATATTCTTTTAATTTTCTTTAACAATTTTCTTACTCCTGACTAAAAGTTATTATAAAATTATATTATAAATATAACCTAAGGATTTAACGATGCAGGAAAATCCTGAAAAAAAGCGTGTCTTTTTAGTCTTAAGAAGGATGGTGGATTTTGGTGTTATACCTCTGGAAAACGTAAGAGGAAATCCGGATGTAGACCCAAAAAAATCTTTTGTAGAAGTTCTTGCAACATTAATAAAAAAAGGAAAAGCTGATGAAAATAAAGTGAAAGAATTCTTCGTAAAATATCTAACTTTTAAACCATTTGACCCTAAAATACATAAAGTCAATCTCACTAAAGAAGTTTTAGATAAATTTCCTGTATCTTTAATAGAAAAAAAATACGTTGTCCCGTTTGAATATTCTGAAGGAGTATTAAAAGTAGCTGTATTAGACCCGGCAGATAGAGAAGTCCTGAGTCAAATTAAATTTTCCACAAATGTTAAAACTGTAGAAACATATGTAGCTACTCTCTCGGAAATAGAGGAGCTAAAAAAAGCAGTTATTCCCTTATTTCCTGTCAAAAAACTCTTGGACGAAATAGATTTAGGTATAGATGTTCAAGCTGAAGAGGAACAAAAAGAACCATCCATTGAAGAATTATCAAAAGAAGCACAAGATAGCCCGGTTGTAAAAGCTGTAAATGCAATCATAGCTGAAGCTATAAACTTAGGTGCTTCGGATATTCATATAGAACCTATGGAAAAAGAACTAAAAATCAGATTTAGAGTTGATGGTATATTGAGAACTTATAAAAGTTGGCCCGCACATATTAAAGATGCAATTGCTGCAAGAATAAAGATACTTGCAAATTTAGATATTTCAGAGAAAAGGCTTCCACAAGACGGTAGGATTAGATTTAAAGTAAATAATAGAAAATACGATTTAAGGATTTCTACTCTTCCAACGGTTTATGGAGAAAAAATTGTTATGCGTCTTCAAGACGCAGAGAGCTATCTAAATGTGAAACTTGAAGATTTAGGATTTGAAGAAGATGACCTTAAAATTGTAAGAGAAGCTATATATTCCCCATGGGGTATGGTTCTTGTTACAGGTCCAACAGGTTCAGGTAAAACTACCACTTTATACTCTGCATTAATGGAAAGAAACACGGATGATGTTAACATAATGACAGCAGAAGACCCTGTTGAAGTATCAATTCCGGGGATCAATCAAGTCCATGTAAAAGAAGAGATAGGACTTACATTCGCGACAGCTCTAAGAGCATTTTTAAGACAAGACCCGGATATAATTTTAGTTGGTGAGATAAGGGATAGAGAAACTGCTGAAATAGCAGTAAAGGCAGCGTTGACAGGACACTTAGTATTTTCTACTCTACATACAAACGATGCTCCATCAACTATAACAAGATTAGTGGACATTGGGGTTGATAAATTTTTAGTTTCTACAGCAGTCCATACAATAATCGCTCAAAGGCTAATTAGAAAATTATGCAATAACTGCAAACAACCTGCTAATTATACTCCTGAAGTTTTAAAAACTTTTGGATTTTCAGATGAGGATATACAAACAGGGCAATTTTTTGTCCATTATCCAAAAGGTTGTGATAAATGTGGTGGAACAGGTTATAAAGGAAGAACGGCAGTTCATGAAATTTTAAGATTGGACGAAAATATAAGAAAGGCTATAAACGAAGGTAAAACAGCTGATGATTTAAGAGAAATGGCAATCAAAGCAGGGATGAAAACTCTGTATAAAAATGGACTGATAAAAATGAAAAAAGGTATAACAGATATAGCAGAGATAGAGAGAGTGTTAATGAAGTGAGACGTAAAAGGTGAAACGCGAAACGTAGGACTTTATTAATTAAGAATGACCTACTTACGTCTCACGCTAAACGTCTCACGTTAAAAACGGAGGTAAAAATGGAAGAAGCTAAATCTTTTAGAATTGACGAAATAGCAAAAGAAGCTGTTAGCAGGAATGCGTCAGATATTCATATTACAGCAGGAGTTCCTCCCACAATAAGGGTAGATGGTGGATTGGTTCCATTAATCGGATATCCACCTATGACACCAAAGGATACTCAAGAGTTAATATATTCATTTATGAGCGAAAGACAGAAAAAAACTTTCGAAGAAAAAAAAGAGCTTGATTTTTCTTTTGGAATTAAAGGTATTGGAAGGTTTAGGGTAAATGTATTTTATCAAAGAGGAACAGTGGCAGCAGCTCTAAGAAGAATTCCATATGAAATTAAACCAATGGAAGAGCTGGGATTAATCCCAAAAGTCAGAGACTTATGTCATCTTACTATGGGACTGGTTCTTGTTACTGGTCCAACTGGGTCAGGTAAAACTACAACCTTGGCATCTATGATAGATTACATAAACACAAACTTTCCTCACCATATAATAACTATCGAGGACCCTATAGAATATGTATACCATCATAAAAAATCTGTGATAGCACAAAGAGAAGTAGGGACGGATACAGACTCTTTTGCTCTTGCATTAAAATATGCTTTAAGGGAAGACCCGGATGTTATACTTGTTGGTGAAATGAGAGATTTAGAGACTATAAGGGCAGCACTAACCGCAGCAGAAACCGGTCACTTAGTATTTGGAACATTACACACAAACACAGCAGTTCAAACTATTAACAGAATAATAAACGTATTTCCTATGGAAGAACAAGATCAGATAAGAACAGAATTAAGCTTTGTCCTTCAAGGTGTTATATCTCAAAGGCTTTTACCTAAAATTGGTGGCGGAAGAGTTCTTATTCATGAAGTCATGGTTCCAAACAATGCAATAAGAAACTTGATTAGAGAAAATAAAATTCATCAGATTTATGGTTTAATGCAAACAGGCCAGGCAGAGAGTGGTATGCAAACAATGAATCAATCTTTAATAAAAGCACTTCAAAGAAGGCTAATAACCGTTGAGGACGCTTTAAGAATTTCTCCAGAACCTGAAGAGCTTAAAAGACTAATGGCTGCATTGGGAGTTAGATAATGGCTACATTTACTTACGAAGGAAGGGATAAATTCGGTATAAAAAAAACAGGCACGATAACAGCAGGGTCTATCGAAGAAGCAGAAGATATACTAAAAAATCAGGGCTTTGTTGATGTAAAAATAAAAATAAAATCCATAAAGGAAAAGGAAAAGTCAAAAGGTGGTACGTCTGTATTTAAAAAGAGAGTAAAAGAAGAAGATTTAGCTATATTTACAAGACAGCTTGGAGCAATGATAGGTGCAGGTATTGGTATAGCTCAAGCTTTAGAAATACTATCAGAACAGATGCCAAATCCATCACTAAAAGAAGCTTTAGTAAAAGTAAAAGACGATGTTGTTACTGGAATGTCTTTATCAAAAGCTATGCAAAAACACCCAAAAGTATTTCCACCGTTTTTAATAAACCTAATTGCTGCAGCAGAGGAATCCGGTAAGCTTGATGAAATCTTAAAAAGAGCAACTCTTTATTATGAAAAGTTAGCATCAATAAGAAGAAAGATAATAAGCGCATCCTGGTATCCGGCAGCGGTATTAATCATAGCGACAGTAATTGTTCTAGGGCTACTAACTTTTGTAGTTCCAACTTTTGCAGAGATATATGCAAGCTTTGGTGGCGAATTACCATTTTTAACACAAATTTTAATAAATATAAGTAATGTTCTTAAAGAAAATATTCTATATTTAATAGGTTTTTTTGTCATCTTAGTAATTATAAATAGACTAATTTATAAAACATATAATGGAAAAAAAATCTATCATGATCTTTTTTTAAAAATTCCTTTGATAGGAAGAATACTTCATAAAGGTGCCTTGGCTAAATTTGCTAGAACATTTGCTACGCTTATAAATGGCGGTGTTCCTATTTTAAGGTCTGTTGAAATTGCTTCTACGGTTGTTGGAAACGTATTGATTGAAGAATCTTTGCAAAAAACCAAGGATGAAATAGAAAAAGGTAAACCATTTGCTACATCTCTTGACAAAAAATACTTTCCACCTATGTTTATAGCTATGGCTGCTGTAGGTGAAAACACAGGTAGATTAGACGAAATGCTTGATACGATTGCTAATTTTTACGAAGATGAAGTAGATAGAGAAGTTGATGCGCTTATATCTACCATAGAGCCCATACTGATGGTATTCATTGGCGGAGTTGTTGGATTTATCTTGATCGCATTATACTTACCAATCTTTAAAATGGGTGAACTTATTAAATAATGAAAAAAGTTGTTGTGGGTTTAAGCGGTGGGGTAGACAGCTCTACTGCTGCCTTTCTTTTGAAAAAACAAGGTTACGAAGTTGTTGGCATAAGCTTAAAATTTACAGACATAGACTCCTGTGAAGTTGACACTCAAGTATGCTGTTCTGATAAAGACATTTTAGATGCAAAAAAAGTAGCTGAATTTTTAGAAATTCCTCATTATGTAATCAATTGGAAGGACATCTTTGAGAAAAAAGTAATCAATTATTTTATAGAAGGCTATAAATCCGGCTTGACACCAAACCCTTGTAGTATCTGCAATAGAGAAGTAAAAACCGGACTTTTTGCAAAATATATTAAAAGCTTAGGTTTTGATTACTTAGCAACGGGTCATTACATAAGAACAGGTATTGAGGATGGTATTAAAGTTTTAAAAAGGGGTATAGATAAAAATAAAGATCAATCATACTTTATGGCTTTAGTGGAGAAAGAAGTAGTTGAAACTTTGATATTCCCGCTTGGTAACTTGACAAAAGAAGAAGTTAGAAAAATAGCACAGGAAAATAGGATACCTGTTAGTCAAAAAAAAGAAAGCTTTGAAATTTGCTTTACAAAAGCCAAATCTCCTGAAGAATATTTTAAAACACTGAATTTAAAAACCCACGAAGGAGAAATAGTTCATATTTCTGGAAGAGTTTTAGGTAGACATAAGGGTATAGAGAGCTATACCATCGGACAAAGAAGAGGTTTAAATATTGCATGGAAAGAACCTTTGTATGTAATAGAAAAGGATGCGCTTAATAATAAAATAGTAGTAGGCGAAAAAGATTATTTACTTACAGATAAAGTTGTAGCTAAGGGTTTTAACTTTTTGGTGCCAATTGAAAAATGGAAAAAAATAGAAGTTCAAGGAAGGTATAACCAAAAACCTATAAAAGCCAAGGAATATCATTTTGACGGAGAAAATTTAACTGTAATTTTTGAAGAGAAAGTACCAAAGTTTGCACCCGGTCAAATATTAGCTGTTTATCGTGGTGATACTTTACTTGGTGGTGGAATTATCTCAAGAAGTTAAAAATGAGAGTTAAACAATTTAAAGGATTATAGGGATGCTTAGTGTTCCATAAGAACAAGGAGGATATTATTTTTAAAAATTAAAGTTATTCTGCAGCCGGTAAATAATCTTCTTTTCCTTCAAATAATAATACAGTAATAAAAAAGTTCCTCCGTACCACAATCTTCAGGATTGACAAAGAAAGTGAAAGAGTAGGAGCAAGTCATGAATCGCACTTAACACATAACACGTTAAAAATTTTCTCATTTGCCGCTCTAAAGTTGGAATAATCTTTTTTACTCTTTTTCTATTAAAGGAAATCAATCCTTCAAGAAATTAATTTTTGTCTTTTAGGCTTTTTGGTGATAAATAAAGTGATGAGAATCTCTTATCTTTTTCAAAAAGGATGGGGGTCAAAGACCCCCTCAAATTATACCATTAGCATTCTTCTTTTTTAGCGTCAATTGGAACTGCTGGGCAAAGATGTAATTTTCTTTCTTCTCCAACTATCATGTAATAAAGCACTGGTACGACTACAAGAGTTAATAAAGTTGATGCAATTGTACCAAATATTAACGCGATCGCAAGACCATTAAAGATTGGGTCAAAGATGATAACAAACGCACCAACAACTATTGCCGCGGCTGTAAGTAAAATTGGTCTTGTCCTTACTATTCCAGCTTCTAACAATGCTTCTTCTAAAGATAGCCCTTCCTTTAATTTCTGCTCTGCAAATTCTACCAAAAGAATCGAGTTTCTTAAGATTATTCCAGCTAACGCAATAAACCCTATCATTGATGTAGCTGTAAAAAATGCTCCCATTAAAAAGTGTCCCGGTACAATACCAACTAATGTAAATGGTATTGGAGACATTATGACTGCAGGCATTTTGAAAGATTTAAACCAACCAACCAATAAAATGTATAAAACTACAATAGCAACTCCAAATGCTATACCCATATCTCTAAATGTTTCGTAGGTTACTTGCCATTCTCCGTCCCATTTTACATAGTATCTATCAGTCAATTCTGGCTGATGGGTTAATAACTCTTCTACGCCTCTTCCGTCAGGAGTTTTAATATTTTTAATCTTATCCCAAAGGTCAAGGATTGGGTAAACTGGGCTGCCAAGTTTATCGTTAACGTTTGCTATCACATAAACAACCGGTTGTAGATTCTTTCTGTAAATATCATGTTCGGTTGTTGAAGGCTTAACAGTTACTAAAGCATTAAGCGGTATTCCTCCCATAGGAGTTGGTATTTTCATAGATAGAATATCTTCAATGCTTTCTCTATCTTTTTCATCTAATCTCACAACTATGGAGACAGGATGCAAATCATCTGATGAATGGATTAATCCTACTTTATGTCCTGCCAAAGCAATTCTAACTGTTTTTACAATAACATCTTCCGACAATCCGTATCTTTTTACTTTTTCCCTATCTATATCTATTTGGAATTCTCTTTGTAGATAGTTAGCATAGATGCCGACGTCTACAATACCGGGTGTATTTTCAAATATTTTTTTGATTTGATTAGCTACTTCAAGCTGTCCTTTACGGTCTGGTCCGTAAACTTCCGCAACAATTGGAGATAATACCGGTGGTCCGGGTGGTGGTTCTACAACTGCTACGTATTTAGCCCCGTTAGCCTTTGCAATTTTTGCTACTTCATCTCTAATTCTTTCTGCTATCTCGTGAGATTGTGCTTTTCTATCGTATTTGCCTATAAGATTAATATGTATTTGTGCTAAATTTGGAGCTTCTCTTAAGTAGTAGTGTCTTACTAAACCGTTAAAATCAAATGGTGCTGGTTGACCTACATAGATGACATAGTTTTTCACTTCGTTAGTATTTTTAATATAATCTGCTATCTGTTTTGCTACCCTATATGTCTCTTGTAGAGGTGTTCCCTCGGGCATGTCTAATACAACTTGCAATTCGCTTTTGTTGTCATATGGTAGCATTTTTACAAGAACAGCTCTACTTACAAGGAGTAATACTGATACAACCAACAGCATTCCTGCAAAGCCTAAGAAAATCCATCTTTTAGCTCTGCTGCTAAAAAGCGGCATATAGATTTTATTAAATAATCTTACCAAGAAGCCTGCTCTTGCTTCATCTTCTTTTCCTAAAGCTTCTGGGCTTTCATGTGCTTCATCATGCTTTAGCCATCTAATGGCTAAGTAAGGAGTTAAGATAAATGCCAAAAGCATTGAGAAAAACATTGCAACAGATGAATTAATCGGTATTGGTCTCATGTATGGCCCCATAAGACCTGTAACAAATGCCATTGGAAGAAGAGCAACAATAACAGCGAAGGTTGCTAATATAGTAGGGTTTCCTACCTCGTCAGTAGCTACCACTGCTGCATCTTCCATTGGAAGTTTTCTCATAGAAAACCATCTATGAATGTTTTCAAGAACAACGATAGAGTTATCAACAAGGATACCAATAGAGAAAATGAGTGCGAAAAGTGTAACCCTGTTTAATGAGTATCCGTACATTTCGCTTAAAAATAGTGCAATAGCAAGTGTAACCGGGATTGTTACTGCAACAATTAAAGATTCTCTAAATCCAAGAGTTACTGCAATCAAAAGAACTATAGAAAAAGTAGCTATGAGTAGGTGCTCTATTAGTTCGTTTGCTTTTTCTGATGCAGTTTCTCCATAGTTTCTTGTGATTGTAAAGCTCACATCGGAGGGAATGATTTTACCTTTCATTTCGTTTAATTTTTCAATAACATTTTCAGCAACTACAACAGCATTACTTCCTGTTTTTTTAGCTACTGCAATGGATACTGCGTTTTCAATAGGTTTAGAAGCTTGATTTGAAGCCACGCCATATCCAAACTGGACGTAATTTTCTATCTCGCCTTCACCTTCTTCAACTTTTGCTATATCTTTAATTCTAATAGGTGCATTGTTATAAACCGCAACTACAACATTTTCAACATCTTCTTTTGACTTTAAAAACTGACCTGTTCTAACTTTATATCTGTAATTATCTTTATCAAACTCTCCTGATGGGAGAGAAAAGTTTGCATTTTGAAGAGCCTGAACTACCTGCGGAAGCATAATGTGATAGGCGTTTAACTTTGCAGGGTCAAAAAGAATATCTATTTCTTTTGGTTTTGAACCTATGATTGTAGTCTCTGATATATTTGGAAGCTGTTTTATTTCATCTTCTATAACTTCCGCTATTCTCCTTAAATCATAAGAAGAGTATTTATCACTGTGTAATGTAATTGACAGAATAGGTACATCATCAATAGATTTTGGTTTTATAATAGGCTGCATTGCCCCTTCAGGCATTCTGTAATAGTTAGACATTACTTTGCTGTATAGTTTTACTAAGCTATCTTCTGGATTTGCTCCTACTTTAAATCTGACCGTTACTATACCAAAACCATCTCCGGCATAAGAATAAACGTACTCAACATCCGGAATTTCCCACATTAATTTTTCAAGTGGTTTTACAATAAGATTGTTAACTGTATCTGATTTGGCTCCTGGATATG
>Ga0315298_1010671_pt1 | contig 11015 bp, 6 predicted proteins | sample WHS_1_MG_FD_203077 | JGI IMG/M metagenome (GOLD analysis project Ga0315298, IMG submission 203077) | Extremophilic microbial mat communities from Washburn Hot Springs, YNP, Wyoming, USA - WHS_1_MG | ecosystem: Environmental > Aquatic > Thermal springs > Hot (42-90C) | place: USA: Wyoming...
CAGCCTGGATCACCAGGGGTATATCGATAACATCCTGATCAAGGGCGGCGGCTTCGATGCCGCCAAGGTGCAGCGCCTCCTGGACTGGACCCACCTGATTGAACCATTTCTCAGCTTCTGCCTGGACCAGGTGGAGTGGGAACGCTATGAGATCATCGGCTTCACCACCATGTTCGAGCAGAATCTGGCCAGCCTGGCCCTGGCCAAACGCCTGAAAGAGCGCTATCCCGACAAAATCGTGGTTATGGGGGGCGCCAACTGCGCCGGTCCCATGGGGCGGCAGCTGCATGAAACTTTCCCTTTTCTGGACTTCGTTTTTACTGGTGAAGCCGATCTGGTCTTCCCTGAACTAGCCCGACGCCTGCTGGCCGGGGAACCCTGGCAGAACGGGCTGACGGGCTTTGTCTACCGCCAGGGCAAGCACTCGGTGGACAGCGGCCCAGCGCCGCTGCTCCGGGATCTGGACGCCCTCCCTTACCCCAACTACGAAGATTATGTGCACCACCTGCACTTCACTCCGGTGACCCCTCCGCATAAGGTGCAGATGGTCCTCGAAACCTCCCGGGGCTGCTGGTGGGGCGAAAAGAATCATTGCCGCTTCTGCGGTCTGCACGACCACGAACTCCCGTATCGGGCCAAAACGCCCCAGCGGGCCCTGGCCGAAATCCTGCATCTGGCCGGCCGTTACGGCTTCCCCAATATCATGCCGGTGGACAATATCCTTAATCTTTCTTATTTCAAGACCCTCCTGCCCGAACTGCGCCGGCGTCGGCCGGGGATCTCCCTGTTTTATGAGACCAAGGCCAATCTCAAGAAGGAGCAGGTGCAGCTCCTCCGGGAGGCCGGGGTCACCCGCATCCAACCGGGGATTGAGTCCTTCAGCGCCAATGTCCTGAAGCTCATGCACAAAGGCGTGACGCCGTGGCAGAATATCCAACTGTTGAAATGGTGCCGCCAGTATCAGATAGATGCGGCCTGGAACCTGCTCTACGGCTTCCCCGGCGAAAATTCCCAGGATTATCGGGACACCCTCGAGATCGTCCAGGCCATCAGCCACCTGCACCCGCCCATGGCCTACGGTTGGATCGGTCTGCACCGCTTCAGCCCCATGTTTCAGGCGCCGGAAAAATTTAACTTGCGCCACATCCGCCCATTGGCCGCCTATGACTACCTTTATCCCTTCCCCGCCGCGGTCCGGGAGAATCTGGCCTATTTCTTTGACTTCGACTTCGACGGCAAGGAAAAGACGGAATATTGGTTCCAGCCGGTCAAGGCGGCCGTGGAACTCTGGCAGGCCCAGAGTGAGCAGATCCGCCTGGAGGTCTGCCACCAGGATAGCCAGGGGATGACCGTTCTGGACACCCGGCCCCACCGCGCCGCCGACTACCACCATTTTCACCCTTGGGAGGCTGCCATCCTCACCTACTGCGATGAACCGAAAACCCTGGCGCAGCTCCAGACCTTCCTGGCTGCCCAGCGGCCGCCGGCGGCGGCCCCGGAGTCCAGGCTGCTGTCCTTTCTCGAAGAGCAGCGGGCCAAACGGCTCCTCCTTAAATTCGACGAGAAGTACCTCAACCTCATCCTTTTGGAACCCCCAACCACCCAGGCTGGGGGGGCGTTCTGGACCAGGTAACCGGCCCGGGGATGTCTTTGGCTCAAAGGGCGGCCCTGTCGGCCTCTTCTCCCTTCACCCCCAAACATGGAGGAACTCCAGATGTGTCAGTATTGTGGTTATGACCCCTATGGCGAGATGTCTGGCCATGGCCCCGGCGAGTGCTGTCAGGGCGACTATGACCCCTATGCCGGGGCCTATGATCCCTATGGCGGCAGTCATGGTTATGATCCCTACGCCCCGGAAGCCGCAGCCTATCAGCCAATCCAGCGGCCCGTAGCCTATTTCCGGCCTCCCGCCTTTGCCCGGCCGCCGTTGTTCACCCGGCCGCCAGCCTATTTCCGACCGCCGGTTTATGCCCGGCCGCCGGTGTATGCCCGGCCACCCATGGGCCCGCAGTATTATTTCGGCCCGCATCCCGAACCCTGGACCGGCGCCTATGAACCCACCGGAGCCTATGAACCTGCCGCAGCTGAGTATGAACCCTATGCCCCGGAAGCCCTGACCCCCACGCCGCTGCAACGGCCCGTGGCCTATTACCGCCCGCCGATCTATGCCCGGCCACCGTTGTTCACCCGGCCGCCAGCCTATTTCCGACCGCCGGTGTATTTCCGCCCACCGGTCTTTGCCCGGCCGCCCATGGGGCCGCAGTATTCCTTCGGTCCCGGGCCTGATCCCTGGGCCGGCGCTTATGAACCTGCTGAAGCCTATGAACCTGCCGGAACTGAGTATGAACCCTACGCCCCGGAGGCCCTGACCCCCATCCCGCTGCCGCGGCCTGTGGCCTATTTCCGGCCCCCGGCCTATTTCCGGCCGCCGGTGTATTTCCGGCCCCCGGTCTATGCCCGACCGCCGGTCTTTGCCCGGCCGCCCATCCGCCCGGTGGATTATCCCCCGCCCTTTTAACGGGCCGGAGCCATAACCCCTGAGCGGCGCCCACCTGGCTGATGGACGCCCCAGGACTGGCAGACACTAATACCCCGGGGAGAGAGAATCTCCCCGGGACCCTGTGGCCATCATATCTTCACCGCAAGCAGAGACGGGAGAACCCTATGCCGGAAAAAAAACGCTATATCGTCGCCCACCGCCATGGGCCGCAGTTGGATCCCAAATCGGTCCAGGAACTCCAGAAATTTGTCGCCGCCCACGAGGAGGCCGCCATCAAACGCACCACCCTGGTGGGCCGCACGGTCGTGGAAATGACCGAAGCCCAGATGCAGGAGTTGGCCCAGAAGAACCCCCAGCTCCTTATTGAGGAAGATCAGGAATTACAGCTCTTTGGCATGCCCGGCATTCCCGAGCGGGTGCCCACCGCTGGCGCCTATGAGTTGACCGTGACGGTCACCGCGGCCGCTGAGAAAAAACCCCTGGCCAACGTCACCGTCTACGGCCTCGGCGCCGGCGTGGCCTATAGAGGCGTCACCGACCCCGACGGCAAGGCCGTTCTCCAGGTTTTTGAGCCGACCCTGGCTCGGGTCATTGCCTCGCCCACTGATACCTATTGGTCCAAGGTTGTTGGCCAGATCAATCTGGCCGAGACCTCGAGCCTGGCCATCTCCCTGCAGGCCCTGGTCACCACCGGCGCCTATGACTGGGGCCACCGGCTGCTCGGCTTCCATACCGTCAACCAACGCTGGACCGGCAACGACATCAAGATCGGCATCATTGATTCGGGCATTACCGATAAACATCCCGACCTGAAGCCGGTGGGCGGCTACAACACCCTGGACGGCCAGGACAGCAATGCCTGGAATATCGATGAAAAAGGCCACGGCACTCACGTGGCCGGCATCATCAACGCCGTCAACAATACCATCGGCGTGGTCGGCGGTGCCCCCAAGGCCAAGATCTATGCCGTCAAGGTCTTTCCCGGCGGCTACATCAGCGATTTAGTCGAAGCCGTGGAGTGGTGTATCCGCAATAAAATGGATGTCATCAATATGAGCCTGGGGGCCGCCAACCCCTCCCAGGTCCTGGCCCAGGTTCTACGGGATGCCTATGATCGGGGCATTACCTGTGTGGCGGCAGCCGGCAACGAGAAGACCCGGGTGGCCTACCCCGCCGCCCTGCCCACCGTCCTGGCGGTCTCGGCCCTGGGCCGCTTCGGCACCTTCCCCGAAGACAGCGCCCATGCCTTGAAGGTATCCCAGACTGTGGACTATCGGGGCGGCCTTTTTGCCGCCAACTTCACCAACTTCGGGCCGGAGATCGACGTCTGCGCCCCGGGGGTGGCCATCCTCTCCACCACGCCCTCCGGCTACGCCGCCTGGGACGGCACCTCCATGGCCTGCCCCATGATCAGCGCCCTGGCCGCCCTGATCCTCGAGGCCTACCCCTCCATCCGCAGCGGCGATCCCCAACAACCCGAAGCGGTCAAGGCCCTGCTTTATGGCTCTTGCGCCGATCTGGGCATGCCGCCGGAGATCCAGGGCCGCGGCCTGCCCCTGGCCCATCAGGCCCTGGTCTGGGCCGACTATTATCAACAGCCGCAGTGGCAGCCACCGCAGTCACCCTCCTACCGGTAACCCCCCCTGTGGCGGCGTTGGCTTCGGTCCGGCGCCGCCGATCTTTTCACTTGCGCCTCTTCTTTGCGCAGCTCGCTCCCCACCCCTCCGGGCTCAAAATAAAAAAAGACAGGGCCGTCCCTGGTCCTGCCTCATTGTTTCTTACTGCGCCGAAACCACCGTCAAACATCGGCAGCGGCTCGGCCTGCCGTAAAGAATCAGTCGGCTACGCCTGCACCCGCCGGCGGCCGACGACGATGATGCCCATGATACCGGTGACCATCAGGACCACCGAACCCGGGAGGGGCACCGGGCAGACCTGGGCCTTGACCACGGTGAAGATGTCAGTATTGTCGATGATCTTGCCGTCAAAACCCTTGGCTTGCCAATCAGGGTAATAGATCCCGAAATACGGATCCTGGCCATCTACGAGCTGATCAAACTTCTCGGCGCCGGCGCCCCGGGCAAAGAGGGCCACCACTTCGTTGGTGTGGTTGGTGGAATGCCACCTCACCGTGGGCACGCCCGCCACGTCGGCCGCGGTCAGCCTTTGCATGAACTTGGTGTCGGAATCGGGGCCTAGGGGCATGGAGTTGCCATGGTCGGTGGTGATGATGAGGAGGTTGTTGTCCCAGCCGCCGTTGGCTTCAATCCAGCTGATCACGAAGTCCACCGTTTGGTTGAAATCCCGCTGCTCTTCGATGAGCCGGGCGGTCTGGTTGCCATGCGCGGCCCAGTCCACGGCGCCGCCTTCGATGTGCAGGAAGAAGCCTTTGTCAGTGGTGGCCTGGCTCTTGGCGGCCAGAGCGTTCACCGCCCCCTTGGTCATGGTCAGGAGGGTGGGGACGTTTTTATTGAAGGGGTCATCGTCCACTTTGTCCGTGGGGGCATAACCGCTGCGGGACTGCTGCAGGGTGGTAGCCACTTCGGCAGTACCCACCAACCGCAGGTTGGCCGGATTGCTCAGTAAGGGCGAGGTTCCGTTGGCCAGCTTCTCGAAGTCCGGCTTGGTCTGAATCAGCTTCCAGCCCTCGGGGTGAGTGCCCTCGTTCAGCTGGATCCAGGTGTTTCGGCCGCCCACGTATTTGGCTTTGCTGTCGTTGATGGCCGGATCATTATAGTTGACGATCTGCCGGATCCCGTCGTCGTTGAATTGCGGATGGCCGGCGCCCATGATGACGTCCATGACCTTGCCGCTGAGCATATTCTTGGCAATGTCCATATAGTTGTTGCGGCTGATGTTCTTGGCGTTGCTGAACCCGGCCGGGGTGGCATGGGACCACTCCACCGAGCTGATGGTGCCCACCGCCTTGCCGCACTGTTTGGCCAACTCCGAGATATTCGGGGTAATGGGAGCGCCCACATCTTTGGGGTCGTTGCCCCAGTTGATGGCATTGTTGTAAGTCTTCTGGCCGGTGGCCATGGCCGTGACCGCCGCGGCCGAATCCGTGGCGTTCTGTTTCAGATACTCATAAGCCTTAAAAAAATGGCTGCCGCCGATGTAGGTGTTGTCCCAAGCCTTGGTAGGATCATAGCTCACCTGCGGCGTATTGTCTCCCGTGGGCGTATGGGACATGTTTAAAGGGAAGGTGGTCGCCAGATACTTTTTAAATTCCGGGCCGAAATACGGGGAGGCGGTGGTGCTGCCTTTGGTATAAAGGTCCGCCGCATCCCAGGCGCCGAAGCTGGCGCCGTCGGAAATCATGACAAAGACGTTCTTCCCTCCAGCCCAGGCCGGGAGGGCCACCAACAAGGCCAGGATAAGGACCAGACTGGCCAGACCATATCTCTTCTGCTGCCACATGTGCTTCACTCCTTTAGTAATCATGACTTGAATCTGTTGACCTGCAAAATCTGCTCGGGCGCGGCCGCCTTACTGCTGGGCCATCGCCGATCGAAACCCTTTTCTTTCCCGAAACTCCCTCCTTTCCTGCTAATTTGAGCAGCGGGCTTAAGCCGGCTACCGAAACTCACTTTAGTCTCAAAATGTTTCGACCGTGTTCGGAAAAAATTAAAAAGGGTTAAAAAATGAAGAAAAAATCGCCCCGGGGAAAAAATCGCCGCCAGTAATAGGTAAAATACTTTAGGCAGGAAATGGAGGAGCTTTTGGGAGGACCTGGGCCGAGATTTGTTTCATTCTGCAACAGAGGGCGGAGCAATAAATAGCTAATTAATAGTGGGCAACTTTATGAAAATAATCACTTTATTGAAAATTCCGCAGTTTTCACAATCCCGCTAATTTTTCCTTTACAATTCCCTTTTTCTGCTTTTAAATGAAAATAAGCAGTCGCGGCAAGTTTACCGCATTCAAAAAAAATCCCCGGAAATCGGGGGAGAAAGGAGGCAACCTCAACTACGTCAAATTTTTTTTGCGTATTCGCCAACCCTGAATCTATCCACCCGGGAGAGTGCATATGAGTATTACCCGCCGAAGCTTTCTCAAAGGGTTGGGCGGCGGCCTGGCCTCCATGGGGCTTGCCGAGGCCCTCTGGCAGTCCCCCAGTTGGGCCTACCAGGTGCCCGCCGCCAAGATCAAAAACGCCACCGTCACCACCTCCATCTGTCCCTACTGCGGCGTCGGCTGCGGCCTCATTGCCCACAGCAGCAACGGCAAGTTGATCAACGTGGAGGGCGATCCGGACCACCCCATCAACCAAGGTTCGTTGTGCAGCAAGGGACAGGCCGTCTTCCAGATTGTCAACAATGACCGGCGGTTAAAAAAGGTAAAATACCGGGCCCCGGGCAGCGACCGCTGGGAGGAGAAGCCTGTGGAGTGGGCCATCCAGACCCTGGCCCAGCGCATCAAGGCCACCCGGGACGCCAATTTTATGGAAAAATCGCCCGAGGGGGTCACCGTCAACCGCACCGAGGCCATTGCTTCCATCGGCGGCGCCGCCCTCAACAACGAAGAATGCTATCTCGTTTCCAAATTGATGCGGTCCCTGGGGATTGTCTATCTGGAACACCAGGCCCGCCTCTGACACTCCTCCACCGTGGCCTCGTTGGGGCCCACCTTCGGCCGGGGTGCCATGACCAACCATTGGAACGACCTGGCCAACAGCGACTGCATTTTCATCGTCGGGGCCAACCCGGCGGAGAACCATCCCATCAGCTTTAAACACGTTACCGCAGCCCTGAATAAAGGGGCCAAACTCATTGTCGCTGACCCCCGCTTCACCCGCTCAGCCTCTCAAGCCGATATGTATGTCCGCCTGCGGCCGGGCAGCGATATTGCCTTATTCAATTGCCTGAGCAATTATGTCATCCAAAATAATCTTTTCCATAAAGACTATGTGATTCATTACACCAACGCCAGTTTTCTGGTCAAACCTGGCTTCTCTTTCCAGGATGGCCTCTTCTCCGGCTTTGATCCGGCCAAGAAGGCCTATGATTTCTCCACTTGGGATTATGAACTGGATGCCAAGGGGGAGCCGGTCACCGATCCCACCCTGCAGCACCCCCGCTGCGTCTTCCAGCTGCTGAAACAGGAATTCAGCCGCTATACGCCGGAGTTGGCCGAGTCAGTGACGGGCGTGCCCAAAGAGCAGATCCTGGCCCTGGCCCAGCTCTATAGCGCCACCGGCCAGCCGGGCAAGGCTGGCACCATCATGTATGCCATGGGAGCGACGCAGCACTCCACCGGCGTGCAGATCATCCGCAGCTATTCCATCCTGCAGCTCCTCCTGGGCAACATGGGCGTGCCCGGCGGCGGCATCAATGCCCTGCGGGGCGAGAGCAATGTCCAGGGCTCCACGGACATGGCCCTCCTCTTCCATGTGGTGCCGGGCTATATGGCCATTCCCAACGCCGCCAACCATCCGACCCTGAAGGATTATCTGGAAAAGGAGACGCCCAAAGCCAGTTTCTGGACCAATAAGCCGAAGTTTTTCATCAGCCTCCTGAAGGCCTGGTGGCTGGACGCCGCCACTCCCGAAAATAACTTTGCCTATGATTACCTCCCCAAGATCGGCAAAGGCTATGAAGGCGGCGGCTATTCCTGGCTGCCCATGATGCAGGCCATGTATACCGGAGGAATCAAGGGATTAATCGCCTGGGGGATGAACCCGGCGGTGGGCTCCTCCAACCTGAACCATACCTATGCAGCCCTGGCCAACCTGGATTGGCTGGCCGCCTTTGACCTCTGGGAGACGGAGACGTCCATCTTCTGGAAGCGTCCCGGCGCCAACCCCAAGGAGATCAAGACCGAAGTCTTCCTCTTCCCGGCCGTCGATGCCCTGGAAAAAGAGGGCTCCATCAGCAACAGCGGCCGCTGGATCCAGTGGCGCTACCAGGCCGTCAAGGCCCACGGCGACGCCAAGAGCGACCTGTGGTACGTCAACCGCCTGGCCCAGGAGTTGAAAAAGCTCTATAAGGAAGACCCCAAGGCGGTCTGCCCGCAGCCCATCGTCAACCTCAATTGGAACTACGGCGATGATCCCGATGTCCACCTGGTGGCCAAAGAAATCAACGGCTTTACCGTGGCGGACCGGAAACAGGTCCCCAACTTCCTGGCCCTCAAGGACGACGGCTCCACCGCCTGCGGCTGCTGGATCTATTCCGGGTTCTACCCCGGACCGGACAAGAAGGATAACAAGGCCGCGGCCCGGGACAAGAAGGACCCCAGCGGTTTGGGCCTCTATCCCGGTTGGGCCTTTGCCTGGCCGGTGAACCGGCGCATCATTTATAACCGCTGCTCCGTCGACGCCAACGGCCAGCCCTGGAATCCCGCGAAAACCCTGGTGCGCTGGGATGCCGCGGCCAATAAGTGGATCCGCAACGACGTTCCCGACTTCAAGTGGATCGATCCGGCCACCAAGACCGAAGTTCCCCCCGAGGGCTCGGTGAAGGCGGCCTACCTCATGCTTCCCGAGGGCCGGGCCCGCCTCTTCGTACCCAAAGGCGCCACCCGGGAAGGTCCCTATCCGGTGCACTACGAAGCCTTGGAGTGCCCCTTCATCAATCCGGTCTACCCCAAGCAGCAATCCAACCCGGTGGTGAAGATCTGGAAGTCCAAGCTGGATCAGTATGCCCAGATCTGCGATCCCCTCTATCCCTATATCGCCACCACCTTCCGGGTAACGGAACACTGGCAGACCGGCGCCCTGACCCGGAATCTCCCCTGGCAGGCCCAGCTCTTCCCCGAAATGTTCGTGGAAATCAGCCCCAAACTGGCCAAAGACAAGGGTATTAAGGCCGGCGACTGGGTGAAGGTCTCCAGCGCCCGGGGCTCGGTCCTGGCCCGGGCCCAGGTCACCAACCGGGTGGGGGCCTTCCGCTGTGGTCAGCCCGGTATGGAAACCACCGTCGAGATGGTGGCCCTGCCCTGGCACTTCGGCTTCGCCGGCCTGGTCACCGGCGGCCCCGACAAGAAGCAGAATTATGCCGCCAACCAGCTCTCGCCGGCGGTGGGCGACGCCAATACCATGATCCCGGAATACAAGGTGTTCCTGGTCAACCTGGAAAAGGCCTAAGAGGGGGATGGAACCATGAGCAAAGGTATGTTGATCGACACCACCCGCTGCATCGGCTGCCGGGCCTGCCAGACCGCCTGCAAGAGCTGGAACAATCTCCCTGGCATCCAGACCTCCTTCAGCGACAGCTGGTCCAACCCCCGGTATCTGAGCGCCGCGGACTTCACCCGCATCATCTTCCGGGAACAGAACAAGCCCGATGGCACCGTGGGTTGGTATTTTATCAAGCGCCAGTGCATGCACTGCAACGACCCCGCCTGCGTCTCCGCCTGTCCGGTGGGGGCCCTGCAGAAGCTGGCATCCGGGCCGGTGGTCTACGATGACAGCAAATGCATCGGCTGCCGCTACTGCATGATGGCCTGTCCCTTCCAGATCCCCAAATTCCAGTGGGACAGCGCCGTCCCTTATATCCGCAAATGCACCTTCTGCGCCGACCGCCAGGCCGTGGGCCTGGAGCCTGCCTGCTCAGCCACCTGTCCCACGGGAGCCCTGCTCTTCGGCGACCGGGACAAGCTCATTGCCGAAGCCTGGAACCGCATCCGCCAGTCTCCCCAACGCTACCACAAAGAAGTCTACGGCGACAAGATTGCCGGCGGCACCGCCAAACTCTACCTGACCGCCCTGGGTTTCGAGGCCCTGGGCCTCAACCACCGGGGCTTCCGCACCGATCTGGGCGACACCCCCCAGGGCGTGTATGGCCGGGAATGGATGGGCAAGGTGCCCCTGGTGGCCCTGGGCGTCGGCAGTCTTACGCTGGGGCTCTATGCCTTGAACCGGCGCCGGGCCGAAGTGGCCTTGGCCGAAGCGACAGCCAAGCAGCCAGGAAAGGAGGTCTAAGCCATGGCAGAGAAAGTGGAAAAATGGTATCCCGGCGAGGCCCGGGGCAAGATCAGCTATGGCCGCATGATCCTCTATGTCCTGACCGCCTTGGGGGTCATCTCCGGCCTGATCCGCCTCTTCTTCGGCCTGGGCGCGCCCATCACCAACCTCAGCGACGCCTACCCCTGGGGCCTGTGGATCAGCTTTGACGTGCTCACCGGCGTGGCCCTGGCCGGCGGCGGCTTCACCATGGCCGCCATCATCTATGTTTTTAACCTGAAACAATTTGAACCGCTTTTGCGGCCCGCCAAGATCTCCGCCTTTTTAGGCTATCTGATGTTCATCTTCGGCCTGTTTTTTGACCTGGGGCTGCCCTGGCGCATCTGGCATCCCTTAATCTATTGGAATACCCACTCGGTCCTCTTTGAAGTGGCCTGGTGCGTCATGCTCTACACCACGGTCCTCTCCATCGATGTCTTGATTATGGCTTTGGAGCGTTTCAAAATAGAAGGGCCAATCCGCTTCCTGCGGAGCATCTACGTCATCTTCATCGTCGCCGGCATTATCCTGTCGACCCTGCACCAGTCCTCCCTGGGGGCCTTGTATCTC
>Ga0315298_1010672_pt1 | contig 11013 bp, 9 predicted proteins | sample WHS_1_MG_FD_203077 | JGI IMG/M metagenome (GOLD analysis project Ga0315298, IMG submission 203077) | Extremophilic microbial mat communities from Washburn Hot Springs, YNP, Wyoming, USA - WHS_1_MG | ecosystem: Environmental > Aquatic > Thermal springs > Hot (42-90C) | place: USA: Wyoming...
CTGCTCCTTCTTGTTCAATGTCACCATCTCCGGTTCCATACTCTTTATGGTACCCCATGGGTGACATTTTCACTGAACCGTTACGGGGTGACAGAATCATAGACCATTCACACTCTCCCCTCCGTGGCTTGACATGGCCCTGAACTTGGTCTAAAATGGTAGACGCGTAGGGGGATATAGCTCAATAGGGAGAGCGCTGCGTTCGCATCGCAGAGGCCGGGGGTTCGAATCCCCCTATCTCCACCAGCTTCCGTGGGCGCCGCTGTGGAACCGCTTGGGATGCTGGAAATCGTCTGAAATGCCGAAGTGGCGGAATGGCAGACGCGCTACGTTCAGGGCGTAGTGTCCTTACGGGCGTGGGAGTTCAAATCTCCCCTTCGGCACCAAGTGCCTATCCGACGACGTAGTGTGGGGGCTCGCCCTCCGGTAGGTGCAGGTGAGGGTAGGTTGCTCTGCTTCAGATGCGGGCTATTGGATAGGCGCAGGGGCGATTAGCTCAGTAGGCTAGAGTGCTACGTTGACATCGTAGAGGTCACTGGTTCGAGCCCAGTATCGCCCACCTCGGCGGACTAGTCGTAGGATGTTAGTCCGTCTTTCTTTGTTCTTCCAATTCGTTGATTTCCATCTCGCACTCGACTGCGTCCGGGCAGACGGGTTCCTCTTCTTCAGGCAGACCAGCGGGGCACGGACTGAGGAATTTGCAGTTCCGAATGGTTGTCCACTTGTCAGGCGCTTCAAGACGATTCAAAGTCAACCCGCGTGCGACAAACGAGCAACTGGCGAACGCAGCTTCGAGCTGTGCTGCCAAGTAGGGCCGGATTCCGTGGGGGAATTCGCCGTAGGAGAGGGTGAGATGGGGAACCCATTCCTCCACCGTGTACGGATAGGTCTCAGCGCCGATGGATATCAGGCATTCCCTCAGTGCCGTGTACAGGTTCGCTAGCGTAGGGGTCTTGTCGACCTTCAGAAGTAAGTGCAGCCGCGATGGGTTAGAAGATGAGGGGAGAAAACCGGCGCCTCCGACTTCCAGTTCGAAGGGTGCCAGCCGAGCGCAGAGGGCCCCGACGGCCTTCTCCAACGCTGTAGTATCGATCTCGTTGTAGACAACTTGCAGAGTGATGTGCGGATGGAACTTGATATCGCGGCCCAACTCCCTGGCAAGAATCCTTGCCGCCTCTTCCGCTTGTCTTACACACTGGCCCGCCGGCGTGATTGTCACCGAAATGATCGGGCTCGGTTTGTTTCTCTTTACCATCTCGCCTTTCGCTTGCCGTGAGTAGCCTTCGGCTACATCGACACGTGCGACAACGCACCAAGTACTACATACGGCGCACTCAGCCTCCTGCGCGATGTCAAATATGACGATGCCTCACTTGCTGACGGCTAATAGCTATTGGGTGGCTGTCAGTTATTTGTTGCTAGTTATCCGAAAACGGATTCGGTTGCATCGCTGGCAAACAGGCCCCTGATGATCGATAACTACCAGTTAATCCGCAAGTTATATGCCATGTGCCTGGCCGCTAAGCGGCGGGCTGGCGGCTAGTAGTCTGAAACCGACACAGGCACTGAATTGGCTCCCGGTATTCCAGTTGACGTCCTCCGCTAGACCTGTATAATGGCGCATATTCAGCCGTTGGGCATCCTCAGTTTCAGGAGACAACCGCAATGGAGAAGCAGTCCGAAAACCAGATCACGCAGCCGCCGAGTATGGTGCCCCTGCAGCTGCTCGATAGCGTCTTCTGCGTCCCATTCCCTATTCACACTCAACAGGCCCACCGTGCCATGGCCAGCTGGGTAATCACCAGCGAAGGCGTTGTAGTAGTTGACACCGGCTTGGTCGGCAACGGCGACGCCATCCTGAGAATCATTCGCCAGACTACGCAGGCTCCCATACGCTATGTCGTGTACACGCATGGACATCTAGATCACGTGGGTGGCGCGCCGGCTCTGCTGGGGGAATACCCTGTGATCATCGGCCACGAGAACGTCATTCCCCGTCATGAACGCTATGTTTCACAGGCGCCTTACATTAACCTGATCAATTCGATCCAGTTTCACTTCCCACCGCTTCCCCCTGGTGTGCGCGCCAGGCCTGTCGCTCCTACGATCGTCTATCGGGACCGCTATGAGTTCTCTCTGGGTGACACACGCTTCGAGTTGGTTCACGCCATGGGAGAGACCGACGACCACACCATTGCCCACGTGCCGGACCTCCGCCTGGTGTTCGCCGGTGACCTCGTGGAGGCTTCCTTTCCGAATCTTGGCAATCCCTTTAAGGTGCAACGCTATGGTAAGGAATGGTACGAGGCACTAGAGATGATCCTTGCCTGGCAGCCAAGGGTGGTCATCGGGGGAGACGTAATCCTCAAAGGAGAAGAGATCCAGAAGTCGCTTGCCGCACACAGCGAAGTGCTGCGTTACCTCGAGGAAACGGTAGTGGCGAAGATCAACGAAGGGAAGAACTTGGAACAGTTGTGGGAAGAAGTGCAGCTGCCAGCGCATCTCGCAGAGAGTCCCTATCTCCAACAGAGGTATTCCCGAAGGGAATTCGCCATTTACAACATCTGGAAACGCTACTGCGGCTATTTCGACTTCAACCCGGCCCATCTTCTGCCTCGGCCGTCCTGGGAAGTAACCGCCGCCATACGAGAAATCGTGGCTGACGACGAGCGGGTGCTGGCGAAGGCAAGGGCTTTGGCCGAGCAAGGGAAGCCCCATCTGGCGCTGCAGGTCTTGGACTTAATCTTGGCCAACGAGCAAGACCACCGGGCCGCACGATCGCTCCGCAGGGATATTCTGGCCACGCTCTTGGAGCAGGATGAAACGGTCATGTCCCAAAACACTTGGCTCCATTATCTAGAGAGGGACGAGGAGTTTCTGGCCAAGCCGTGAACGGCTGGAATCGCAGAAAGGTGACCGGGAAGGGAATGCCAGATCGCACGATCGCGTGGCTAAGGAACCAGTACGTGCATACTGGCTCTAGCTCAGCTTGATCGCCTGCTCGGGGCACATCTCTTGACAGCAGAAGCAGGCGATACAGCGTTCGGCATCGACCACCGGATACCGGTCGGCAATGGTCAACGCCGAAACCGGGCACTGATCGACGCAGGTTCCGCAGGCCGTACACTTTTCCTCATCGGCTTTCGGCCGCATACGGGCGCGGACAGTCGCGAAGTCGACAGTGGTGCGATCTTGAGCCGATGGTGCCGCTCTGGCCGGGAGTTGGAAATGGGGGATTGGCGCCAGTTTGCCTATAATGTCGATCGCCGCCGCGTCGTATCGACCCAGCCCACGCTGCTGGGCGATCCCAAGAAAAGGCACCAAAGCGAGGTCTGCCCCCATCATCCGCGCTATGGTGGCGTCGATAGCCACGCCATTATCAGAAGCCAGGATGCAGCCGATGTGTCGAAGATCCGTCGAGGCCGGACCGTTGCCTTCCATGCCGACTACGGCGTCGACGATAATCAGATCAGGAACCCTCAGCCGGTAGACATCCACGACCATCTCAGAAAACCGGCTGGCGTTGCCCGCGATGCGATGCAGATTCGCCTTCTGGGCGCCCGGTAGGATCCCGTAGCTGTTCTTGATCGCGCCGGTGACAACGGTGAGCCCATGCGTCTTGAACTTCGGCACGGAAATGACCACATCGGCATCTAGCACGGCACTGGAGACACTCACCCGATCGATGAATTCGGGATTGAACGGCACCTCTCGCGCTTCGGTCCCGATGTTCCGGTAGTGGCCAGCGGCCGCTGCCATGAGGCCACTTTGGCGAAAGGTCTTTTCGTTGTCTCCATAGCTCATCATGCCCGGATTGTCGCCGACGATGATCTCCGCTGCACCTAGACTCTCGAGCTTCTCCACGATTGTGCGCACTACCGCTGGGTTGGTTACAATCGCTTGATCAGCATCAGAGGCTCGCAAGGCATTTGGCTTGACCAACACCTTCTTGCCTCTGATATCGAGAGGGAAGAGTTCAAAGGCCCGTTCAACCGCTGCGCGGCACTTGTCGTACTCGGCTGGATGGATCAGGACTCTGTGCATTGATCATCTCCGCGATTCACAGGCAGCCAGGGGTCTTGAGTACCTAATAGGACCATCTCCGTAACGAGCGGCACGGGGCTTGTCCCAAGGAAACCGCCACCCACCAACTACTAGCCAACAGCTCTTACTCGTCACCCGTGATGCGCGAACCCAGGAAGATTCTGATAACTGAAAGCTGATGGCTGACAGACGAAAAGCGATAGCCTGATGGACAAGCCCTTGCGCCACGTTATGGGTGGGGCACCTAGTACTTCCGGAAATCGCCGGAAAGCTGGCGATCCACCATATTGGTTTCGGTCATGCGGTCGAATAGCTGGAAACCAGACCTTCTCCCTTCTTCCGACACAGGCTCCAGGGTGTTAGGGGCCACCTCTCGGAACACCTTCCGAGCACTGGCTAGACGGCTCTCATCGGCATGGATGCTAAGGATTAGTCCTCCCCGCGCCAGACCGGTCTCGTAGTACTCCATAGACTGCTTGGGCAATCCCCATGCCTCGGCCAAGGCCGCCGGTGCATCCTCTGCCACAACAGCCTGCGCAAGCTTTCCGGTGCCGAAGACAGAGCCCACGCCTTCTAGCTTGCCAGCTTTGGCATCCACGCCGGCCACCTGCTGAACCTTCTCTCGACTGGCTGAAAGAACGCCGACCTCCTCTGGCTGATAGCCCTTAGCCTTCAACTCACCCATGGCCTTCTCAGCCTGAGCAACATCGCTGAAAAGCTTGATCAATGCCTTCATCATCGATCCTCCTACCTTTTTGGTGACCCTACTCCACGCTACCCGGACCACGCTCCTTTGTCAAATCCTAGCGTGGCGAAACCGCTGCTAATCATAGCATATTTCCAGCAAGGCTTAAAGAGCAGGAGGCATCCAAAGTGGCTCGAAATGCCTTAGATCATCCTAGCCTACTCTTGCCCGGTCAAGCAGTTCTTGCCATTCGTGACAACCCTGCCCTTGTAGGTGAAAGTGGGCGGCAGCCGGGTTTGCACCAGACGCAAAGATCAAGTCAAGATGCTTCCCCAACGCCTCCTTGTGGGGAAGGAGTTTGTCGAGAGCCCGATAGAGACAGTCATCTTTCACTTTTTCATCGAAAAGCCGGCTTTGCCAAGAACCGGCACCATTCGTCGCCGCTTGCATCACCCCATCACGCTCGGGTGGGGTCATCTCTCCTGAGTAGGCGACCACGCGTTGTCAGGGTCCTCGTTCCGTACGGTAGGACTCGACCACTTCCCAATAGACCTGATCGGTCTTGCTCTTGGTGGCGCGGCATCGTCTCAGATACATGCCGATATTATAGCGCGTTCTGCCGGGCAAAAAGTTTACACTACATCGCCTTTTCCTAACTCTCCACGCTCAGCAACTACCACCCTCAGCCTGTCTCCAAGCGTGGCAAAACTCCTCAAAAACCCGTCTCCTACTCAAACTGCGAAAGTTGGGCTAGTTCCACGGCTGCCTGCTGATAGCTGCTTAGGCTATTGTACGTGGCGAATCACACCCACAACCCTTCCCTGCACCTCTACGTTGTCTGCATCGGCGTAGATCGGCTGCATCTGGCTATTGGCCGGCTGTAAGCGGATTGTTCGGCCTTCTCGGTATAGACGCTTGAGGGTCGTCTCTTTCTCGTTCTTAAGCCAGGCGGCCACCATCTCACCATTTTCCGCCGTTTCAGTGCGCTGCAGTAGGACGATGTCGCCGTCGTTGATGAAAGCATCGATCATCGACACCCCCTTGACCCGCAAGGCGTAGAGATTGTCCTTGCCCTTAGTGATGTCTTCGGTAAGCTCTAGCATCTCTGACGGATCGAAGGCGAGCCACGTGTCGGGCGTGGGTACCGGAACGGGTTCACCAGCCGCAATTTGACCGATGACTGGCACACGCACCACCCTGGCGCGGCGGGACGCGTCGACGATCTCTATGCCACGAGAGACCTCTGGGTCGCGCCGGATGTAGCCGGCTCGTGCGAGGATGTTAAGGTTGTAGTCGACGACCGAGGTCGAACTAATATTGCAGGCCTTGCAAATGTCGCGGATGCTTGGAGGGTAACCATTGTTGTGCAGGAATTGACGCATGAACTCCAGGATCGACTTCTGTTTCGCGGAAAGTGGTTTCACTCGCTCACCTCGGTCCAATTGATGGTGCGCGGGCATCAATCCTCTTTGAGTCCCGTGCCCTTAGAACGCCAGTTCTGCTCTGGCGCATTGTAGCACCTTTGGCTTGCGAATGTCAATAGGTTTAAGACCGGAAATTTCAGCCAAAGCAAAAACACCGCCCCAGCGGTGTTTGAGACCTTATTCGAGTGCTCGCGTCAGATACCAAAATCCGGTAACCTGTAGCCTATCGCGCGGGGCTCACCCCGCCCGCTGGCGAGGGACAAGCCCCCTCCTGGGTTATCGGCTAGGCATAGAAGTAAGACTGTTATTGTGCCAATATGGCATTCAGCTTCTTCATCAGGCGCGACTTACGCCGCGCGGCGTTATTCCGATGGATCACGCCCTTATTCGCGGCCTTATCTAACGCGCTCACCGCGAGGATCACGGCCTGCCGTGCCGCGGGCTCGTCGCTGCGAGCGATTAGCTTCTCTGCCTGCTTGATCCGCGTTCGGACACCCGTGCGGATGGGTTTGTTCTGTTGGCGCTTGCGTTCGGAGACCCGAATTGCCTTGAGCGCTGACTTAGTATTGGCCAAGCGTCCCTTCCTCCAGCAAGATGATTATCTGCACCCCTACTATACACTATTGAGCGCGGTTTGTCTAGCGAATCGGGCGGGTGCTTGGCTTCATCGGCAGGGAATGCCTGTCTGGTCTCGACTCGCGCGAACAAGACTCCTCTACCCAACTCTGAACAACCACCTCGCGGTAAGTCCTTGACCGCATATGCGCCTCTGTGTATGATAGTCTAAGCGAACTTGGTGCCTGACCGACGACGTAGCGCGGGGCTTGTCCTTTGCCAGTCGGCCGGGGGATAACCCCCGCGCTACGGGAAGCGAGTCATGGTGGGTAATTCGATGACGAAAGGCGGGGCTAATCGGTGTCAACGGGAGGAATTGCTACTGGAGGGCTTTCAGAGGTAAACAGGCGATATGCTGATCGCACACGGCGAGCGAAGGAGTTGCAAGAAGCTGGCGCCCAGATCTTCGGCTACTATTGCTGCTACCCGCCTCTGGAGATGCTGACTGCGCTCGACATAGTGCCCTATCGCATCGGTGGCGATGTAAGAGAGCCCATTACGGAGGCCGATGCTGTGCTCGAAACGATCACTTGTCCATTCATTCGCAGCTCTTTCGATCTCGCCTTGAAAGGGCGCTACAACTTCCTGGATGGATTGATCGTTCCCCACAGTTGCGACACCGTGCAGCGCATCTATGAACCATGGAAGGAATACAACAAGCCGGGTTTCACTTTCTTCGTCAATGTGCCCCATATGCTGCATCCCGCCTCCTTCGTCTTCTTCAAGAGGGAGCTGCAGCGTCTCCGGAAGGCCTTGGAAGAACACGCGGGACGGCCGATTAGCGACGAGAGGCTAAGGGAGGCGATCACTCTGCACAATCAGGCACGAAGCCTGCTCAGAGAGCTCTATGATCTGCGCAGGTCGTCCCCGCCTTTGATTGCTGGTTCCGAAGTGACCGAGGTTCTCATGGTGGGCCACTCTACGCCGGTCGCCGAGTTCATCGGCTTGTTGACCTCAGTTGTCGAGGAGGTCAAGCGGCGACCGCAGAAGCCGGTGGCGGATGGCCCTCGAATCATGCTCTGGGGCAGTGAGATGGACGACGTTGCCTTCGTGAAGTTGGTCGAGGAGTGCGGCGCCAGCGTGGTCGTCGACGACATGTGTACGGGAACGCGCATCTTCTGGCACGATGTACCACAAACCCCCGACCCGCTAGACGGGTTAGTGACCCGTTACTTGGACAAGATACCCTGCCCCCGAACCTATCGCCAGCGATCAGGCACCCGCCGGGAGGACTTGGAGAGCCGCTTCTCGCACCTCAGGGACTTCATCCAGCAGTTCGGTGTGGACGGGTTGATCTTCTTCCTGATTCGCTACTGCGATACGCACGAACTTGAAGCGCCAGATGTGCGCGAGTACCTAGAGGCAATGGGGATACCGACGCTCTTCCTCGTTGACGACTACAGCGTGAATACCATTGGTCAACTCCGCACCAGGGTACAGGCTTTTGTGGAGATGATCATCTAGGTAGTCAATGATCGCGCTAACATAGAAATGTTGCCGCAGGCTTCACGCCTCCGTCCTTCCACAGAAGGATGCAGGCGCCAAGTACTCGCCTGCGAGCCTTCTGCAGAAAGACACCGATAGAACGGTGCCGCGGCATTAGGAGATAGCCTTCTGTGACAAGAACGGAGGAAAGCATAATGGACAAGGCGACCATCGAAAGTGGCGGCGCTGCGAAAGAAAAGTCCACGGCTCGGAAGTCGACCGAGACCACTCGGCGTGTGCGTGGCATTGTCCGGAATATGTATATTCGCGCCCATCTCGCCAAGGCTAATGGCGATCCTGTGGCCTATTGCATGTCGGCCAGTCAAATGGAAGAGATCCTCGATGCTATGGGCATCGCCGCTATCTGGACGGAGAACTACGCGGGACTGTGCGCTGCCAAGCGAGATGCAGAAAGATTCCTGCTCAAAGCCGAGGCCGAAGGCTATGCCAATGAGGTTTGCGGCTACGTGCGAACTGGCCTAGGCTTCGACGCTATGCGCAAAGAAGCGGCCGGCATGCCAGAGAACGCGCCAGACGGAGGCATGGTCGAGCCGGATATCATGATCGGCAGCAGTGCGGTTTGCGATCCACGCTACAAGTGGTATCAGTCTTCTGGGCGCTACCTAGATTCGGCGATATACAACTACGACCTTGCTGCGCCGCCCGTCGACGCGGACCTCGACGCGGTGCGCGACTACTACATCGACTACGCCGAAGCGGAGTTCCGCGGCCTTATCGCCTTCCTTGAAGAACAGACCAAGCGAAAAATGGATTACGATCTGCTCTGGGAGAGACTCCGTATCTCCGACGAGACCTGCCGTCTCTGGTGGGAGGTGGACGAGCTTCGCAAGGCTATACCCGGTCCGATGCCTTCGGGCGATCACTTCACGGCTATGGTACCCGGCTTCTACCAGCCCTCGCAGGAGGAGTCGCGTGACTTCTACCGCGATTTGAAGGCCGAGATCCAACAGCGTGTTGACGAAGGCCGGGGGGTGATCGAAAATGAGCGGTATCGCCTGCTCTGGGGCGGAGGCCTGCCGCCGTGGCATACTATGTGGATGTTCAACTACTTTGAGGATGCCGGCGCTGTCTTCGTCATCGAGCGCGGCTACCGGGGTATGGATCCCCATGACCATGAGATTCCTAGTAGCATCAAGGATCCAATAAAGTACCTGGCCTACCGAACATTTCTCCGCGCGACACAACGATACGAAAGTGCCAAGAAGAACTCCGGCAACCCAGTCGTGGAGCATCTCCTCGAGCTGATTAAAGACTATCGGATCGACGGCGTGGTCAACCATGCGCCACGTTCCTGTCGGGCGACGGCGATTGGTCAGATCTTCATGAAGAACATGATGGACAAGTATATCCAGGGGATGCCGGCTCTCTTCCTGCAGAGCGACATTATCGACCTGCGCGACTACTCGGAAGCACAATGGAAGATGCAGATCGATTCCTTCCTCGAGACGGTAGCTTCCGCAGCGCGGTCAAGAGGCAAGTAGCGTCCTCTTCATGGCTTGGCGAGCCGAGCCTTCGGAGAAGAATCATGGTACTCCAGATGTGGCGTTCGATGAGCCTTTCCCTGTTGCTCGTCTTGATCGGAGCCGGCTGCACCAGTCTTCCTAAGGCCGTTTCGGGAACTCCCTCGCGCTTGGCCGGGGCGTCTCCTTCGAGTTGCACGCCATCCGATGGCGAGAGAAGTGCTATCGACGCCGCAGTACCTTTGCTTCTGGTCACACCAACAGTTGGCTTGGCGTCGCTCGCTACAGGCGAACCGGCGGAGCCGCCGATCACCGGTCAGCCACGAACCATCAGCAACGCCGACACTAGTCGGCCCTTGATCCTGCATGCGTTCCAACCGGCTAGCGGACGTGTCCGTGTGGTGGCGATTGACCCCGGCCACGGCGGGCCTGAGGTTGGCGCTACCGGTGCCGGCCTCGCCGAAAAGGACGTGAACCTGGCCATTGCCCTAAAGCTGCGAGACCTGTTGGAAGAAGACGGTTTGCGAGTGGTACTGACCCGGCAAGATGACAACCGAGCGACTTGTTCTTCCTCAGAAAACCAAGGGCCCGATGGATACTCTGCAACTCGCTCTGATCTGCAATGTCGGGTCGACATTGCCAATGATGCCGGCGCCGATGTCTTCCTCTCCATCCATAACAACGGCTCCTCCGACCCAAGTCTGTCAGGCACAGAGATCTGGTATGATGGAAAGAGGCCCTTTACCTCCTACAACGCCGCACTGGCAGAGAGCGTGCTCTTGTCGCTAGTAGAGGCCGTGCAGACCATTGGGTACACTGTGACAAACCGAGGGCTCAAAGAGGACTCCCAGTTCCGCACGTACCAAGGGCGGACCTATCCACTTTTCGTATTGGGGCCGCCTCGCTCTGGCGCGATCTCCACTAGGGCCACGCAAATGCCCGGGATCTTGGGCGAAACGCTCTTTCTTTCGAATCCCAGAGAAGCGGCACTCTTGAAACGGGGAGAAACACAGGAGGCCATCGCCCGGGGCTATCGAGAAGGGCTCAGACGGTATTTCCGGTTGATCGACGATGGCCTCTTGGCCCTCGCATCCGAGGGATGGGCGCCGGAGGTGCCCACGGAGTACGGGAACCAGCGAGTACAGCCCTAATCAAGAGGGTGTGGGAAATAGGCCCACCCTCTGTGTAGGACTCGCATCGCCGCGGTTTTGGCTACGTTGCTGCCATCTGTGTCGAGTCCGCGGCGTTCCAAGGCATTGGTTTGGCCGTTCTCCTCGCC
>Ga0315298_1010673_pt1 | contig 11011 bp, 9 predicted proteins | sample WHS_1_MG_FD_203077 | JGI IMG/M metagenome (GOLD analysis project Ga0315298, IMG submission 203077) | Extremophilic microbial mat communities from Washburn Hot Springs, YNP, Wyoming, USA - WHS_1_MG | ecosystem: Environmental > Aquatic > Thermal springs > Hot (42-90C) | place: USA: Wyoming...
ATCGTATTTCGGGCTGCGACTTCCGGTTTTGCGCCGCTGGCCGAGTATTCCGTTTCGGACCAGCCTACCTGGGCCCACCCCGCCATCGTCGGCAACCGCGTGATCATCAAGGACAAAAGCACGCTGGCCTGTTGGACGTGGTAGCTACGGCCAGGTTTCACGCGGCAATATCCAACTGGCCTTTGCCTGGCGTGCTGCTTAGCGGCTGGCCTGGGGAAGGAGGCTGGCGTAGCGCCGCGGGTTCTGGCGGAATTCGGCCAGGGTCTGGGACGACGAAAACATGTACAGCCGGCCGTCGTATACCGCACAATAATCGGTCTGGCCGGGTGTGGGGCGCCCCTCCAGTAGCGTTACCGGGTCGATGCCCGAGTGGCAAGGGACGTAGCGTTCCGGGTTCGCGAGGAACTCTTGTTGCTGGGCCGCCCCGGCAAAGAAGTACACCCGGCCGCGATACTCTGCCGTATATCGCGCATCGCCAGCAACCCACCGTTCGTTTTGCACCAGTTCCACCGGACAAAACCCTTCCAAGGCGGGCAAAGCCCGGCCACCAGCCGGAGCCAAGTGAGCCGCTTGGCGGATGGAATCGGCGACTCCCGGAGTGGCGCTCTCTACGAGATTGTCTTGACGGTAGGTGGGCGCTGGTGAACGCGGGGTGGGGCCGGACTGGAGCGAAGTACCCGCCGCCGGTCTGTCTTGCGGCACCCAAAGCTCGACGTGCGAAAACGCCCCGGCAATGCCGCCTGCTGCATGCGATGCCGCAGTTGCCCACCTCGGTTGGTTTGCCAGGGCCGCGCCGGACTGGCTTACCCAGGGCAAGGGAGGCTCTTCCGAGGCCGCTTTGGGATTGCCCTTGGCGTCGGGCGGAGGCACCGGGGCCGGCAGAGAAGGCGAAACGGCGGGGGCTTTCGGAGCCCCGGGCTTAGGCGGACGCGGCAATTCCGGCTTGGCTTTCTCTTTAGCCGCCGAGCCCTCTGGCGGTACGACCGGCGCTTCGGCGGGTTTAGCTTCAACAGGTTTGGCCTCCACCGGACGGGGCTCGGCCGCGGGCACCGGCGCCGACCGAGGCTTCTGGGGGCTGGCCTCCGGCTTGGACTCCGAAACGCGATCTTGCATCGGTGCCAGAGGTTTGGCGGGCGGCATGGGGGGAGCCGGCAGCTCAGGCGCAAGCCCAGGACGCCGTTCAGGGGTTCCCTGCACAGGCGAAGGCGCCGGCACCGGAGTTCGCCCCACGGCTTGGGGCAGATCCTGGTCCAAACGAGGCTCCCCTGGCCACAGCCGCCACCGCGTCTGAAAATAGCCGAACCCTCCAGCGTTCGGCGCGCAACAGGGCGCGCTGGACCAGTGGCCATGAGGGCCTTCGGCCCGGCAGCCCGGTGGCTGGCTACCTTCGCAGAACATCAACACAAGGTAGGCCGCCATGCAACTTAAACGCCGCCAGTTTCGCGTGATACACATCATTGTTTTCCCCCAAAGGACCGCCCCGCAACCGCCGGGCACCTCGGGCCGCTGGGTAACTGCACGCCTGGCTTTCACCGCGTCATAGAGGTTTGGGTGCTTATCCGGTCCCCCGGGAACGGTGAGGATGGGCCCGTTTGTTCAAGCCGTTAGAATCCAAAACCCCCGCCCCATCCACTTCCCCGGCCGAGGAACTTGTAGTTCCGGATGGTCGAGGCCGTCAGGCCGGCCATGCCCGCCACCCGCTCGACCGGCCCAAACAGCTTGCCCATCCAGTTGGCCAGGGCCACCGATTGGTCTTCTGCCACGAAGATCCGGTCGCCCGGCAAGACCTGGTAGTTGGTCGCTGTAGCCCCGCCGCGAGTAATGGCCTCGTAGTCCACAGGAAGAATCTGTTCGCAATAGAAGCCATGCGGGGCAGGACGGGCGATCCACACCTTGGTGCTCGACACCTGCGACAGCCCTTGCACCTGCGCCAGGGCATCCAGTACGGTCTCGTTACCGGTGACCGGCACGCGAACAATGTGATCGCCCAATCCGGCTCCCGAAGTAATGATGTAATACACTTTGCTGTTGTACGCTACCACGTCCAGCGCCACCCGGGGTGTATCGAAAAACTGGGCCAGATGCTGCTCTACCGCCACGCGGGCCTCGGCCAGCGTCTTGCCCGCCACGTGGACCGTACCATATTGCCGAAGGTTGATGGTGCCATCGGGCCCCACAAGGTACTGCCCGGTAACTTGCTGCACATTGGCAGGCCGGGCAAGCTGGACCGACACCTCGGGCAGGCGAAGAATCTGCCGCAGATGGAGGTCGATGGCCCGCTGGGCTTCGTCCACCGTCATGCCCGCCACCCGCACCGCGCCATACGACGGCCCGAGCTGCACCCGGCCTTCCTCATCGACAAGGTAATAACCGGCGATGGGCTGATCGGGGAGGGTGCCTTGCACGAGAATCTGCAACATATCGGCCGATTCGATATGGTACGGCGGCTTGGGTACCAGCTTCAGCACTTCAAGCTGAAGCACGTCGGGTGGCTCGATCCGGTAGGCTGGCAAACTGACCTTGGCCAACTCCCGTGGAGGCTCCTGCCCCGCAGGGGCAGGCCCGTCTAACGTGTGGTCATAATGGTCGAATGGCTGGCAGCCCCCCAGGGCCGCTAGCAAAGCCGCCAAAAGCACCAGTGTCACGCGCGGGACCCGAAATGGGCGGACCAGATAGGCAGCGTTCATTCGGGGCAGCCTCTGTCGCAAAGGTACGAAGGTCGCATCGATACTCCCGCCGTCGCCCAGCGTTGGTTCCTCTTGCCGGGCCTGCCCCGTCCAGCCGCGATAAAGGAGCAGCGACGGGGCGTCACCCTCGGAATAATCGGCAAACTCGGGCGACGGACTTTGCCGTATTAACCGCGGGAAGCGATTGTGCCAGTCCACCCTCGCTTGATTTCAGGGCCGAAAGGACCTGCGTAACCCCCAAGAGGGGACCATGCGTTAGCTTGGGTTCCCGGATAGGGGCCTTTTCCTTTGGGTCCGGGGCAGCCACGCTCCGCGGCGGTGCCAAGCTACCAACCGATGTTTGGCTACTGCCTTGCCCATTGGTCAGAGCAGCCACCTTGCGGGGCTCTGGTGCTGTTGCGCGCTCGCCCTATGCGAGACAGGGATCTGCTGAGAATGCAGGCAAGATGCACAAGATAAATGACCAATCGCGATTATCCCCCGGATGCCCACCCACCACCTCCGCCGATATGGCCGACCCAATTGGGTGGGCGCACGCCAGTGCCCGCTCATGCCTGGGGCTCCTCCGGCAAAACGTCGGCCGGCTGAGCCTCATGTTCCTCGCTTTCCTCAAAGGTCGGGGGCTGGGCCAAAGCATGAAGTGCCAGGGCGAAGATCAGGCAGACCAGATCGGTCACAAGCGCCAAGGCCAGCACGACGGCCACCCAGCTAAGCCCCCGACAAGCCGCCGAGTCGCCCAACAGGCCGAGCAACGCCGCCAAAGCCCCCGAGGTTGCCGCGCCTGCCACCAGCACCACCCCTCCCGCCAACAGACAACTGACCACCCAGCGCGGTACCACGGGATATTGCATCGCCCAAACCTCCGACCAGGCACGATTGCCCAGATTCTCGCCCCCGGTTTTTGGCTCGTCAAGAAGCGACCAGGGCGCTGGCGGGCCACGGCGATTGTCGGCCCGCGGTACCCCATAAGATTACCTGCGGGTTACTTACCGAAGCATAGGCTCAACATGCCGCCGGCGCCCGGCGCTGCGCCGCCAATCGGTTCCCGCATCCGCCAACTCCACCCCATGCCGCGTCGTTCCAAAAGCGCTGCTATAATAGCGGCCAACTGCCGAGGAGGAACCACCCATGCGATGTCTGCGATTGATATTGGTGGCGGTATGCGGGGTGGGAGCGCCAGTGGCGCAGGCCGACCCGTGGCGGCCCAGGCGCGTGGAGGCGTTCTTCATAGAACCGGGCCGTCCTGCCCAACTCCAATGGACTATCCCAGGCGGAACCAAGCAACAACCGCAAGCATTCGTCTTGCGGGATTATGCGGACCGCGTGGTCGCTTCTGGCCAAGCCACCGTCGGGCCAGACGGGGCAACTGCCACGGTAACCCTGGCCCAGGGGTTTTACGAGCTGGAGTTGGCCGACACGCACCAGCGGTGCGGGGTGGTCGCCATGCCCGCGTGTGCAGGACCGCCAGACCCGTTTTTTGCGATCGATGGAGCGCTGTCGTGGCTGGTAAAGGACGATACGCTCCGCGAAGGGTTGATTCTGGCGGCCCGGCGCAGCGGCATCGGTATGATCCGCGAGCGGCTTACTTGGGCAGCCGTCCATCCGGCCGCCGGCCGCTGGGACTGGGAAGGTGCAGTCCGCTTCGACACGCTGCGCGGCCTTTATCGGCAGCATGCAGTAAAGGTATTGGAAATGGCCCACGACGCCCCGGCATGGCTGGGCCGGGTGGGCAAGTACCCGGCCGACTTGGTGCGGGCGGCCGAGTCGTGGCAGACCATCGCCCGCCGGTGGAAATCAAGCTGGGGCGCCCTGGAGGTATGGAACGAACCCGACATCTTCTTTGGCGATAACCTGCCGGCCGACCAGTACACCGCACTGGTCCGCGCCCTGGCATTCGGCATGCAAGGCCAGTTGGAAGGCCGGCCGCTGGTGGGCGGGGTCGTTGCCCACCACGATCGCGAGTTCCTGGGCACGGCCGCGGCAAACGGCTTGGTGGACGTTATCGACGCTTTCAGTTTTCATACCTACGCCCGGGCTCCGGAAATGGAGCATCTGGTAACCCAGTACCGCCAGTGGCTCGAAGCAGCCGGCCGGCCTCATCTGCCTTTGTGGATCACCGAGTGCGGCCGGCCCTGGAAACGGGGCCCGGCGCGCCCGCCCACCGATCAGGATGCCTCTAGCGCTTTGGACATCACCATGAAGGCTGTGGAAGCGCGGGCGTGCGGCGTCGCCCGGTACTTCGCCTTCGTTTACCCGTACTACGAGGAGAACGAAAACAACTTCGGGATGATGGGCCGAGAGGGTACCCCCCTGCGCGCGATGGCCGCCTACGTGCAAGCAGCCCGCCGGCTGGCCGGGGCCGAGTATGTGGGCGACCTGCCCATCGGCGATCCCCGCGTGCTGCGGAGCCGTGTCTTCCAGCAGGGCTCGACGATGTGGGCGGTCGTGTACACGGGCAAGCCCGATCCTCACTGCCGCGTTCGGCTGCCCCAAGAGGTGCTGCCAGGCACAGGGGCGCAAACCAAGCTTGCAAAACCGCAAAAGCCCCTGGCAGAAGCGATCGACGGGCGCCTGTTGCCTGTTGACGCCGAGGGCAACGTGCCTGTCCCCGATGGGCTGGTTTATGTGCCCCTGGACCCGGAGGGGGCCAAGGCCCGGGCAAAAACGACCACGCCCGCCAGTCGCCTGTGGGCGATAGGCCGGGCCCCGTCCCCGTCCCGCGGTACACCGTCAGGGCTGATCGCGCGGTACGAATTCGATCGGCAGCACGTGGAGCCAGTCTCGCAGGGGTACCGCCTCCGGGCCGGCTCGGGGGAAAAATTGCCGTTTCGCGTGCGGCTGTACAATCTCGCCGATCGTCCGGCCAAGGTAGCGGTTCGGCTGGAGCTGAGCGCAGGAAAAGTGGCGGCGCCCTCGGATCGCGCGGTGGAGGTGCAGGCCCGAGGAACCGTCGAGTTACAGTGGGAGATCGAACTGGCTGGCGCCTTCGGAGCCCGGTCGTGGGTCGAGGCCCGCCTGCTTTACGATCCGGCTCCTGCTTCGTCCGCGCGCAAACGGGGCTCGGGCGTGGGACAATCGCCAAACACCTTGCTTGCGGTGCGGCTGCTCAGCCGGCCGGCTTCGGCCCATGCCCGCCCGGCCATTTCGTGGTTGGCCCACCGCAGCGTTAACGCGTCTTGCCCTGGCCGACTGGAGGGGTTCTCGGCCAAAGGGCCAAAGGTCTGGCCATGAACGCGGCCTTGTGGCGCAAGGCGATCGCCGAAGCCTGGCAGCAACTCCTCGTCAGCGCCGTGCTGCTGTGGCTGTTTGGCTGGCTGTTCGTATGGCTGATGAGCCAGTTTCGCACCGGCGTGGCGACCAAACTGCTTCACTTGTTGCCGGACTTCGTGGGCCGGTTGGCAGGCGTGCCGCTGGCCGAACTGGCTACCCCCCTCGGCCGACTCAGCGTGCTTTATGTGCATGCGGTAACCCTGGTGGTCCTCGTGGGGTGGGCCTTGGGCCGGGGGTCGGCCGTGGTCAGCGGGGAGATCGGCCGCGGCACCATGGACCTGCTGGTGTCGCTCCCCATTCGCCGCGTTGCCGTAATCTTGGTTTCAGCGGTGGTTACCACCCTCGGCACCGCCCTGCTTGTTGTGGCGTTGTGGCTGGGACAGGGCGTGGGCCTGGCTACCGTGGCCCTGGAAGAGCCGGTCTCACTTTGGCGATTCATCCCGGGTGCCCTGAACTTGGCCGCCATGATCTTCTGTCTCACCGCGCTGACCACCCTGTTTTCCTCGTGGGACCGCGACCGCTGGCATACCATTCTGTGGGTCGGAGGGGTGTTTACGCTTTCGGCCATCCTCAAGATGGTGGCCCGGCTCTGGCCCTCGGGCGCCTGGCTGCGGTATTTTTCGTTTCTTACGGCCTACGAGCCGCAACGCCTGATCCTGGCCGGGCCCGAGCATGCCGCGCGCCTGGCATGGCAATATGATGCAACGCTGGTGGCGCTGGGGCTGGCCGCATATCTGGCGGCGGCAGCCATCTTCTCCTGGCGGGACATTCCTCAGGCCCATTGACGCCGCCCCAGCCGCGCCCCACAATCGTCGCCATGCTCGTACCGCAATTCACCATACGCTGGCTGCTCGGGCTGACCGCCGTGCTGGCCGGGGTCTTTTCCATCGTCAGTTTGGCTGTACGCGGTCGTGGATGGGCCCAAGGCGTGTCGGCCGGTTTCGTGGCCCTCGTGGCCGGCATGATGGTGTACGCGGCCTTGTTCGCGCTGGCTTGGCTGGCGGGCGAAGTCATCTCCCGCTTGCGCAAACAGCCGCCGGGAGGTTCGCCATTCCGCCAGCCCGAGACTCCCATGCCCCCACCCACTTCACAAAACCTTCCCCCGCCCCCATGAGATATCCAGCCGCTTTTTTCGGAGGAGCCCACGTGAGAACCATCGCGCAACGCAGGGGCATGTGCTGCCTGTTGATGTTGGGATTAGCGGGCGCTGCAGGGGCGCAGCCGCCCGCAGCTATCACGCCTCAGGAGCTGAACGAGGGTTGGATTCTGCTTTTTGACGGGGCTACCCTGTTCGGCTGGCAGGCCGTGCCTGCTGGAGCGTGGCAAGTGTCCGAAAGCGCCCTGCATGCGGCGCCGGCAGAGAAGGCCTTTTTGCGTTCGACCAGCCAGTTCGGGGATTTCGCCTTGAAGCTACGGTACCTCGCCGGGCCTCAAACGGATGCTGCCGTAGTGGCACGCCTTGCCAGCCAGTCGCTGCCGCCTGATCCAAGCAAGTGCTACATGGTGCGTCTAGGGACCCCAGACAGGCCGCCAGAAGGAAGCCTCTTGGGACGCAAAGAGGCCCGGGCGCTGCCGGCCCGCGCAGGCTGGCGGACCTTGGAACTTTGCTTCCAGGGCGGCCGCGTAGGCGTGGCTCTCGATGGCCAGCAAGTCCTCGATTACGCCGATCCGCAACCGGTGCGACGGGGCCATGTGGCCATCGTCTGCTCCAAGGGTTCATTGAAAGTGGCCGAAATCAAGCTCAAGCCGCTCGGCATGAAAAACCTCTTCAACGGCAAAGACCTTTCGGGCTGGAAGACGTATCCCGAACTGAAAACCATAGCCACCGTTACCCCCGAGGGCTGGCTGCGCCTGCAAAACGGTAAAGGCCAGCTCGAGACCGAAGGCCAATGGTCCGATTTCACGCTGCAACTCGAAGTGTTTGTCAATGGCCAGGGGCTGAACTCTGGGGTGTTCTTCCGCTCGATACCGGGCGAGATCTGGAACGGTTACGAAAGCCAGATCCATAACGGCTACCGCGACGGCGACCGCACCAAACCGGTCGATTGCGGCACCGGGGGAATCTTCCGGCGGCAGAACGCCCGCCGTGTGGTGCCCGACGACCGCCAGTGGTTCTGGAAGACCATCCACGCCGACGGCCCTCACATGGCCATATGGGTCAACGGCTACCAAGTCAGCGATTGGACCGACACCCGGCCACCGGACGAGAATCCCCGCCGCGGCCGGCGGCTGAAAGCAGGCACCATCATTCTGCAGGGCCATGATCCCAACACCGATTTGTTCTTCCGCAACATCCGCATTGCGGAACTGCCGCTCCCATAAAAGGGCGACGCCTGTGGTAGGCGCCGACGGTACCCCGGCTTCTTTCGTGCCGAATCCCCCCGAAGTCCGCTGGGACTGGGTGCAGTCGCTGGTGGTGGTCCAGGACCAGCCGTTCGATAACTTCACCGACGGCAGCCGATTCCTCCGGGGTACCGAGCCTGTGATCAAATCCACAGCGCAGAGTGTGCCACTGCTTCGTAAGAAGCAGTGCCGAAGCCACCGGACCGCACGGCTTGCACTGCTTGCCTTGCGGCAAGCAGTGGCACACGGCGGTCTGGAGCCGGGAGCGTCAGCTCCCGGTGCACTCTGCCCGTCTTGTGACCAGTTCCACGGGCAGCTTACGCTGCCGGCTCGGGAGCAGTTTGCTGTGTGCCACTGCTTCGTAAGAAGCAGTGCCGAAGCCACCGGACCGCACGGCTTGCACTGCTTGCCTTGCGGCAAGCAGTGGCACACGGCCGTCTGGAGCCGGGAGCGTAAGCTCCCGGTAGCCTGGCCACCCCCGAAGTTCGTCCAAGAGTGCTCGGAGGTACCCGCAAAAAAGAAAGCGTGAACGCGCGGGAGTACCCAGGATCGAAAGCGCAGCCCAAGCCCAAATAGTCGCAGCCAAGGAGTTTAGGGCAAGAGAGCGTGAATTTCGGTTGCCGGCGTAGAGTGGCACCCGTCCGCCCACCCCGTCAACAATTAAGTTGTGTGTCCCCGGAATTGATTGTCCCCTTTCCGCCCTTTAGGGCTGGGATGGTTTCCACTCTAGCTGCTTGGACCCGGTGGCCACAGGGCCTCCGGGATACCACACTTCACCCGGTGTGGCGACGATGCGATAGAGCCCCGTAAAGGACGTGTGCCATACGCGTTCGATCGTCCGGCGATCCCATCGGGCAATGCCCGGATCCTCGAGCATCTCGGCCAGAGAGCCCCGGGGGAGCACCCGGTCGGCCGCGAACTCCTCCTGTAGCTTGCTTTCCAAGACGTGGAGACGGCTCCGATCCATGGCCTGGTACATCGGCAGGGCGACGGCTGAGGCGTAGCCATTGGTCCGCAAGAACATGCCGTTGACGCAGAGCAGGATGCTCAGGCCAAGCAGCGACCACCGCAGAACCTGGAAGGCCCGCTGGTTCTCGACGAACAACCCGCCGAGAATCACGCCGAGGAGTGGAAAGAGCCATTCAGCCACGGGTATGCCCGTCGCGCTGAGCAGGCACCGGCATAGGGTGCCGACCACGACAATGGGAACCGCGGCGACAAGCGTTTGTCGCACCGGACGAGGCCGCCAAGCCGGGCTCCAGACAATGGCAACAAGCGTCGCGACGACGCCCGCCAAGACCAACACGGCATGGAGGTCAGCGAACATGGATAGTCTCGCGTCCTAGTGGTAGATGCCCAGAGCGTAGGGCGTCCCGGGAATGCCGATCACGAATCGCACGGCCCCGTACACCGCCGTGCCATTGTTCAAGATATCCTCTACGTCATCGGCCAACGGACGAGTCAGGCACCCTCGCAGCTTGATCTGAGAACCCGGCCCGCTGACCGCTCGTAGGAGGTTGGTCGAGTCCACTCCGTTGATGGTAATCCTCCCGGCGTGGGTCATCAGCGCGTCCCCAGGGTCAGAGCCGGTTTGGATGTAATCGGTCCATCCGTGCCCCTTGATGATCAGCACATTGATCCTGTCACCAGCCCCTTGCATCTCTTGCAGGATCGTTCTCAACTGATCGCCGCTGGTTGGGTTCTCGTGTCGGCCGTTGACGGTGGTCAAGTCGATATAGCGCTGGGGAATGTAATCGGTTTCCTTCCCACAGAATTGATCGTCCACGGTTGCGATTCCATCGGTCGCATGAACCGGCACGGTGATGCTGCCGCCCGACAAGATCAGAGCGTCGAGGCTGGCGGGGTTGGCGACGGTGACGGCGCCCGTTCCTCCGTTCGTGGAGAAGTAGCTGTTGGGATCCATTGAGTAGGTAATGGGATCGCCATCGGCGTTTGTCGCGCGCATCTCTCCCAGTTCCTCACCCAACCATGTGATCGGTTGGCGGGCACGAATGTCAATGTCCTCCTCGAGCCCCGGTCCTTCAACGTACTGATCGAACACCGGTGCGACATTGAAGACGCCGATGGTCACCGTCGCGGTGTTGCTGTCCACGATTCCGTCGTTCACCTTGTACGTGAAGCTGTCCGTGCCCACATAATGGTAGGCGGGCAGGTACTCGAAGGCGCCGTCGTTGAACGTGAACGATGCGGCGTGACTCGGGCCGGTCGCAAGCACCGCGGTGATCGGGTCCCCGTCCGGATCGTAGTCGTTGCCCTTCACTTGCGATGCAGTGACGGTCAGCAGCGTATCGTGCTTCGTCTGCGCACCATCATCATTGGCCACGGGAACCAGGTCGACGATGTTGATGGACACGATCGCGTCATCCGTGCCCACGCCGTTGCTCGCTCGATACACGAAACTGTCCGCTCCCACGTAGTGGTACGTGGGGGTGTAGCTGAAGCTGCCGTCGCCATTGAAGATAAACGAAGAGGCGTGTGAAGGGCCGCTGACCAGCGAGGCGGTGATGGGGTCGCCGAACGGGTCATAGTCGTTGGTCATCACGCCGGGCGCGGGGACCGAAAGCGTGCTGTCGTGCTTCACCTCGTAGCCGTCGTCCTGGGCCACCGGCGGCAGGTTGGGCGGATCCTCGGGATACTCAAGCGTCTCCACCCCATCCTCGCCAAACCCAGAGGACGAGTCCACGAAAACC
>Ga0315298_1010674_pt1 | contig 11011 bp, 7 predicted proteins | sample WHS_1_MG_FD_203077 | JGI IMG/M metagenome (GOLD analysis project Ga0315298, IMG submission 203077) | Extremophilic microbial mat communities from Washburn Hot Springs, YNP, Wyoming, USA - WHS_1_MG | ecosystem: Environmental > Aquatic > Thermal springs > Hot (42-90C) | place: USA: Wyoming...
GCGGGACCGCGGCGATGCTGGCCGGCCTGGCGTCAACCGACGCGAGGGACAGGGCGGCCCGGGACATGGCCGCAGGCCTGCCGGGGTGGGACAGCCTTGTCCGTTCCGTCGGGTGGGGCGACATTTCCCTCGTCGAGCCCACGGACCACCCGTGGAGCGGCCGGAGCTTCGCCGAAATCGCCGAGACGGTCGGGCGGCCCGCGCCCGACTGCCTGTTCGACCTGCTGGCCGAGGCGGGCGGGAACGGCTCCATCTCGATGAAACTCACCGACGAGGCCGTTCTCCGCCTCTTGATGCGGAGTCCCCGGCAGTGCTTCGGCACCGACGGTGTGCCGCGCCGCGGCCTGACACATCCGCGCACTTTCGGGACCTACCCGCGGGTCATGGGACTTTATGTGCGCGAACGGGGAGTCCTCGATTCCGCCGACGCCGTGAGGCGCTGTACGGCCGAGCCGGCCCGCCGTTTCGGTCTTAAGGGGAGGGGCCTCCTGGGGGACGGCGCCCACGCCGACCTCGTGGTCTTCGACCCGCGGACGGTCGAGGACCGGGCCACCTACCGCCACACCCTACCGCCGTCCGGAATCCGTCACGTCTTCGTCGGCGGTCGGCCGGCCGTGGCCGACGGGCGGGTGACCGGGGTCAAAGCCGGCAGGCTCGTCGGCTGCCGCGGCCAGTGAGCGGCGGGCGGACGGTGTGCGGACGGCGGGCGGACGGTGTGCGGACGGCGGGCGAGCGGTTCGGACTAGTGAACGGAGGTCTTATCTCGTGAGCGACGGCGGATCCGCGAGCAGCGGTCAGAGAGTGAACGAGGCGCTTTTGACGAGGGCCCGCGCCGGTGTGCGCGAGTTCATGGTCGACGGCGTCCTCCGCCGGTGGGAAGTCATGGAGAGCCCGCAGGGGCCCCGGGTCCGGATGAACGGCAAGGACCTCATCATGCTGGCCTCCAACAACTACCTAAATCTGATGTCCCGACCCGAAGTGCGCCGGGCGGCCGTCGAGGCCGTCGAGAAGTACGGGGTCGGGATGGCCGCCGGCCGGACACTCTGCGGGACCAACGCCCTCCATGAGCAGCTCGAGGCCAGGCTCGCCCGGCTTTCGGGGACCGACGGGGCCCTGCTCTACCACTCGGCCTATTCGGCGAACATCGGCGTCATCTCCGCCCTGGCCGGGCCGGGGGACGTCATTTTCAGCGACCAGCTCAACCACGCCAGTCTCATCGACGGCTGCCGGATGAGCCGGGCCGAGACGAGAATCTACCCCCACGCCGACATGAAGGCTCTGGAAGCGTTGCTGCGGGAGGCCGGCGACCGCGCGCTCAAGCTCATCGTGACCGACGGCGTCTTCAGCTTCGACGGTGATATCGCCCCGCTCCCGGACATCGTCGAGCTGGCCCGGCGGTACTCGGCCGTGGTTCTCTGCGACGACGCCCACTCAGCCGGCGTCCTGGGCGAGAGCGGCGGCGGCACGCCCGAGCACTTCGGGCTCAAAGGCCAGGTCGACATCATCACCGGCACCCTCGGCAAGGCCCTTGGGGGAACGGTCGGGGGCTATGTCGCCACTCAGCGTGACGTTATCGATTACCTCATTACCCATTCGCGCAGCTTCATTTTCACCAACGCGCTGCCGCCGGCGGTAGTCGCGGCGAACATCGCCGCCATCGACCTGCTCGAGCAGGACCGCTCCGTCTTGACCCGTCTCAGGACCAACGCCAAGCTCTTCCGCGGTCTTTTGCGGGAAGCGGGTTTCACTCTGCTGGGGTCCGGCACTCCCATCTGCCCGGTCCTGCTCGGGGACTCGGAACTGACGGTCAGGTTCGGCCGGCGCCTTTTCGACGAAGGGGTGTTCGCCCCCGGCTTCGGCTATCCCATCGCCCCGCGCGGCCAGGCCCGGATAAGGACGATAATGAACGCCGACCTCACGGAGGCCGAAATCCGGTACGCCGCCTCGGCCTTTGTGAAAGTCGGCCGGGAACTGGGGGTCCTCAAGTGAATTCCCCGATTCCGGCGCATCCGCCGCATGCGCCGCATCCGCCGAGTGCCTTACATCCGCCGCATGCGCCGCATCCGCCGGCCCTCGGCCTGGTCCACTACATGGCCTACCCCGAGACCATGGCGGGGACCGGCCCCATCGTGGAAAGGCTCTCGGCCGCGGCCCGGGACACGACGTTCTCGGCCCTCGAGGTCACCCACATCGAAGACCCCGGGGACCGAGCCGCGGCTCGGCGGGTTCTCGAGACCGCCGGTCTTCGGGTTGTTTTCGCCGGCACCGTGCCGCTGGCCCACTCCGGCCTTTCCCTTTCGGATACGAGTCCGAGGCGGCGGCGCTCGGCGGTCGAGCTGGCGTGCTCACTGGTGGACGAAGCCGGGGAGCTGGGAGCCGAGCTGGTCTACGTCATCAGCGGACCCGACCCGGGACCCTCGGGGCGGGCCGCGGCCCGGCGGGCTCTGTTCGAGTCCCTGGGCGAAATCTGCCGGTACGCCCGCGAGCACCGCGCGAGTCTCCGGCCGGGAGGCGTTCGGCTGGCCATCGAGCCGGCCGACCGGGACATCGACCACCGCGAGCTGGCCGGCCCTTTCGACGAAGTCATCCCCCTGGTGGAGGAAATCCGCCGCGACTTCCCGGAATTCGGCCTGGTGGTCGACCAATCGCACCTCCTGCAGCTCGGCGAGGACCCCGCCCGCGTCCTGCCGCGCTGTGCCCGCTACGTCTGGGACTACCACCTGGCTAACGCCGTCCTGGACGACCCGGCTCATCCCCGGTACGGGGACAAGCACCCCCCTTTCGGGACAGCCGGGGGCAGGGTCGGGGTACCGGAATTGGCCGACTATCTCCGGCTTATCGCACGGGTCACGGCCGGCCCGGCCGCGCCGCCGTTCGTCAACCTGGAGGTCCGCCCTGGTCCCGGGGAAGACCCCGACCTGGTCGTGGCCGGGGCCAAGCGGGCGTTCACGCGCGCTTGGAACATCGCCTGGGCCGCCGCGTCCGCCATACCCGATGTGGCGCCCGACCGCGGGCCCGACGCCGCACCCGACGCCGGGGCGGAGATTTGAGCAATCGCGAGTCCCCGGGAGGTCGAGCGATGTCCGACGTTCTGGACGAATTCTTCAACCCTGAGAGTGTAGCTGTCGTCGGGGCTTCCGCCGACACCGGCAAGGCGGGCCACCGGATTGTCTGGAACATGCTCCGCCTGGGCTTCGCCGGCCGGGTCTACCCCGTCAACCCGCGCCAGCAGGAGGTCCTCGGACTCAGATGTTACCCCGACCTGCGGGACATCCCCGGGAAGGTCGGGCTCATGGTCGTGGCGGTGCCCGCGGAGCATGTCCCCGAGGTGTTCCAGGCGGCGCGCGACCGCGGCGACATCAAAGCCGCCGTCGTCCTGTCGGCCGGCTTTTCCGAGACCAAAGAGCCCGCACGGGTAGCTCTGGAACGCCGGCTCAAAGCCATCGCCTCCGCCGCGGGCATCCGCGTCCTCGGTCCGAACTGCGTCGGGGTGATGAACACGAAGACCCGCCTGGACACCACCTTCGCCCCCAGCATCAATCAGGTTCCGGGCGGCATGAGCGTCCTGACGCAGAGCGGGTCGCTGGGCGCGTCTATCCTGCTCTTCGCCGGCGACCAGCCGGTTCCGATGGGTTTTGCCAAATGGGCCCACGTCGGCAACATGTGCGACGTCGATATGCTGGAGATTCTGCGGTACTACCGGCGGGACCCCGACACCAAGGTCGTGGCCGCCTACATGGAGGGTATCGACAACGCCCGGCAGTTCATGGAGACCGCCGCCGAGGTCGCGCGGGACAAACCCGTCATCGTCCTCAAGGTCGGAAAGACGGCCCAGGGTTCTGCGGCGGCCGACTCCCACACCGGCTCGATGGCCGGGTCCGACGCCGTTTATGAGGGCGCCTTCCGACAGGCCGGAGTAATCCGGGTGCGCAACGTGGAAGAGCTGCTCGACGCGGCGAAGGCGCTCTCCGTGCAGCCTCTGCCCAGGGGCGGCCGGATTTGCGTCCTGACCGAAGCCGGCGGGCCGGGCATCATCGCCATGGACGCCTTTTGCGAAGCCGGCCGCGGCGGTCCGGCCGGTCTATCGGACGAGACGGCGGCAGCCCTGAGGAGGCTACTGCCCCCGATGGCCATCGTGAACCGGCCGCCGGGCTACGTCGACATGAGCGCCGCCGCGGACGAGGAGCAGCAGGCTCTGGCCCTGGACACCGTCCTGAGCGACCCGGGCGTGGACGGGGTCATCTTCCTGAGCGTCCCGCCGACCTTCCTCGACCCCGAAGACCTGGGGCGCCGGCTGGTCGCGGCCGCGAGCCGGCACGCCAAGCCGGTTCTGAGCTGCCTTCTGGCCGGCGACTGGGTCAAAGAATGCCGCCGGGCCATGGAAAAGGCGGGACTGCCCACTTTCGACATGCCCGACCGGGCGGCCCTGGCCATGAGCGCCATGGTGGGGCGGGCGGAGGACCTGGCTCGCCTGGAGCGGTCGGAGGGGCCGGAGCGGTCCCAGCGGTCTGAGCGGCGCGAGCGGTCCGGGCGGCCGCGGGCCACCCCAGCCGCGCCGGCCCCGAACGCCGCCGTCGCCGAGATTATCCGCCGGGCCCGTACCGCCGGGGCGACCGAGGTCCTGGCCCGCGAACTGCTCCGGCTGAACGGCCTGGACACCGGCCCCTGGGCGATGGTCCGGTCCAGCGAGGAGGCTCTCGCCGCGGCTCAGACCCTGGGCTACCCCGTGGTCCTCAAAGTCGTCTCGCCCTCGGTCGTCCACAAGACCGACGTCGGCGGCGTTCGGGTGGGTCTGGGGACACCTGGAGCCCTGGCCGCCGCGCTGGAGGAGATGGACCGAACGGTCCGGGCGGCCGTTCCCGGGGCCGTCATCCAGGGCTACCTGCTCACCCCCGAAGCCCCGCCCGGAATCGAGGTCATTATCGGGGCCGCGCGCGACTCCCAGATGGGCCCGGTGGTGATGTTCGGGGCCGGCGGGGTGCTGGCGGAGCTTTACAAAGACGTCGTCTTCCGAATGGCTCCCGTCGACCGGGCCACGGCCGAGGACATGATTGCCTCGGTGCGGTCGGTCTCGACCCTGTTCAAGGGGTTCCGCGGTTCCGCGGCCGTCGGTCCGGCCGTTGCGGCTCGCCTGGCGGAGCTCATCGTGAGCGTCTCACGGCTCCTTGCCTGCACCCCTGACCTCCGCGACCTCGAGCTGAACCCGGTCCGTGTCCGTCCGGGCGGGCTGGACGTCCTGGACGCCCGCCTGGTGGTGGTTTAGGTCGCGGATATGTCCCGCGGGACCAAAAGGGCCCCGCCCTTTTGTCCTCCTTCACACCAGGGTCCGAAGCGACCGAAACGAATCAGCCGATACGGGCGGAGCGGAATTATGTTAACATCCCGGCTGGGGATAGCATCGAGCCCGGGAGGTGAGTGACCGACTGAACAAGCCGGGTGCGCGACGCGCGATGCAGGATGATGCAGAAGAAGGAGGTTGAACTTCGTGAAGCGCTGGAAACGGGCCGTGGCTGCGGCTCTCCTCGTTTTCGGGGTCGTCTCCCTGGCCGCGGCCGGATGCTCCAAAGCTCCCCAGGTTTCGCGGGACCTGACCGTTCGGTTACCGGAGTTCGGCACCGGGTACGACCCCGCGCAGCTGGGCATCATCATGGATTTCCCGATAGCGAACAACATTTTCAACGCTCTGCTCAAGTTCAAGCCCGGAACGACCGAACTGGAACCGGACCTGGCGGTGGCGATGCCGGAAGTCTCCGCCGACCACCTGACTTACACTTTCAAACTCCGCCAGGGGGTCAAGTGGCACAAAGGCTACGGTGAGCTCACGTCCGAGGATGTGAAGTTCACCTTCGAGCGCATCAAGGACCCGGCGACCAAGGCTAAAAACGCCAGTCAATACGCGGTCATCAGCAGCATTGAAACGCCCGATAAGTACACGGTCGTGTTCCATTTGTCCAGGCCCGACCCCACGTTTTTGACCAAGCTGGCCAACCTGCGGCAGGGCTTCATCGTCTGTAAGGCGGCCGTCCAGGCCGAGGGCGCGGACTATAACCGCAATCCCATCGGCACCGGCCCCTTCGTGATGGACCACTGGACGGACAAGACCGAGGTCGTCCTCACCGCCAACAAAGACTACTTCGAAGGCGCCCCGTGGCTTGAGAAAATAACCTTCCTGCCCATCGCCGACGATTCCGTGGCGGCCATGTCCCTGCAAAAGGGCGAGACCGACATCGACATCTACATCTCCTCTCCGGACACGGTGGCCAAGTTGAAGTCCGACCCGAACATCACCGTGAGCCAGCTTCCGACTCCGGGCGGGGATATGCTGGCCTTCAACACCAGGGTGAAGCCGTTCAACGATGTGCGCGTCCGGCAGGCCGTGGCTTACGCCATCAACATCGACGAGTTCATCGACAAGGTCCTCGGCGGCCTCGGCGTCAGGGGCTACGGGCCTCTCGGCGAGGGCATGCTGGGCTTCACCAAGGACGTGCCGCAGTATCCCTACGACCCGGCCAAAGCCAAGGAGTTGCTGGCCGAAGCCGGCTATCCCAACGGGTTCTCGTTCCAGATAACCCTACCCGGTGTCGACGCCTTCACGATTCCCTACACCGCCATCCAGGGCTATCTCAAGGCGGTCGGCATCGACATGCAGCTGAACCTGGTCGACTCGGGCGCCTGGGTCGCGGCCATGAGCTCGGGTAACCTCGCGGCCAGCGACCTCGGCTTCGGCGCCCGGCCCGACCCTGAAATCCTGCTGCGCCAGTTCTTCCATTCGAGCGCCTTCCCGCCGGGGTCGAACTTCATGTATTATAGCGGCGCCGACGCGCTCATCGACCAGGGTGCCAAGGAGTTCGACCAGGCTAAGCGGGCGGCCATCTACCAGCAGGTGCAGCAGAAGATAATGCAGGACCTGCCGGCCATCCCGCTCTGGTTCGGCGTGGAGACGGACGCCTACCGGAAGGACATCCAGGGCTTCCAGCCCGGCATCTTCTTCGACTACAACTTCTACAACGTCAAGAGGGTGGCTTCCGGCGGCTAGACGCGTTACGGGACCGGGGGGCGGACCGCCGGATGCCGGCCGGTCCGCCCCCGGCCTTCCCGAAGGAGCCTATTGATGCTCAGATACACGACGAGGAAACTGCTTCTGGCGGTACCGACCGTCCTCGGCATCCTGACGCTGGTCTTCATCCTGCTCCGGATGGTTCCGGGAGACCCGGTCCGGCTCATGATGGGCGACGCCGCTCTGCCCCAGGACGTGGCCGCCCTGCGGCACCAGTACGGCCTGGACCGGCCCCTTATCGTCCAGTACCTGGACTATATCGGCCACGCTGTCCGCGGCGATTTCGGCCGTTCGCTGAAGTCCGGTCTGCCGGTGATGGGTGAGATTCTCCGGGTCTTTCCGCACACCGTGCTCCTGGCGGTGGTCGGGCTTTTAATCACGGTGGCTCTGGGAATTCCCGTGGGCGTCGCCGCCGCGGTGCGTTCGGGGACGGTCTGGGACTACGGCTCCATGGCCCTCTCGCTCGTCGGTCTGTCGGTTCCCACCTTCTGGCTCGCCGTCATGATGATACTTGTCTTTTCCGTCAGGTTGGGCTGGCTGCCGATAACCGGAGGGGGCAATTTCTCCGACCCCTTGGGGGTGCTCGAGCACCTGGTTCTTCCGGCCGTCACGCTCGGCCTCTCCACGGCCGCGTTCGCCGCGCGGATGACGCGTTCTTGCATGCTCGAGGTCCTGGCCCAGGATTATGTCCGCACGGCCCGGGCCAAGGGCCTGCCGGAGCGGACGGTCATCTACCGCCATGCCCTGAAGAACGCGGCTATCCCCATCGTCACCACGATGGGTATCCTTCTCAGCCGGCTGCTCGGGGGAGCCGTCGTCATCGAGATGGTCTTCTCCAGGCCGGGTATCGGCCAGCTCATCGTCTCCGGCATCCTGGCCCGCGACTATCCGCTGGTCCAGGGTACGGTCTCCTTCTTCGCCGTCGTGCTCATCGCCGTGAACCTGGGGGTGGACCTGCTCTATGCGTTCCTCGACCCGACCATCAGGTTCGACTGAGCCCACGGCTCGGAAGCGCCCCCGGATGCCCAGGCTGCTCAAGGCCCTGCTGAAGAACCCGGCCGCCCTCGCAGCGGTTCTCATCATGGCCTTTCTGGTGTGGGTGGTCGTCTTCCCGTCAAGCCTGACCTCCTACGACCCGGTCAAAATGTCCCTTAGCGAGAAATACGCGCCGCCCGGGTCTTCGCACCTTTTCGGAGCCGACCAGCTGGGGCGCGACGTCTTCGCCCGGGTCCTTTACGGCACGCGCATCTCTCTGGGCATCGGCTTCGGCTCGACCCTTCTGGCCCTCATCGCGGGGGCGGTCATCGGGATAATCGCCGGTTACTACGGCGGCTGGCTGGACCGGGCGCTGACGGTCCTCATGGACATGCTGATGGCCTTCCCTTCCATCCTTTTGGCCCTGGTCATGGTGGCATCTCTAGGCGCCGGGACCACCAACACCGTCATCGCGTTGGCCGTGGCCATGACCCCCAACTTCGCCCGGCAGGCGCGGTCCTCCGTCCTTTCCGTTCGAGGGAAGGACTATATCCTGGCGGCCGAGGCGGCGGGGCTGCCGCCGTGGTACATCATGGCCAGGCACGTCGTGCCCAACATTATGGCCCCGCTGATGATCACCGCCAGTCTGAGCGTCGGGGTGGCCATCCTCAGCGAGGCCAGCTTGAGTTACCTGGGTCTGGGCGTGCCGCCGCCGGCTCCGTCCTGGGGGACGATAGTGAACGAGGGGATGAAAGGTCTCGGTTTGGCCCCGTGGGTCGCGACGGCCGGGGGAGCCGCCGTGACCGTGGCGGTCCTGGCCGTCAACCTGCTCGGCGACTTCCTGCGGGACGTCTACGACCCGCGCTTGAAAGGAATGAAGTGACATCCGGACCGGGGCCCGGAACGTTATCCGCGCGGGGTGCTCCGTTGCTTACGGTCCGGCTTACGGTCCGGTTCATTTCCGACGGGAGTTGAACGAGATGAGCGAGAAAGAGCGGCGGTACTGGCTGCACGAGATGACCCGCCCGGCCTTCGAGGAGTATCTGAGGAGCCAGCCCAAGCCCGTGGCCCTCATCCCGCTCGGTTCGGTGGAACAGCACGGCCCGCATCTGCCGCTGGGCACGGACATCCTCGGGGCGCTCCACGTCACCGAGCTGACGGCCAGAAAGGCCGACGCCTTCGGGGTTCTGTGCACCCTACCGGCCTATTCGCCCCACCACATGGGCTTCAAGGGGACCATCACCCTCCGTCCCGAGACCCTGTCGGCCTATCTGACGGACGTCATCGGGAGCCTGGCTCACCACGGGGTGAAGCGGGTAATGATAATCAACACCCACGGAGGGAACGAGGAAATCGTGGCTCTCGTCGCCAAGACGGCGGCGCGGGAGTTCGGGGTGAAAGTGGCGAAGCCGCGCTCGCGTGTTTTCGACATCACGCCGGAGCTTATCGCCTCCCTCGACATCCACTCCGGCGAGATGGAGACCGCCGAGATGCTGGCCGTCGCCCCGCACCTGGTGGAGATGGAGCGGGTGGCCGACCACCGGCCGACCGAGAACCTGCCCGCCGACGTGGTCGCCCTCCTCGACGCGAAGCGTCCCGACGCCTTTTTGGCCCAACAGGTGGCCTACCTGCACCTCGGCGACACGCATACCCACACGTCCTCGGGAATCTACGGCTTCAAACGGCCGCAGGACGCCAGGGCCGAGGACGGTCGCCGGTTCGAGGAAGCCCTGTCGGACGAGTACGCCGAGTTCATCCGCCTGTGGCGGACGGTGAGCATTCCCGGCGAGGGCGGGGCGGCGGGTTGAAGCCGCCGGGGGCAGCGGCGGGCCGGTGAGACTGCGGTGCGCTTGAGGCTGGGGGAATGAGGGCTTGCCTACGGTCAAGGTATCGGACCTTTTGGCGCACCCCTTCCTGGCCGGCACGAAAGTCCTGGCCGGAGAAGGCGGCTTGCGTCAGACCGCCCGCAGCGTCTTCCTCGTCAGAAGCCTCTCGCCGGCGCCTCCCCCGCCTCACGCCGTCGTGGTCGCCGACGGCTCGCTGTTCGTGGGCCAGGAGACCTACCTCGCCCCTTTAATCGCCCTGTGCCGACGCTCTCAAGCGGCGGCTTTAGCCCTGGGTCTGGTCAGAGGACTCGAGCGCCTTCCCGCCGAGGCTCAGGCGGCGGCTGATGAGGGAGGCCCGGCCGTCCTGCAGGTCCCGGGCGGGATGCGGGTCTACGACTGGGCCATCGCCGCGGCCAACGCCCTCATCGAGATTCAAGAGGGCGGCTTCCAGCAGGCGCAACGCCTGGGTCGCAGGCTGATGGACCTGGTTCTGGGAGGATACGGGAGCGATCGGGTGGCCGCGACCCTGGCCGGGGTCGTCCGCAATCCGGTGATTTTCACCGATGCGGGCGGGGCGGTAGTGGCTTTGGGGCTGCCGCCGGAGCTTGAGCCGATAAGGCCGCCTTTCGAGGTGACAGCGACCCCGTACGAACAGGTCGAGGCCGCACTGGCGCAAAACTACGCCAAGTGGCGGGGGCGGCCGGGACGGGAGCCGCAACGGGAGCAGGAACTCCGCTCCTTCAAACGCACGGTCACGGCGGCGGGTCGTCCCGTCGGCGCGCTCCGCGTCCTCGAACTGACCAAAGCCGTCGAACAGAACGAAATCGCCGCGCTCGAGGACGCGGTCACTGCCTTCGCCCTCGACGCCGCGAAGCAGATCGCCGTCCAGGAAGTGGAGCGGCGCTCGCGGACGCAGTTCGTCGAGGACCTGGTTTCCGGCCGCCTCGTATCCGAACAGGACGTCCGCCTGAGGATGAACCTTCTGGGCTGGCGCCTGAAGATGCCGGCCGCAATTCTGGCCATCGATATCGAAAGGTTCGGGGAGTGGCAACAAAGGTCCGAGTCGGAGGCGCGCGTCCAGGAGAAGAAAGCCGAGATGTACCGGGCCGTCGACCTCTACTTGCAGCGGCAGGGCCTTCCTCCGGCGGTCGGG
>Ga0315298_1010678_pt1 | contig 11011 bp, 11 predicted proteins | sample WHS_1_MG_FD_203077 | JGI IMG/M metagenome (GOLD analysis project Ga0315298, IMG submission 203077) | Extremophilic microbial mat communities from Washburn Hot Springs, YNP, Wyoming, USA - WHS_1_MG | ecosystem: Environmental > Aquatic > Thermal springs > Hot (42-90C) | place: USA: Wyoming...
GCGATGGCACGCCGCCTGCTGGCGAATACCGTGATCGAGAATTTTGAGATCACCATCGGCTGATCTTCGGATTGCTTCGCGGCATGCGGATACCCATCCTAAAGCGATGAGTATATCACGCGAGACGGCGATTGTTTTCGCGCGGGACTGAATCCGGTCACTCCGCGCTGCGATCGATCAGGTTGGTCTACAATCGCTGGTACCGGCGATTGCGCATGGATGTCTGGTTCCCCCAATTGCCTCTTGCACTCGCGGTTGGCTTTGCGGGCGTTCTCGCGATCCTGCCAACGGTCCGTCACTACGCTGCGGAATATCTCCATCTCAACCTCAGCCATCTCTTCGATGCCCTGCATCCGATCTCGGGGCATGTACCGGAACTGATTCTCTTGGGCGTTCCGACGGTCGTCGTCGGGGTCCTTCAGATCCTGATCGCTATCGGCCTGCTCAGCCGGTCCCGAATCGCCTGGTTGTCCGCCATCGGAATCACGATCGCCCAACTCGCACTCACGCTCCACAGCAGCACTGGTGCGATTGTCAACAACGAAACCGTCTATATCGTCGTATTGCTCCTCGCGCTGATTCTGTCGCGTGATGCGTTCGCCCGATCTTCTCTGGCGGCAGGCACCTTATTCGCGCTCGCATCCGTGCTGGTTCTACTCGTTTATGGCGTCCTGGGATCGTACCTGCTCGGCGCCGGTTTTGCACCACCGATCACCAATCTACCAACGTCATTCTATTTTGTGATCGTTACGATGTCGACGGTCGGCTATGGCGACATCCTTCCCAAGAGCGAAGAAGCGCGACTCTTCGTCGTGTCGTTGATCATTCTCGGGCTGACGGTATTTGCAACGGCACTGACAGCCGTGATCGGCCCCGTTCTGCAGAACAGGATCAATCAGACCATCGGCCCACGGAGGAAAAAAATGCAACGTGTCAATCACTTCGTCATCACCGGCCAAGGTGCCTTGGCACGCAACACGGCCCGCGAATTGCGCAAAAGAGGCGAGCCGGTGCTCGTGATCATCGAGGACGGAGATACGAGCTTCAGCGACTCTGAAACCATCGTCGGTGATCCTACCGAAATCGAAACCCTGCGCGAGGCTGGATGTGAGCATGCGCGGGCAATTCTCGCCTTGTCTGACGACGATTCCGATAATGCATTCGTCATACTCGCTGTTCGTGAACTCGGTACAGATGCCAAGAAGGTTGCGGCCGTCAGTACGCGGAAAAATCTCGAACGCGTACGCCGCGTGCATCCCGACATGATTCTCGCGGCACCGGTCTTCGGTAGCGAAGTGCTGGCAATGGCCCTGACCGAGGAAAAGATTGACGGCGATTGGTTGCTAAGCCGGTTTCTCGACGTTCGGCCCGCCACCAATGGAACAACGTGACCAAGCGACAGTTGCATCGAACCGGTGTTTGGTCGGCTGTTCCGAAATATCACGGTTCGGTCGCCTGCCAGATCCGTACGACCGGCTTGGCCTCGCACGCCGCCTTCAATCGTGCTTGCTCCAGGCCAGCTCGTGCTCTTGCCAGAACGGTAGCAGGATCATCACCCGACCGCGGCCAACGCGACGCGATCCCGATCGCCGCATGACGTTCGGTTCCGGTCAGCAGAGCATCCAGCTTCTTGACGATACGGTCACCACGTTCCGCCGCGATCAGATGATCGACACCGTCACACCAGGCCGCAAGTCTGGTGGGACCGACGCGGCCGATCAGATCGACAGGACGTAACATCTCCTGCAAACAGCTGACGGATGCGCGGATCACGACCGGTGACGCCTCCGCGGACGCGACACCATCGCAACGAACCCACCCGAACGCGAACATTGTGCCGACTTTATCCTCAATATCCAGCCGATCGAATCTTCGATCCGCCTGCTCGAAAAAACTCGGCAACGACCACAACCCGGTCTCAGGGTCGAGAATATTGGGCCTGACTGCAACCTCTCCCAGCGTAAACCGCGCCGCAAATCCGGCAAAACGCGGCGCGATACCGCGCAACAACGCTTCGTCCTCCGCGCTGAATCGCCGATCACCGGAACCTCGCCAAGCCAGCAGATAGAATGTCGCACTCCGACCGTTGCCATCGTTGCCGACGGAGATCGGAATATTGATTGATTCGGAGCCTTGAATGTCCGCAAGACCGATACCGACCGGATAATCGGCAAGCACGATATCCGGCCCACGCCCATAGGCTGGCGCTCGCTGCACAAGGGCCACGCCGGCATCGGTCAATTCGCTTGCAAGGAGTGCGCAGGCCGCTGAACATCCGGTTGCCACATCGGGTAGCTCGATCAGGCTATCGAGAAGCCGGCCAAACCGTTCGTATTGTAAATCGAGGGCAGTCGGCAAAACCAGTCTGGGACTGACCTCCTTATTATTCGGCCGCGTTGCTTCGTGATGTGTCGTCTCATGGTCCATCATCGCATCGTTGTGACATGCAATCCTGAAGATCCGGTTAACCGATTCGATGACACACATCGGCACACCACATCCCGCCGTTGACAGCCCCGTCGCACCTGCCCATGGTCCGATTGCATCGATCACGGGTTAAAACCACATGAATTCAGCCTCTTTGGAAACCGATATTGCAGCGCTGTGGGAGCGGCGAAACGATCTGTCGGCCGCGAGCTCCGCCGCGGAGCGCGAGCCTGTGGTCCAAACACTTGCCCTCCTCGATTCCGGCACGTTACGAGTGGCGGAACCAACCGGAGCCGGATGGCAGGTTCACCAATGGCTTAAGCAAGCGATCCTCCTATCCTTCCGCCTGATGCCAAATGGCCCGATACCCGGCGCCGGCGGTGCCCCGGTCTACGACAAAGTTGCGATGAAGTTCGTCGATTGGGAGGCAGATCGATTTGCTGCCGCGCAAATCCGCGCTGTCCCTGGCGCCGTGATCCGCCATTCCGCACATATCGAGCGCGGTGCCGTCCTGATGCCCTGTTTCGTCAACGTCGGCGCCCGAATCGGTCAGGACACCATGATCGACACATGGTCCACCGTTGGGTCCTGCGCCCAGATCGGCCGCAACTGCCACATCAGCGGCGGCGTCGGCATCGGTGGCGTGCTCGAACCACTACAAGCCAATCCCGTCATCATCGAAGACGATTGCTTCATCGGTGCCCGCTCCGAAGTCGCAGAAGGCGTCATCGTCGAACGCGGCGCCGTGCTCTCGATGGGCGTCTTCCTTGGCGCCTCCACCCGGATCGTCGACCGCACCTCCGGCGAGATCGCATATGGCCGCGTTCCTTCATACGCCGTCGTGGTGCCCGGCAGCATGCCCGGAAAGTCCCTGCCCGATGGATCGCCCGGCCCGTCCCTCTCATGCGCCGTCATCGTCAAGCGCGTCGATGCCCAGACCCGCTCGAAAACCGCGATCAACGATCTGCTCCGCGCGTGACAACGACCGATCCTCTACCGCTCGCCCAGGCCCTGATCAGATGCCCGTCCGTGACTCCGCATGACGAAGGCGCACAGTCGGTCGTCGCGCAAGCGCTCGCTCCCCTCGGCTTCACGGTGGGACGTCAACAATTCGGTCCGGTCTCCAATCTGATCGCCCGCTGCGGCACCGCAGCCCCGCATTTCGCCTTCGCCGGCCATACCGACGTGATCCCTCCCGGCGAACACTGGCGGCATGAACCTTTCGCAGGGACAATCGAAGACGGTCGGTTGTTCGGTCGCGGGGCCGTCGATATGAAAGGTGCCATCGCCGCGTTCATCGCCGCCATCGCCACCCGCAGCGCCCGACGCGCTCCGAGCGGTTCGATATCTCTCCTGATCACCGGCGACGAGGAAGGTCCCGCTCAGGATGGCACAACACGCATCCTCGATCATCTGACTTCGAGACATTCAATCCCCGATATCTGCCTCGTCGGTGAACCGACTTGCCGACAAACCCTCGGCGATATCATCAAGATCGGCCGCCGTGGCTCGCTCTCGGCCAAAATCACCATCCAGGGGCGCCAGGGTCACGTCGCCTACCCTCATCTCGCGGACAATCCGCTTCACCGACTCCTTCCCGCGCTCGAATACCTCCGCGGACGCGTCCTTGATTCGGGAAACGACTGGTTCGAACCCTCCGGCCTGCAAATCACCAGTATCGATGTCGGCAACCCGACCACCAACCTCATCCCGGCCGCGGCCCATGCAAGCCTGAATATCAGGTTCAATACCGAACACACCGGTGCCGCCCTGCGTGACTGGATCGCCGAAACCGTCGCCCAATTCGCCCCGCATGCAACTTGCAATGTGACGATCTCCGGCGAGCCGTTCCTCACCGCACCCGGACGGTTCACGACCACCCTCGTCGAGAGTATCCAGCGCCGCACCGGCGTAACGCCGGCCCTCGATACCGGTGGCGGCACGTCAGACGCACGTTTCATCGCCCGGTATTGCCCAGTGGCCGAGTTCGGGCTCGTCGGCCGCACCATGCACCAGGCCGATGAATCCGTCCCCGTCGCCGAATTACGCAGTCTCGCGACCATCTACGAGGACATTCTCGATTCGGTGTTTGCATGAGCGGCAATCGCAAGCGGATCAAAATGCCCCAGGGCAACATCCTGCGCGGCTTGTTTCGGCTCATTCAGGGCGATCAAAACGGTCTGCGTGAGTTCGGCAACTCGCCCCGTGCCTTCTCCGCCTCGCTCGCACCTCTGATCGCATTTCCACTCGTCGGCTCCGCCCTCTTCGCCCTCAGCGGCCATTTGATTCTGGCGCTCGTCATGCTTCTCTCGCGAGTCGCCGCCGTCCTCCTACAACCGGTGATCACCGAATTCGTCGCCGGCCGATCGAACAGCAGCACAACCTGGCTGATGACCAGTACCGCCCTGAACTGGTCGGTCTGGCTGGTGTTTCCTCTGATCTTCCTCGGTGTGCTGATCGCCAACGGCCTCGTCACCACTGGCTTCAGCGACTACAATGCCGTCGTCATCGCGGCCTGTCTGATCGCGGCATATTATACATGGCTGCAGTGGTTCATCCTGCGCATCGGGTTACGCCTTCACTGGCTTTACGCTTTGTTGCTTGTCCTCGGTATGAACATACTCATCGGTGGCATCTCCTACCTGCCCTATGAGATCCACCCCGACCTGCTGACCCTCACCCTTCATCCTGCCGCAAAATAAGCGCGCGCGCATAAGCCTGCTTACGCGGCAGACCGAGCGCTTGTGCTACGGTCGTTGCCGCGTCCTTGATACTCAGCCTGCCCATTGCTTCATCGAGCGCCGCGTCCAGATCATCGGCCGAGACGACATGCGCCGGCGCCGGCCCGATCACCAGAGTGATCTCACCGCGCGGCGCATTCGCCTGAAAATGCTGGACCAACACACTCAGGCTACCCCGCTGGACCTCCTCGAACCGCTTCGTCAGTTCCCGCCCCACTGCTGCGGCGCGGTCTCCCAGCACGGACGCACAATCTTCAAGCGAATCGATAAGCCGATGCGGCGCCTCGTAAAAAATCAGAGTCGCGTTGAGCCCGGCGCGCTCGGCCCCGGTGATCCGTTCCAGGACACGCCGCCGCGCTGCCGATCGGGGCGGCAGAAATCCCATGAAAAGGAACGGATGTGGCGGCAGCCCGGACAAAGCGAGTGCCATAACCGCCGCATTCGGCCCGGGCACGGCGCTGATCACCAGTCCGGCCGCAATCGCCGCGCGTACCAGCCGATACCCGGGATCGGCGATCAGCGGCGCCCCGGCATCGCTCACCAACGCAAATTTCTGCCCCCGCAGCATCGCCTCGACCAGCGGGGCCGCTCGTCCCGCCTCATTATGATCATGCAGCGCCTGCAACCGAGTCCCGATGCCGTTCAGCGAGAGTAATGGTGCTGTAACGCGCGTATCCTCACACAATATGATATCGGCATCGCGTAACGCATTCACCGCGCGCGGCGACAGATCGCCCAGATTGCCGATCGGGGTGGAAACCAGCACAAGAGCCGGCCGAGAGTCCACGGCGGACAAGGTCGATTGAACGGGAGCTTCTGATGTCACGACGCCTATTAACCCCCCTGCGGCTGGCGATGGCAACCGCCGCCGCCTCATCCCTGCTCCTGACCTCCTGTTCCGAACCAGCGCCGAGCCTGCCCGGCATCGGCCCATCCGTCGGCGCTGTCCAGCCACCTCCGATGCCCGATACCGGCCGCACCTCGGGCCCGGTCGCCCTTCTGGTCCCGCTTTCCGGCCGGTTCGCGCCGATCGGACGATCGATCGAGCAGGCGGTGAAACTCGCGTTCATCGCCCCCGGCTCACCGCCGCTCGACGTGCGCAACACCGGCGGAACACCGCAGGGTGCCGCCGCCGCCGCCTCGGCCGCCATCGCCGCTGGCGACGGCCTGATCCTCGGCCCGTTGACCAAGACCGATACCGAAGCGGTCGCCACCGTCGCCCATGCCGCCAACGTCAATGTCCTGGCCTTCACCAACGATGAAACCGTGGCCACCCCCGGCGTTTGGGCGCTCGGCATCACGCCGGGCCAGCAGATCCGCCGCGTGGTTTCCTACGCAGCCGATCATGGGCGCACCCGCACCGCCGCCATCCTGCCGGACGATGCGTTCGGTCGGCTGATGGGAGCATCCCTCACCGCGCAGGCTCAAACGCTCGGCGAGCCGTCTCCGAACGTCGGGTATTTCGACTCCTCGTTCGCCAGCCTGACCCATACCGTCCGCAGCATCACGGCATTCAATAGCCGCGGCGCCAGTATCGAGGCCCAGATCCGCGCGGCGCGCGATCAGGACGATCAGGCCGGCCGCATCAAAGCCGCCAAGCTCGAACGCGAACCGATCCCCCCACCGCCGTTCGATGCGCTTCTGGTCGGCGCTACCGGCGAGCAACTCGCCGAGATCGGCACCCTCCTGCCCTATTACGAATCCGGCCCGCCGCAAGTCCAGCTGCTCGGTCCATCCCTCTGGGCCCATGACGCCACCGCCATGGCGACGCACGACAGTCTCCGCGGTGCGGTCTACGCCGCGCCCGACCCGTCGCTCGGTCTTGCCTTCGATCAGAAATTCCAGGCGACCTATGGCGGCAGCGCGCCACCCGGAATCGACCGCATCGGCTTCGATGCCGGTGCCATCGCAGTCCTCGCCGCACGACAGGGTGGCTATACCGAACAGGTGCTGACCAACCCGGCCGGTTTCACCGGCACCGATGGCGTGTTCCGCCTCGATCCGGACGGTCATGTCCAACGTGGCCTGGCCGTATTCAAGGTCGAACCGGGCGGTCCGCAGATCGTCTCGCCCGCACCGAGCGAACTGCCACCCCCCTCCGGTCAGGAGCCTGCGGCGCCGCCGACCAGCTGATCCGCGCATCGTATGATCAGACCGTTTCTCCCGACGTTCCGACGCGGGTCGGCCCGCCGGATCGTCACGACAGCCGTTCTGTTCGGCGGCCTTCCATGTATCGTCCTGATCGGGCTGATGGCCGACCAGGCGATCAATCCAACCGGCGGCGTCCTCGGTATCGTCGCCTGGATCGCGTGGTCCCTGACGGCTGCTTCGATCCATGAATCACGCCATGAATCACGCGCCATCCCTGATGCGCCGCCGGCCCCATCAGCGACCGCCTCCGTTCAGGACCAAACCGTTCCCTCCAGCCAGACTCTGCTTGAACGTCTGCCCGACGCCCTGTTCCAGTATGCCGGGCAGCCGGGCACCCGGCGCATCGCATGGCGCAACCCGGCGGCGCGATCTACCTACGGCAGCGAGGAATCTGCCCTGCTCCGTCATCCCGCCCTGCGTGCTGCCCTCGCCGCCGCTGAAGCGAGCGATCAACCGGTCCGCACCACGCTCAGCCTCGCCGCCCCGATCCCACGGGACCTCGACGTCACGATCATCCGCACCGGTCCCGCCGAATCGGGGCCGCTCTATCTTCTCCTGACCGATCGCACCCGCGAACGCGGCCTCGAACAGATGCGCGCCGATTTCGTGGCGAACGCGAGCCACGAACTGCGGACGCCGCTCACCAGCCTGATCGGCTTCATCGAAACCCTGCGCGGGCCCGCGCGCGACGATGCCGAGGCGGTGCCCCGCTTCCTGGCCATCATGGCCGAGCAGGCGGAACGCATGCAGCGGATCATCGCCGATCTGCTCAGCCTCTCGCGCATCGAAATGACTGAACATCAGGCCCCGTCCGAACAAATCGATATCGCACAGACCCTCCGCCAGGTCGCGGGCTTCATGGAACCGATCCTGCGCGATGGCCGCACCACCCTCACGCTCGACATCCCCGAATCGCTACCCTTGGTGCGCGGCGATGCCGGCCAACTCACCCAGGTCCTCGGCAATCTGATCGACAATGCCGTGAAATACGGCGCACTCCGCCATCCTCAGGGCGGCGGCGTCATCACCGCGGACATCCGCCTGACGCCGATCCCCGATCATCCCGCCCCCGGACTCCTGATCAGCGTGGCGGACAACGGGCCCGGCATCGCGCGCGAACACCTGCCGCGCCTCACCGAGCGCTTCTACCGCGCCGACAAGGGCCGCTCACGTGCCATCGGCGGAACCGGTCTCGGTCTGGCCATCGTCAAACACGTCGTCTCGCGCCATCGCGGCCGTCTGCTCATTGAGAGCGCCGAGGGTGTCGGCACGACATGCCGCGTCTGGCTCCCCCTCGACTCGGACCCCACGCGGCGAACTTGAACGTGCTTGGCAGGGTGCATTCGCGGCGACCCTGGTCTATGCCTGCACACGACACCGCGACCGGATACGGCAAAAGGGAACACCACGGCATCCATGACGTCACCGCTCCGCTACGCCCTGGGTAGTCTGATCGTCGGCCTCGTCGTGCTGGGCGTCAAAGCCGGAGCTTGGTATGTCAGCGGCTCCGCCGCCCTCTATTCCGACGCGCTGGAATCCCTCGTCAACGTGTTCGCGGCGGTCATGGTCATCCTCGCCCTGCGCGCGGCCGCGAAACCCGCCGATCTCGAACACCCCTACGGCCATGCCAAGGCGGAACTCCTCAGCGCGGTCGCGGAGGGTGGCCTCATCGTCTTCGCTGCCGTGCTCATCCTGGAACGTGCCGCTCATACCATCCTGGCTCCCCATCTGCCGGCGAGCCCTGCCCTGGGTCTCGCACTAAACGCCAGCAGCGGTGTCATCAATGCCGTCTGGGCCGTGATCCTCACCCGCTCCGGAGCCGCCGCCCGATACCCTGCCCTTGCGGCCGACCGATCCCATCTCGTCGCTGATGCCATCACCACCGTGGGCATCGTCGGCGGCCTGACCATCGCTATCCTTCTGGATGTCCCGATTCTCGATCCGCTGATCGCCATCGCCATCGCCATCCAGATCGCGGTGATGGGTGGGCGCACCATCCTCAACTCGCTCAGCCTCCTGCTCGACCGTGCGCCACCGCCCGACATTGTCGCCCGGATCCGCAGCCTCGTGGGCACCCACGCCGTCGGCGCGCTCGAAGCACACGACATGCGGATGCGCCAGGCCGGCCGATCGAGCTTCCTCGAATTCCACCTCGTCGTGCCCGGCACCATGACAGTCGCCGATTCCCATCTCATATGCGATAGGATCGAAGCCGCACTGAAGGAAGAAATGCCCGGCGTCATCATCACCATCCATGTCGAACCCGATCACAAGGCAAAACATCAGGGCGTACTCGTCGTCTGACCGCCCGGCAGAAGGATATCGCAATGCTCCGACTCGATCGTATCGTGACCCGTGGCGGTGACGCCGGCGAAACTTCTCTGGCCGACGGCTCCCGCCTGCCAAAAAACCATCCGCGCATCCAGGTCCTAGGCGCCCTCGACGAAACCAACACGGCCATCGGTTCGCTCCGCGTCACCTGCGCCGACCGGCCGGAGATCGATCGTCTGCTCGCCCGCATCCAGAACGATCTGTTCGATCTCGGCGCCGACCTCGCCACCCCTGGAACCACCCGTCGCGGCCCGGCACTCACCGAAGACTACCTGATCAAGCTCGACGACGCCGCAAAAACGCTGAACGAAACCCTCGAACCGCTCCGCAGCTTTGTCCTGCCCGGCGGAACCGAAGCCGCCGCCCGCGCCCATCTCGCCCGCACCATCGCCCGCCGCGCCGAACGCGACCTCGTCGCCCTTGCCGCGGCCGAGCCGATCTCGCCGATCCATATCGCCTATATGAATCGCGTGTCGGACGTCATGTTCATCCTCGCCCGCCACCTGAACGACAACGGCCGCGCCGATATTCTCTGGGTCCCCGGCGGCTGAAACTTGGCGCGTGCCTCAGAGTAGATGGAACCCGGCCACCTTCCCGCCCTGCAGGGTTAGACCGGTCAGAACCTGATCACCGTCATGCAGCGTGATCTCGTAAATATACGTCAGATACGCGCCAACCTTCTGCGTGGTAACGAATTTGACGGTGTAAGGCTGCGCAAGCGGGATCTTGCTGTCGATCGCCTGCGCCTGCGCCGCGAATTTCGTGGCATCCACACTCGCCTTGAACGCGGGCGAAGCGGGAGCGACGAATTTGGCATAGTCGGGATGCGCAATCGCAGCGAGCATCTGCGTCATGTCGGTCGTCGCCAGCGCCGTATCGGTCGTCGCCGCATGTGCGCCCGCCATGCCGAGCGCCATCACCGCCGCCGCCAGTCCCGCATAGATCCTGATTTTCATCGCATACCCCTTTTCTTGATCCATCCGCCTCACCAGCCTCGCGAAATTGCGCCGGTCACGCGGCCCTGCCATCATGCCGCCTTCAAGGAGACCAATCAATGACCGACCATTTCCGCGGCCGCCTCGCGCTCGTCACCGGCGCATCGAGCGGCATCGGCGCCGATCTCGCCCGCCAGCTCGCCCAGCGCGGTGCGGACCTCGTCCTCGTCGCCCGTCGCGCCGACCGTCTCGAAACCCTCGCCGCCGAATGCCGTCTGTTCGGCGTGACCGTCCACACCGCCCCCGCCGACATCGCCGACCCCGCCGCACGCGCCATGCTCGCCGACCAATTCCCCACCACCGATATCCTCATCAACAACGCCGGATTAGGCGCATTCGGCCGCTTCGTGGACACCGACGACACCA
>Ga0315298_1010683_pt1 | contig 11002 bp, 11 predicted proteins | sample WHS_1_MG_FD_203077 | JGI IMG/M metagenome (GOLD analysis project Ga0315298, IMG submission 203077) | Extremophilic microbial mat communities from Washburn Hot Springs, YNP, Wyoming, USA - WHS_1_MG | ecosystem: Environmental > Aquatic > Thermal springs > Hot (42-90C) | place: USA: Wyoming...
CGCTTTACCTCTCTTTCCTCATGTGGAGGATAGTCGCGCCAGGATACAGGTGACCACATAAGATAATATCCACTTTCTTAACCAGTGTCAAGGAACAAAGCTATGCTACTACGTCGGGGTGCTTAGTCCCCGCTTCTCCCATTTTTCCCTCGGCTCAAGAGGTCGGCCAGGGTGACGCCGCCCAGATGGTCCACCAGGAGGGCCCTAGTCTCGCACCAGACGTCGTGCACCGGGCAGGTGTCCACCCGACCGCACTCCTGCGGCCAGAGAACGCAACGGTTCATGGCGATGGGGCCGTCCACGGCCTCCACCACATCCAACAGGGTGATCTGGTGCGCCGGCTTCGCCAGCGCAATCCCACCTCCGCTGCCTCGATGGGACCGCAAGAGCCCGGCCCGGGTCAGCGCCAGCACGATCTTCGCCAAGAACGGCGCGGGCATCCGCTGCCGCTGGGCCACCTCGTGGGTGAGCGCGACCTCCCCGGCCTCCAGGCCGGCGACATCCAACATGGTTCGAACAGCGTAGTCCGCGCGTCTGGTGATCTGCATAGATGTCACACCTTGCTAATTCCCGCGGAAGTAATCGATACCCATGGCCTCCCGCACCTGAGCCAAGGTGGCCATGGCCACGGCTCGGGCCTTCTTACTTCCACTCAAGATGATCTCATCCACCAGGTGAGGTCGCTCCTCGTAGTAAGCCCGGCGCTGGCGGATCGGATCCAGGAACTGGTTCAGCGCCCTGGCCAGCTTCTTCTTCACCTCCACATCGCCGACCCGGCCCGTCCGATACCGCCTCTTGAGGTCGTTGACCTCCTCCTTGTCCGGATTGAAGATGTCGTGGTAAATGAACACCGGATTGCCCGCCACGTGCCCGGGATCGGTGGCATGGATCCGGGTGGGGTCGGTGTACATCCCCATCACCTTCCTCTCCACCGTCTTCGCATCGTCGGAGAGGAAGATGGCGTTCCCAAGGCTCTTGCTCATCTTGGCCTTGCCGTCGGTGCCCACCAGAGTCGGCACGTCCCCCACCAGCGCCTGGGGCTCCGGGAAGACCGGACCGTACAGCTCGTTGAAACGCCGGGCTATCTCCCGAGTAACCTCGATGTGGGAAACCTGGTCCTTCCCCACCGGTACCAGCTCCCCCTTCACCACCAGGATATCCGCAGCCTGCAGCACGGGATACCCCAACAGGCCGTAGGAGGCCGTCTCCAGCTTCAGATCGCGCATGACTTCCTTTAGGGTGGGCACCCTCTGGAGCCTTGGCACCGAGACCAGCATGGAGAAGATCAGGTGCAGCTCCGGGGTCTCCGGCAGCAACGATTGCAGAACGATGGTGCTTTCCTCGGGATCGATCCCCACACTCAGATTGTCCAGCACCACCTCCCGAATATCCTGCCCGATCTCCTTGAGGTTCTGAAGACGAGTGGTGAGCACATGATAGTCGGCAACGAGGAAAAAGCAGTCGTACTCGTCCTGCAGCCGCACCCGATTCCGCAACGTGCCCACGTAGTGGCCCAGGTGGAGCTTTCCAGTAGGCCTATCACCCGTCAGTATTCGTCCTTTGCGCTTCTCTCTGTCTTCCACACACGTCTCCTACAGATCCTGTATACTAAGATTCTACTAGGACCAATCCCCTATTGCCACCCGGCTGCCACACGGTTAACATTGCGTCCGTTCAGATATCCCTTCCCCTTGGTGCTGGCTTCCGGATGCTTCGCCCTTCCGCGTCCGCCCATATACCTGTTAGGCTGCTTTTCGCTTTCGTAGTGGCGGCTCTCCTGCTGCTGGTTGAGACGCCCCGAGACTTCAACGGTGCCCATCAGCCGGTCGTGGACCCCCATGAGCTCCGATCTCCGCCCGGCGCCGCGGCGCCGCCCCTGGGGTTCGGCCACCCCGCGCCGGAGAATTCCGCGCCCGGCGACCCCTCGAAGCTGACGCCCCTGGAAGCGCACCTCTTCCAACTGCTGAACGATGAGCGATTGCGGCACGGCCTCTCCGCCCTCCAACTGGATCCCCGGTTGGTGGCGCTGGCCCGCTTCCGCAGCAACGACATGGTAGCTCGTGAGTACTTCGGCCACGTGATGCCCGACGGCAAGATGGTCTTCAGCCTGATGGACAAGGAGAAGATCCCTTACCGCCTGGCGGGAGAGAACCTGGCGCGCAACGCCTCCCCGCCCGACGAGAGCCCGGGGGTGGCTCACCAGGGTTTCATGAACAGCCCCAAGCATCGGGAGAACGAATTGGAGCCCAGCTTCACCCGTGCGGGCGTCGGCGCCGCCGTGGCGAGCAACGGAACCAACTACTTCACGGAGCTGTTCACCGCCTGGTAGAACCACTACCCCAGCCCCATGGCCTCCATGAATTGCGCCGAAAAGTCGGGGCTGGCGGACAGCTCGATGTATCCAACGGATCGGGCTATCCGCACCGCCTCCTGGCGCAGCTCGGTGGAGAGCAGAGCCATGAGGGCGCCCTGGCCGGCGGCGTTGCCGACAGCCGTGATCCGGTCGAGAGGTAGCGGTGGAATGAGGCCGATGGCCCGGGCGCTGGCCGGGCTGATGAAGCTGCCGAAGGCGCCGGCCAGCAGGATCTCCGCTATGTCCTCCTCGCCGATGCCGTACTCCTTCAGCAGGATCGATATGCCGGCCCGGATCGCCCCCTTGGCCAGTTGGAGCTCCCGGATGTCGCGCTGGGTGAGGAGCACCGGGCGGCGCCCCCTTCGGGCCAGCAGGAAGGAGCGGCCGCCCTCGCCGTCGACCAGCCGTCGGGCCAGGCCGGGCGTGAGGGTTAGCCTGGGGGAGTCCGGAGCCAGCAGGCGACCCGAACCGTTCAGGAGACCGGCCCCGGCCATCTGCGCGACGGCGTCCAGCAGGCCGGAACCACAGAGTCCCAGGGCGCCCCCGCCGCCGATCACCTGCAGCTTCACCTCACCCCGATCGATCCAGACCCGCTCGATGGCTCCCTGAGTGGCTCGCATGCCGCAGGAGATGCGGGCACCCTCGAAGGCCGGCCCGGCCGCCGTCGAGCAGGCCAGGAGACGATCGCGATTGCCCAGCACCATCTCGCCGTTGGTCCCCAGGTCGATGGCCAGGCGGACCTGATCCGAGCGATGCATGCCGGTGGCCAGGATGACGGCCACGGTGTCGCTGCCCACGAACCCGGCGACGTTGGGGAGGGTGTAGACTCCACCGTTGGGGTTGATCTCCAACCCCAGATCCGAGGCCCGGCAGTCCACGGGGTCGGTAACCGCCGGCTGGTAGGGGGCGCGTCCCAGCGAGGCGGGGTCGATGCCCAGCAGCAGGTGGTTCATGCAGGTGTTGCCCACCACCACGGCCTCGTAGATCTCCCGCCGGTCGACGCCGCTCTTCTCCAGCAGCGCCTCCAGGCAGGCGTTGATGGTTCTTGCCGCCTCGGATTGTAGCTCCCGAAGTCCATCCGGCGAGGAGGCGTGGGTGATGCGAGAGACGACGTCCGCCCCGTGGTTGGCCTGGCCGTTGAGGCGCGACTCGATGCCCAGCACCCCACCACCGACCAAGTCCACCAGGATCGCCACCACGCTGGTGGTCCCCAGGTCCACGGCGAGGCCGTGGAGACGGGCGGTGGTGTCCCCCGCTTCGACGGTCGCCAGATGGTCGCCGACCAGAACGGCCGTCACACTGCCCGAAGCCGCCTGCAGCACCCCCGGCAGCTCGCGCGGGACAGGGAGATCGACGACCGGTTCCAGGCCCCTCTCGGCCAGGGCGCGGCGCAGCCGTGTGAGATCCGAGGCGGGGTCCTCCAGGGTGGGTCCCGGAATCCGAAGATGGAGCTTCCGAACGTTGGGGCGCGGCCGGACCTCGGACAGGGGAACGACGGCGGACTGAAGCGCCCTTTCCGGCACCTGCACCACCACGTCGCCGCAGACCCTCGCCTGGCAGGCCAGCCGCCACCCCTCCGCCAGCTCCTCGGCCGACAGGCTGCTTCGCTCTGCAAGAGTCGGGGATTCTAGGATCGCTGAGTGCTGAGTGTCGAGTGCCGAGTGCTGAACTCTGCACTTCCCGCAGACCCCGCGGTCGCCGCACGGGGCGTCTATGGGTACGTGGACCGCCGAGGCCGCCTCCAGCAGGGTGGTTCCCGCGGAAACCGTGCTCTCCACCCTCTCGGGGAGAAAGAGAACGCGACACTGATCCATCAGCGACACCTCACAGCCGGATGCCGGCCATCAGCCGTAGGGAGCGGACACGACGTCAGGAGATCGGCGGGGACGGCGCCCGACTCCTGGGTGGTTCGATACCCTCGGGGCTTGCGGACACGCCCCACCGCCAGAATAAGGACTGCCGTGGGGCGGCAGCGGGTTCGTCACCCGTTGATGGTGGCCAGAGCGGGAAGGAACGAATCCGCGGAAACCGTGCCACCCGGCTCCACCACCACCACCAGCCCGGGGGCGGTCTCCCGGAAAAACAGCAGGCTCCGGAGCAAAGCGTCCGAGCCCACCATTTCCACGTATTCGAGCCGGAAGAAAGCGGCAAACTCCCGAGCGTAGCCGCGCAGCCTATCGACGGGGCAGACGCCCGTGTCGATCAAAGCCAGCCTCCGGTAGCCCCTCATCATCTCCGCGGCCAGCCAGCGGGCCGTCTCCTCGCCGTACTTCTCCCGAGATCTCTGATACTCCCTGTAAGGGTCCCGAGCGTTCTCGATCCACCCTTCGCTCAGCCAGTAGGTGCCGGGCTCCCGCTGAAACTCCTCCCGGTACCGCTCCGCCGATCCCAGCAGGATAGAGATGCAGTCGTCGACCCGGGGAACGACCAGGCGGCAGTTGGAGGCCCTCAAGCCCGCGATCCCGCCCCCGCACAGACCGTAACCCAGCAGGACCTCGTCGGCGTTCGCCGAGTCGATCTCTCGCTGGATACTCTCCGTCAGCCGCCGCGGCGTCTGGTGGAGCCCCCGATCCAGCACCCGAAGCTCCACACCCGGGGGCAGGAGCCTCTGTAGCTCGCCCTCGATGGTCTCGCAGGCGATTACCGTCCGGCGCATCTGGCGATCCCCTCCTGGACGGATTATAGAGGTCTCCGCCTCAGTGGGTCAACGCGGTGGGCCCGCTTGTACCCTTACGCGAGTCGCCTCTCCTCCTGCCCGAGTCGGGCGATGAGCGACTTGAGAGTGTTCTCTTCTCGCTTCAAGGCCTCGCGCAGCTCGTACTTCTCCGTGTTGGAGATCTCCATACGAAGGTCAGATAGATATTGGCTGAGTATGGTTCGCAAGAGCGCCGCTTCGCCGGTATTCAGAGACAGTTGCATCGTGAACCTCCCAAACCCGAGGTTGAGCAGAAAACGGGCCGGGTCGGTGCCACGGCGATGGCCGGAGCCGCTGCACCGGAACCGGGCTTCAGATCGAATACTTGACATAGTTAACTACCATGCTTAACATGGCAGCTATCGTGCCGACTCTTCCTTCAGGCAGGGGTCTACGATGCAGCCGGAGAGCTCCCCACGCGGCCACACCCTCCAGCGCAAGGTGGCCACAATCGTGGTGGCAGGACTGGCCACGAGCTTTGGACTGTTCGGCTTCATGGCCCTGGATGCCGTTCGGGAGAGCACCCAGGCGGTGTTCCAGGAACGGCTGATGATGGCACAAGTAACCGCCGAGCACATCGACTACCAGCTCAAGGAGACCCTGGACTACCTCCAGACGGCCTCCCGGACCAGCGGCATCGACATCTTCGATGGCAACCCCGCGCCGGAACGCGCTGCCCTGCGGGACATCAGATCGCATCTACCCGTCTTCGCGCAACAGGTCTTCCTGGTAGATCGCTACGGTACCGTGGTGATGGCAGAGCCGTCCCCCTCGCCCCCTGGAGGGTGCCAGCGTCTTCGACTACGTTCACATTCGCCGCATCTTGCAAGGAAGCAGCCAGGCGGAGGTATCGGGCGCCGTTCTCGACCCGGTGACCCGGCTGCCGGAGATAGCCATCGCCGTGCCCATTTTCGACATCGCGGGCCGGACCGCCGGCGTCCTGGGGGTTTCCGCCGACATCGGCCGTGCCAGCTTGGCCAGCCTGATCCTGGGCCTCAAGCCCGGGCAGACCGGGCACACCCAGATTCTGGACGGAAACGGCACGGTGATGGCCAGCACCGAACCTAGCTTCGTGCTGCGCCGGAGCCACCAGTACGATCTGCTCTTCTCGCTGATCCGGCAGAAGAAGGCCACGGTGATATCTCACTCCACCGAGGAGGAAGGAGCCGAGTCCTATCGAGAGGTGGTGGCCTTCGCGCCGCTCTCCTACGCCTCCTGGGGGGTGTCCGTGGAGCAGAGCGAGGCGGAGGCCCTGGCCGTGGGCCAGGCGCTCCAGACCCGCTTGCTGATCCTCGGGCTGCTCTCGCTCCTGGGCGCCCTGGCTACCGGCGTGGTGGTGCTTCGCAGCGTGCTGGTTCCGGTTCGATCCCTTACCCTGGACTCGGAGCGGATCGCCGCGGGAGATCTGGAGGGGCCTCCCCTGCCGGCGGGCAGCGACGAGGTGGGCCGCCTGGCCCGCACCTTCGAGACCATGCGACTCCACCTGAAACAGTCCCGTCAGGAGCTGGACCGATGGCACCGGGAGCTAGAGCAGCGGGTGCAGCAGCGCACCTCGGAGCTATCCTGCCTCTTCGAGCTCTCCAAGACCATCGCGTCCTCGGCCGACGTCGAGGAGATGATGCAAGCCGTGGTTCGGAAGATGGTGGAGATCCTGGGGAGCGCCGACGCCGCCTACCTGTACCTGGAGGAACCCACCACGCACCGTCTGGTCCTTCGCACCGGGCATGGCCCTCTCCCACCCGCGCTCGCCCCCTACTACCTGGCCGTGGCTACTCTGGCCTTCAACTCTCGCCGCCCCATCCATTGCACTACCACCGACATGCCACCCAGTCTCGAGCATGCCCTGCGGCATATCGTCTCAGCACCGGAGGCCGTGGCTCCCACGGCCGACGAACTGGGAGCCCTCACCTGCGCCCCGCTGCTAGCCCAGGATCGAGTTCTGGGCGCCCTGCTCCTTCGGTGCGGTGGGTGCGGCCACGAAGCCGCACCCGCAGACCTGTCGCTGGTGCAGGCCCTGGCCGACCAGGTGGCAGTGGCCATCCAGCGAGCCCAACTGGCCCGAGAGGCCGAGCAGGCCGCCGCCCTGAGAGAAGCGGACCGGCTGAAGTCCCACTTCATCTCCGCCATCACCCACGAGCTCCAGAGCCCGCTCGGCTTCATCAAAGGCTACGCCACAACCCTCTTGCGGCCTGACGCCGAGTTCGACACCAGAACCCGTCGCGAGTTTCTAAAGATCATCAGCCAGGAGAGCGACTCCCTGAGCGCCCTCATCGACGACCTGCTGGACGTTTCGCGGCTAGAGGCGGGGGCACTCCCCATGGACAGGCAGCCGGTATCGGTGGCCAGGCTGCTGCGTCGGGCCGTCGAGAGGGCGAAGGCCAGGTCCGAGCGACACGAGCTCCTGTCGCGGGTCGCTCCTGGGCTGCCCCCCGTGGAGGCGGACCCACGGCGAATAGAGCAGGTGCTCCGCAACCTCCTGGACAACGCTGTAAAGTACTCGCCGGAGGGCGGCAGAATAACCGTATCCGCGGCCCTGGCGGATGGTTTCGTCCGCGTCAGCGTGTCCGATCAGGGCATCGGCATCCCACCAGAGGAGCAAAGCAGGGTGTTCGAGCGATTCTATCGAGGGGGTGGTGCCGCTCGGACCAGCAGTCGGGGTGCCGGTCTCGGGCTTTCCATCTGCAAGGGCATCGTGGAGGCTCACGGGGGCAGAATCTGGTTGGAGAGCTGCACGGGACAGGGAACCACCTTCCATTTCTCATTGCGGGTGGCGGAGGACGCCGAACCGGCCCGGCAGGAGGACAGAGTGGTCGTGGTGGCGGAGGAGCCAGGCCGCGGCGAAGCCGACCCTCTGGCCCCCCTGCCCGCTCTCGTGTCGGGAAAGGAGGAAGGGGCGGTCTAAGTACCCCCATGCAGCGGCATCGCGGAATGCGGGTCCAGGGCACGCGCCACGTGTCGGTGGCAAGTTCGCGACCTGGCGGGTTTGGGATGTCCCCAAGCATCATTTTCCTTCATCCGAGAAGTCCCAAGGACTTACCGGATGGACCACTTAGATCCTTGGGGGAGAGATGAATCGTCAGACAGTCCTTGTGGTAGACGACGCACCGCGATACGTTCGGTTGCTGAAGGCGAACCTGGAATCGGTCGGCTATCGGGTGGTGTCCGCCGAAGACGGGGCCTCGGCGGTGCTGAAAGCCGAGGCGGAGGAGCCGGACCTGGTAGTCCTCGACCTGATGCTTCCGGACATGGACGGATACGAGGTGTGCCGCCGCATCCGCGAGTTCTCCACGGTCCCCATCATCATGTTGACGGCACGGCGCGAGCAGGCGGACAAGATCACCGGGCTGAACACGGGGGCTGACGACTACCTGACCAAGCCCTTCGACGTGGAGGAGCTGCTGGCCCGGGTTCGGGCGCAACTGCGGCGCAGTGGCTTCCGGCAGCAGCGCCACCTGGAGCCACCCTTCACCCTCGGAGATCTTCACGTCGACTTCGCCAAGCGCCGGGTCCTGGTGCGGGGCAGGGAAATCGACCTCAGCCCCACCGAGTACCGGCTTCTCCACCATCTGGCTACCAACGCTGGTCGTGTGATGGTACAGGAGGAGCTGTTGCGGCGCGTGTGGGGCCCGGAGTACGCCGACGAGTCCGAGGTCCTGCGAGTCTACGTCCGCAGGCTCCGTCAGAAGATCGAGGAGGACCCGTCCAGTCCCCGCTACGTTCTCACCCGCCCCGGCGTTGGGTACCTGATGCCCTCCTCCCTCTCGGTATAGGGGCCGCGAGCTACCGTCGGCGCAATCCGGTCCTCGTTCCCCCTCCCCCTCCAACGGGAGCTGTCACAGGGCTGTAACAACCCTGACCGCCAGATTCACGGCCGTGTAACATCCGCGGCGCTATCCTCCGGCCACGAATCCTCAACTGGAGGTGCTGCCCGTGGAGATCTTCGCGGGAACCCTGGTCGCCGTCTTAGTGCTGGTGCTTCTCTACCTGGCCGTGCGCATCGTTCAGCAGTACGAGCATGGCGTCGTGTTCCGCTTCGGGAAAGTGATCGGCACTCGAAACCCGGGCTTCAACCTGATCATCCCGCTGGTGGACCGGATGGTCAGGGTGGACATGCGGGTCGTAACCATGGTGGTGGAGCCCCAGGAGGTCATCACCAAGGACAACGTGACCATCAAGGTCGATGCGGTGGTGTACTTCAAGGTGGTGAACCCCGAGGATGCCGTCGTTCGAGTGCTGGACTACATTCGCGCCACCTCTCAAATAGCCCAGACCACCCTCCGAAGCGTCCTGGGCCAGTCGGAGCTGGACGAGCTGCTCTCCCACAGGGAAGAGATCAACCATCGACTGCAGCAGATCATCGACCAGCAGACGGAGCCGTGGGGCGTCAAGGTGATCCTGGTGGAGGTCAAGGACGTACAACTGCCCGAGGCGATGCAGCGTGCCATGGCCAGACAGGCCGAGGCGGAACGAGAGAAGCGGGCGAAAGTCATCCACGCACAGGGTGAGTATCAGGCATCCACCACCCTGGCCGATGCCGCTCGCATCATCGCCACCGAGCCCGGGGCTCTCCAGCTCCGCTATCTGCAGACACTTACCGAGATCGCCGGCGAGCGCAACAGCACCATCATCCCGCTGCCGCTGGACATCATCCGAGCCGACGGGATCCGGGCAGCCCTTGGCGCGGTCTCCGCCACCGCCGCATCCAGTGGTGGCACCGCGGGCAACGGGCACGACTGAGTGATGAGTCCTGTGTGCGGAGCCGTGCCGCCCACGTCTCGCTACTCGCTTGTGCCTGATGCCTGACGCCCGATGCCCGATCCCTGTTGTCCGTTTCCTGATGCCTGATGCCTGATGCCTGATGCCCGATGCCTGCTCTGGAGGCCTTCCCTTGCCTAAGGTCAGATTCGCGATGGTCATAGACGTTCGCCGCTGCATCGGCTGCCAGGCCTGCGCGGTGGCGTGCAAGAGCGAGAACGCCGTCCCGCCCGGGGTTTGGCGCTCCTGGGTGAAAGTGGGGGAGAAGGGACGCTACCCCAATGTCAGCGTGTCCTTCCTTCCGATCCTGTGCAACAACTGCGAGAATCCCATCTGCATCCGCAACTGCCCCACCCAGGCGACCTACCAGCGAGAGGACGGCATCATCATGGTGGACCCTCACCGGTGCATCGGCTGCAAGTATTGCATCGCCTCCTGCCCGTACGAGGTGCGCTACCTGAACCCCATAAAGAAGTACGTCCAGAAGTGCTACTGGTGCTACCACCGGGTCGACGCGGGGCTGGAACCGGCCTGCGTCAACAGTTGCCCGACCCGGGCCATGGCCTTCGGAGACCTCAACGATCCCGATAGCGAGGTATCCCGACTGCTGGCGCGCAACGCCGTTGCGGTCCTAAAACCGGAGAAGAACACCGCGCCCCAGGTGTACTACATCGGAGCCGACGAGGCGCTGATGCGGGCCACCGGCGGCGGGGAGGAGGGCCGCGCGTGAACGAAGAGCTCACCGTCATCTACAACGTCCCCCACGAGGCACCTCTGGGCCCGCTGATCGCCCTCTATTTCTTCATGACCGGTCTGAGCGCGGGCTCCTTCATATTGTCGACCCTGGCCTACGGCTTCGGCATCAAGAAGTTCAAGCCCCTGGGCAAGATAGGGGTGGTGATGGCAACGGTGCTGCTGGTGCTGGCCCCGTTGAACCTGATCGCCGATCTGGGCCAGCCCTGGCGCTTCTGGCACCTGTTCCCTTATCTGAACTTCACGTCGCCCATCACCTATGGAAGCTTCCTGCTGACCATATACCCCATCAACTGCCTGATCTACGCCTTCTTCATGTTCAAGGGCGACGAGAAGATGACCAAGCTGTTCGGCCTGATCGGGATACCGCTGGCCGTGTCGGTTCACGGCTACACCGGCTTCATCATGGCCCTGGCCAAGGCGCGAGCACTCTGGAACACGGCCCT